>Ga0302181_10001011_pt1 | contig 21677 bp, 19 predicted proteins | sample I_Palsa_E3_3_FD_198786 | JGI IMG/M metagenome (GOLD analysis project Ga0302181, IMG submission 198786) | Peat permafrost microbial communities from Stordalen Mire near Abisko, Sweden - I_Palsa_E3_3 | ecosystem: Environmental > Terrestrial > Soil > Palsa > Peat permafrost | place: Sweden...
CGCCCGCTGGGCGGCGGCGTAGTTCTGGATCTGCCGGTGCTCGAGATTGCGGTCGATGAGCACGTAGCCGACCACGCCGATCAGCGCAAAGGTGAGCGCGACCGCCGCGAACAGGCGGGCGCCAAAGCCAAAAGCCGAGTCGTTCTCTCGCGCGCGCAGACGCGCGTGCGAGAGAAGTCGCGGGTGCAGCGCGCGGTGCAGCCGAGGCCCGAACCCAGGTGCGGTGGGCACCGTCAAGTCGTCCATATTGAACACCTGAGCTATATCGGCACAAACCTGCTTCCGATGAACGTACCTATGTCCGGGGCTTCATGGCTATGCCCGACGGAGCTCGACCGCAGTCGCGTCGTGGACGCCAACGACCGCGTGCGCACGATCCGCCGCGTCGGCTCGCTGGCGATCGGTATCGCACTCGTGATCTCCGCACCGTGGATCGGCTGGTGGACGCTGATCCTGTTTGCACTGTCGGCGCTCAACTTCTGGCACGTCGACCGCACGATCGCAAAGAGTGCCAATCCGGAGCGTGTGAGCGCAATTGCGATCGTGATCACGATGCTAATCATCGGCGCGGGAATCGCGCTCAGCGGAGGCCCGCGCAGCCCGGTGCTGGCCTGGATGGTGCTGCCCGCGGGCATGGTCGCCGCACGCTTTCGCCCCCGGGTCGTGATCGCAGCGCTCGTGCTGACGATCGTCGTCACGCTCGTCGCCTCTGTCGGCGTGCACCCGCAGTGGGCGCTGGAGGATCCCGTGCCGCTGATCGCCGTGCTCGCGCTGCTGACTGGGGTCGTCTCGATCGTGTGGGCCCTGCAGGCGGCCGAGCTGCATCACCGCGACGAGGCGATCCTCGATCCCCTCACGGGCCTGCTCAACCGCCACGCGCTCGTGCCTCGCTTCTTGGAGATCTCCCATCAGGCGCGGCTAACCGGACAGCCCGTATGCCTGGTGCTGTGCGACGTCGACTGCTTCAAGGAGATCAATGACGAGCACGGTCACGACTGCGGCGACGCGGTCCTACGCGACATCGCCTATGAGCTGCGCAAGCGGCTGCGCTCGTTCGAGCTCGTCTACCGACTGGGCGGCGAGGAGTTCCTGACCGTGCTCCCCGGCATCGGCCTGCGGGGCGGGCAGGAAGTCGCCGAGCGTCTGCGCGAGGCCGTCGAGCAGGCGCGGCCGACGGATATCCCGATCACGATCTCACTCGGCGTGAGCGCGGCGCGCGGCGCGCAGGTCGACTACGACTCGCTGTTCAAGGCGGCGGACGAGGCCCTGTACGAGGCCAAGCGCACGGGCCGCAATCGCGTGGTGGCCGCGCCGGAACCGTCGCGCGTCGAGGTCGAGGTCCCCGTTGAGACCCCAAGCCTCGCGCTGGCTCCGCAGCTCGTTGTTTAGGGCAGGTAGCTGACGAAGGCCGCGACCGGCGCCCGCTCGGGCACGCGCTGCTCTTGGCGTGGCCAACCCAGATGGAGCAGTCCGATCGGCCGCTCGGCCGGATCGAGCGCGAGCGCCTCCCGACCAGCGGGCAAGTCGAGCAAGGGCACGCTGCGCCAGTAGGAGGCGAGACCGCGGCCGTGCGCGGCGAGCAGCACCAGATAGGCGGCGACCGCCGTCGCGAGCAGATCGTCCGCCTGCTGCGCGTCATCGCCTGTGAGCAGGACCGACGCGACGACGAGCGTCGGCGCGCGATCGAGCTTGCTTGCAGAGCCGGGTGATATCTCCTCGGCGAGCGCCTTCAGCCGCGCGAGCGTCCGCGGTCCCAGCACCCGGAAGCTCCAGGGGTTTGTCAGGTTGTGGTTCGGCGCCCAGCGCGCCAGCTCGAGGAGCTCCTCCAACACCTCCGGCGCGACCGGGTCTGAGCCGAACGCCTTGTGCGTACGCCGGCTGCGGATCGCCTGCTCTAGCTCCATGTCGAGTCAGCCTAGAAGGTGAGGCCATGCCCACACGAAAAACGCCGCCGCGACGGAGGCGAGTCGCAGGTGCGCTCAGGCAGGCGCTTCGACGGGCAGGCCGACCAGCTGGGCGCTGTGCTCCCAGAGGCCCTCGGCGAGGATCTCGTCCCGGGCCTGGCCGCTGGGCTGCAGCACCTTCTCATCCTGGACGTACTCGCCGGTGAGATCGGCCGCCTCGTCTGAGAGAGAGAGCCAGACCAGTGAGCGGGCGCCGCGCTGGGGCGAGCGGAAGAACGGTGAGCCGAGTGTCGTGAGGACCTTCCAGATCCCGTTGTCGTTCTTGCCGAAGCCGGTGCGCACGACGCCGGGATGAAAGCAGTTCGCATGCAGCTGCGGCGCGCGCTTGGCCAGCTCGCGCGTGAAGAGGATGTTGCAGAGCTTCGCGGTTCCGTACACGCGCATCGCGGCGTAGGACTTCTCGGACTGCAGGTCGTCGAGGTCCAAGCGCCCAGCTTTGTGGGCGTCTGAGGCCGTGGTCACGACGCGGCCACCCGCCAGGCGATCGCGCAGCAGGTTGGTGAGCAGAAACGGCGAGAGATGGTCCAGCGCGAAGGTCTGCTCGAAGCCCTCGTCGGTCAGCTTGCGCGAGGCGAACAGCGCCCCGGCGTTGTTCGCCAGCACGTCGATCTGCCCGTAGCGATCACGCACCTCCTCCGCGAGCGTGCGCACGTCGGCCATCAACGCGAGGTCGGCGACGTGCTCGTGGACCGGCGCGCCCCCACCGGCCGCCCTGGCCTCCCGTGCGACGGCGCTAACGCGCTCGGCGTCGCGGCCGACGAGGGCCACCTCGGCGCCTTCTTTGGCGAGCTGGACCGCGGCGGCCTGGCCGATCCCGCGCGTGGCGCCGGTGAGCAGGACGAAGGTCATCTTCTGGGACTCTACTTGTGTGGCGGCATCCCGGCTACTCGATACAACCGAAGTACCGCTCGCTCAGCGCTCGACGATCGGGCGCACCTCGACCGCGCCGCCCATCCACGCCGCCGGCACCTGCGCGGCGAGCGCGATCGCGGCATCGAGGTCGTCGGCCTCGAAGAACAGGTAGCCGCCTAGCGCCTCCTTGATCTCGACGAACGGGCCGTCGGAGATCAAGGTCCTGCCGTCCTTGACCCGTACGGTGACCGCCTGCTCGGGGGGCTGCATTCGCAGGCCGGGGGTGACGCCGGGGGTCTCGTTGATCGTCTTGTAAGCACCGTAGACCGCTCCCTTCTCCGCTTCGGGGAGGCTGTCCCACTCGGGCGAAGGTGGCACCGGGGTGGAGCCTTGATGAATCAGCAGCATGTATTGCATCGTTCCTCCTGTTCGGGGATGGTCGCCTATTAGACGAACGGAGAACGACGAAATCGACAATTCACCCTGTAAACGGCTATCCGCCGCCGGCGAGCTCAAGCGTAATGACGCGGTGGCTGACGCCCCGGCCGCTCAGCGTCACGTCGAGTGCTCCGCCGCCGAGACGGGACAGCAGCGCGCGGTTCTGGGGGGAGAGCGCCGAGCGGACCGAGACGTTCGCTCCGGGCGCGATCGCGAAGTCCACGTTGGCGAGCGTTAGCTTGCGGGTGCGCCTGGATACGATCTGCCTGCTGCCGCCGCGCCGCGCGATGAGCTCCACTCGTACCGTGATCGTTGCATGGGCGTTGCCCGAACAGACTCCTCCTTCGCTGTCGCAGGCGAGCACGAGCGAAAGCGCGCCTCCTCTGAGGCTGACGGACCGGCTGCTGGCGACGCCGGCCAGCGTGGGCGCCGCGACGAGACCGGCCGGCAGGGATGCCGGGGCGGGCGGGGCGCTCGCGAGTGCCTGCGCCCATCCTTTTACCCAGGCTGAGATCGCGTCGACGCGTGTGAACACGGACGGGCGGGTGGTCGCGCATTCGTTGAAGCCGTAGTCTGCGACGCCGATCTCCACCATGCCCCCGACCGCCGATGGTTCTGCCACGAGCAGCGGGCCGCCGCTGTCCCCGTTGCACGCCCCAGTCTGATGATTGGGAGGGTCGATCGTGCAGAGCTCGCTCGCCGGGCTGAATTGGAACGTTTCCCGTTCACACCAGTCCGGACTCTGCACGACCGTCTGCGCCCACTGCAGTCGTTCGACCGAGCTTTCCTGGTTGGCGTAAGTTCTGCCCCATCCCGCAAGCAGCGCCGCCGTGTCAGCATGCGGACTGGAGGCGAGCGTAATGGCCGGCGCGGAGATGGGGGTCGAGAGCTCCAGCAGCGCGACATCGCCGACGTCGGTGTGTCGATCGCGGCAGGGACAGGGGATCACCCTGCTGACCTCCGAGGTCTGTCCTTCCGTTTCCGGTGCGGCCGCGTCCACATTGCCGGTGATCACCCGGTAGCCCGAGGCTTCGTTGACGGCGCCGGTCTGCGTGTTCTCGGCGCAATGGCCGGCCGTCAGGATCAGGTATGGCGCGACGACCGTCCCGGAGCACTGTCCCGTAATGTTGCCGCGAAAGTCGAGAACGTACGCCATCCACGGGAACGTGCCGGGTTCCGCAGGCTGACCGCCGATGACCGCGGCATGCGCGCGCTGGCGCCGCAGGGCACGCGGGGCTCTCCTGCTCGCACCGGCGGCCGACGGCGCCGCAATCGTGGCCACGAGGACGGCGCAGGCCAGAACGACACGCGCGCCGATGCCCCACCGGGTCGCCGCAGGCAAGCGCGCAGGCGACCGCTGGAGCCGGGAAATCACTCAACCAATATCGGCACTAACCGTCCACTGCTGAAACGCTCAGAGCATGTCGGCTGCGTCGATCACGCGGAATCCGGGCTCGCCATCCAGCGCGGCGAGCGCGCGCATGCCCGACGAGTCGTAGCGCTGGATGAAGTCCCAGTCGCCGATCAGGTACAGGTGGCGCTTGGTGCGGGTCAGCGCGACGTTGAGCAACTTCGCGGCGGCTACCTGGCGCTCTGTGCCGTGGAGGTCCGCGACCCCCGCCCAGCGTGGCTGATCGTCCTGCATGAGATCGACGATCACCGTGTCGAACTCGCGACCCTGAAAGCGATGCGCGGTGCCACAGGCCACTCCGAGTCCTTCCCGGGCGGAGCGCCTTGCGGCGCGATTAGCGTGCGCACGGTAGGGGCAAACCATGCCGGTGTCATTTGCGGGCGTGTCCGGTTCCAGGGCAACGACGGCGAGCAGGTCCAACCCGAGCTGATACCACCACGAGCCCCCTTCAGAGACCAGGCGCTTGCCCGGATGCCGATAGGTATCGATCAGCGTCACGACCGGCCCCTCTGCCTTCGGGGCGTCGTGATCGCTCTCCAGCAGCCCGTCATAACAGAACGCGTTTACGGTCTTTGCGATCAGCGGCGGGTAGCGGTACTGGGTGCTCAGCGCAACGCAGCGGGGATGGCGCTCGGCGCTCTCGCGGTCGTGGATGCCGGCCAGGTAGAACACGTCGCGCTTTTGCCAGTCGGCGATCGGGCGGTCCTGTTCGGTCGGCATGTCCCGCGCGTCTGCGATCGGCGCGTTCTGTAGGAAATCGCCGACGAGCGCGAGCGTACGGTTCGCGCGCGAGCCCGCGTACACGACATACGCCGGCTCGATACTCGCGACCTCATCCAGGATCACCACATCAAAACGCCGCTCAAGCAGCGCAGGTCCCCTCGACAGCGCCGCCAGCGTGCACGCTACTACCGGGGCTTCAGCGAGCAACCGTGCGCGTTCGCGCGCGAGATCGTCATGCAACCGCGCCTGCTCACGCTCGATCTTCTCGAGCTCCTGCTCCAGCACGAAGACGCGCTCGTTCAAAGCATCCCGCTCGGCGATCTGCTCGAGCCAACCTTCACGCTGCGCTGTCGCGAGCAGCGCATCCGGGTCTGGAACGCTCGCCGCGATCTCCTGAAGCTCCCCCAAGCTCTCGCGCAGCTCCTCGCGCTCGAAGCGCTCCACCTCGGCATCCTCTGCCAGCTCGTCCGCCTGCCGGGTTTCGCGCAACGCGCGCTCACGGCGCTCGATCAGCTGTTGGACCGCTGCCTCCAGCTCAGCGGTTTCGGCGCCCCGCGCGCGACGCTCCTCGGTACACGCCTCGTGCAACGCTTGGGCGTCCTCGACCACGGCCTGCGCCTCTGAGAGCTGGGCTTCGAGCTCCACGACCGATCGCTCCCGCCGCTCGCGCACGAACGCCAATACGCGCGCCACGCCCTGCCCCATGCCTTGGCGAGCTCGATCCAAACGCTCCCGGAGCTCGTCCTGGTCACGTTCGCGTGCGCGCACAGTGACGATCGCCGCTTGCGCAGCGCGCGCCGCGTCATCGCGCGCGTGGCGTGCGGGCACCAGGCGTGCTTGAGCCCTATCGGACTCACCAGGACCGACGGGGCTCTCCGCGGCAGCTCTCCTGTGCTTTACCTCGCGCTCCCGCAGGTCCAGCAATCGCTCGTCGATCGCATCGATCTCCGCCTGCAGCTGCGCGCTCTCCTGTTGCGCGGTGAGAGCGCGCTGAGCATCCGCGAGGCCGCTTACATCGACACCCACCAGATCCTCGATCGCCACAACCAGCGCCGTCCTTGCCTCAGCCTCCCGGTTCGCCTTCCTGCGCTTATCGAGATCCGCCTGCCGCGCCTTGCTCCCAGTCAACTCCGCCACCGCCTGGTCCAGCAGCAAGCAGGGATGCGCGGTCACCTTCGCAGAGACTTTCTCCAACGTGCTCGAGCTTGCAATCCGGATCACATCCCCACACGACCAGCCCGCATCCTCCCGCGAAGCCGATCCGATCAAGCCCTCGAGCACATTGTCAACCGCCACATGCGTGTGCGAGGCGAGGAGCACTGAGCGGCCATGCGCCAGCGCATCCCTCACCGCCTCGAGGATCACTGTCGTCTTGCCCGTACCCGGCGGACCCCACACAAAACATCCCCCAGGACTCGTCATCGCCGTCAACGCAGATCGCTGACCCTCATTCAACCGTCCCTCAACCCGCACCCTCCCAGCAGACCACGACGGCATCCCTCCAGCGGCGTTGAGCAACTGCTCCAGCAACGCTCCCCGCGTAGCGCCCTGCAACGCCGCCAGCAGAGCCCGCGCCAACACGATCTCCAGATCCGAAACACAAAACACACGAACACGTGCAACATCTCCCAACGCGCTACGGGTCTCCCGCGGCACACGTAACCAGAGACGTCTACCCGCAAAGCGCCTCAGCTTCACAACATGCCGATCCTCCGCACGCGCCCCCTCTCCCAGGTCCACATCGACGACATAGAACGCCTGATCCACCCACCGCTTACTCGCGTCGACCCACACCTCCAAATCCTCACCCGCACGCGGCCACGACACCGAGTCCTGCGCCAACAACTCACCCTTACCCTCGCGCATCAAGCGCTCCAAAGACTCCTCCAAGCCCGCCAACGCCAAGGCCTGAATACGGGACCACGTCAAACGCTCAGCGTCGCTCATCAGCCGCTCAGCCTAGCTCCGTTCTCGCTGAATGGGTCGATCAGACGGGTCGGAGGCGTCTGTCGAGAGTTCGTGATCCTCCATAGAATGTCTGCTGGCGTTTCGAGGTGCGTGTCGCTATGGTTTCCGCTTGACCGACAGGGATTTCGTTGTACGTTCGTGCTCGCTCCAGGAGGCACCGGCCGTCCTCGAGCTGTGGCAGCATGCTCGGAGCGAGCACGCAACCACTGCTGACCGACTTGACGATGTGCAACGGCTACTCTCGGGGGCGTCGGGGAGCCTGCTCGTTGCCGACGCCGACGGTGTGATCCTGGGCGCGTTGATCGCCGCGTGGGATGGTTGGCGGGGGAACATGTATCGACTGGCTGTTCGCTTCGGACATCGTCGCCGGGGTATCGGCTTGGCACTCGTGCGGGCCGGTGAGGAGCATCTACGAAGCCAAGGCGCTCATCGAATCACTGCCCTGGTCGCTTACGAGGACGAGGTGGCCTCGACGTTCTGGGAGTCCGCCGGCTATCCACGGGACAGCGAGATCGGTCGCCACGTCCGCAACCTCTAGTGTCCTACGCCGCGACGGGCGCCCACTGCGCGTCAATCTCGCGCTCGGCCGCCGCGAGGCTCTCGGCCGCGAGCGGCTTCAGCTCGGCCATCTGAGGGTTGGTGTCGGCGAGCGTCAGTTCGACGGTGATGAAGCGCGGCTCTAGGCCGGTCAAGCTCAGGCCGTGCGGTAGCCATGGCTCGGCGTGGTCCCAGCCCTCGCGCGGCGTGCCCGGTTGGTAGCCGCCACCTTTGGACGCCAGCACGAGCATGTCACGACCGCTGAGCAGCCCGGCATGGGTTACGGCGTCGATCGATAGTCCCGGCGCGATCAGATGGTCGACCCACGACTTCACGCCGCTCGGAGGACCGAAATTGTAGATCGGCAGCCCGAGCACGATCGTGTCCGCCGCGAGCACCTCGCCCACGACCTGCTCGGTCAGCTCCCACGAGGCGGCCTCGGCCGGCGTGCGCTCCCCGGCCGGCACCATCCGCGCGCGGCCCGTCTCGCTGGTGAAGTGCGGCAGCGGCTCGGCGCCGAGGTCGCGATAGGTGACCGTGCCGCCCGGATTGGCAGCGAGCCATACCTTCGCGGCGCGTGCGGTGAGCGCGCGGCTGACAGACAGCTCGCCCTGGACGCTCGAGTCAATGTGAAGTAGGTGCGCCATGTTGTCGTCCTTTACAAGTCGTTTGCTATTTACAACTCAGTTGTAGCATACAACAGAGTTGCCAGGTGCTCTACACTTGTAGTCATCGTCACGACCGCCTCACGCCATCGTTCCTCCGCGTTGCTTGACCACCTGGCACGCCTCATGAGACTGCGCGCCGAGTCAGCGCTAGCGCCGCTCGGCCTGCGCCCGCGCCACCTCGTCGCGCTGACGATTCTGCGCGACCACGGCAGCCCCTCCCAGCAGACGCTCGCGGCCGCACTGCAGACCGATCGAACCAACCTGATCGGTTTGCTCAACCAGCTCGAGGCTGACGGGCTGATCCTGCGCCGCCGCTCGACCGAGGACCGCCGCCGCCACATCGTCGAGCTGACCGGCGACGGATCCCAGCGCCTGACGGACGCCGAGTCCGCGCTCGCCGCCGCCGAGGACGAGGTGCTGGGTGCGCTCGACGCCGAGCAGCGTGAGACCCTCTATAGCCTGCTTCAGCAGGCGACGACAAGCCATGTGGTGGACTGCGCCTCGGCCGTCGCCGACTGCGCCGCTGTCGCCGAGGATCCCGTCGACGAGCACTGCTGATCAGAGCCTCTCACAGTAGGTACGCCGTGCCCTGACCGCTGATCTTTCTGTCTCACAAGAACCTCCCCACAAGCCACAGGCCAAGTCTGTAGGAATTCCCTCACGCTGCCGATCCTGACCGTATGCGGCTGCTTGCACCCGCTGTTCTTTCGCTCGCGCTCGTCGCGGTAGGCGGCGTGCTCGTCGGATGTGGCGGCAACAATGCCCCGGCGGCTTCAGCGACCCAAAGTGTCAGCGCACCGATCACGAAGGCGCAGGCCAGAGCTTATGCCCGGGCCGTCAACCTGCGCGCCACCGACCTGCCCGGAATGAACGCCAGCAAGCCAGAACACGAAGGCAACGCACCCACACACCTCGAGCTCGCGCTCGCCCGCTGCGACGGCGAGCTGAACCCCCAACTGCGCGTCCTCAACCGCGTCTCGCCCACCTTCACCGCCTCCGCCGAAGGCGAAAACGAAGGCGAGCACGAAGAGATCCACTCCGCCGTCGAAATCCTGCCGACGGAGACGATCGCAGCGAAGCACAACGCAGACCAGATCAGCCCACGGGGTCTTGACTGCATCAGGCGCTACATCCCAGCCGCCTTCGCGAAGAGCAACACGCGCCGCCTGCACTACGGGCCAGTCACCGTCCGCCACCTACCCAACCCGCTACCGGACGTCGCCGGCAGCTTCGCCGTCGAGATCACCACGAGCGTCATCGGCGTACCCAGCCAAATCGCCGCCACGCCACCCCACGTCTACCTTGACATCCTCGGGTTCCTCTCCGGCGCATCAGAAATCAACCTCACCGCCACCGGCTTCCCAGAACCCGTCCCCGAAGAAGCCGAGCAACGCCTCATATCGGTGCTCTACGCCCGCACACAGGCCAACAAACCCTAGTTCACAATCTCCGCGCCAACCCCAACGTCACCCTTGGTGGCATCCCCATGCGCGCGACGGTGCTCAGCTACCAGGCCGAGTGCGACAGGATCTGGGCGCTCGCCGACCGTGTCTTTGCGCCCTATGCGATGTACCGCCGGGAAGCAGCCAAGGTGAACCGCACGAGCTCAACGAGGTGCGCGAAGGCGAGATCGTGAAGCTCTCCCGGTGAGCGCGGCGGTTATCCTTACAAAGCTGGGGAGTCTTTGAAAGGAACGCAATGCCGCGCTCAGACCAGAAGCGAAACTGGAAGGGTCGAGCCACAGGATCAGGGACAGGCCTGGGCGTTCGCGGATAGCCGGAATCTGCTTGCGGGTCAGGGCCGCGCGGTACCCTGTACTGGCAATGACTGCGCGTAAGGTCAATCTGATGCTCGATGAGGAGCTCGTCCGCCGCGCACGCCGGCAGGACGCCGACGCGCTCGGTAAGAGCGACCTCGAGGTGGTGCAGGACGCCCTCACGTTCTATCTCGGCCTGCGGGCGCTGGAGGAAGCGCGAGCGCAGGGCGCCGTGGACGCCCAGGAGGCCGACGGGCTTGCCGTGCAGGAGAGCTCGGGCAGTCCGTCGGGCGCGTAGCTCAACGCAAGCATCTTCATTCTCCTCAGTTGTCAGTGCTGCTTACCCTGCGGTCCGTTCCTCCCAGGTGTCGATGTCTTCAGTGCTCGTGCACACTGACGATGTTCGACGCGCCGTCCAGGAACGGGAAGTCGGCCTCGTGGGGGGAGAGCACACGGCAGCGGTCGGGCCGCGCTGTGACCTCGCGATCTGCTCCAGGGCTACTTCGCGGTTGTGTCCCGTTTGGCCGACCCCGTCGGATAAGAAGACGGAGACCTGATTCGTCGCGGCCACCGACCCCAGGAAGGAGCATCCTCGTGAGCAGTCACAACCTCAACCATGTCACCGTCACGGGCAACCTCGCGCAGGAGCCCGCATTGCTCGACCTGCCCGCTGGGCAGTGCGCTTGCGAGCTGCGGATCGCCTGCAACCGTCGCTGGCAGAACAAGCTGACGGGTGTATGGGATGAGTGGGCGGACTTCTTCGACGCGCGGATCATTGGCGCGCTCGCGCCGGTCGCCCACCGTCGTCTGCGGAAGGGACACGGCGTCGCGATCGACGGGCGCCTCTCAACCCAGCCCTCCCGCTGCGAGGACCCCATCCACCGCTCGGAGACTGTGATCCTCGTCGATGAGATTCAGTTCCTCACCCGAACGGCGGACGCTGAGCACACCGCGCTCGAGCCGGGCGCACTGCATCCGAAGGCGCTGCGCCCAGGAGACGTGCTCGTGACGGACGAGGCCTTAGACGCCGCCGGCACGTTGCGGGCGCCGATTGCGAACGATGACGAGCAAGCAACGACCATCACGCCACCAGCGAGCGTCCAATCGATGATGCTTCTGGAGCACTGAGCGCGATGGCGTGCCCCACGTGCTCGCGACGCTCCGCGCTGATCGCGGCGCTCGCGCCCGCGATCTCCCGTCTTGCACCGCTCACGCGCCAGGACCTGCTCGGGTTGCTCGCGCTGAACGAGGAACGCCTGCTGCACGCCCTCAAAGTGCAGGACCCCAGCCAGTTCTCGCGTCAGCCGCAGAGGAGTGAGAGCACCAAGGGCGTCCCCACCGAGATCTGCCGCCACGACCCCGGCTACCCTCCCGCGCTCGCACAGCTCGACTGCGCCCCCGCCGTCCTCTACGCCACCTGCACGATCGAACGCCTGCAGGCACTGCTCGCGGCACCCACCGTTGCGCTTGTCGGCAACCTCGCCCAAACGAGTTATTCCCAGCAGGTCGCGTTCGCGCTCGCGCACGACCTCGCCGCTATCGGCGTCACGATCGTCAGCGGATTCAACGATGGCCTGGAAGGAACCGCCCACCACGGCGCACAGCACGCTTCAGGACGAAGCATTGCCGTACTGGCGTGTGCTCCCGACATGCCACCCTCCCCCGGCCAGAACGAACATCGACACCGATGCATCCTCGAGCATGGCGCCGCAGTCTCGGAGTTCCCGCCCGAGTTTCATCCTCCCCGACGCTGGTGCTACATCGCCAGCCAGCGCATCATCGCCGCCCTCGCCAGCGTCGTCGTCGTCGTTCAGGCGACAGAGCGCTCGAGCGCGCTCTTGACCACCACGATCGCCGCTGAGCTCGGGCACGATGTCGCCGTCGTCCCCGGGCGCGTCACCGACCCCAGCTCCCACGGGACATTCGCGCTGCTACGCGACGGGGCACACCCCGTCAGCTGCGCCCCGGACGTACTGGAACTGATCCACGACACGGTGGGCGTCAGCTGAAACCGGCTGGCATGCGCGAATAGCATCTTCTCCCCGGCCTCGCCGGCTGGGAGCGGGCACGCCGGAATCCGGCGCTGGGAATAAGCCGCGTCTTGCGAACAATTCGCGAGCGCCAAGTCCACTCAGGGCCAACAGAGGGGTAGCTTGGTCAGGCGTACTCCGCATGGCCGCTTGGTGCTTACTCCAAGAACCCCGCCAGCGGAGCGGATCTACCGGGGCCAGCCACGCTTGCTCTACAGATTTGGGTTTCGACGGTCCGGGCGATCGCGCACTCGTCATAACCTAGGCAAGGATGCTGCGCTCCCTGGGAGGTCCCAGCATGCACGTAACAGCCACGATCACCCCTGCCGATCGCGCGAACGAGCGAGCTGGCGGACAGGCGGACGGGCCCCAATATATGCACGCCCTCCAGCGCGCCAATCAGGTCCGCCTCGCCCGCGCCGTGCTCAAGCGGCGCGTCGCCGACGGCGAGATCCAGGCCGCCGAGGTGATCCTCGATTGCCCCTGGGAAGCTCAGAGCATGGCCGTGGCAGATCTGCTGATGAGCCAGCGCCGCTGGGGCGCAACCCGCAGCCGCAAGATCATGGCCCTACTCCCCCTCTCGTACGGGAAGACGATCGGCTCACTCACCACCGACAGCGCGGCGCCCTGGCAGCAGTGCTGATCCCTCCACCGGATCTAGGGCCGCGGGTCACTTCCTCTTAGGAAACCAGCCACGGTCTTTCTTCTCCAGCTTGCCTTCCTTCTCGAGTCCCGGGAGCAGTCTCACAGGCACCCCTGCGGCTACCTCGCTACTGCAGCGTGAACGACTCGGTGCTGATCCTCTTGTCCTTCCCAGCTCCGCTGATCAGCGTGAGCGTGTATCTGCCGGGTTGGAGCTTGCGCAGCGGCGTTAGCCGCAGGCTCATGCGGCCGCGCGTGCTGCGGGCTGCCCCCTTCGCGTACACGACCCCGTGACGGGAGAGCGTCGCCAGCGCCGAGGAGCCAGCCGTCGTGAACTTGAGCGTGCCGGAGACAAGCTTGGTAGTGCAGTGCTGCTTGCCTTTGACGGTCTCGCAGGTCACAAGCTCGATCTTGCCCGCGGGGGCCGCCTGACCCTGGGTGCCCGTCGCGCCTTTTACGCCGGTGGGACCGGTAGCGCCAGATTTGCCTTCATTGCCAGTCACACCTTCTTTGCCTGTCGGACCTTCGTTGCCGGCAGGTCCTTTGACCGTCTTCAAGAACAGGGCAGTGACTTTGCTGGCGGCGGTCACCGTACAGTTCGTACCCGAGACTCTGTCGCATCCGGTCCAGCCGGCGAATTCGTACCCCGCTCCGGCTTTAGCCACGGTCAGGGTCACTTCGCCCTCGGGTTCATACGTGCATTCAGCGTTCGAACACGTGATCCCTGCTGGGGTCGAGGTGACTTCGCCTTCACCCGTGATGAACACGGCAAGCGGGAAATGAGACGTCGAGCTGGCGTAGGTGAACACCTGGCCGGCATCGTCCACCGCTGCGCAGAAGTCGGCCGACGGACATGACACCGAGGAGCCCTCAGCGTTCAGGCTGAGCTCGAGTGGGTTCCACGCACCCCACGCGCCGTCTTCGTACAGCGATACTTCGCCTTCGGGGGCGAGTGCTGTGCAGAACGACGAGGAGGGACACGATACCGAGTCGACGTTTGACTGCGCACGGTCCGGCCCGAGGGCGATCTTCGTAGGTGAACTCCAAGAGCTGCCGTTGTAGACCATGGCAGATACGTCATGCCCTTCGGAGTAATCTTCAGCGACCGCTACACAGAAGAACGCGGTTGAGCATGACACTGCATGGAGGTTTGCCTCGGTGATCTGGCCCGGCGCGCTCCAGGTGCTGCCGTTGTAGATCACGGCATCATGACCGCCGACCGCTACGCAGAAGCTAGAAGAAGAGCAGGATACAGAGTGGACAGCGGCCTGAATTACGGATTCAGTGTCTATTTCGACGGGCGTGCTCCATGTGTCCCCGTCGTAGGTCAGGGCATATGCGCGGTCCACGCGTTCCGTTAGGTGATCCGCCAGCGCTACGCAGAAGGATGCCGAGACGCACGTTACCTCGTCCAGGCCATATTCTGTGTCTACTTCCTTCGGCGCGGTCCAGGTGCTGCCGTTGTAGGTGAGCGCATACCCGCGTGAGGCGCCGCCCACTGCCGCGCAGAACGACGCCGAGGGACAGGACAGTGATTCGAGGTCGCTTTGGGCGTCTATCTGGCTGGGTGCACTCCATGTGCCGCCGTTGTAGGTGAGCGCCCGCCCGTGCCCGTCAACGGCGATGCAATGGGTAGAAGAAAGGCAGGACACTTCCACGAGCCCCCCGCTGCCAAGCCTCACGGGCGTCGACCACGTTCCGTCGTCGTAGGTAAGAGCGCTCGTGCCGAGGCCAGATGCCACGCAGAAGGATTCCGTTGGGCAGGAGATCGAAGCGCCTCCCGGGTATAGCTCAGCACCTGCCGGGTGCGATGCACTCCACCCGCTTCCGTCATAGGTCAATATTTCTTCACCCGACGCCGCCATGCAGAAGGATTCGGAGGCACATGACACCGAGCTCGCTTGGCCGATCGGCGTGGCGCTCCACGTCCCGTTTCTGTAAGTCTCCTCGTTGCCGGGGTTCCCCCCCACGGCTACGCAGAACGTTGGCGAGCCGCACGATACCGAGGACGGTCCAGGGTCGTCGTAGCCACTGGCTATTTCAGTTGGAGCGCTCCAGGAACTACCGTCATACATTACGGCGAATCCAGGACCGCCGTTCGAGGAGCCGACAGCCACACAGAAGGATTCCGATGCACAGGAGATCGATGCCGGGCTGACTCCGATCGGACTCAGCCCGCTCCACGTGCTGCCGTTGTAGACGGCGGCCTGATCCGATCCGCCCACTGCCACGCAAAACGAGGAGGACACGCACGACACATGATCTAGATCCGTGCCGGTCGGCGTTGGCGCACTCCAAGCGCTGCCGTTGTATGCGAGCGCTCCGCCGGTGCCGTCCATCGCCATGCAGAAAGACGACGAGGTGCAGGAGACCGAGAAGAGCGAGTACCGAGTATCGATCACGCTCGCTTCGCTCCACGTACTGCCGTTGTACATCGCCACCGACCCGAGGTCCGCCCCTGCGTAGCCTACCGCCATGCAGAACGAGGACGACGAGCACGACACCGAGTCCGCGCCGATAGCGGGATCCACCAAGTCAGGCGCCGACCACGCGCCCGCAGCAAGCGCCGTTGACGAGCCCACAAGCGCCAGCACCACCCACAACGAGACCACCAACGCAAAGACCAGCGTCGCCAGACGCGCAACACCTCTCAGCCCGCCGTAAACGTGGCCTCGAGAACCGCTATCAGTCTCAAATCGCGCTCCCATAGGCCTCCGACCCGCGACACACCGTACCATGCACGCGGACACCCAAACCCGCACAAGCAGCAGCCCGCGACCACGACGATGGAGCTGTTCCCTGTTCGTCCAACCCGAGTGTGAGTGGGCTCTTGCTGGGATGCTTGCTCGTCCGTGAGTGCAAGAGTCAGCGAGCCAGATTCGCAGCTCGTATCCGGTGCAGGACGTGGGGCCGCAAGGGATCTGTCTCTTCCAGCTCCGGGTGATCGAAGTCGTCAGCTGGGTCGTGAGTCATCCCGATCCGTTGCATGACGGCTCGTGAGCGCACGTTGGCCGCGCTCGTGAACGACACGATCTCCTCGAGGCCGGCGTCTGCAAACCCAAACGCGATCGATGCCAGACCGGCCTCGGTCGCGTAACCCTTACCCCAGGCAGACCGCGCTAGACGCCAGCCAACCTCCACAGCTGGTGTGAAATGGGCATCGAACGACGGAACCGCGAGGCCAGTAAACCCCACAAACTCGCCCGTTGCGCGTACCTCCAGTGCCCAAAGGCCATAGCCGCGGGTGTCAAAGCCAGCCTCGATCCCGGCGATCAGATCATCACTCTCAGCGCGGGTGAGTCGGTCAGGAAAGTACTCCATCATCATCGGATCGGCATTCAGCATCGCGAATGGCGTGTGGTCGGTTTCACGCCAACGCCGCAACAACAGCCGGGCGGTTCTCAGCTGGCTTGGGCTAGACATCGGACAATGCTTACAACACTCTCGTCCTGCTCTTGCATGTAGTACCAAGCCCCTACGGACGACCCAGATGTGTAATCGAACTCGCAGAGACTACTTAGGCTCAGACCAGCCAGATTGCGCCGTCGCGCATTTCGACCGGGAACCTCTTCAATGGGCGGGCACCGGCCGTCGCCTTGATGGCACCGGCCAGTGGTTTGAATGCGCCCTGCGGACCACGCACCATCTTGCCGGTGCCGACATCGTAGAGCGCCGCATGCCACGGACACTCGAGGCATCCGTCGTCCGTCACGTGCCCATTGCCCAGCGCGGCAAAGAGGTGGCGGCAGCGATTCGATACGGCGAAGGGCTTGCCCTCGCTCATCCCAACCGCCAGCGCACCATGCGGCGTCTCCTCCACGACCGTGACCTGCGAATCACCGAGGTCATCGATAGCGACAAGACGGACGACGGACTGCTCGGATGTGCTCATCCACACAGGGTCTCACACACGCGCCAAAGCCGTCCGCGACCGTACCGCCAACACGCGAGCCGAACAGGATCACCCTCGCGGGCGCCGGCGCCGCCTCGATCAGCGCACCACCAGCGCGCTCGATCTCCTCGCTCTCAGCCCTGAGCCAGATCAGATGATCGACAAGCAGAGTATGAGTCAGCACGTCGCAAGCCCGAGACCCAACCCGGTCGGCCGGACACCACCGCCGACAACCCAGACGATGACACTGAGCCCAGAGTAGCCGTCTGGCCACCCCCGTCAGCGCCCTGGTCGGGGTAGCCCGGGCCGGGGGGCGATAGGCTTCCGTTTCGGGATGAGCCACCCGTCGCAGTCGAGGCCAAGAGACGCCGGTGACCGGCGCGGAGGCGCGTTTTACGACGACTCGGACCTGTTCGAGCGATACGCCCAGCACCGTGCGTGGTCGCTGAATCCGAACATCGCCATGGAGCACCCGGCGCTCTCCGAGGAGCTCGGTCCGGTATCGGGCTTGTGCGTGCTTGATCTCGGGTGCGGCGACGCCGAGATCGGACGCGAATTGTTAAACGCGGGCGCCGCGTGCTATCGGGGCATCGATGGGTCCACTCGGATGGTCGAGGCTGCGCGGCGCATGCTTACCGACACGACGGGAGAAGCCGTCCTCTGCGACATCGAGGACCTGGCAGAGCCGGCCGAGTCGTTCGACTTGGTGCTGTCGCGGATGGCTCTGCATTACGTCGCCGACCTCGGACGAGTGTTCCGCGCATGTCACGCGTGTCTCGCTCCAGGCGGGCGCGTTATGTTCACGGTCGTGCACCCGGTCATCACGTCGCACGATGCTCGGGAGAGCTCAACGGAGCCGCGTCAGAACTGGGTCGTGGACGACTACTTCGATACGGGGCCTCGCGACCAACAGTGGCTTGGCACGAGAACGGTCTGGCATCACCGGACCGTCGAGGACTACGTGACCGAGCTGCGCAATGCCGGCTTCGCACTGATCAACCTCCGCGAGTGCGCACCCCACCGCGAACGATTTGACGACCACGCGGAGTTTGAACGGCGCCGTCGCATCCCGTTGGTGCTGCTTCTCGCGGCTGGTCGCGCGTCGACCTAGGACGAGAGCAGTCTGCCACCGCGCAGCCACCCGCAGACGGCGCTGGCCCCCAGCCTGGCGCCCTCACAGGTCGCGTTGCGGTGGTTTTGCGGTGGATTTGCGTCTCGTTGCGGTGGTTTTGCGGTAGATCGTCCACCAAACAGCCCCAAACACGGGCGAACTGATCTTCGTAATCCCCAGTGTTTTCGGGCTCTTTTCCTACTCTTCAGTCCTGCTCGTCCTAACTAAGACAATCGGGGCGCCCGGATTCGAACCGGGGACCTCGCCGACCCGAACGGCGCGCGCTACCAGGCTGCGCCACGCCCCGACGCATTCGCCAGTATCCCACACCGCTCTGCTCGCCGTTCTGTCTGCCTCGGCCCGCACCGGGGTCTGCGGCGGCGACCCTCGCCCTGGCCCGCGGCTGCCCGCGCAGATCCTGCCGCCAGAAGGGCACAAAGAGGGCAATGAGGACTAAGATCCATGGGTTACTTCAGCCTGATCAAGGAGGAGAGTCGCTATGGAGGCCACCGCCACGGTGTCGAGCACAGAACCAAGCACGGGATCGAGCACGGTCGCCGACCTGATCCCCCGCGCTGCGGCTAAGCACGCGGAGCACACGGCCGTGCGCTTCAAGCGCGATGGCGCCTGGCACGACGTCACCTATGCCGAGCTCGCCACGATCGTGCAAGAGATCGGCCTCGGGCTGATCGACCTCGGGATCGAGCCGGGCGAGCGCGTCTGCATTCTGGCCAACACACGCCCGGAGTGGTCCTACGCCGACCTGGCCGCGACCGCCGCGGGCACCGTCGTCGTGCCGATCTACCAGACCAATTCGCCCGAGGAGTGCCTCTGGGTCATCTCCGACTCCGGCGCCAGCGCGATCGTCTGCGAGAACGACGAGCAGCTTGCGAAGATCGCCGCGATCCGCGATCAACTGCCAAACCTGCGCACCGTGATCGTGATGGACTCACCCGCCGAGGGGCACTCGGAGGTCGCTCAAGCGCTGGATGCGATCTCACTCGATGAGATCCGTGAGCGCGGAACGTCGCACACCCCGGAGGAGCTCGACGCGCGACGCGCCGCCGTGCGCCCGGAGGATCCCTATACGTTCATCTACACCTCAGGCACCACCGGACCGCCCAAGGGCTGCGTGCTCACACACGGCAACTACCGGGCGATCGTCGACATGATCGGCGATGCCGGCGAGATCACCGACGACGAGGTCGTCTACCTGTACCTGCCGCTCGCTCACTCGTTCGCGCTGCTGGTCCAGCTCGCCGTGTTCGACCTCGGCGGCACGCTCGCCTACTTCGGCGGCGACACCAAGCAGATCGTGGGAGAGCTGATGGAGGTCAAACCCACATATCTGCCGTCGGTGCCGCGCGTGTTCGAGAAGATCTACACGCTCGCGCACGGCGCGATCGAGGCCAAGCCGCCGGAGGAGCGCCAGCGGGCCCAGGAGGCGATCAAGCTCGGTGTGAAGGTGCGCGACATGATCAACCGCGGCGAAGTAGTGCCTGCGGATCTGCAGAAGCCCTTCGACGAAGCCGACGAGGAGCTGTTCAAGCTCGTCCGCTCGATCTTCGGCGGGAACGTGCGCCACGCCACCAGCGGCGCGGCCCCGATCGCCAAAGAGATCCTCGAATTCTTCTGGGCCTGCGGCGTGCCGGTGCTCGAGGGCTACGGCATGACCGAGACGGCCACCGCGGCCACCGTCTCCACGGTCGAGAACCACCGCTTCGGCACCGTCGGCCGCGCCCTGCCGGGAGTCGAGCTGAAGATCGCCGATGACGGCGAGATCCTGATCAAAGGCCCGAACATCTTTGCCGGCTACCACAACCGAGCGGAAGAGAGCTTCGGCGCGGTCGAGGACGGTTGGATGCATACCGGCGATCTGGGCTCGCTCGACGAGGACGGCTACCTCTCGATCACCGGACGCAAGAAGGACATCATCATCACCGCCGGCGGCAAGAACCTCACGCCCGCAAACATCGAGAACGACCTCAAGCAATGCCGCTGGATCTCCCAGGCGGTGATGCACGGCGACCAGCGCCCCTACCCCGTTGTGCTGATCACACTCGACGAGGAGGAGATCCCCGCCTACGCCCAAGAGCACGACCTGCCGCAGGACATCCCCTCGCTCGCGCGCTCCGAGGAGGTGCGCGCGCTGATCCAGCGGGAGATCGACCGCGCCAATGAGAAATACGCGCAGGTCGAGCAGGTGAAGAAGTTCGTGATCCTCGACCACGACCTCTCGCAGGCCACGGGCGAGCTGACGCCGACGCTGAAGGTCAAGCGCAACGTCGTCAACGAGCAGTACACCGACCTGTTCGACGCGCTCTACACCGGCTGACCGGTTCTCCGGCCCCAAGCTGCGAACATAGGGAAAGATGCGCAGCGATCCATCCGATACTGGCGGGCTGTTCGTCGGACGCCGACCCGGGACGGCACCGACCCGCTTTCGCAAGCTGCCCGAGCGCGGCGGCAATCTGCGCCAGCGCTTCGACGGCTCCGTAGCCGGCGCCCTGCTGGCCGCGATGGTCCTCCTCAGCCTGCTCTGCTGGGGGCCGATCCCACTCGCCTGCCTATGGATCGGCTCGCAGGTCGACTACCTCTCTGGCAGCGTTTCCTTCGGCATCCTCGTTTCGTTCATCGGGCTGTTCGCGCTCCTGTTCGGGACGCTCGCGATCCTGCGCCGTCTCGACCAGGCATGGATCCTCGTCCGGCGCGCAGCCGGCCACGACCAGCGCACGGGGATACTGGGGCGGATCTTCGCGACCACCGCCGCAATCTGCGCCGTGATCTTCGCGTTCTGGTTTCTCATTATCAACGGACCAGGTAACAGCGGATGAGCGCCCGTTGAGCAGATGGGCTTGCTCGACTACTACCGCCAGTTCGAAGGGATGTCCGAGGAGGAGGTCAACAGCGGCCTGCGCGCGCAGGCCGCGGAGCGCCGGCGTAAGGCGCTCACCCGTGTGGAGACGCTCGACCTCTCGCAGACCACCTGGCCGGAGCTCGCCCACCCCCACATCGTCTCAGCGATCACGTTCACGGCCCAGCGCGGCATGCAGCGCTATCCACACCTGCGCGGCTCACAGCTGCACGACGCGCTGGCCACGCGCCACGGGGTCGACCCCGGCCGGCTGATCCTTGGCAACGGCGCGGCCGAGCTGCTCAGCTCCGCCACGCGCGCGCTGATCGCGCCCGGACAGCGGCTGATCACCACCTGGCCCTCCTACCCGCTATATCCGATCATGGCCCGCCGCGCCCACGGTCGCGCGGTGCCGGTGACCGGCGGCGTCGATGCGCTGCTGGAAGCGTCCGGCGAGGACGAAACTCGCGTGATCGCCCTGGCCAGCCCCAACGACCCGACCGGCGAACTGCTTTCAGCCGCCGAGCTTTCCCGGCTGCTCGAGGGACTCCCCGAGGGCGTGGCCGTGCTGCTCGACGAGTCCCTCGTCGAGTTCGCCGACTCACAGCCAGTCGACAGCTCACTCGATCTGTTGGAGCACCATCCCCAGCTGCTCGTCTTCCGGAGCTTCTCCAAGGCCTGGGGCCTTGCGGGACTGCGCATCGGCTATGCGCTCGGCGCGCCCGGCTCAGAGGAGCTGCTGGCCGAGCTCGCGCCCGACCTCGGCGTCTCCGAGGTCTCCCAAGCAGGTGCCCTGGAGGCGCTGCGCAGCTGCTCGGAGCTCGTGGCCGA
>Ga0302181_10001014_pt1 | contig 21652 bp, 17 predicted proteins | sample I_Palsa_E3_3_FD_198786 | JGI IMG/M metagenome (GOLD analysis project Ga0302181, IMG submission 198786) | Peat permafrost microbial communities from Stordalen Mire near Abisko, Sweden - I_Palsa_E3_3 | ecosystem: Environmental > Terrestrial > Soil > Palsa > Peat permafrost | place: Sweden...
GGCTCTCCGGCCGCACCGCGAGCAGGGTCCCGCTGGGCATCTGGTAGAGCCCCGCGTAGTGGCGGCCCTCGCTGTAGGCCGCGGTAAGCCTGCCGGAAGCCACCTCGTAGGCGGACAGGCCACCGGTAGCTACCGGGCCAAGGGCGTAGAGGATCTCCCCTTCGGCTGAGAGCACGGCCTTGTTCCAGGGTGCGCCGAGCGGCGACGCAGGGGCCGGGAACTCGACCTGGGCCTTGATGTCAAATGAGCGCGCTGGATCCGCGATCACGGCGATGCCGTCTCCCGGCTTGGCCATGAACACCGTGCCGTCCGCGCGGGCCTGCATGGTGACGGCGCTCGGCTTGGCGCGCATGCGACTGAACGCTGCGATGCTCAGCTCGGTCACCTCTCCGGTCTGGGTGGAGCAGACCTGGACATCGCGGCCCCTGACCAGGCGGGCCACGTCACCGCTGGGCAGGGCCAGCGCAGGTTCCCCACCTGGCCACGGCGCGGGGGCCTGGACCGAGAACCTCGCCGTCCCCGAGCCCAGCGGGAAGGCGCTCAGCCGGGACAGCGGTGCCTGGGCCCGGATCTCGGCCTGGTCGCCTGGCTGCGGCTCCCGCGTTGTCCAGAGCAGGAGATCCGAGCCATTGGCGACTGCGGTGGACAGCGCCAGCGCCGGTTCGTCGGATAGATGGAACGGTCCCGTGAAGGCGCCGCTGTCCTGATCGAAATAAGCGAGCGCATGATGCGACCGCCAGGTGGTCGCCCACCGGGCGGTCACGCCTCCGGAACGGGCGTCCCGCTTAGATACCAGGCGGCGGGCGACGGGCACGGTAATGGCCAGGACGACAGGCATGATCGCAGAGCCGGTGGGGAATACCGGCGTCACCAGGATGTTCGCATCATTCGGCACGCCAGTTACGGTCACCGACCCCTGCCGGGCGATGGCAGCGGAGGTGGAGTCAAGCAGGGTCAGGGTCACTTTGGCCCCGTCGGCCACCGTATCCACGGTAGCCAGGGCCATCAGGGCCTGGTCCGGCGACGAGACGGGGGCGGCGGCCAGCCCGGAAGCGACCGGGACCGCCCCCGGCGAAGACGCTGTCCGCGACACCGGGTACGTCGCGGCAGCGAGGGATCCGCTCGGCGCTGCCCCCGGGGCAGGCGTTCCGTACACGAACACGAACCGGGAGGCGGCCTTGGACGACGACGGGACAAGCCGGGCGCCCGAACGGCCGCTCACGCGCAGGTCCGGCAGCGCGAGGAGGGCGCCGACGCCAACCCCGCCTGCCAGTATCTCGCGGCGACTGAGCCCAGGCTCATAACGATCGATTCTGGGAGGATCGGCTTCTGTTCCCCGCCTTGGCCAACGCACGGTTATATGCCCCCGCATGTGTCTTGGACTAAGTGCTTCCTAAAGACAGTCCTGGCCCTCTTATCTCCCAAGGGCAAATTACTTGTATCAAGGCCCAGATAAACCCACCGGCGCCCATCAAACTGTGCCGTACTGGTCGATCATGATCTTGGCGCCACCTTAGCGGCATCGTTGCTCAAGATGAGTCATTGCCACTGTGACACGCCGTGACCTGTGTGATCCCCGCCAAGGCGGCAAGATGCCGCACCACCCCGGGCCGGGCCGGCCCGCTCTGGGTGATCCAGTTCAGCCCATCCGGATATCTCACTCTTAGCCATAAATCAGGTACCTGGAGTCAATTTCGTTGGTAAATCACGCTTCCCTGGCCTTGCCTGGTAATTGGCCTTGCCTGGTAACAGGAGTTAGGTCGCGGACTGACCTCCCTGGTGTTCCGGGGCGGTACCCGTAAAATCTCCGGCATATGTTTCACGGCCGCGGGGGGCGGTGCGGGTGACGGGTGGGCGGGCAACCTTCGTCGGCCGGGCTTACGAGCTGGCACTGCTGAAAGATTCGCTGGCGGCGGATGCCGGCCGTCCCTGGATCGTGCTGGCTGAGGGTGAGCCCGGCATGGAAGGCGGCCCTGCTGCGCCCGCATCCCGCGCAGGTGAACTCGGCCGGGACCACGGCGGTCTTCAACGTGATCCCGGGCACCCGCCCGCAGGCCACTGGTCCCCTCGGTGATGGCGCTGCTGGGCGAGCATGCCTGGTGGATGCCCGGCTGGCTGGAACCGCTCGTGCCGAACCTGCAGCTGGAAGGTAGCGCGCCAGTGGCGGCCGCCCCACCCGCACCGCCCCCGAAAGCGGCCATGTGACCGCAACCGGAGAGCCGGCCCACGAGGGACCGGGCGCTCGGCTTTCTGGTTGCGTTCGCGGGAGCGCTCTGGCCGGCTTGTTCACCCTGAGCCTGGGTCCTGCGGGCCAGGACGGATCAGCCCGGGGACCCGCGGGGTTCCCGGGCTGATCAGGTCAGTCCTGGCTGCTCAGGTACTCAGCCGGTGACCTTGGCCCAGCCGGTGAAGCTGGGCGACGGGCCCGGGGACCCAGGCCAGGTTCCGGTGCTCAGGTAGACCTGGCTGTCGGTGCCCAGCCCGACGGTCTCTGTGCGCGGACCGCCGATAGCGGTGGCGTTCGCGGCGCCCAGGCTGCTGGTGAAGTTGCCGACAGGGTTGGTCGTGACCAAGTGCCAGCCCGCGGTGCGGGCGTTGAATACGTGGTAGTACGGCTTATGGTCGGTCCCGCGGGCGAACCCGACGAGCGCGCCCGGCACGGTTGTCAGTGCGGGCGTGACGGTCGTGTAGCCATACGTGTCGGTCGTGCGGAAGACGTTCTGCCCCACTTGCGCGATGTACATCTGAGTTGTATGGCTGACCACGAGCACGAAGCTGACGCCGCTGATGTAGGCGACGGAGGGCCCGGTGCCGGCGAGCACACCGCCGGCTGGAGCGCCGATCTTGTGCCAGCTGCCCCACCCGGACGCGTTATGGTCGCGGACCCAGATGTTCCCGTCACTGGCCCGGGCGTACACCGAGTAATCGCCGCTGGTGGCGCCGCGGGCCACCGCGCCAGGCTCGGCGGTGACGGTCAAGCCCGTCGGCTTGCCCAGCGAGCTCCAGGTACTCCAGGTGGTGCCGGTGCGCGTGGCGTACCAGACCGCGCCGGAGGCCTCACCGAACAGAACGATATGAGTGCCGTCGTAGGCGCCGGACACGCCGCCGGTCACCACCCCGTCGCTTACCTGCGTCGCAGTTCCGGTTGGGGACTTGGTCCAGACCGTACCGTTGCGGGCGGTGTAGAAGATGTTCACGCCGATGGCGGTGCCTGCCACGACGCCTGGATCGATGCCCGCCGCCGGAGGCGTTGGCGCCGCAGACGCGGCCGTCACGGACGCCGCGACCAGGCCGATCGCTGCCACCGATGTGACCAGCCCGGCCGCCAGGCGCCGTCTCCATCGTGTCGCAGACGGCGCGGGGGCTGCCGGAGATCGTACGGAGTCCCCGGTCCAGATTGATCTCATTTGTGCACTTCCTTCCCAACGTGCTACACCCGGCGCGCACCGGAAGATCGGGCAGAGCGTGCTTCACGCATCCCCATTGCCGCCATCACAGTTCCCCCTGAGATGACCAGCCCCCGGTGTGGCATCAGACGTCTGGCATCCAGCCGACGTACCACCAGTATGGAACATGCATGCACGAAGATATAAGGGCAAAAGCCCTAAATTCTTCATGCACTTATCTTGCGTAATCGATGTACTGCGGGCCGAAGTGCGACGCTTTATCCAACCACACCGACATTGGGCAAACCGGTGCCGGGTCAGGCAAACGTTTGCCATGGCGAGACGCGGGTGAAGCCTTGGTGATGCGTTCGCCAGACCGTCCCGGAATGCGAGCGGTCCTGGACGCGGTCCAGGAACTCGGCCACACCGGTCCGGTGGGCTATTGGGGTGTGTTGTTGGGTTGCGGAATCACGGGCGTGCGCTCACCCGGCGGCGCTTCATTCCGGTCCCCGCAGCGCCTGGAGAGCGGCCTGGAAGTACTGCAGGCGAGTCTGGAGATTGCTGGAGTAGAGGCCGCCAGGCGACATGTCACCGGTTTGCGTCGCAGACTGCAGTGCCTGGAGGGAAGCGAGCACGTCGTCGGCACGGGCACGCTCATCCTCGGTAGGGGCTGCCTCGCGCAGAGCGTACAGCGTCTGGGTCAGATCATCCGCGCGGCGCTGGATATCGGCCCAGCGGGCGGCCGCATTCCCGGCACCGTATTGGCCCGGCAGGCTGGATTGGCCCGGCAGGCTGGCGGCGTAGACCGCATCATGCAGGGCTGATCCTTTCGCGAAGGCATCCACCGCCATCGCCCGCCAGGTCCGGTTTCTCGCGGCCCGGCGGCGGGCGGCCTGGCTGATCAAGGTGACCAATCCGATGATGACGACCACGCCGAGAAGTGCCCACAGCCAGAGCAGGGTCCCGGCCCCTGGTGCGGGCGACGGCGAGCCGCTGACCGTGGGCGTCGGCGCGGCACTGGTCGGCGTCGCGGTCACAGCCGGCGCGGTCGTAGCGGGGGTGGTGGCGGTGACCGATGGCTGGACGGTGGTGGGGGCAGCGGTCGGGCTGCTCGGAGCGACGCTGGCGCTGCTGTCCGGGGACGTGCGGGGATCCCCGGATGGCGACAATTTGCCTGTGATGCCGCTGGCCTGCGCGCACCCCGCCACGATGCTGGCCGCGGCCAGGAGCGCAATGAGCAGCAGGAGCGCCCGTCGCAACCGCCGCGCGAATGTGTCCATTATCCCGCCCCCACGGGAAGCGTCCCCGCTCGCGGACATCCCGTCAAGCCCCGCGGCGGCCTGGATTGGTCAGCCGGCCTGAATTGGTCAGCCGGCCTGAATTGGTTCAGCCGGCCTGGATTGGTTCATGGGACGGCCGCCCGATCATAGGCGTACGCGAAAATCGATCGCCCCTGTTCGCTGAGCGCCCGGGCGGCTAGCTTGGGAGTCGCGCTGTCATTACTGGCCTGGGGGTCCCGGATGACCATTGCCACGTCGGCTGAGCGGCCATCATGGACCTGAATCGCGGGCTGGAAGACCTGGTAGCCGTGGCGCTGGTGGCCGCGCTGGCGCCGCTGGTGGTCGCTGCGCTGCCGGGGCCGCGCATTCCGCAGGTGGTGATTTTCCTTCTCGGCGGCGTGCTGATCGGCCCGCATGTACTGGGCGTGGCCGAGACGTCCAACATCCAGCTGCTCGCCAACATCGGGCTGGGCTTTTTGTTCTTGCTGGCCGGTTATGAGCTGGATCCTCAGCTGTTCCGGCGACGACCGGGCGAGCTGGCCATCACCGGGTGGCTGATCTCGGCCGCCCTCGCCGTCGGGGTAACCGCGGGACTGGCCGCAGCGGGTTACATCAGGGACTATGTGCCGGTCGGGCTGGCTCTGACCACCACGGCACTGGGCACGCTGCTGCCCATCCTGCGCGACAATGACATGCTCGCCGGCCCGTTCGGTGAGTACGTGTACGCGGCCGGCGCCGTCGGGGAGCTATTTCCCATCGTGGTCATCGCGGTGTTCCTGACCCAACGGGGCCATTTCGTGGCCCTGGCCTCGGTGGCAGCGGTCGGGGTACTCGCGCTCGCCCTGTCCGCCGTACCCTGGCTAGCCCGGAGCAGCGCCCTCCAGCGGATCATCCGGGAAGGCCAGGACGCGACCGGGCAGATCACACTGCGCTGGGCCGTGGTGCTGCTGTTCCTTCTGCTCGCGGCCGCGAGCCGGTTCGGCCTGGATGTGGTACTCGGCGCCATGCTCGCCGGCATGGTGCTGCGCAGCTGGACCCACCATCTCAACGTAGACACCAGCGGCCTCGAGGATAAGTTCGACGCCGTTGGCTATGGCATTTTCATTCCAATTTTTTTCATCTCCTCGGGAATGACCCTCGACCTGAAGGCGATCGGCCAGGATCCGCTGCGCCTGCTCGTCCTCTTCCTGCTGCTGCTGATCGTCCGCGGCCTGCCCTCGCTGGTGATCTACCGGCGCGCCCTCGCGACCCGGCAGCGGGTGGAGATGGTGTTCATCACGGCGACCTCGCTGCCCCTGCTGATCGCGCTGGCCGAGATCGGTGAGCACGATGGGGTCATGCTGCCCGCCACCGCCGCCGCCCTGGTCGGCGCGGGCGTGCTGTCGGTCCTGGTCTATCCCCTTATCGCGGTGGGGCTGCACCGGTCAGCACCGCTCAATCCCACCGATCTCGGGATCACCCCGGCAGAGACGGCCGCCGGGACCGGCGCACCACCAGAGATTCCCGGCCCGCCCGGCCAAGACGGCCGAGGGCTTTTAGCCGCCGCCATCAGCGCCGGCAGCAAGCCCCGCACGACCGGAACGGCCACCGGCATGGCCGCGATTATCAGCACGCCATTAAATGAAATAGCCCTGGGGCACCCGGAGAAATGCTCAGCCTGATGGCCGGCCTGCGGCAGGTGCGGAACCGGTCCCGGTGAGCGTGTACCGGCCCTGGGCACTGAATGCCTGGTTCGGGCACGCGGTCAGCGGCCTGAAATCTGGCCCGGCAATATCCGGACGCTCCGCGCGCCTGCGTGACAGCGGGAGTTTTGCGCATTAGCGTCGCGAAACGGTCCAGGCGTATCACGGTCTTACTTCCGCTGGTCAGCTCGGCGGCACACGGAGCACCGGCTAAGTTCACGCGTCTTAGGTGGTGGCCCGTCGGCGAGCGGCCGTACGGGCAGGGGCAGGGGAGGGGGGGAATAATGCCCGAGCCAATTCAGAGTGGTCAGCGATATATGCCCGGACTTGATGGGCTGCGGGCCCTTGCCGTGCTGGCCGTCATCGCATATCACCTGCACCTGGGCTGGGCTCCGGGCGGAATGCTCGGGGTTGGCGTGTTCTTCACCCTGAGCGGCTACCTCATCACCGACCTTCTCCTGGGCCAGCACGAGACAACGGGGACGCTCCAGCTGGCGGACTTCTGGCGCCGTCGGGCCCGGCGGCTACTGCCGGCGCTGTCCGTCCTGCTGGCGGTCGTCGCGGCCTGGGTGACGCTGCTGGACAGGCCGCAGCTTTCCGCGCTGCGCGGAGTCGTCGTCGCCGCCGTCGGCTATGTCACCAACTGGTGGCTGATCGCCCAGCACAGCTCATATTTCGCCCAGTTCGGGCCGCCGTCACCGCTCGGCCATCTGTGGTCACTGGCGGTAGAGGAGCAGTTTTACCTGGTCTGGCCGTGGTTGCTGTGGCTGGGGCTGCGCTGGACTCGCGGCCGGCCCGGGACCCGCAGCAGGCTCGCGGCGGCGACCGCGCTGCTGGCGGCCCTGTCCGCGATCGAGATGGCCACGCTCTACCGGCCTGGCTACGACCCAACCCGAATCTACGACGGCAGCGATACCCGGGCCTTCGCGCTGCTGATCGGAGCCGCGCTGGCCTTCGTATGGCCCAGCCGCCACCTCCGTGGCGGCATCACGCGGGGGGCGCGCCGGATTCTGGACGGCGCGGGGGTCACCGGCCTCGCGGTCATCGTGGGGCTGATCTGCTGCACCAATGAGTATTCGGCGTTTCTCTACCGGGGTGGAATGGTCCTGCTTTCGGTGGCCACGGCCCTGGTGGTGGGCACGGCAGCGTCTCCGGCGAGCAGAATCGGCCGGGCCCTGGGCTGGGGACCGCTGCGTTGGCTCGGAGTCCGCTCATATGGCATCTACCTGTGGCACTACCCCATCATCGTGCTGACCACGCCCGCCAGCGGCCGGGATACGCTGGCCCGCGGTGCGTTGCAGGTAGCGGCCAGCATCGGCGTGGCGGAACTGTCGTGGCGGTACATCGAGGAACCTGTCCGCCGGGGAGCCATCGGCCGGTGCCTGACCCGGGCACGTGCCGCGCGGTGGGACCTGCGGGCGGCAGGACGGCGGGTGTGGATTCCTGCCGCGGGCGCCGGGGTGGTGTGCGTCCTCGCCGGTGCGGGCCTGACCGGAGCCGTGCCGGTGAAATCGGCCGCGGCCAGCAGTTCGCCGCACCCGGTCCCGAGTGGCACACGGGCTGCGCCGCACCGGGCCTCCGCACCGGCGGCCGCCAGCGGGCCGGCCCGCTCGTCATGCCGGAGCGTCGTGCACATCGGGGACTCCACCTCCGATGGCCTCATCTCACCCGACTACCTGCCCGACCCGCGGCAGCGTATCGCGGCACAGTACGCCCAGGTCGGCGTGACCAGGCTGATCACCGAAATTTCAGGCGGCCGGTCGATCGTCGAGACCATCGACGGGCAGCCGAACGCGTACACCGTCGCGCAGCAACTCGTGGCAGATGGCTACCGTGGCTGCTGGGTGCTTGCTCTCGGCACCAACGACACCGCCGACGTCTACGTGGGCTCGACGGTCAGCCAGGCGGCTCGAATCCAGCGGATGATGTCAGTGATCGGCAACCAGCCAGTCATGTGGGTGAACGTCAGGTCGCTGCTGACCAGCGGGCCATACGCGGAAAGCCAGATGCAGCTCTGGAACAGCGCTCTGCTGCAGGCCTGCGCGCGATACCCGGACATGCGGGTCTACAACTGGGCTGCGGATGCGCAGAGCAGCTGGTTCATCGCCGACGGCATCCACTACACCTCAGCCGGCTACGCCGCCCGTGCGCATCTGATTGCCCAGGCGCTCGCGGCTGCCTTCCCAGCCGGCGGCAAGCGCGCTCGGCCACGCTCCGGGTGCCTCATCTCCTAGGCGGCCTGCCCGCGGCGTGCCTTCCCCGGCGGGGTTGCTGGAGCGTCAGGGGGCGGGGATGGCGGACAGGAGGGTGTCCAGCTCCGCAAGGGTGATGACGTGGGCCTGGGCGGGGAAGATCCTCCCGGTCAGGAAATCGTGCACCTCGGGATCCCGGTCGGCGCTGGCGTCGGCCAGGACGTAGACCTGGTAGTCGCGGTCGGCGGCTTCCCGGACCGTGGACAGAACCACGCCGCTGGTGCCGATCCCGGCCAGCACCAGCGCGTGGATGTCCCGCTTGCGAAGCTGCTCGTCGAGGTCGGTGGTGGAGAAGGCGCCGACGCGGGTCTTGCGGACGATGAGGTCGCCGGGCTCGGGGGCCACGGATTCGTGCACGGCGGTCGCGGGCGAATCGCTGTGCATCGCGCGGCCCGTCCGGGACACGATGGCGGCGAACCGGCTGTGTGCCGGGATGGCCTCGAAGTCCGCGTCGTCGAAGGCCACCCGGACGTAACCGACGTGGCCGCCGTGCCTTCGGACGATGGCGATGGCTTCCGCGACCCGCGCCAGCAGGGCCTCGGGCTCGTCGAAGCGGCCAACGATCGCGTTCTGGTAGTCCATCACCAGCAGCGCGGTGTGCTGGGGATCGATGGCCGGAGTCGTGTCAGGCATGGGGCTCCTCTTTCGGTGGAGGGATGGCATTGGACCGTACCCGCTTCGGTGGACACCCGGAGGCTTATTCAGCTTGCTGCATAGAAGTGCAGGGCAATTACAGTTGAGATGGTCGTGGCGAATGTTGCGAGCGGCCGACGGTAATCTGTGTGCATGACACGCCAGGTCTTAAAGTTGGCGATGACTTGCTCGATTACGTAGCGGATCTTGTTGACCTGCTTATTGAATTCTTTCTCCCAGTCCAGGAGATCCCGGCACGCGGGCTTCTTAATGGGAGTGATCATGTCGTTGCCCACATAGCCTTTATCACCTATCCAGTTGCCGGGATCGAGTGTCAGAAGGACCCCCGATTAACTCAGGCAGTAAGTGTCATGGCGGTTCCCGCTGACCGCGTCGGAAATCCACGCGAGCCGTCCGTCCAGAGTGCAGGCTACTTGCACGTTCATGCTGGTTGTCTTGTGCTTGCCGGAGTACAGTTCCGGATGCGAGGCCCACGACCAGCAGGGAAGCAGCGTGCCGTCCACGATGTACTGCGTCCGCCCGTCCAGGTCATCAGCCGGCGGAACATATTCTTTAAGCACCTTACCCAGCAATGGTGTCACTCCCGTGATCGCACGGCTGATTGTCGGCTGGGAAACTCCGCATGTCTCGGCCAGTTCTGCCTGGACCCGGTTGCGGCGCATGTATGTCAGGGCGACGGTCACAGACCTGAACAATCCGAGAATAGGAGGCCACGGCCGCTGGCCGGTCATTGTTTCACTGTGGATCATCGCGCAGAGGTCCACGACGCGTTCCCTGGAAAGGCCAGTGGTAGAATACATGTCAGGCGGCTCGTTTTTGTGAGTTTTTTGTGTGGTAACTCAATTCTCTCAATAAACGAGCCGTCGTTTATGTCAACACGCCGGACAGACGCAAGTTCGGCTACTGTGAATAACCCTCATACTGCACGCTCATGATTCCCCCTTTTAGATTGTTACGACCCGTGCTAGCCCTGCACCTGGCTAAGCGGAAACCATCCGCTGAGGCTGTACGCGTTGCCATATTCTGCAATCGCCTGCTCGTAGGCGCTATTTGACACCGTGACGTAACCGCCGTTAGTGCAGACGTCTGTGTCCATGCGCTCGTAGGTGCAGTACACCTCGCCTGCGTGCGCCGAGGCCGCTGGTGTGCTCTCGACCGGCGCTGGCGCTGGCGCTGCGGGCGCTGGCGACACGTACACGGTCTTGGCCGGGGTCGGTGACGCTGGAGTGGTCGCAGGCGGCGCTGTAGTGGCCGCTGGCGGCCTGGGCTTCGGAGTTACGGTCACCGTGTGGGTGATGAATGGCATCGGCCTAGCGTTCGGCCTGGCCGGTGTGGAGCCGCACGCGGTGAGACTAATTCCGGCGGCCAATACGATGGCCGGGATTGCGATTAGCTTGTTGAGTTTCATTGTCTTGCCTTCCCCCAATGATTCTCCTGAACCGTTTTCCGCAATGCCCCGGAGGGCATCACGGTCAGCGGTCAGCACGTTCCCATCTGGCTGCTGGCCGCTGGCTGCCCGGTATTCGCGGCTGGCATGTACCAAGTTCCTGTCACATTGCCGAAACTATCTGTCTTTTCCTGCCCATACCACCCACTGAATTGTGACAGGTAATTGATGGTAGGGCTCATGCACTGTACTTCTGTCTGGGTCGAACTTAGCTGAGCCCGGGTCGAACTTAGCTGAGCCTGTGTCTGTGTCAGTGCATGCTGCGTATGGTTTAGCTGCACCATAGTGATGATGCCCATAGTCGTGCCAGCTATGGCCAGGATTACTATTGCACTACCAGCCAGAATCTTGAAAAGCTTCTTCGTGATCGCCCCCCCTGTTTGACGATTCGGCTGGCCCGGCTGCGGTACGGTGGCGTCTATGTTCTTATTCCAGTTAGCATTTGGCATGGTCATTTTGTGTTTCCCCCCCTGCGTATTTGCGCGTCTGCACCCGTTCGCCACCGTGCTCCCCGAGAGGAGAGCGCGATAGCCAGCAGTCAGCCGCCGTTGTAGTTGACTGTGAATGTGACAGAAGCATCGTTGCCACCAGTGGCATAGACCACGTACCCGGACTGGTTGTAAGTCATGGTGTAAGACTGACCTGTAACGGGACTGTAAACGTACGCCGAACTCCCGTCGGTGCCGGAATAAGCAGCCGCGACATTCAGCGCGAACGCGCAACTGGTGTTCGGCCCGGCGCTCACGCCACCACCACAGTTGCCGCTTGACTGAGCGGGCGCAGCAGGTGCGGGTGCTGGGACGTACACAGTCTGTGCCGGTGCCGGTGTCACGACGACAACCTTCGGCGCGGACGTTGTGGGTGCCGGTGTCGTGGGTGCTGGTGTGGTGGGTGCCGGCGATGCTGTCACCGTGTGCGTAGGTACCGGGGCCGGTGCCGAGGCACTGCACGCGGCGAGGCCGAGGCCTGCGGCGAGTGCGATGGCCGGGACTGCGATGAGCTTCTTGCTGAGCTTCATTGTCTTGCCTTCCCCCCCGTGCAGAAAGCCTCATTTCACTCCCTGTTAACAGAACCCTACGGAGCGCACATTCTGGTACCTAGAGGAGAAATGACTAGGAAGTCGGAGGTATACGTCACCTAACGTGACAGCCAACGGACGCTCGGCAACTAGCCGCCTCTTGAGCGCCGGGTGGCCCGGGGAATCTGTGGGCTCCCGCCAGGCCCCCCGCCTGGTCCTCCCGGTAGCCCGGCCCGGCTCCCTGGTGGCGGCGATGTGAGCCTGGAGTACGCAGGGGGTCATGAGAGCACTGTTTTGAGGCTGGCGCATCTCCGTGGGACGCAAGGGCTGAGAGTGCCCTCAGGAGGCTCCGACTGGACGACAGACGGCACGGGAGCATGGGAGCGGTACGAAGCCATACCTGCACGTCAGGGAGCGTCTCAGGGCCGCACACGGCACGTTGCCGGGAGTCAATGCCACTGTGTCGGCAGGCCGGTCTACCTGGGCATACCTACGGCGATGGTGGCGGCCATCTCGCGTGCACGTGATTCCGACCCCGGGGCACACTGCGGGGCATCAGTCCGTGATCGTCCGCCGCCGTGACGGGACGGTCGTGGTCGCGGGCCAGACGCACGACACGGCTAGCGGCTACTCCGCCGACGCCCTCGGCTGGCGGGCCCGGCGGGATGGGCACACCGGGAAGGACGGGCCGGTCCCGCCGGCTCCGGTCTGGATGGACCGGCTAGAGCAGTTCGACCCGGCCCGCGTCTGTTTCGCGCACGACCACGCTGTCTGGGAGCCCTGACTCGCGGGCGCCCGGGCTGACCACGGGGCTCGGGCCGGAGAGCGGGCTGGGGCCGGCCCCGGCACCGCTGGGTGGCTCGGCAAGCACGGGGCGTACCGGAGCCGCGGGCGGGGCCGCGAAAGACGGCGCCGCGGGCGCGGATCCGGGGGGGACCGCGGCCGGGGCTGCGACGCTCGGAGCCCTTATGACCTGGGGAACCGTATCCAGGATGATGCCGAAGTGCTCGCGGTAGGCCGCCAGCAGGGCGTCGTCGCCCGTCAGCTGCTGCTCGGCGCGGGAACCGTTTTCGGTGATGATCAGGGTGCGGCCCGCGATGGAGACCCGGCCGTCCTTGGTCAACCGTGAGCAGATGATGTCCCGGGTGAAGTGGGAGTCCGGAGAGGTCGTCTGCCACCAGCAGGTGGGGATGAAGTCGGCGAGAGACCGCTCCTGCGGCTCGATCCGGTACTGCGGTTTGCCGTCCTTGAGCACATCGACATCGCCGTCTCCGCTGTCCACGAGCAGGAACCGGCCGGCCGGGTCATTCTGCTCATGCCGACTGTCGAACAGCAGCGGGTAGACGCTGTGGCTGCCGAATCCGACGTCGATGAGCCAGGGACCGCTCGCGTCGGACGCGCGCACCACCAGCGCCATGTGGTCCAGCGGGGGGCCGGCGTGGCCGTCGCCCCCATATACCCGCGCGGCGACGCGGCGGACCTCGGCACCCATGGCCTCTAGCAGGATCGCGAAGGCCCCGTTGAGCTCGTAGCAGAAACCGCCGCGCCGCCGGGTCACGATCTTGTCCACCAGGACGTCTTCGGCCAGCAGGACCGGCTCGGACAGGTGAATGCTCAGGTTCTCAAAGGGCACCCTCATCTGGTGAGCGCGGTGCAGCACGTGCAGGTTCACCGCGTCAGCCGTATGCGGTCGCGGCACAGCCAGGCGCCCGAAATAGGCTTCAAGGGTCGTGTCGTCCATCAGCCCCCTCCAGGCCACATGCCATTTGAGCAGTGGCCCTGACGCCGATCATGACAGGGCACTCGTTTGTTCGTGTTATGTACGGTTGGCCGGTGAACGAAACAGACTGGGAAGACCGAATTTCGGCGGCCTGGCGGCATTCGATGAGCTCAGTGAGGCCGATTTCCTCGCGCTGATCGAGAAGCTGGCTGCTGAACTGCCGCCTGGCAGCAGCGGCATCGGCTTCTTCGAGCGGGCATCCTCACTCGACTCCACCGGGCACGATGACATGGCTGTGCCGCTCTACCGGCAGGCGCTTGAGCAAGGACTGGAGGGCGAGCGTGATGCCGATACCGCTGCGGCTGCGACCGCTCACCCGCGAGGACCTGCCGCGGCTGAGCCGATGGCTCGCGGAGCCGCACGTGGCCCACTGGTGGCGCGACCCGAGCGACCTGGCCTCGGTGCGGGCCAGCTATCTGCCGTGCATCGACGGCACCGATCCGGCCGAGGTCTTCATCATCGAGGCGGCGGGCCTGGCGGCCGGCCTCGTCCAGCGTTACCTCGTCGCCGATGATCCGGACTGGGATCACGCCGTCCGCGCCACTGGTGCCGCCAGCGGGTGCGCGGCCGGGATCGACTACCTGATCGGCGAGCCGGCTCTGTGCGGCCGGGGCTACGGAACGGCGGCCATCTCGGTGTTCACCACGCTCACCTTTGAGCGCTACCCGCAGGCCGACGCGGTGGTCGCCGTCCCGCAGCAGGCCAACGTCGCGTCCTGGCGGGCCCTGGAGCGGGCCGGGTACCGCCGCTGGTGGGCCGGGCGGCTGGAGTCCGCCGACCCGTCCGACGCCGGGCCGGCCTACCTGTACGGGATGCGCCGGCCGGCCACCGCGACGGCCCGCGGGACGACCCCCGGCCAGGCGGGCGGATCACTCCCAGCCCGGTGACCGGTCCAGGACGTCACCGTCCTGCAGCGAGGGCATCAGCCGGGCCGCGGTCTCCAGCAGCGCCGCGTGCACGAACGCCTGCGGGATGTTGGCCCGCAGTTGCCGCTGGGCCACGTCGTACTCCTCGGTGAACAGGCCACTCGTGCCGCAGCCGGACCGGGTCCGCTCGAAGCAGCGCAGCGCCTCGGTCTGCAGGCCCTGCTGGTGGCCGGCCAGGGCCAGGAAGAATCCGCACAGCATGAACGCGCCCTCGCTGGAGCCGAGCGGGGCCTCATCGATCCGGTACCGGTAGACGAACCCATCGTCGACGAGCCGGTCGTTCACCGCGGTCAGGGTGGCGACCGTCCGCGGGTCGTCGGCGGCGAGCGCGCCCCGGATCGGCGGGATCAGCAACGAAGCGTCGATCCGGTCGTCGTCGGTGGCACGCCGCCAGTAACCGGCCGGGCTCAGGCTGGACCTGGTGGTCTCGGCCAGGATCGAGTCGGCCAGCGCGAGCCACTCCCCCATCTCGGGCGGGGCCGCGAGCATGGCCGCCGCGTTGCGCAGGCCGGCCACGCAGGTGAGCCGGGAGTGGGTCCAGATCCGGTTCTCGGTCTCCCAGATCCCGGCCTCGAGCTTACCGTCGTGCTTGATGATGGCGTCCACGGCCACCCGGGCCGCGCGGGCCGCCTCGACCGGCAGCCGGTCCAGCCGGGCCGCGGCCGCGAACAGCTGGAGTGCCTCGCCGTAGGCATCCAGCTGAAACTGGTCCGTGACATGGTTGCCGACCACCACATCGGCACCCGGATAGCCGGGTAGCGGCAGCCGCCGTTGCTGCGGGACCGGCCCGCCGGCCACCGTGTAGGCAGGCTTGAGCCGGTCACCGTCGGTCAGGATGCGCTCGGCCACGAAGCCGACCGCGGCGTCCATGAGCTCCGGGCGTGCGCCGTGCGCGGCCACAGCCTGCCCCGCGAAGCACTGGTCCCGGATCCAGGCATAGCGGTAGTCGTAGTTCCGGCCCGCCTCGCTGCGCTCCGGCAGCGACGTTGTGGCGGCGGCGACCATCCCGCCGGTGCTGCTGGTCAGGCCCGCCAGCACGGCGTAAGCGAGCTGGGCGTCGCGGGGGGCGACGGTATCGTCACACGGCGGCACGGACGTGTGCCAGTCACTCTCGGTCGCCTCCCACAGCCGGGTGGCGTCGAGCGGGCCCGCGCCGGGCGAGCCGGTCCTCAGCTCCAGAACCAGGTCGTGGAACTCCCCCGGGTCCACGTCGATCTCGAAGACGAGCGCCTCGCCGTTGCGGTGCCGGGCTCCGGCAGCCCCCGCCCAGCGCGCGTGCACATCCCCGCTGCGCATCGACCAGACACCGTCGTCGCGCGAGACCTGCGTCATGGCCCGGCGCCCGAAATTGGCCCGCAGGTCCAAGGTGGCACGGACCCGCGCCTGGCCCCTCTTGGACTCGATGCGGCAAAGCACCACGGCCCGGTCGGGGGTGGCGGGCCGGGCCAGCGCCTGGCGGCATTCGACGACGGTGTGGCCGGTAATCCAGCGGCTCCGCCAGATCAGGCTGCGCGGCTCGTAGTACCCGCCCCAGACGTGCCGGTCATCGGCCGGGGCGATCTGAAAGTCGCCGCGCCCGCCGAGCAGGCTGGTGAACACGGCCGGTGAGTCCCACGACGGAAAGCACATCCAGGCGTAATGACCCTGCGGTCCGATCAGCGCGCCGCGCTCACCGTCAGCGACGAAGGCGTACTCGCGCAGCGCATGCGGAATGGCCACCTGGCGGACGTCGGTCATGGGATACCTGCTGCCCCCGGTTCCGGGTGTTACCCCTGTGAGCTCGATCGCTTCCGGATGAGGCCCTCCCGCCGCCAGTGAGCAGCCCGGACGGCGGGAGCGGGCGCAGCCGAGCCGTCTGCCGGTCACGGCGGCGCGAGGTCACCGCGGGCCGGTCGAATCGCCCGCATTACCCATAGTTCACGTGTTTTTGTTGCTTCTTACTCATTGAAATGATGCGGGCCGCTGTCAGGCTGTCCATGGCGTTGGCCCGCTTTTTACAGGAGATTTGGTAATATTTCGTCCCAGCAGGGCACTGTCGGCTATCGGCCGGAGGTCTGATGAGCACTGGCTGTTCGCCTGACGACGCTCCAGATCTCGGTCTCTCTGCCCGGGAGACTGAGATCATGTCCCTTATTGCGGGCGGTCACACGAACGGCGAGATTGCCTCCCGGCTTTTCCTGGCTGAGAAGACCGTGAAGAATCACGTGAACCGCATCTACGCCAAGCTGCACGTCGCCTCCCGGGACGCGGCCATCACGCACTGGCGGGACGGCCGGCAGAGCGTCGGCTAGTGGTGTTAGCCCAGGGGGCAGTGTTAGCCCGGGGGGACGCCCCCCCGGAACCCCCGCTGCGCTTCGCGCCCCGCGGTGGTACTTCGCCGACAGCACCGGCCACTCGCCGGGCACAAGGCCCGGCTCGCTGGGCCGTTAAGCGCCTCGCCGTAGCCTGGGCAATGCGGGCTAGCAGCGAATATGCCGGTTCAGTGCGAAGCGTGGCCAGGTAGGCTCCAGGCCGCATTCAGGTTTTCCTCAGCCTGATGGGTGACAATATGGAGCATGGAGATGTTGACCAGCGATGAAGGGCAGCGCACGGATACCCGGCTGCTGGTGGTCGAGGACGAGCCGAACATCCTTGAGCTGCTGTCCGCCAGCCTGCGCTATGCCGGTTTCGACGTGGTCACCGCGGCGGCGGGCACTGAGGCCGTGCAGGCCGCGCAGCGGCACCGTCCCGATCTCATCGTGCTAGATGTCATGCTCCCGGACATGGACGGCTTCGATGTCGTCCGGCGGCTACGAAGCGGCGGCGCCCGCGTGCCCGTGGTGTTCCTCACCGCGCGCGACGCGACCGAGGACAAGATCCGCGGGCTGACGCTCGGCGGTGACGACTACGTCACCAAGCCATTCAGCCTGGAGGAAGTGATCGCCCGGATCCGGGCCGTGCTGCGGCGCACCAGCGGCGACAGCGGCGAGCCCACCCCCCGCCTCACGTTCGCGGACCTGGAACTGGACGAGGAAAGCCACGAGGTGTGGCGGGCGGGACAGCAGGTCCAGCTTTCGCCCACCGAGTTCAAGCTGCTCCGGTACTTCATGAGTAACGCCAACCGGGTGCTGTCCAAGATGCAGATCCTGGACCACGTGTGGGACTACGACTTCCGGGGCGACACCGGCATCGTGGAATCCTACGTGTCCGTGCTGCGCCGCAAGATCGACACCGTTGAGCCGCGACTGATCCACACCCTGCGCGGGGTCGGCTACGTGCTCAGGCTGCCGTCCTCGTAGGAACCTGACTGTTATGGCTCGGGCCGGATCGGGGGCTGGCACGGAAAGCGTGTTCCGGCACCCGCTGAAAACGATGACGCGACTGTCGCAACGTACCCCGCTGCGCGTCAAGCTGATCACCGCGCTGCTCGCCCTGGTGGCGCTGGCCCTCGCGGTCATCAGCTTCACCAGCATTGCCGTGTTCCAGGGATACCTCCTGAACCAGGCGGACGTACAGCTGCAGAGCCTGCAATATAGAGCCAACAGTGCCCTGAACGTGAACGGCGGTGGGCTCGGCGCTCAGCGCGGGCTGGATTTTGAGCCGAACGGTTACGTCGTCGAACTGCTCAATACAAACGGGCAGCCATATAACTTCGGCAACCTGCAGCAACTCACGACCGCTCCGCCCCGCATATCGACCAGCCCATCGTGGCTGACCGCGCACAGCAATGAACCGGTGACTGTTCCCGCGGCCAGCGGTGGGGGCAGCTGGCGGGTGATCGTCCAGAGCGAAACAATTCTCGATCCGAACACCGGCCAGACTACCCAGGCAATCCTGGTCGTGGGCCAGAGTCTCGATAGTCTCGCCAGCTCCATTAGGTATCTGACCGAACTCGACGTGATCGTCAGCCTCGTCATCATGCTAGGCCTGGCTGTGGTGAGCGTGGCCGTGGTGCGGACCAACCTGCGGTCACTGGACGACATCGAGGAAACCGCCGAGGAGATCGCCGCCGGCCACCTGGACCGCCGCGTCCCGCAGATGGACCCGCGGACCGAAGTCGGGCGGCTGGGCCGGTCGATCAACACGATGCTGGCCCAGATCGAGTCGGCGTTCCACGACCGGGAGGAATCGGAAGAGGCCGCGGTGCAGTCCGAGGAGCGGATGCGCCGCTTCATCGCGGACGCGAGCCATGAGCTGCGCACGCCGCTGACCGCGATCCGGGGATTCGCCGAGTACTACCGGCAGCGCGGCGGCGTGGCCACCGGGGAGGAGGGCAACCGCGGCAGCCTGGCCCCGGAAGACCTGGACCGGATCATGCAGCGGGTCGAGGGCGAGGCGGCCCGGATGGGCGTCCTGGTGCAGGACCTGCTGTTGCTGGCTCGCCTCGACCAGCAGCGGCCGATCGAGCGCAGGCCGGTGGACCTGCTGGTGCTGGCCGCCGACGCCGTGCAGGACACCCGGATGATCGCCTCGGACCGGCCGGTCAACCTCACCGTCGAACCGGGCAAGGCCTTCCTCGTGGTCGGCGACGAGGCCCGGCTGCGGCAGGTCATCGGCAACCTGATGACCAACGCGCTCACCCATACCCCAGACGGGACAGCGGTGGACGTCCGGCTCAGCGCGGGCCACCTGCCCGGGACGCCTCGCTACCCCGGCGGCCCGGCGCCGTCGGTCCCGGCCGCGGTGCTGGACATCGCCGACCAGGGGCCCGGGCTCACCGCCGAGCAGGCGCGGCGGGTGTTCGAACGGTTCTACCGCGCTGACGAGGCCCGGAACCGCAAAAGCGGCGGCGGCAGCGGCCTCGGCCTGGCCATCGTCAGCGCGCTGGTCGCCGCGCACGGCGGGACCGCCACCGTCGAATCGGCTCCCGGCCAGGGGGCGACGTTCCGCGTCACCCTGCCGCTCGCGCCGGACGCCGGACAGGCGGACGAGACCGATGAACCGGAGGCGGACGAGGAGCCCCAGCACGGTTTGGCCGGCAACGAAACGATCTCGTTCGGCAGGTAGGCCGCGAGCCAGTCCGACGGAACGCCCGCTGGGGTGTTTCGCGGGGCGTTCGGATGGCCCGCGGATCAGGCTCGTTACGAATGAAAAACAGCAACTGGCTACGGTCAGGCCGCCAGCGCGGCGCGCGCCGCGGCCAGCGCGGAGTCCCGGTAGCCGGCGCCGAACAGGCAGACGTGCACGAGCAGCGGATGCAGCTGGTGCAGCGGGACCCGCGCCCGCCAGCCGTCCGCGAGCGGGGCGGTCTCGGTGTAAGCGCGGATGATGTGGTCCAGATGGGGGGCCCCGAACAGGGCCAGCATGGCCAGGTCGGTCTCCCGGTGGCCGCCGTGGGCGGCCGGGTCGATGAGCCAGCCCCGGCCCTGCGACCACATCACGTTGCCCGACCAGCAGTCGCCGTGGATGCGGCTGGGCGGCTCGGCGGGGCCGGCGAGCGCGCTGATCCGCCGGGTCACCATTTCGACCAGCCGGACATCGTCCCGGCCCAGCGTGCCGACGTCCGCCGCGCGGCGCAGGTAGGGCACGATCCGGCGCTCGGCGTACCATTCGGCCCAGCCGCGCGACGCCGGCCAGGGCGCGTTGTTCAGCGGCAGGCTGGCGATGAACCCGGGCCAGGGGGCGCCGTAGCCGACCGCGCCCGCCGCGTGCAGCCGGGCCAGCTCGCGGCCGAACATGGCGGCCGCACCCGGGTCAGCGGACCCGGGCGGGATCCAGGACAGGACCAGGACGTGGCTGTCCTGGCCGAGGACGGCCGGCACCGGCACCGACACGGCGTCAGCCAGCCAGCGCAGGCCGCGCGCTTCGGCTTCCAGCGCCGGGCCGGTATCGGCGCTGGAGACCTTGGCGAACGCCTTGCGGCCGTCGGCCAGCGTGACCCGGATGTGCTGCCACCCGTGCTGGCTGCCGGCCCGGCGCAGTTCCCGGACACCGGTACCGGCGACGGCGGCGATCCGCTCCCGGAGCTCCACGGCCGTCACGCCGTGGCGCGGCCGGGCAGCAGCTCGGTCAGCTGGGCGGTGATGTGCCGCGCCGCGGTCTCGATGAGATCCAGGACCGCGCCGAAGTCGCCGGCGTCGCCGCCGTAGGGGTCCGGGATGTCCAGGCCGTCCCGATCGCTGGACGGCAGGCCACCGGCCTCCCCGAACAGCCGGATGCGGTCGCTGCCGGCGCCGGTCGGCGCGGCCATCTGGCGCAGGTCGGCGAGGTTCTGCTCGTCCATGGCCAGGATCAGGTCCCGGCGCGTCAGCCAGGACGGCCCGACCTGCCGGGCCCGGTGAGCCGAGCCGTCGTACCCGCGGCGGGCCAGCTCGGACCGCGCGTGGGCTTCCATCTGGTGCCCGACGTGCCAGTCCCCCGTCCCGGCACTGTCGACGGTGACCGAATCTCCCAGGCCGGCCGCGGCGAGCTCGGCGGTCAGCACGACCTCGGCCATGGGTGAGCGGCAGATGTTGCCCAGGCACACCAGGCAGATGCGGTACGGCTCGCCCGGCTCGTCGGGATACCGGGGTGGTGGCAGCGGTGCGGACATGCCTACAGGATGCCTGATGCGCGGCCGGCACCAGGCCTGACCGGTCAACGGGGCTTACCGCCCGGGCTATCGGGATGGGGCGGGCTGGGGCCCGCCGCCCGGTAACCGGGACACGGATTCGGCCTGCCGGGCATCGGCCTGCCGGGCATCGGCCGGTCGCGGGTGATGTCCGGGGATCACGTCCGGGCCAGCCCAGTACTCCAGCCAAGCGGCGAACCTCCGGCCCTGCCGCTGCATAGGGGCCTCGATGAACCGGTACGACAGCCAGCAGCACACGAGCAGCACGGCCAGGAAGGCCGCGGCCAGGGCCAGCTGCTCGGGGAACGGATGCGGGTGCTGGGTGAGCGGGATGTGGTTGTACAGCGACACCAGCAGCGGGTGTAGCACGTACACCGAGTAGCTGACCAGGCCGAGCCAGGCGAAGATACGCGGCATCTTCTTGTTCCGGCAGGCCATGCCGATCGCGAACGTCGCCCCGGCCAGCAGCAGCGAGGTGACCCACTGCCGGTCGTAGGCGATCCGGGTGGCCGCGGGTGAGAGGTCCCACGCCGGGGGGTGCCAGAGGCCGGCCGCGGTGGCGAGGGCGAAGACCGCCACCGTGACCGCGACGGCCTTGCGCTTGTCGAAATCGCCGCGCTCGGCGCGGTAGAGCATGGTGCCGGTGAACATGAGCGCGAGAATCGTGAGCGCTTCGTACGGGTTGACCCAGCTGCCGT
>Ga0302181_10001016_pt1 | contig 21618 bp, 22 predicted proteins | sample I_Palsa_E3_3_FD_198786 | JGI IMG/M metagenome (GOLD analysis project Ga0302181, IMG submission 198786) | Peat permafrost microbial communities from Stordalen Mire near Abisko, Sweden - I_Palsa_E3_3 | ecosystem: Environmental > Terrestrial > Soil > Palsa > Peat permafrost | place: Sweden...
ATGACCCAGGGCGCTCCCGGCGGGCAGCAGCGCGCGGGCGCCTTCGCCCCCGCGGGCTGCCACGGTTTCTCTTACCTGTCCCGGGACACGCAATGGCAGCTGGCCAAGCACGCGATGGACTCGGCGGGCACCGATGAGCCGGATAACCGGCGCAGCAGGCAGATGGTCGGCGGGATGATGAACGGGGGCGGCGGCGGCGGGATGGGGACGCTGCAAGCCCTGCTCACCGAGCTGTCCGGGCTGAAGAAACCGCGCGGCATCGTCAACCGCTACGTCCGGCGGATCTTCGGCATGCGGCCCAAGCCACCGCCCAAGTACCGGATCCTGGTCATGATGGCGACCAACATGCCGACGGCCCTGGACGAGGCGCTGCTGCGCCCCGGCCGTATCGACCGGATCTACAAGGTCGGCTACCCGTCCAAGGCGGGCCGGATCCGCACCTACGAGGGGTACTTCTCCAAGGTGCGGCACGAGCTCACCCCGGAAAACATGGACAAGCTCGCCACCATCACGCCCTACGCCACCGGCGCCACCATCAAGGACCTGGTCAACGAGTCGCTCATCACCGCGATCAGGAACGGGCGTGACGTGATCACCTGGCCGGACGTGATCAAGGCCAAGCAGCTCAAGGAACTCGGCCCGCCCGAGGACGTGGAGTACATCGAGCGCGAGCGGCACGCCGTCGCGGTGCACGAGGCCTGCCATGCGCTGGTCGCCTTCCGCACCCGTCAGCACATGGAGATCGACATCGCGACGATCGAGAAGGGCAGCGACTACCTCGGGATGGTGGCGAGCATTCCGCCCGAGGACCAGTTCACCCGGTGGCGCAGCGAGTACGAGACCGACATCCTGGTGTCCCTGGCCTCGCTGGCCGGGGAGCGGATGTTCTTCAACGAGGACAGTTCCTCCGGCGTGTCCGGGGACCTTGAGTCCGCGACCACGGTCGCGTCGTTCATGGAGGGTTTCTGGGGCATGGGCACCACGGTGTCCTCCTACTCCACGGCCAAGCGGCTGGAGGTCGGCTCGCCCGGCGGCGGCCGCGGCGGCACGCTGAAGAAGGGCCAGGACCCGGAGGCTCAGGTCCGGCATGCGCTCGCGGACCGGATCGAGGACAGCCTGACCACGCTCCTCAAGCGGACCGAGGAAATCATCAAGGAGAACAGGAACCATATCCTGTCCCTCGCGCACGCCCTGGAGACGCACAAGACGCTGAGCGGCGAGGACATCGTCGCCGTACTCGAGCACCGGCGTGGTCCGCTGGTCGACGGTACGCCGTACGCGGACGAGGGCTTCCTGGCGGAGCTCAGCGACTATCACCTGTCCGCGGCCCGGGCCCACCGCGACCACAGCCAGGAGCAGCTGGCCCTGCCGGTGCCCGCCGCGCCCGCTCCGCCGTGGGCGGCGGGAGTGGCCGTCGATCCGATGGGGCTCAACGGGCACAACGGTTCCGACCCGTCCTGACGCGGGCCGGCGGCGATGCGACCCGGCCTCCGCGCGCGGCAGGCCGCGGCGATGCGACCCGGCCTGCGCGTGCGGCAGGCGGTCAACCTGGCTAATGGGTCGACGCTGGCCGGCCTGGGCGCGGCCGTGGTCGGCGGCGCCCGGCTCGCCCGCAGCGTGGACGGGCTGGTCACCGCGACCGGATACCGACTGCCGGTGCCGCCCGCCCCGGCGTTCTGTCTCGGCAACGTGATCCTGACCAGGGGCGACGACATCGATCCCGCCGCACCGCTGTTCCGCCACGAGGCGCGGCACGCCACCCAGTACGCCTGGTCCGGCGGGGTGGCGATGGTTCCGCTCTACCTGATGGCGGCGGGCGCGTCCTGTGCGCTCACCGGCGACTTCGGCGCCCGCAACATCTTCGAGCGGCTCGCCGGGCTGGCCGACGGCGGCTACACCGACAAGCCGATGCGGCCCGGCCTCCAGCGGATACAGGCGGGCCTCGGCCTCGGGCGGATACAGGCGGGCCTCGGCCTCCAGCGGATACAGGCGGGCCTCGGGCGGATCAGCGGCTCAGGCCGGCCAGCAGCCTGTCCCGGGCGGCGCCTTCGCGGGCCGGCTTCAGCCGCACGTGCCTGATCGAGCGCCAGCCCTTACCGGTGAGCAGGAACTCCCCGACCGCGGGCAGCGCCGCGATCCCGTTCATGATCGCCTGCGCGTCACCGAGATGCCGTTCTGCGGCCGGACGGGCGTTGACGATGTCGGTGACCTCGCCGCTGTCCGGGTCGATCCCGGCCAGGTAGTGGGTGCCCGCCACGTTCGCCCAGATGGTGCCCGCCGCCCAGGCGAGGTCGTTGAGCCCGGGCACGCGGTGACCCCCGCAACGGACGTGGACGACGGCCTGCGGCTGCAGGGTCCGCGGGTCACGGCGGACTAGCTCGCTGCTTCCGTCGCTGGTCACCACGTACTGGTCGGCGGCGCAGATGCCCCAGCCTTCGCGGTTGAAGGACACCCGGTCGGTCAGCTCCAGGGTGTGCGTATCCCAGCGCAGCGCGACCCGCTCGCGCCAGGTCAGCTGCCAGATGCTCTCGCCGACCCGGCAGATGCCCTCGCCGAAGAGCTCGGCGGGCAGGAGCGCGCGCTGCCCGATCTGGCCGCCGAGCTGGTACCGGCACAGTGCCGATTCGCCGTACCGCCCGGTGGATTCCCACACTGTCCCGCCGTCCGCGATCAGCCCCTGGGTGAACCCCCGTCCAGGATGCGCGAAACGCCGGATAACCCCGGTCCGCCAGGTTCTCAGCTGTCACCGCCTCGTCCAGAGCCCGGGCCTGGCCGTCGTTCGCGTTGTTGCCGTGCTCACGCTTAGCCGGTATTCGCCCGAACGGCAAAGTTATAGCAGCCGTAGCCGACGTTGCGCAGGTGCACGAGCTCGACCCCAGGCCGGGCTAGCAGTTCCCTGATGACGTCCTGGGCCTCCCGACCGCGATTCCTAGCGGAAATCGGACATCACGATGCCGAATGCGCTCGATCCGCTGTGTGGTGGTTGTGACACCCTACACATGGGCGTGTGCAGGGTGCCGCAACCATACAATTTGCCCTGGGGCATACGGGGCCGGAGAGATAGGTGGGGCGAGAGTGTCTCAGACCGACGGCAGCGGGCCGGGATCGGAGCCGGGGACCGGTTCGGGGCGGTTCAAGACGGCGTTGTAGACGGTGGCGGGAACGCGGAGCCGGTCGTCGGCGGAGTAGGCGGCGGTCAGGTCGATGAAGGCGGCGTCGGAGTCAGCGTCGGAGTCGGGGTCGGCGGTGAGCTCGGCCAGCCGGTCGAACAGCGCGAGACACTCGTCGTCGATGGGCTCATCCGGCCCGGGCATGGCGCCCCAGACATCCCAGGGCAGCATCTCCATGTTGGCGAGCGCGGCCACGTCACGCACCAGGTTGCCCGCGATCCACCAGTACCCGCCCTCCTTGAGGAGGCTGAACCCGAATGCGGCCGGGTCGGCGTCGCCGCGGCGGCACCGGCGCCACGCCTCTCCCGCCACCAGGAACTTATCGCGGGGGACGTCCAGCACATCGAAGCCGATCCCGGACAGCCCGCGCTGCACCTCATCGATCTGCGCGTCGGCCAGCACCCAGCGCTGCGCGGCCTGGTCCCAGTACTCGCACACCCAGTGGTCCTCAAATGCGCCCGAGCCGAAGTAGCCGCCGAAGCCGCACCGGGCCCGAGCGGGCGTGCCCTGCGCGCGCAGGGCCGCGACGGCCAGCACAGTGAAATGACGGCAGTTGCCCGCCAGCCGGGCCACGGGCACCCGGGCGTCGGTCAGCGGCCGACTGTCCCGCGCCGCGATCAGCTGCAGCAGCCCGGCCACCGGCCGCACGTGCACGCTGGCCCGGTCCGCCGGGGTGAGCGTGACCCCGTAGGAGCCGGCCATGTGCTCGTGGATCAGCAGACCATGGGCTGCCTCGGCAACTGCGGCGATTCCCGGCGGCAGGCCGGCCAGCAGCGGACCGTAGGCTCCCGGCGCGGTCATGACGGCCGGGGTGAGGTAGTGGCCCGTTGCGATGTCCTGAGCGGGCATGAGCCTTCCTTCCTGCCGGGCATCCTTGTCGTCCGTTATGACGACGGCGGCTACCGGTGATCATCGGTGGCATACTGGCCCGGTGCGTCCGGATGCTGAGCGCGAGCGGCTGCGGCAGACGTTTGACCAGGCCGCCGAGAACTATGACCGGGTACGGCCGGATTATCCTGACGAGCTGTTCGACGACCTCGTCGCGCTGACCGGGGTGACACCGGGCGACCATCTGCTCGAGGTGGGCTGCGCCACGGGTAAGGCGACCCTCCCGCTGGCCCGGCGCGGCTTTCGGATCACCTGCGTCGAGCTCGGCGCCGGACTCGCCGCGGCCGCTCGGGTGAACCTGGCCGGATTTCCGGTCGAGGTGATCCAGGACGCGTTCGAGGAGTGGGAGCCGACGGAGCCGGCCAGCCTGGTGTACGCGGCCACGGCCTGGCACTGGATCGATCCCGCCGTCCGCTACCAGCGGGCCTGGCAGGCGCTGTGCCCCGGCGGGCACCTGGCCATCTGGGGAGCGGGACACGTATTCGCTGACGGCGGCGACCCGTTCTTCCTCGAGATCCAGGACGTCTACGACGAGATCGGCGAGGGCGTGCCGCCTGGCGTTCCGTGGCCGTCGCCGCGGGCGGGGCAACAACCCGACGACTGGGCCGAGATCGAGGCCACCGGGCTCTTCGAGGTCACTGCCATCCGCCGGTACGACTGGGAGCGCGTCTACGACGTCGAGGAGTACATCGAGCTGCTCAACACGTTCTCCGGGCACCTGGCCATGGCGGACTGGAAGCGCCAGCGCTTGTACACCGAGATCAGGCGGCGGCTGGCGCTGCGCCCGGGCCACTCGGTGCGGCGGCACTGGGGCGCGGCGCTTCAGGTGGCGCGGCGCCGTGACGAGGTTGGGGGGGCTAGCGGGCCCGCTGGATCTGGCTGAGGAATTCGGAGTTAGAGGCCGTATTCCTGGTCTTTTCGATGAGCAGCTCCAGGGCCTGCTGGTAATCCAGGCCGCCGAGCGCGCGGCGCAGCTGGCCGATCGCCGCGTACTCATCGGGCGACATCAGCAGTTCGTCATGACGGGTGCCGGAAGGCATCGCGTCGATCGCCGGGTACAGGCGCCTCTCGGCGAGCTCGCGGCGCAGCCGCACCTCCATGTTGCCGGTGCCCTTGAACTCTTCGAACAGGACGTCGTCCATCCGGGAGCCGGTGTCGATGAGCGCGGTGGACAGGATCGTGAGCGACCCGCCGAACTCCACGTTGCGCGCGGCGCCGAGGAACTGACGGGGCGGTGTCAGCGCCGAGGCCGCGACCCCGCCGGCTAGCGTCCGGCTGTTGGCCGGGGCCACCACGTTGTAGGCCCGGCCGAGCCGGGTGATGGAATCGAGCAGCACCACCACGTCGCGGCCCAGTTCCACCAGGCGCTTGGCGCGCTCGATGGCCATTTCGGCGACCCTGATGTGATCGGTGGCCGGCTGGTCGAAGGTGGAGGAGATGACCTGGCCGCGGACCGTCCGGCGCAGGTCGGTGACCTCTTCAGGCCGCTCACCGACCAGCACCATCATCACCTCGACCTCGGGGTGGCTGGTTGCGATCGCGGCCGCGATGACCTCCAGGATCATCGTCTTGCCGGCCTTGGGCGGGGAGACGATGAGGCCACGCGAACCCTTGCCGATCGGCGCCACCAGGTCGATGATGCGCGCCGTCGCCGAGGAGCTGCCGTCCTCGAGGCGCAGACGCTCCTGCGGGTACAGGGGGGTCAGGTCGGCAAAGTGCGGCCGGGCCCGCGCCTGCTCGGGCGGCATCCCGTTGATGGTGTCCACCCGGATCAGCGAGCTGGACTTGCCGCTGCGCTTGTCGGGTCGCGCGGTCCCTTCGACCTGGTCGCTCTTCCTGAGCCCGTACTGCTGGATCTGGCCGGGGGAGACGTGAACGTCGGCCGGGCCGCGCCGGTAGCCGGAAGTCCGCACGAAGGCGCCTTCGGCGCCTATATCGACGATGCCGGACATCGCAATGCCGGCCTGAGCTCCCTGGGTCGGGGAAGCTGGTTCTTGCAGGGTTACTGTCATAAATAAATTTCCTTTCGCGGGAAAGCGAATATGGGCCATCCGCGCTGAATGTGGGCGCGTTGAAATAAGCGCTGGCGCGACGGCGTGGTAAAGCTGTGCGGTGCGCACGAGCCCGGCTCGTTAGGAGTAACTAAGGTTCCTGCCTGGGCGGATGAGCCATCCAAGATGAGCGGCCATCGCCGGGAAAAGAGTCCGGAAACGTTGCGATTCGCTCGACGTCAGGTCTGACGGAGCTGAAGTCGTACGGGCCTTTACGGGCCTGGATCCCGCTATCGCGAGATCCCATTAACACGACTGTACCGCATAACCACGTCAGGCGCTAGTTCATTCCCGGGGGGTTAGCGTACCCGGGTCGATGCCATTCCCGCTTCGAAGATCCCGAACCGGGTCATCGCCGAGGCGACCAGCAGCGCCGGACACGGCGGAGACGAGGCGGCTCCGCCCGCCGGGCACGGCGCCGACCCGTATCCTCTAGGCTTTGATCTGTCCGCATTTGGGGGAGGAGGGGCAGTCGATGGCAGATGCCAAGGGAATCGACGTCTCGAACTTCGCCGGGGATTTCGATTGGGCCAGCACATCGGGCCTGTCGTTCGGTATCTGCCGGGCCAGCCAGGGCCTCGGCGGCCCCGGCACGAACTCACCGGATCCCTACCTGGCCTGGAACTGGCCCAGGATCAAGGCCAAAGGACTGGCCCGGGGTGCCTACCACTTCCTCGACCCGGCCCTGAGCGGGGCGGATCAGGCGAGCTACTTCGTGGACACGGTCAGCAAGGTCGGCCTGGAGACGACCGACATGCTCTGGCTGGACAACGAGACCGCCGGAGCGTCCCCGGCCGACGTGGCGGCGTGCGCCCGCGACTTCATGGCCAAGCTGGTGTCCTTGCGCCCGCATAACCCGCACGGCGTGTACTCCTTCTACGACTTCATCACCTCGGGCAACTGCGCCGGGCTGGAGCCCTACCCGCTGTGGCTGGCCATCTACCAGTCGGCGACGCCGAGCGCGCCGCCGCCGTGGAGCTCATGGAAGTTCTGGCAGTCCGGCGGTACCAGCGACTATGACAACGACGTGTTCAACGGCACCCCGGCGCAGCTGACCGCGTGGATCAGCTCATTCCAGCCGGCCCCGGTGGAATCGGAGGATGAAGAAGTGCAGTCAGGTCAGCTCAACAACGGCGCCCAAGCCCTCACCGTCATCGCGGTACCGTTCGGCAGCGCCACCAACATCGCCTTCGGCTGCGATAACAGCGTCCAGGGACTCCCACCCGCCGTCCTGCGGGTCGCCATTTTCGACTCCGAGTGGCACGTCACGAACAACGTCACGGTGGACTCCACCAAGGGCCAGACCCAGGTCCAGTTCCCCAACCCGAAGATCACCGGGGTGATCTCAGTGATACGGCAGGACACCGGCGAGGTGATCGTCGGATACGAGGTCTCGGGGTGATCTCGGTGGTGCGGGAGGACGTCGGCGAGGTCACCGTCGGCTACGAGGTCTGGTAGCCGCCTCAGGCCTTGCTGAAGACCAGCAGGAACTCGAGCAGGCCGTGATCCTGCGTGGTCACGAAGCCGCCGACGCTCGGGTTCTGGATGTTGTAGTCGGAGAACAGGACGGGGATGTCACCGGCCACCTCGATCTGCGTGCTCCCGTCCTTAGCGGTGCTGCGCTCAGCGGTCAGGGTGAACGTCACCGTACGGGTGACGCCGTGCAGCGTCAGCTTCCCGTCCGCGGTGTAGCTCTTGATCACACCGGTAGCGGGCAGCGGCGCCAGGACGATCGGGCTGGTCAGCGTGAAGGTCCCGGTGGGGTACTGCGACACGTCCATGATCCGGCCGTCGAACTGGCCGTCCCGCTCGCTCTTGTCGCTGTGCACGGTGTCCATCGGGACGCTGAAGGCGGCCGCCGTGGCGGTGCTGCCCGCGATGGTGAGATGCCCGGTCACCGAGGTGGTCCGGCCGACGGCGGTGGTGCTCTGGCCGAGCAGCACCTCGTTGACGCGGTAGCCGACGACGGAACCGGAACCGACGCGGTACGCGCCGGCTAGTGAACCGCTGGCCGCGGTGCTCGCCGCAGCGGTACCGCTGGGAGTGGTGGTGCCGCCGGGCGAGGAGGACACCGAACTGCTGGCCGTCGGGAGCGACAACGCGGCCGGCGTGCTGCCGTTGAAGAAGTGGATGTAGACGAACGGCCCGCCGACCCCCAGGACGACGAGAACGACGATGGCCCCGATGAGCCATCTCAGCCAGTGACGCGGCCTGGTAAATGGCATGGCGTTAGCTTTCTGAAGGGTGCTTCTGCTGAAGTGATGACGTCAAGGCCCTGGACTTCAGGCCGCCCGCCGAGTATCCCCCCGGATATTCTCAGTATGCTCTCAGCAGCGTCAGAATTCGCGGAACCCAGCCCCCGTGCCTGCCCGGACTCCGTCACGTCGATCATCGCGGTACTGTTTGCTGGGGAGCAGGGGCCGGGCGAGGATGCCGCGGCGGGCGCCTCTACCCCACCTAGCGCCTCCGACGCGGCTGGCGGTGATCATGAAGCTGAAGCTTGATCTGCACGACATCTACAACCGGGGACAGGACATCGACCGGGCGCTGCAGGCGATCATCGACGAGGCCGTGGCGAAGAAGGCCCCGCTGGTCGAGATTATTCCGGGCAAGGGTTCCGGCCAGCTCAAGAAGCACGTACTGCGGTTCCTTGAGCAAAAAGAGATCAAGGCGAAGTATCACCGGGTGGAGAAGGACTCGAAGAACTTCGGCCGCGTGTTCATACATTTTCGCTGGTAGACGAGACGCGATCGGACGGCGTCGGCGTCTGGCCGCTGTTACCTGCCCCGCTTTCCCTGACGCGTGCGTCGGCCTGCGGCGGGTACGGCGCCGCACCTGGGCAAACATTCAGTGCAGACTCTGAAAGAGTGGCCAGTTCCCGCAATAATGACAGCCTTCAGCGATACATCCGACCGAGACAAAGGAGGCGTGTCATGCGGTTCAACCCCTTGACTCGCCGGATCATGGCCCTGGCGCTTGGCCCGGCTCTGGCCGTGACGGTGGCGGCCTGCAGCAGCAGTTCCAGCACGTCCGCGGCGACGTCGCCGTCGAGTTCCGCGGCCTCGTCGCCCGCGGCCACCAACAGCTCGTCTGCCCCGGCCAGCTCCAGTAGTTCCGCCGCGGTGGCGGAGATCACCACGAACTGGGAGAAGTTCTTCAGCTCGAGCACCACGGCCGCGCAGAAGGCCGCCCTGCTGCAGAACGGGAGCGTGTTCACCTCGGCCATCAGCGCCTTCGCCCAACTGCCCCTGGCCAGCGGGATCGGGGCCAAGGTCACCAACGTGGTGCTGGACTCCGCGACCAAGGCCACCGTGACCTACAACATCGTGTCAGGCGGAACGAGCCTGCTGTCCGGCCAGTCCGGTACGTCGGTGTACCAGGACGGCATCTGGAAGGTCGGCGACGCCAGCCTCTGCGGCCTGTTCAAGCTAATACCAGGTGGTTCGGTGCCGGCCGCGTGCGCTTCATCGGGCTGAGGCGGGTCGCGCGGATTGGCTAGGCAGGCGGAGGCGGTCTCCGGTGACCGGCCCGGCGTCGTAGCGCGAGGCGGCCAGGGGCTCGCGCTCGCGACGCTCTGCTCGCTGCTGTTCCTGACGTTCCTGGACAACACCGTGGTCAGCGTCGCGCTCGGCGACCTGCAGACCAGCCTGAAGGCGAATGTCACCGACCTGCAGTGGGTGGTCGGCGCCTACGCGCTCACCTTCGCCAGCATCATGCTGGCCTGCGGGATGATCGGGGACGAGCTCGGCCGCAAGAAGGTCATGCTGGCCGGGGTCGGCGTGTTCTGCGCCGGCTCGGTCCTGTGCGCGCTGGCCCCGAACGTCTCGGTGCTCATCGCCGGACGCGCGGTTATGGGCCTAGGCGCGGCCGCCAGCGAGCCGGGCACCCTGTCGATGCTGCGTCAGCTGTACCCGAACGCCAGGGCCAGGAGCCGGGCGGTCGGAATATGGGCCGGAACGTCCGGGTTCGCGCTCGCCGCGGGCCCGGTCATCGGGGGCCTGATCCTGGGCGCCTGGAACTGGCGTGGCATCTTCTGGTTCAACCTGGTGTTCGGGCTAGCGGCCCTGATCGTCGCGGCGATCATCTTGCCGGAGAGCGCGAACGCCGAGGCGGTCCGGGTCGATATCCCGGGTACGCTGCTCGGCGCCGGCGCGCTCGCCACCGGAGTCTTCGCGATCATCGACGCGGAGTCGGCAGGCTTCGGCGCGGCCGTCGTGATTATCTTGCTGTGCACGAGCGCAGTATTGTTCGCGGCGTTCGGCTGGTGGGAGCACCGCGCCCCGTATCCGCTGCTTGACCTGCGCTTCCTGCGCATACCCGAGTTCACTACGGCCCTTGTCACCGCCTTCGCCACTTACTTCGCCACCTTCGCTATCTTCTTCTTCACCGCGTTGTACCTGGTCGAGGTCGTCGGCGCGTCCGGCTACCGGCTGGCGGTCGTGTTCTTGCCGATGACCATCCTGATGATCGCGGCCTCGGTGCTCGCGGGACGCTGGACGGCCCGGGTGGGGCCGCGCTGGTCGATCACGATCGGCTGCCTGCTGTTCGCGGCCGGCCTGTTTCTGACGGACCGCTACCTCTCCCCGCACCCGGACTACGGGCCGCTGGTGGTGGCGCTGGCCCTGGCCGGGATCGGCATCGGCACCACCGTGGTGCCCATCACCTCCTCGGTGCTCTCCGCGGTGCCGGCCGAGCGATCGGGTATGGCCGCGTCCGCGACCAACACCAGCCGGGAAATCGGCGCCGTCACCGGCGTCGCCGTCCTCGGCTCACTGGTCTACTCGCAGCTCCGGTCCAGCCTGGCCGGGCAGATGGCTCATCTCGGCATCCCGGCCGCCTTCCAGACGCTCGTCGCCAACGCCCTGGAGACCGGTCAGGTGCCGAGGAACACCAGCGCCTACTCGGGCTACGGCAAGCTCGTCCAGGAGGTCATCGGCGCCGCGTACACCTCCTTCCACAACGGGCTGCACGCCGCGCTCTACCTGTCGGCCGGGCTGGCGCTGGCCGCCGGACTGCTCGCTCTGATCACGCTGCGTTCAGGGCCAGTCGACGCAGGGTCTTGACTTTTCGGCTCAATTGAGCGATCCAGGTATAGGACGGCAACGGCGCACGGCCAAACCCTCGACGGATAAAACGCAGCAAAGCGAGGCTGACCATGGTCTGTTATGCCCGGCCCGCGAGCAGGCTCGCAGCCCTCCTGATCGTCGCCTTGCTGGTGTTCGGCCGCTCCGTCGGTCATTTCCTTGACACCGCGGCCATCCTCGTCGCGGCCCTGGCGGCTACCGGCGGCGCGGCCATCGCCGCGGCGCTGGTTTTCGCCGCCTTCGCCTCGACCCGGCGCCGGCGAGCCGCGGCCGGCGGCTGCGTGAGCTGCCAGTTCCGCTGCCAGCACGCCATGACCGCGCCGTCGCGACGGCTCTGGCTGGTGAACACCGCCGACCGCCGCGAGCCTGGCCCGGCGCATCCGGCCCGCACACCGTCATCCGGCCGCCCGGGACCTGTGCTCCTGCCCACGCCGGCCATCCGGTCCGCGAGGGCCGCCTCCGGGGCCGCCGGGGCCGCCGCGGCTTCCGGGGCCGCCGGGGCCGCCGCGGCTTCCGGGGCCGCCGGGGTCGCGCCACACTGGCCCGACCGGCCCCTTTACCGCGCCTCCGGTCAGCAGGAGCGCGTCCGCTCGTCCGCGTAGCCCTCCGGCTACGTATGGTCGTGACAATCTACACAAAATGGTGTGTGTGCAGGTTGCCACAACCATACAAACCGGGCTATTTACTCTGGTCTCAGGCGCCCCAGCGACACCAAGGCGGGCGATTTGGATGCCGCCTGGCAATCGTTAGCCCCGAGCATGTAACGTTAACGTCGGGGTTAGATCTGCTGTCGCAGGAAGCATCATGAGGAGCGCACATGGCGGTTGGCAACGTTCGACCGGATATGAGTCCGGGCACTGCTGGCCGGGGCAAGAACTACAAGTGGATTGCCCTGTCCAACACCACGCTCGGGATCATGATGGTCACGATCAACCAGTCCATCTTGCTGATCTCGCTGCCCGCGCTGTTCCGGGGCATCAAGCTCAACCCGCTGATACCCTCGAACACCTCCTATTTCCTGTGGATATTCATGGGGTTTATCCTGGTCACCGCGGTGCTGGTGGTCAGCCTGGGACGAGTCGGCGATATCTACGGCCGGGTCAAGATGTACAACCTCGGCTTCGCGGTCTTCACGCTCTTCTCGATCTTGCTGTCGGTGACCTGGCTCACCGGGCCGGCCGGAGCGCTGTGGATCATCATCATGCGGGTGTTCCAGGGCGTCGGCGGGGCGTTCCTGTTCGCCAACTCCACCGCGATCTTGACCGACGCTTTCCCCTCGAACGAACGAGGCAAGGCGATGGGGATCAACGGCATCGCCGCGATAGGCGGCTCCTTCCTGGGGCTGATCCTGGGCGGCGTGCTCGCTCCGATCGAGTGGCGGCTGGTGTTCCTGGTCTCGGTTCCGTTCGGCCTGCTCGGCACGGTCTGGGCCTACCTCAGCCTGCACGACAACGGGATCCGCATCCCGGCCAAGATCGACTGGCTGGGCAACGCGCTGTTCGCGATCGGGCTGATCTCGGTGCTCACCGGGATCGTGTACTCCCTGCTCCCCTACGGCGGGCACCCCACCGGGTGGACCAATCCCTACGTGCTCACCGCCATCTTCGGCGGGATCGCGATCCTGATCGGCTTCGGCTGGGTGGAGAGCAGGGTGGCCCAGCCGATGTTCCGGCTCAACCTGTTCAAGATCCGCCCGTTCACCTGCGGGAACATCGCCGGCCTGCTGGGGGCGCTGGGCCGGGGCGGCCTGCAGTTCATGCTGATTATCTGGCTGCAGGGCATCTGGCTGCCACAGCACGGTTACAGTTTCAACCGGACCCCGCTGTGGGCCGGCATCTACATGGTCCCGCTGACTATCGGGTTCCTGCTGGTCGGCCCGATCGCGGGGATGCTGTCCGACCGCTACGGCGCCAGGCTCTTCGCCACGGCCGGCCTGATCGTCTCCGGACTGGTCTTCCTGCTGCTCGAGCTGCTGCCGATCAACTTCAGCTACATCTGGTTCGGCGTGCTGATCTTCGTGTTCGCGGTCGGCATGGGGCTGTTCTTCTCCCCCAACCAGTCATCGGTCATGAACAGCCTCCCGCCGGAGCAGCGGGGCGCGGGCGCGGGGATGCTCAACACCTTCCAGAACTCGGCCACCGTGCTGTCGATGGGCCTGTTCTTCACCATCGTCACCCTCGGGCTCGCCTCCAAGCTGCCGGTCCACCTGTACAAGGGGCTGGTCGCCGCGGGGGTCGATCCCAGCGCCGCCCACCTGGTGGCCAACGAGCCGCCGATCGGCAGCCTGTTCGCGGCCTTCCTCGGAGAAAACCCGATTCAGCAACTGCTCGGCCCCACCGGCGCGCTTAACCACCTGACGCCCGCCCAGGCCGCCTACGTCACCGGCCGGTCGTTCTTCCCCCATCTCATTGAGGCGCCGTTCGCGGCAGGCCTGCACCTGGCGTTCACGTTCGCCGCCATAGCGACGGGCATCGCCGTGGTGGCCTCCGCCTTGCGCGGCCCCCGCTACCTGTACCAGCCTCCGGCCGAACCGGTGGCCGAGGAACTGTTCGAAGGCGCCGCGGAGAGCGCCGCGGAGGTGGGCCTGGACGAGAGCAACGGGCTGCCCGGCCTGGACGGGACCGCCGCGCTGCCCGGCGGCAACGGAAACAGAGCCAGGTCAGGGAACGGCCATAACGGCGTTTCCGCTACCTCGGCGAGCTCCGGCCCGGACACCGAGTTCGGATCCTCAGCCGAGAACATCTGATGAGGTCGAGCGCGATCCGGGCCACTACGGAGCCGGCCGGCGTCAGCGAGCCGCCGGGCGAGCAGAACGGGGCGCAACACGGGCGGTTGCTCGGCATCGGGGCCGCCGCGGCCCAGGCCGGAGTCTCCGAGCGGGCGCTGCGTTACTATCAGCAGCTTGGCCTGATCACCCCTTGCGCCTGCACCCCGGGCGGGATGCGCCGCTACTCCGAGGACGACCTGGCCCGGGTGGCGCGCATCCGCCAGCTGCAGGCCCTGCTCGGCCTGAACCTCGACGAGATCGCCGTCGTGCTGCGCAACGAAGACCGGATGGCCCAGATCAAGCGCACCTACCTGCACGAGCAAACCAGCGACGCCGAGCGCCCGGACCTGGTCCGCGAGAGCCTGCGGCTGCAGCACGACCTGCGGGAGACGGTGGAGGCCAAACGGGTCGCCATCGAAGGTTTCCTGGCCGACCTGGACGCCCGCATCGCCCGTTCGAGCGACCTGCTGGCGCAGATGACGGCCCCAGCTCGGTGACCGCTTCGGCCTGCGCTAGAGATAGCGCATGATCCGCGCCGGGGACTCGACGCAGTCGGCGATGAACCGCAGGAAGCCGCCCGCGGTCTGGCCATCGCAGACCCGGTGATCGAAGGCCAGCGTGAGCTGGGCCAGGTGCCGGGCCACCAGCTGGCCAGCTACGATCCATGGCCGTTCGATGATCCGGCCGATGCCCAGGATCGCGACCTCGGGATGGTTGATGATGGCGGCCGAGCCGTCTACACCGAACACGCCGTAATTGTTGATCGTGAAGGTCCCGCCGGTGAGTTCGGCGGGCCGCAGCGTGCCCTGCCTGGCCCGGAGCGTGCGGTCGCCCAGCGCGGCGGAAAGCTGCTCCAGAGTGCAGGCCTGGGCCTCAGGAATGACCGGCACCAGGAGGCCGCGATCGGTCTGTGCGGCGAAGCCCAGGTGCACGGACGTACCCATCACGATCGTGTCATCTTCGACTCTCGCGTTCAGCTCGGGATAACGGCTCAGTCCCAGGACCGCGAACCGGGACAGCAGCGCCAGCAGGCTGATCCTGGGCTCGGTGTCCTCCGCGTTCAGCGTGGCACGCAGGCTGAGCAGCTCGGTGGCATCCGCATCGACCCAGACCGTCGCCTCCGGGATCTCCCGCCGCGACCGGCTGAGCTTGTCGGCGGTGATCTTGCGGATGCCCTGGAGCGGTATCCGGACGACCTGGTCGGCTCCGGCCGACCGGACCACTGGCAGCGGCGGCCCGGGCGGAACGGCCGACACCGACGGGGCAGCCGACACCGACGGGGCAGCCGACACCGACGGGACGGCGGGGACGGCGGACCGGGCCGCGATGGCCTGTTCGACGTCCTGCCTGGTGACCAGGCCATCGGGGCCTGATCCGCTGATCGTGGCGAGATCGAGGCCGGCGTTCCGCGCCAGCCGCCGGACGATCGGGGAGACCACCGCGACCCGCCCCGGCGGCCGGGAAAGATGTTCCGTGCGCGGTAGCGGCGGCCCGTTCCGAGATGGCCGCCGACGGCGCTGCCGGGCGTCGGTGGTGCCGTAGCCGATGAGGACGGCGCCGCTCTCGCCGTCGGCGACCGATCCGGTCTGGTCATCGCTGACCGTGATGAGCGGAGCCCCGACGGCGAGCAGGTCGCCCGGGCTCCCGTGCAGCTCCGCCACCCGTCCGGCGAACGGCACCGGGATTTCCACCACCGCTTTCGCCGTCTCGACCTCCACCACGTCCTGGTCGACCGCGACGATGTCCCCCACCTGAACGTGCCAGGAGACGATCTCGGCCTCGGTCAGGCCCTCGCCCAGATCCGGGAGAACGAAGGCGGGCATCTAACTGGCCACCTTGACCAGGGCGGCGGTTTCCTGCCACTGCAGCCTGTCGATCGCGTCGAGGATGCGGTCGACGCTCGGTAGGTGGTATTCCTCCAGGCTCGGCGGCGGGTAGGGGATGTCAAATCCCGCGACCCGCAGGATCGGGGCCTCCAGGTAGTGGAAGCACTGTTCGGACAGGCGCGCCGCCACCTCCGCGCCGTAACCGCAGAAACGGCTCGCCTCGTGCACGACGATGGCCCGGCCGGTCCGCTTGACCGAGGCGGTGACGGTCTCGTCGTCAAAAGGAGAAAGGCTGCGCAGGTCGATGACCTCGGCGCTGCGGCCATCCTCCTCGGCTGCCTCGGCGGCCTCCAGCGCGGTGGCCACCGCTCCGCCGTAGGCGATCAGCGTGACATCGGTGCCCGGGCGCCGCACCAGGGCGCGGTCCATGGCGATGCCGTGGTGCTCTGAGACCGTCTCTTTGGACCAGTAGCGCCGCTTGGGCTCCAGGAAGATAACGGGGTCGGGACTGCTGATCGCCTGGCGCAGCAGGACGTAGGCGTCGGCCGGTGTCCCCGGCGTGACGACCCGCAGGCCCGGTGTGTGGGTGTAATAGGCCTCGGACGAGTCGCAGTGGTGCTCTACGCCGCCGATGCCGCCACCGTAGGGAATCCGGATGACGATGGGCAGCTCTACCCGGCCCTTGGTGCGGTTGCGGAGCTTAGCCAGATGGCTGGTGATCTGCTCGAAGGCCGGGTAGGCGAAGGCGTCGAACTGCATTTCCACGACCGGGCGCAAGCCGTTCATCGCCATGCCGATGGCCGTGCCGACGATGCCGGACTCGGAGAGGGGCGTGTCGAATACCCGGGTCTGGCCGAACGAGGCGGCCAGCCCGTCGGTGATCCGGAACACGCCGCCGAGCGTCGCGACGTCCTCGCCGAAGACCAGGACGGAGTCGTCCTCGGTCAGCGCGTCGGAAAGCGCCTGGTTCAGGGCACTCGCCATGGTCACGGCCGACCCGGCCGCCAGCCCCCGGTAATGCTCAGCGATCGCCGTCATCCCGCACCCCTGCCTCCTTGAGCTTGGCCCAGCTCGACGGCCAGTTCCCGCTGCTGCCTGCGCAGCTCCGGCGTCGGCTCGGCGTAGACGTACCGGAAAAGATCATCCGGATCGTGCCGGGTGTCGGTGGTCATGCGTTGCCGCAACGCGGCCGCCTGGGCCTCAGCCTCGGCGTCGGTCTTCGCGATAGCGGCTTCGTCGAGCAGGCCGCGGTCGCGGAGGTGGTTCCGCAGTCGCGTCACCGGATCGCGTCCGAGCCAGCCATCGACCTCGTCCTGGGAACGGTAACGGGTGGCATCGTCGGCATTGGTGTGCGCTTCCACCCGGTAGGTGAGCGCCTCGATGAGTACCGGGCCGGCGCCCGCCGCGGCTGATGTCACGGCGCGCCGCACCACCGCGTAAACCGCGGCCGCGTCGTTACCGTCCACCACGGTGGCGGGAATCCCGTAACCGATGCCCTTGTGGGCCAGCGACGGAGCGGCCGTCTGCTTGGCCAGCGGGACGCTGATCGCGTACCCGTTGTTCTGGATGAGGAAGACCACCGGCGACTTCCAGACGGCGGCAAAATTCAGGGCGGCGTGCGTGTCGCCCTCGCTGGTCGCGCCGTCGCCGAGCATGACCAGGGCTACGGTGTCCTCGCCCTTGATCGTCGCCGCGTGAGCCAGCCCGACGGCGTGCAGCGTATTGGTCGCCAGCGGCGTGCACTGGGGCGCGACGCGATGCTGGTAGGGGTCGTAGCCGCTGTGCCAGTCTCCGCGCAGCAGAGTCAGCACCTGGACCGGGTCCACTCCCCGCGCGGTCACTGCCATCGAATCGCGATAGGTCGGAAACAGCCAGTCCTGGGGACGCAGGGCCAGGACCGCGCCGATCTGGCACGCTTCCTGCCCGCGCGCTGACGGGTACACCGCGAGCCGCCCCTGCTTGGTCAGCGCGGTGGCCTGGGTGTCAAACCGGCGGCCGAGCACCATCATCCGGTACAAGGCCAGCAGGACGTCGGCATCGGGCAGGTCCGGGCCATCGCCGGGGACCGCCCGGCCTGCCGGGTCCAGCAGCGTGGTCGGATTCGCGGCAGGCAGAAGTCGCTCGGGCGTGGAAGGGATCGTCACCACATGCGCTCCTCAGCGGTAGTGCATATGGCTCCGATCATGCGCGGTATTCAGCTACATGTCCAGATTAAACAGCAAACTCTGGAAATTCTGACTTATTTGTCGTAAAATGATTGCCAAATGGACTCCTCTGAACAGGTCGAAGCGGCCTCCGCTGGACAGGTTGTCTCGCTTGACCAGACGGATCACCGGATCCTGGCGGAGCTCAGGCAGGACGGCAGGCTGTCCATCCGGACCCTGGCCGAGCGGGTCCATATCTCCCGGGCCGGGTGTTACGCGCGGGTGGAGCGGCTGAGGCGCGAGAAGGTGATCACCGGCTTCACCGCGGTGATCGATCCGCGTCGTCTCGGGCCGTCCCTGTCGGCTCACATCTACCTCCGGATCAGGCAGCACTCGTGGAAGGACGTCCGTCACGAGCTGGCCCGGATCGCCGAGATCGAGCACGGTCAGCTGGTCACCGGAGAAAATGACATCGTGCTCTTCGTCCGCACTCGTGATGCCGAGAGCCTGCGGGCTCTCGTCCTGGACCGGCTGCAGACGATGGACGGAGTGCTGTCAACCCACACTGTCCTGGTCTTCGACGAGCTCTGAGCGGGCTGAGGGGTCCACGCCCGAGGCTAGATGGTGAAACCGATGGCATGCAGCTGTTCACGACCGCTGTCGGTGATGTCAGCCGGCCGCCAGGCAGGCAGCCACTGCCAGTCGACGACAAAGCCATCGAGGTCACCAAGTGCAGCGAGTTCGGTGCGGATCTGGTCTTCCATGACACCGGTGAGAGGGCAGGCCGCCGACGTGAGGGTCATGGTGATGACGGCAGTTCGCTCCTCGATGGTCACGGCCCGGACGAATCCGAGGTCGACGATGTTCACGCCCAGGTCCGGGTCGATCACTTCCGACAGCGCCTCGCGCACGGCGGCGACGCGTGGGCCGTCCGATCCGGCGGGACTCTCGGCCGCCCGAGCGGGAGCGGGCGACGGGGGTCCGGGCGACGGGGATCCGGACGGCAGGGGTGAAGGGGACAGGTCAGGGCGGGTGGTGGCGTGCAGTCCAGCTGGCCGCAGGATGATCCGCACGTGGCAGGTCGGGCTGTGGATCCAGTCCGCGACGCCATGGGCCTTGCGGCGCACCCGGACGATGTCCTCCGCCGCCTGCACGCTGCCGTCGGCCACGACGAGCAGCGCCGGATCAAGGCCCGCGCCCTCGGCCTGGACGATGGCGCGGTCGAGCAGCCGGGCGATCGGCTCGCAGGTGCGGCCGGGGCCGAAGCGCAGCCGGGCCCGGGCGGAGATGACGGGCTGCCCGGTGACGGCGCTGAGCGCGGTCCGGCCGTCAGGCTCCGCGACCCGCAGCCGCGGTTCGTCGAGATGCCAGTCGGCGACGAGGGTCAACGGCCGATGTCCACGTAGATCGTGCCGTCGTCGCCGACCCGGCAGCCGAAGCTCTTCAGCTGCACGTTATCCGGGTTGATGCCGCAGCCGGTGGTGGCGTTGAACTCCCACAGGTGCTTGGCGCAGGTGAGCGTGTCCCCGTCCAGGTCACCCTCGTCCAGGGCCGAGGCCTGGTGGGGGCACCGGTTGGAGTAGGCGCGGACCTCGCCGTCGACGTTGACCAGCAGCACCGCTTCGCCGTCGACCAGCACGGCGGTCATGTCGCCTTCCCAGAGGTCATCGATGTTGATCGTGTCCCGCCACGGCGCGGTCCTCGCGGTCTCCACGTTCAGTTCGTTCCGTTGCTGCTCACGGTCTCGAGCAGCCCGGCGAGATGCCGCTCCCGGGCGGCCCGGGCGTGCGCGGCGACATCCGCCGCCGACCCGTGCGTGCCCGGTGCGGTTTCCAGGATCGTTCCGAGTCCCAGCGCCGCGTCATCGGCCCACGCCGACCAGCGGCCGATCCACTTAGCGAAGACGGCGCGGTTGGCCGGGTGCTGGCTCACGGCGAACTCGGCCAGGGCCCGGCTCCACCGGTCGCGGCGCTTGGCGTCCTCGGCCAGGAACGAGGTAAGGAGCCAGGCCAGGTCGTCGGAATTGCTCTTGGCGACCTGCCCGAGCTGGGTCAGCAGGACATCGTCGAGGGTCGGCCCGAGGACGAGGTTGAGGGCGGTGAACGCCTCGGCCCAGTCGTAGCTGATCAGGGCGTACTCGATCGCCTTCCGGGCCGGCTGCCAGCCGTCGTGGTCTTCCCACAGCGAGCGCTCCGTCGAGCCGATGCCCGAATCCGGCCGGGCGAGCTGCAGTTCCCTGGTCCGGTACGCGATCGTGGTCACGCGGCGGAGGCAATCCGCCGTGCTGAAGGCGGCCGCGTTGGTGATGTAGGAGCTCGGCGCCATATAGCCGATGTAGGCCTGCACCTGCTGAAAGCCGTGGCACAGATAGCGCGACGGGGTGAACAGCTGGCCGAGCAGCGTGACCGATTCCGGGGCCAGGTGAACGTCGGCCGCCACGTCGGCGTGGGCCTCGAGCGCGCCCTGCACCTTGGTCTCCGCGTCGGACTGCAGGTTGACGTAGGCCTTGTAGGTCAGCGCGTCCGGGTCACGGTAGGCGTCCCAGTTGTCCGCCTGCAGCGGCGAGTTGTCCCGGTAGGTGAGGAACCACAGGTTGGCCGCCGACGACGGGTTCTGCTCAAAGGCCGCGGACCGGTTCTGCCGGGTGGTCCAGTTCATCGCGTGGGTGACGATCTCGTACTCACTGGGCATCTTGCGTACGTCACCGAACGCGCTGAAGGTGCGGCGCGGGCGGATCTTGCGCGCGGGCGTCTCGGTCATGCGGTCACCGCCTTGTCCTGGGCTCCGTCTTGGACCTGGGCTCCGTCTTGGACCTGGGCTCCTTCTCGGGCCTGGGCTCCGTCTTGGGCCTGGGCCTTGTGCAGAGCCACGCTCTGCCAGGTGATGGCGTCGCTGGTGTTGACCACCCGGCCGCTGAACGCGGACATGATCCCGCCGAACGACCTGATCTCGTAGTCCGCGCCGAGATAGCGGCGCAGCGTCTGCTCGGTCACGGTGATCTCGTCCTCGCCCTGCACCCGGATGTAGGCGCCGCGGTCGATGATCTCGATCTCGGTGTCCGGGTTGTCGTCCTCGATCGCGGCGATGACCTGCTCGACCTCGTCGCCCATCCGCAGTACCGGGCCCACCGGGTTCTTCATGACTGCTCCGGGATGTCGTACTCGACCGTGACGTGGTCGAGCGGCTTGATTCCTGCGGCCGCTACCGTGATGTCGGCCGACAGCCGTTCGCCCTGGTAGATGACGACCTTTTCGTACGGCAGCGCCCGGACGCGCTTGCCCTCGACGTGGTGGGCCACCGCGGCGGCCACCTCGGCCATCGTGTTCGCGGTGGTGACCGGGACGAGTATCTGCACGAAGTCGGTGGCGAAGATGGCGTTGAGCGGGACCAGTTCCGGCGCGCGGTCCTCGGCGCCCAGTTCCGCGGTCATGACTGCCCCCTCATGATTGGGCCGACGCGGGCGTGGCGAGGCCCGAGGCGGGTCGGCCGGCGTAGTCCTTGGTCCAGGCCTCGTAGTCCGGGTCGTCGCCCATCACGTCCGGGGTCAGGCCCATGTAGCCAAGGATCCCGCCGACGTCCATCGGCTGGATCTGCCCGGCCAGGAACCGGTCGATCAGCGTCTCGTGGTTGACGTTGTCCCGGTCCTTCCAGAAGATCTGCCGGCAGGCGTTGGTGCAGAAGTGGTAGA
>Ga0302181_10001019_pt1 | contig 21600 bp, 17 predicted proteins | sample I_Palsa_E3_3_FD_198786 | JGI IMG/M metagenome (GOLD analysis project Ga0302181, IMG submission 198786) | Peat permafrost microbial communities from Stordalen Mire near Abisko, Sweden - I_Palsa_E3_3 | ecosystem: Environmental > Terrestrial > Soil > Palsa > Peat permafrost | place: Sweden...
GGAACGCTTCCACCAACTCGGCCTCTATATGGACTTCTTCCGGCACTTTCCGGTGGAGCACCAACTCGCCCTCAGCCTGCCCAGTACGGCCCCGCAGGTTATCGGCATTGCCCTGAACCGTTCCAGCGGCGAGTTCACCGATGCCGACCGCGACCTGCTCGCCGTGCTGCGCGAGCCGCTGATCACTGCCCTGGAGCGGGCGACAGCCCGCGACCAGGCGCGCCGGGCACTGACCACAGTGGCCGACAGCAAGCTAGCGGACCTGACCGACCGCGAGCTGCGCGTCCTCCAGCTCGTGGCCCTGGGCCGCACGAACAGCGCCATCGCGCACCTCCTGGACGTCAGCCCCCGCACGGTGGCCAAGCACCTTCAGCACATTTACCGCAAGCTCGGCGTCTCCAGCCGTGCTGCCGCCGTGTACCGCACCAGCGCCCTTTCGTCATCGTCGCCCTGAACTGGCCCCCGCGCCCGCTCATCCTGCGCTGGGTCTTCGCGACATATGGTGAAGCAGATGCATTCTCTCGCGGACACCGAGCGCCGCCTTAGGCGGCGGATCATGGGTGGGAGTCCGGAGGTAACCCCGGCCCGTAAGCGCCTGGTTCCTGTGGTGATCAGCGTGCTGGTGGTGCTCGGGGCCGTGGTGGGTGTGGTGCTGGCCACGGCGGGTACCAAGTCGGCCGGGATGAGCGGGCGGAACGCCGCCATGCCGGGCTCCAGCCCCGCTCCGGCGACGAGCAGCGGGCCGGTCGTGCCACTGCTCGGCGGGAACACCGAGGGCCGCGGGAAGCCGGCGGCGGTGCCGGTAGCCAGCGTTTCAGCCGCGGCGAGCACCAAGTCGGCCCGATCCGCGCGGGTCGCCCCGCTGCGCGGCCTGCGTCAGGCGGACCTGCTGGTGGTCGCGCCGTTCTCGCTCTCGGGACAGATCCTGGCCACGGTGTCGCGGCTGCCCGCGGTCACCAGCGCCGAGCCGCTCGAAGCCGCCAAGATCAAGATCAACGGGGTCTATACCGCCGTGCTCGGCGTGAACCCGTCCACCTTCCGCGGCTACGCCGCCCGGGCCATGGCGACCTCCAGCCCGCTGTGGCAAGGGGTGGCCAACGGCGGCGTCGCGGTGTCTTACACCATGGGCACCCTGGACCGGCTCTCGCTGGGCGGCACGGTGACCGCCGCGGGGCGCACGCAGCAGCAGCTGCCGGTGGTGGCCTTCGGCACGGTGGGCATCGGCGGGGTCGACGCCGTGGTGTCGGACTCGACCGCCAGGTCGCTGGGGATGCCCGCCGCGAACGCCATCGTCATCAGCGCCTCGCCGGCGGACGTGACGTCGCTGGCGGCCCGGGTAAAGAAGATCCTGCCGTCAGGTGCCGGGGTCGAGCCCCTGGTCACCCAGGTGGCCGGGACCTCCGCCGGAGCGGCGCCCACTGCTGGCGACGGCGCGGGTATGACGACGACCCAGCTGACGGCGGCTTTGCGCGCCGCCGAGAGCAGGAAAGGTCTTCCGTATGTGTGGGGCGCCGCCGGCCCGGCGTCGTTCGACTGCTCAGGTCTCGTCCAGTGGTCATTCGCCCAGGCCGGCGTCGGCATGCCCCGGGTGGCGGCGGATCAGGCCAGGACCGGCCCGGCCGTGCCCGTCAGCCAGCTCGAGCCCGGCGACCTGCTCTTTTACCACACCGACCCCACCGACCCCGGCTACATTTCCCATGTCGCTATCTACCTGGGCAACGGGTGGATGATCCAGGCGCCCCAGCCCGGCAGGAACGTCCAGGTGGTCCCGGCGGACTTCGGCTCCCAGTTCGCCGGCGCCATCCGCGTCAACCCCCGTCTCGCCGCCCAGGTAGCCGCCGGCCTAGCCTGACCGCGCCCGCTTGACCCGCGCCCGCTTGACCGCGCCGCTTCGCCCTGGGCGGACACCAGGTGATTGACCCCGTCAGATCAAGGTGTAATCATAATTACATGAGTACAGAGCAAGCAGAACCCGGTCCAGCCGAAGCCGCGGGCCCCGAGACGAGCGCTAGCGATGAGACCGACCACAGCGGCGAATCCGGGCGGGCCAGCCGGTCCGGCGAGGTGCGCGGCTGGTTCACCGGACGGCTGCCCGGTGACTGGTTTACCGGCGCGCCCGATATCCAGGTCGACCGCGAGGAGATCACCGTCGTCGGGACCCTGCCCGCGCCGGACCCGGCCGGAGCGTCGGATGCCGAACGGGCCGCCGCGGCCGAGGGCCGGATCCGCCGGTTCCGCGAGGAGACCAGGGGGCGCCGGATCGAGATCGCGCGCGAAGCCGAGCACAAGTTCCGGCGCAAGGTCTCCTGGGGTGTTACCTGCGCGGGCCATCAGGAGCTGTTTACCACCTTGTCGGTTCCGGTCATGACCAGGCTGCGCCAGCCCGAGCGGCAGGTGCTCGACACGCTGGTCAAGGCGGGCGTGGCCCGCAGCCGCAGCGACGCGCTGGCCTGGTGCGTGCGGCTGACCGGCGAGAACGCCGATGCCTGGCTGGCGCGGCTGCGTTCGGCCCTGCGGCAGGTCGAGGACGTACGGGATCAGGGGCCGGGCAGCGCCTGAACCTCGCCACCCAGGTCTCAAGAGGATAACGATTCCCTGCTCCTCGGGGATCAGGCCGCGACGTCCCGGGCGGCGGTCCGGGGAGTGCGGGAGCCCCTGAGCCCTAGCCCGGACGGGACGAGCCCGTCGCCGCGTCGCTCCGCCGCTGTCCGCCGGGTTGTCTCGGAACCTCAGTCACCGACCGAAGCGTTCCATTCGTTGGATACGTTTGGGTGATCATCACGGTGATGAGGAAGGCCGCAGCATGGGACTTCGTGACCTCGGCTACCGGCTGTACGAGCGCCGGCTCGCGGTTTCCCTGTCGCCGGACGCCATCCCGCGCCACGTCGGGGTGATGTGCGACGGGAACCGGCGATGGGCCAAGTCAGCCGGGTTCCGCGATGTCAGCAACGGTCACCGCAAGGGTGCGGACAAGATATTCGAGCTGCTCGACTGGTGCCGGGAGACCGGCGTCGAGGTCGTCACCCTATGGCTGCTCTCGACCGACAACCTGACCCGGTCGGCGGACGAGCTGGTGCCGCTGCTGAAGATCATCGAAGACACCGTGCAGGGTCTGGTCGCCGAGCACTGGCATGTCAACCCGGTCGGTGCGCTCGACCTGCTGCCCGGCGAAACGGTCCGGGTCCTGAAGGACGCGGCCGACGCGACCGCCCACTATCCCGGCCTGCTGGTCAACGTGGCGGTCGGCTACGGCGGCCGGCGCGAGATCGCCGACGCGGTGCGTTCGCTGCTGCAGGACCAGGCGACCAGAGGAACCACGATCGAGGAACTGGCCGAGGTCCTCGACGTCGAGCACATCGCCGAGCACCTCTACACGGCGGGCCAGCCGGATCCCGACCTCGTCATCCGCACCTCAGGCGAGCAGCGGCTCGGCGGTTTCCTGCTCTGGCAGAGCACCCATTCGGAGTTTTACTTCTGCGATGCCTACTGGCCGGCCTTCCGCAAGGTCGATTTCCTCCGGGCACTTCGGTCGTATGCCGCCCGTAATCGGAGGTTCGGATCCTAAACGGGCATACCTGTCAGCCCTGCGAACCCCTCAAGCCCGTCCGGCCGCCCGGCGGAGCCCGGCTTCGAGCACATTGGTCCCGATCTGGCCCGGAACTCAGAATTCAGAACGTTACGTCAGGTTAAGCGTGTGATTGTCGGTTAGTAACCTGGCGGTGCTTTTGCCGTAACACGATCACGGGTACCTTCGGTAGTGGTGGACGGCGCGGTGCCGTTCCCGGGAGGGTCCTCGAATCTCTGGGCTTCGCGCTTTGCGCGCAGGCGAGATGACAGAAGGGCCGGCGCGGCCCTTTGGGGGCCAGGCCCGGCCCATCCGACACGTCTGTGTCCTGTCTTGGCGCCGGGCTCGCCCTGGCGCCCAGGGGAGTCTGCGTGGTCAATTCTCAAGGTCGCCGTACGTATGTACTCGACACCAGCGTCCTGCTCGCCGACCCGGCCGCTATCACCCGCTTTGACGAGCACAAGGTGATCCTGCCGGTCGTGGTCATCACCGAACTGGAAGCCAAGCGGCATCATCCCGAACTGGGATACTTCGCCCGCCAGGCCCTGCGTCACCTCGATGACTTGCGCATCGAGCATGGCAGGCTGGACGCGGAACTGCCGGTCGGGACATTCGGCGGCACGGTCAAGGTCGAACTCAACCATTCCGACCCGCAGGTGCTGCCGGCCGGATTCCGGCTGGGGGACAACGACTCGCGCATCCTTTCCGTGGCGTGCAGCCTGGCGGCCGAGGGCGAAGATGTCGTCCTGGTCAGCAAGGACCTGCCGCTTCGGGTAAAGGCCGCCGCGGTCGGGCTGGCCGCGCAGGAGTACCGCGCCGAGCTGCCGGTGGATTCGGGCTGGACCGGGATGACGGAGCTCGACATCGGCAGCGAGGGGATCGAGCAGCTGTACGAAACAGGCACCTTGGAATGCGAAGCGGCCCGTGACGTCCCTTGCCACACCGGCCTCGTCCTCACCTCGTCCAACGGCAGCGCGCTCGGGCGGGTCAAGCCGGACAAGTCCGTGCAGCTCGTGCGGGGCGACCGGGAAGCCTTCGGGCTGCGAGGCCGGAGCGCGGAACAGCGGGTGGCGCTGGACCTCTTGCTCGACCCGGAGATCGGCATCGTGTCGCTCGGCGGCCGGGCCGGCACCGGCAAGTCCGCGCTGGCCCTGTGCGCCGGCCTCGAGGCGGTGATGGAGCGGCGGCAGCACCGGAAGGTCATCGTGTTCCGGCCGCTCTATGCGGTCGGCGGGCAGGAACTCGGTTACCTGCCCGGGTCCGAAGCCGACAAGATGGGACCGTGGGCCCAGGCCGTCTACGACACCTTGTCCGCCGTCACCACGCAGGATGTCATTGACGAGGTTCTCGCCAGGGACATGTTCGAGGTGCTGCCGCTGACCCACATCCGGGGCCGGTCACTGCACGACGCGTTCGTGATCGTGGACGAGGCGCAGTCCCTGGAGCGCGGTGTCCTGCTCACCGTGCTGTCCCGGATCGGCTCCGGGTCCAGAGTGGTGCTCACCCACGACATCGCGCAGCGCGACAACCTGCGGGTCGGCAGGCACGACGGCGTGATCGCGGTGATCGAGAAGCTCAAGGGTCATCCATTGTTCGCGCACGTCACCCTGGTCCGTTCCGAACGTTCTCAGATCGCAGCACTGGTCACCGAGATGCTGGAGGACTCTGGCCTATAGCGGGAGCAGCCAACTGTAGGCACCTGCGCCACGCTGGCTGCGGTACGGTGACCAGCGTTATGGAATACCCACCTGTTTCCGCCGTGATGCCGATCAGGAACGAGGAACGGTACCTCGCGGAGTCCGTGCGGCATGTGCTCGGTCAGGACTACCCGGGCCCGCTCGAGCTGCTGCTCGCGGTCGGGCCTTCGGCTGACCGGACCGACCAGATAGCGCGGGAGCTCGCCGCCGCCGACCCGCGGGTGACCGTGGTCGCCAATCCGACCGGGAGGATCCCGGCGGCGCTCAACCTCGCCGTCCGGACCGCGCGGCACGCGGTGATCGCCCGGATAGACGGGCACGCGCTGCTGCCGCCCGGCTACCTGCGGACCGCGGTCGCGACGCTGGCGCAGACCGGCGCGGCCGACGTCGGCGGGGTCATGGCGGCCGAGGGGGTGACGCCGTTCCAGCAGGCCGTGGCCTGGGGGATGACGTCCAAGGCCGGGGTCGGCTCGGCCGCCTTCCACACCGGCGGCGGAGCCGGGCCCACGCTCAGTGTCTATCTCGGCGTCTACCGCAGGGAAGCCATCGAGGCGGCGGGCGGCTGGGACGAGGAGATGCTCCGCGCGGAGGACTGGGATCTGAACTTCCGCATCCGGACCCGCGGCGGCGTGATCTGGTTCACCCCCGAGCTGCACGTCACCTACCGGCCCCGCGCGAGCATCCGCACCCTGGCCTCGCAGTACTTCCACTACGGCCGCTGGCGGCGGGTGATCGTCCGCGAGCACCCGGGCACGGCCAGCTTCAGGTACCTGGCGCCGCCGGGCGCGGCCGGCCTGGTCGCGGTGGGACTGGCGGCCGGCCTGGCCGGCCTGGCCGCGCTGGCGGCCGGGGCGCCGCCCGGCCTGCGCTGGCTGACGGCCGGGCTCGTGATCCCCGTCACGTACCTGGCCGGGATCACGGCGGCCGGAATCGGGTTCGCCCGCGACCTGCCGGCCGCGGTCCGGCTGCGGGTGCCGGTCGTCCTCGGCGTTATGCACCTGAGCTGGGGCAGCGGTTTCCTCACCAGCCCGCGCCGCCTGCACCGCCGGTCCGGGCGCGAGTCCGACACGCGTGTCGGGCAAGCCGGCCCGACCGGAGACCGTAAGGCCGCCGCCGGGAGAGAATAAGAGCATGGATTTCGATCTCCCGGCTCTGCTCGCGGCCCATCGTGGCGACGGCTACGAGCTCTACGGCAGGTACCTGAACCCCCAGCAGCCGAAGGTGCTGCACACGATCGGCTTCGACAAGGTCTACGAGCGAGCCGAGGGCGCGTACCTGTACGACGCCGACGGGAACTCTTACGCCGACTTCCTGGCCGGATTCGGCGTGTTCGCGGCCGGGCGCAATCACCCGGTGATCCGCAAGGCGCTGCACGACGCGCTCGACGCCCAGCTCGCCGACTGGACCCAGTTCGACTGCGGGCCGCTGCCCGGGCTGCTCGCCGAACGGCTGCTGGCCAAGGCGCCCGGACTTGACCGGGTGTTCTTCTGCAACAGCGGGACCGAAGCGGTGGAATCCGCGCTGAAGTTCGCCAGGTACGCCACCGGGCGCGGCCGCGTCATCTACTGCGACCACGCGTTCCACGGCCTGACCACCGGCTCGCTGTCGGTGAACGGCTCGGCCGAGTTCCGCCGCGGTTTCGCCCCGCTGCTGCCGGACTCGTCGATCCCGCTCGGCGACCTGGACGCGCTCGCGGCCGAACTGCGTAAGGGTGACGTCGCCGCGCTGATCATCGAGCCCATCCAGGGCAAGGGCGTGCACATGCCGCCGGACGGCTTCCTAATCGCGGCGTCCGCGCTGCTGCGCGAGCACGGCGCGCTGCTCATCTGCGACGAGGTGCAGAGCGGGTTCGGCCGCACCGGCAGGTTCTTCGCTTACCAGCACGAGGAGGTCGTGCCGGACATCGTGACCATCGCCAAGGCGCTTTCCGGCGGCTACGTGCCGGTCGGCGCGATGCTGGCCAAGGGCTGGATCTTCGACAAGGTCTACTCCTCGATGGACCGGGTCATGGTGCACAGCACCACGTTCAAGGGCGGCGTGCTGGCCATGGCCGCGGGCCTGGCCTCGCTGGCGGTCCTCGACGACGAAGGCCTGGTCGAGAACGCGGCCCGGACCGGCGAAGCCCTGAGCGCCGCGCTGACCTCGATGGCCGAGCGCTACGACGTGCTCGCCGACGTCCGCGGCCGCGGCCTGATGATCGGCCTGGAGTTCGGCAAGCCGTCCTCGCTGCGCGCCAAGGCCAACTGGAACATGCTGCAGAAGGCCAGGGTCGGCCTGTTCGCGCAGATGGTGGTGGTGGCGCTGTTCCAGCGGAACCGCATCCTCACCCAGGTGTCGGGTGATCACATGGAGGTGATCAAGCTCATCCCCCCGCTGATGATCGGCGACACCGAGGTCAAGCTGTTCACCGAGGCGTTCGCCGAAGTCCTAGACGACGCCAGCCGCGGCAGCGGCCTGATGTGGGAGTTCGGCCGCACCCTGATCAAGCAGGCCGTCCGCGCCTAATCCCCGGTCAGCGCCTCAGTGCTTAGCCCCTGAGCAGCGCCTCCGCGACGGCGAGGTCCTGCGGGTAGGTGATCTTGATGTTACGTTCGCTGCCCGGGACGATATAGACGTCGACGCCCGGCAGGTAGCGGAGCACAACGCCGCAGTCGTCCGTGGGGGCGAAGTCGGGGTCGGCGGCGGCCAGCTCATGAGCCCGGGCGATCACGGACAGCCGGAAACACTGCGGGGTCTGGCAGCGGAACAGCGTCTCCCGCCGCGGCACCGACCGCATCACGCCGTTATTGGTGATGACGATGGTGTCGGACGTCGGCACCGCAACCCCAGCCGCCTCATGAACCTCCAGCGAGGCGACGCAGTCCGCAATGATCTGCTGATCGACCAGCGGCCGCGCAGCATCATGCAGCAGCACCCCGCAGTCGTCGCCAGTCCCGCCCCCCCCAGCGCCGCCCAGCCCGCCGCCTGGCGCGGCGCCCAGCCCGCCGCCTGGCGCTCTACCCGCAGCCGTGCCGGCGATGGCCGCCAGCGCCACCCGAGTCGAGTCCGGCCGGGTCGCGCCGCCCTCGATGACGTCCGTGACCTTGCGGTAGCCGCCGTCAGCGAGCATGGCCTTGACTTGTTCGGTGTACCCGCGCGCCATCACGACAAGGACCTCGTCGACGCCCGGCGCCTGGTCGAAGGCGGCCACGCACCGCTCCACCAGCGTCAGGCCGCCCAGGGTCAGTAGCTGCTTCGGCATCTCCGCACCGAGCCGCTGCCCCACGCCGCCGCCCAGCACCACCGCGACCATCCGCATGAGCCGGACTCTACCGTCCCGCCCCCGGCGGCGACCGCGCTCGCCCCGCGCACCATCGTGTGTAGTTACCCCCCGGATTCCGGGGGTAACTACACACGATGATTGTGCCGAGCCCCGAAGTCTCCGCAAAAGGTGCATTTCGCTCCTTATGTGTGGCCCAGTATGGGGGCTTGACGCCTAGCTGCGGGATTGGCGTGTGCCGTTTCGCTGGTGGCTGGGTGGGTATTGCGCTGACAGCGTGCCCGGCGACGGCGTACGAAGCAAACGCCTGCGCCGGCGTGTTCCTCCGGGCCACTGGCGTGACCGCCGGGTACATTTTGTAACGCTTAGTCGCGAGTCACGGCGGCCTGTGCCGTTGGGAGGGCAGGCATGACTGTTGCGCTGGTCCTCGCGGGCGGGGCGGACGCGGGGTTGCGCGGCCAGCTTGCGGCCCTCGGCGTGCGCCGGGTGGATGCGGCGGACCGGACTGAACCAGGCTTGCTGACCGTCGCGGCCGCCGCGCGAGCCGCAGGGGAGCGCGTGCTCATCTGCGTCGGCGAAGATGTGGTTCCCGAGAATATACTGGTCCGGCTGCTCGGCGAGGATGCCACCGCGGCCTTCACCGGGATGAACGACGGGATCTCAAGACCCGTCCGAGCCCAGCAGGATCCGGCGGCCGAGGCGAACATGGTGGGCGGTGCGCTCGTCGTGGACACGCCTGACCTGGACGCGCTGGCCGGGGCCGCCGAGACCCTCGCGGCGACCTATGCGGGGCCTGCCCCCGTAGGCGCGCTGATCAGCGAACTTAATCGCCGCGGAGTCACGGTACGGGTGCTTGACGCCGGGCCGAACAGCGACGGCGCTATTACCCAGCTCATCGTAGATCCCGCCGCACGCGACATGGCCCGGTGGGCAGCGGGCCGCCAGCTTAAGCCAGCCGCGCTATACGGAATCTCACTTGGTCTCGGGCTGATCGCCGCCGTATGGTTCTCCGAACTAGCGGTGCGGGCGAAGCTGCTGGCCAGCGTGGCGCTGGCCGGCTCGTTCCTGGCCGGCCGGGCTGGCTCCCTGCTGGCCGCTACCGGCCGCGAGGGCCGCGTCGGGCCCGCGGTGGCGTGGCTCGGCGCCGCGTCCGGGCTGCTGACCGAGTTCGGGATTTACGCGGCGCTGGCGGTCAGCTCCGGCGTGGTCGGCCGACCGCATTCGGCGGTCGCCGTCGGCCTGAACGGCACCTTCGGCCACGCGCTGCGAAACACCTTTATCGCTAGCTGGGGCGGGGGAGGGCAGACCGGCGTGTGGCGGCTGGCCGTCGCGGCCATGGCCGTCGTGGCCGTGCGCCAGCTGGCGGCGCTGGGCTTCGAGTACACAGCTCGGGCGCCCGGGAATCTCTTCCCCCGGTCGGTGATGCGCACCCTTGAGCAAGCCGCCACGCTTCCACTCGGCGAACGGTTCGTGGTGATCGCGCTTACTGCCGTCTTCTTCGGGCCGCGACTGACGTTCGTGCTGCTGCTGGGCTGGGGTGTGCTGGCGGCCGGATACGTTCTCGCCGGACAGATAACCCGCTCGATGCGCCAGGCCAGAACGGACGACGGGCTGGCGGAAGACGACGGGCTCGCGCGCGGCGGACTGCCGGGATACGCCGGGCTGGCGGCCTATCGCGGTGACGGTGTCGTGGCCCGGTGGCTCGGCGGCTTGGTGCAGGGCCGGCTTCCGCCACTACCCCCGGTGCTGGTGGGTCTGTTCGTGACGTGCGTCCTGACCGCGCTCGGTCTGGGGAACCTGCCGGGCATCCTGGTGCTTACCCCGGTCGAGGCGATGCTGCTCGCCGCGCTCGGGGCAAGCCATCCGCACGACGGGCGGCTGGACTGGCTGGTGCCGGCGCTGCTTGAGGCGGGCGAATGCGTCTTCCTCGCCGCGCTCGGGTTCTCGCACCGCGTTCCGGCGGTGCTGGTCTTCGCGGTGCTGGCCGGCCTGGTCATGCGCCACCTGGACCTCGCCTACCGGGCCAGGTCCGGGCGCGGCATCCCGGCCGACCGGTTCGGCCTCGGCTGGGACGGGCGGATGCTGCTGGCGGGCCTGGCCGCGATGATCGGCATCGTGCCGGTCGTGTACGCCGCGCTTTCAGGGTATCTTGTCGTGCTTTTCTGCTGGGACTTCCTCAGCGGATGGTTGCATCCCACGGTTGGAGATCCCGCATGAGGAGACCCGGTTGATAGGAATGGTCCTCGCCGCCGGCGCGGGCCGCCGGCTGCGGCCTGACACCGACGCGCTGCCGAAGGCCCTGCTGCCGGTCGACGGCCAGATCACCATCCTCGACATCGCGCTGCGCAACCTGGCCGCGGTGGGGTTGCGTGACATCGTGATCGTGGTCGGCTACGCGGCGGACGCGATCCGGGACCGGGTGGCGGACCTGGAGCGGGACCACGAGGTCGGGCTGACGCTAGTGGACAACGACCGGGCGCAGGAGTGGAACAACGCCTACTCGCTCTGGCTCGCCCGCGAGCATTTCGCGACGGGCGCGCTGCTGGTCAACGGTGACACGGTGCATCCCGTGTCGGTAGAAAAGACCCTCCTCTCCGCCGCCGGAGCCGCCGGAGCCGCCGGAGCCGCCGGGGCCGCCGGGGCCGCCGGAGCCGCCGGGGCCGCCGGAGCCGCCGGAGCCGCGAAGCTTGGACAGGCCGGAGGTCGTCAGGCCGACCTCATCCTGGCCGTCGATGACATCAAGCGCCTCGCCGAGGAAGAGATGAAGGTCGTCATCGGCGCGGACGGCATGATCACGCGGATCACCAAGCTGATGGACCCCGCGCTGGCTTACGGCGAATACATCGGCGCCACGCTGATCGGGGCGGCCGCCGCCGCGCCGCTCGCGGCGGCGCTCGAGGCTACCTGGCGCCATGACCCCTCCCTGTACTACGAAGATGGCTTCCAGGAACTGGCCGAACGGGGCGGCGCGATCGCCGTCGCCCCCATCGGAGACGTCGAGTGGGTCGAGGTCGATAACCACGACGACCTGCGCCGGGCCCGCGAGATAGCCGCCCGCTGCTGACCATCGCGGCCGGGCGGAACCTGGGGCCGTCCCCGAGAGAAACCGACTCGCCGCGACTGGCTGCTATATCCTTGCGCCCGTTCGTTACCCGGTAGTCTCCCGGTTAGCCGCCATTGGCCATGGCGCAACGGATGTTGGCCGTGAACTCCGGAAGGGGGCCCCGTGCAGCTGGCCCGCATACTCACCGCGCCGCTCGTCGTGGACGTGCGGCGCGGCGCGGTGGCGGATCTCGGCGTGCTGCTGGCGGACCGCAGGATCGTCACCGAGGGACGAGTCGCGGTCGCGGTCGGCCCGGGTCAGGGCGACGGCGTGGTGGCCGAACTCGACATGCGGACGGCCCAGGTCTTCCGCATCGAGGACGGCAGCGTCGACGCGGCGATCGCGTTGGGCAAGCGGCTGCGGGCCGACGCCTACGAGGCGGTCGCGGGCATCGGCGGCGGCAAGATCATCGATGTGACCAAGTTCGCCGCGCACATGGCCGGCATCCCGATGGTCGCGGTGGCCACCAACCTGGCCCACGACGGCATCGCCTCGCCGGTCAGCTCGCTCGAGCACGAATCGGGCAAGGGCTCCTACGGAGTCGTCCCGCCGGTCGCAGTGGTGGTCGACCTGGACCGGGTCCGGTCCGGGCCGCCGCGCATGGTCCGGGCCGGGATCGGCGACGTAGTGAACAACCTGTCGGCCATCGCAGACTGGGAGCTGGCCGCCGCCGACCGCGGTGAGCCCGTCGACGGGCTGGCCGTCACCCTGGCCAGGACCGCGGCGCAGGCGGTGCTGCACCAGCCGGGCACGGTCGCCGACGACGAGTTCCTCACCGTGCTGGCCGAGTCCCTGGTGCTGTCCGGGATCGCCATGACCGTTGCGGGTTCCAGCCGGCCCGGTAGCGGCGGCGACCACGAGATCCTGCACGCGATCGATCAGCTGTACCCGGGTGCGGGCACCCATGGCGAGCTGGCCGGCCTGGGCGCGCTGTTCTGCACCTACCTGCGCGGCGACGAGCGCCTGTTCGCGCTCATGTCCGCCTGCCTGCGTCGGCACGAGCTGCCGCGGACTCCGGCCGACCTCGGGCTCGGCCCGGACGAGTTCACCAAGGCGGTGCTGCACGCGCCCGCGACCAGGCCCGGCCGGTACACCATCCTGGAGCGGCTCGACCTCGACGAGCGCGAGATCGCAGTCAAGGTGGCCGCCTTCACCGCGGCCGTCACGAGCACAGGACCGAGCGCAGCACCGAGCGCAGCACCGGGCGCAGGACCGGGCGCAGGACCGGGCGCAGGACCGGGCGGAGCATGATGTCCGGATCTCCGGGGCCATCGCTGGCCGAAGTGCGCGCTAAGGGGCAGCCCCCCGAGGTGCTGGCGCGGCTGAACGACGAACACTGGTTCGGCCGCCTCTACATGCGCCGGCTTTCCCCCTACGCCACCGCCATGTTCGCCAGGCTAGGCTGGTCCCCGAACGCGGTCACCGTGTGTTTCATGATCTCCGGTGCGGCCGCGGGCGTGCTCGCCGCCGTGCCCGGCCTTCCCGCGGCGGTCGGGGTGGCGGTGCTGATCCAGCTCTACCTGCTGTTCGACTGCTCCGACGGGGAGCTGGCCAGGCTCACCAGCCGGTTCTCCACGACCGGCATCTACCTGGACCGGATGGGGCACTATATCGCCGAGGCGCTGCTGCTGGCTGGCCTCGGCGTCCGGGCGCAGGGCCATTTCTCGCTGGCCGGAGGCTACGTGAGCGCCGGCCTGGCCGCGGCGATCTGCGCCACGCTTATCAAGGCGGAGACCGACAGCGTGGTGGTGGCCCGGGCCTCGTCCGGCCTGGACGGCAAGCATGACGACGCGGCGCTCGCGCCGAGGTCCCAGCGACTGGCCCTGGCCCGGCGGCTGGCGTCGGTCCTGCGCGTGCACCGGATCACCCAGGCCGTCGAGCTCTCCGTCCTCATCCTGGCGGCGGCGATCGCGGACGCGGCGACCGGCGGCCTGACCGCGACGCGGGTCCTGGACGTGGCGGCCCTGGCCGTGGGCGCGCTGATGGCCGTCGCACACCTAGCGGCCATCGTGGCGTCACGCCGGCTGCGGTGAAAACGGGGCTGCGGTGAAAACGGGGCTGCGAGAGATGAAAGAGGCCGATGTGGCGAGCGAGACGGACGCGATGAGCGAGCAAGCCAGCGCAGCCCACCCCAAGTCCCTGAGCCTGTCCTGCGTCATCCTCACCATGGGCGACCGGCCGGCCCAGGTCAACCGGGCCATCGACAGCGTGCTGGCCCAGCGCGGCCCCCAGGTGGAGCTGGTCGTGGTCGGCAACGGCACCGAGGTCACCGGCCTTCCGGAGGGCGTAAAAACCGTGTCGCTGGCGGAGAACGTCGGGGTCGCGGCCGGGCGAAACGCGGGCGTCGAGGCGTGCCGCGGCGACGTTGTGCTGTTCCTGGACGACGACGGCTGGTACCCCGACACCGGGCTGGCGGCTCACATCGCGGCCGCCTTCGCCGCGGACCCGGCGCTGGCGGTGCTGTCCATGCAGGTGGTCGACCCGGACGGCGGCCCGGGGGCGCGGTGGCACGTGCCGCGGCTGCGGGCCGGGGATCCGGAGCGCTCCTCAGTGGTGACCACGTTCCTCGGCGGCGCGGCGGCGATCAGGCGGTCGGCCTACACCGAGGCGGGCGGCCTCCCGGACATGTTCTTCTACGCGCACGAGGAGACCGATCTGGCCTGGCGGCTGCTGGACCGCGGCTACCGGCTGGAGTACGACGCCACCGCCCGGATGTACCACCACACCATGCCAAACGCCCGTTATGACACCTTCCGGCACCGTGACGGCCGCAACCGGGTGCTGCTGGCCCGGCGTAACCTGCCCTGGCCGCTGGCCGCGATCTACCTGGCCGACTGGATGGCGCTCACCATCGCCCGGGAGCACGCCCGGCCCAAGAGCCTGCGCCCCTGGTTCACCGGCTTCGCCGAGGGCTGGCGCGCCGACCCGGGCCGCCGCCGCCCGATCTCGCTAGGTACCGCCTGGCGGATGACCCAGGCCGGCCGCCCGCCCATCATCTGACCAAGGCGGCACAACAGCCTAGATCGACATGCCGCCGTCCACGGCCAGCGTGGCGCCGGTGACGAACGAGCCTTGGTCGCTGGCCAGGAACAACATCGCGCGGGCCACCTCGTCGGGGGTGGCGTGCCGGGCCAGCGGGATGTACCCGTCGAAGATCGCGGTGGCGCGCTCGCGGTCGGCGCCGGTGGCGGCGACCTCGATGCGATGCTGGAAGTCGTTGTCGACCGGCCCGGGTGGATGGTGTACGTGCACGGCCAGGACCTGGTCGAAGACGTCCTCGGGGTAGTCGGCCACCGGGGCGATGACCCTGGTACCTGGTCGTCGTCGGCGGCCTGGCCGTGGCGGCCACGCTGGTGGCCTCGCGCGGAGTGTGGGGGCTGGTGAGCGAGCGGTTCGGCTGGTCGCTGCTGCCGGTCGGCTGCCGGGTGGGCGCTCCGCGCCGGTGATCGGCGGCCGGCTGTTCAGGGCGTAAGATCTCCAGGGTGGAGAGTCGCGGTACTCGCGTACTCGCGCCTGCCACGGGGGGCGGGGGTGGCGGGGGGAGCAACGAGGCCACCGGATGGCAGTCCGTCGCCACGATGCCCCGGGCCTGGCTGGTCGGCGGGCTCGTCGCCTGCGCCTTGTTCGCGGGCGGGGTCTCGCTCTTCAGCTCGGACCCGCTGCACCGGCTGTGGGGTCTTTCCGGCGCCTGCGCCTACGCGCTGGCCGCCCTCGCGGTGCTGGCCTGGAGATCACGGGCGACGCTCGGGGTTGACGTCGCGCTCGCCGTCATCATCTGCGGGGCCATCCTGGTCCCCCTACTGTGGATGGTCGCCACCGGCCACGGCGAGCCTGAGGTCGGCGTGGTCGCGACCTCGGCCAAGATACTGATCAAGGACGGCACCCCCTACAAGAGCTCACAGGCGCTGGCCGCCACCACCGATCCCAACCAGTACAACCCGTACCTGCCGCTGATGGCCGCGTTCGGCGTGCCGCAGGCGTTGTTCGGCCACGGGCTGCTGACCGATCCGCGGGTTTGGTTCGGCCTCGTGTTCTTCATCGTGTTCGCCTTCGCGCTGCGGATCGCCGGGGCCAGGGATGGCGTTCGCTGGGCGCTGCTGATGACGGCGTCCCCTGTCATCGCGTTCGAGCTGTGTGTTGGCGGCACCGACGTGCCCATGGTCGCGTTCATGTGCCTGGGCTTCGCCCTTCTCTGGCGGGTCCGTGGTGCCAACCCGGTCACCGCCGGGTTGGCCCTCGGCATCGCGTCGTCGATGAAGGCGACCGCCTGGCCCGCGCTCGTGGTGGCGTTCTCGCTGCTCTACGTGCGGGACGGTCCGCGTGCCGCCTGGCGGTTCACGGCGGTGGCGCTGGCCGTGGTCGCCGTCATCGTGGGCCCGTTCGCTATCCTCAGGCCGGGCTCGCTGGTGAAGAACACCATCTTGTTCCCGCTGGGCCTGGCCAGCGTCAAGTCGCAGGCGGCCAGCCCACTGCTCGGTCACGTGCTAGCGCAGACCGGGGTGATCGGCCACACGGCCGTGGTCATCCTGCTGATCAGTTCCGGTCTCGCTGTCGCGGTGTCCCTGGTGGTCCGCCCGCCCCGGGATGTGCCCGCCGCCACCGTGCGGCTGGTGATCGGGCTCACCGCCATGTTCGTGCTGGCGCCCTCGACCAGGTTCGGTTACTTCATCTACCCCGCCGCGCTGGTGCTGTGGCTGTTCGTCGCCAAGGCCGGGCGTACCCCCGTCGCTCCGGAGCCGGACGAAGGGCCATCCCCGGGCCCGCCGCCTGGTATCGCCGCCGCCGCCGGCTAGCGCTCCGGCGAACCCGGTCGGCTGGCTAGCGCCCCGGCGGGCAGTACCTGACGCAGTTCCGGCTCGGCCCGTGACCAGTCGTGCCACCTAACGAAAAGCTCCACCCGGCCGATTCTGCCCGAGCCCCCGCGCCCGCCCCGCTCCGCTAGTCCGCCCCCACGGCCACGCAGTGGCTCATGATTTCTCTTTTGCGTACGGTGTCACAATCACCACAATCGAGGTCGCACACATCTGGGGCGGAATGGAATAGAACGGCCTAGAGGGGCCGATGGCGCGTCTCGACTGTGACCGCGGGCTCAGGAGCAGGGCCTAGAGTAGGTCCGTGCGTCTTGGACCGCGTGCCTCCGAGGACAGCGGGGTCAGCGAGGCAGACGATTCGCCGGAGCCGGTTCCCGCGGCCGGGCCGCGTCACCGGCGGTCGCCCGGACGGCGCCCCGGGTGGCTGTTCGGTGCCATTACGGTCGTGCCCGCGATGCTGGCCGCGGCGTGGCTACTGCCGGGACTCCCGCTGGTGCTCGCGGGCCGGTTCGCGCCCCTGCCGATGGTCTTCATGTTCGTCCCGCTGGCCGCTGGGCTCTGCTACTTGGCGATTCGGCAGCTTCCCGCCGACTGGCCCGCCTTCCGCTCGCACACCCAGTCGCCGCTCCCCCGGGCACCGCAGCCTCCGGCCCCGGAGCAACCAGCCCCGGAGCAACGAGCTCCGCAGCCTCCGGCCCCGGAGCAACCAGCCTCGGAGCAACGAGCTCCGCAGCAGCCGGCCCCGGAGCAACGAGCTCCGCAGCAGCCGGCCCCGGAGCGCCCGGTCCCGTGGTGGGCGCTGGTGGGCACGGTAGCGGTGGCGGTGGTGTTCGCGGTCTGGCAGATCGCGGAGCGGACCGAGCAGATCATCTACCTGCGTGATCCCTCCACCTACCTTCAGGTCGGGTACTGGCTCGCGCACCACGGCGGGCTGCCCATCTCGAACTCGCTTGCCGCGTTCGGCGGCTCGCATGCGGACCTGTCTTTCGCCAGCGTCAACTACTACCCGCGCGGCTCCGGGATCGTGCCGCAGTTCATGACCGGGATGCCGATGGTGCTGGCGGCGTCGGTCTGGCTGGGCGGGTTGCCGGCCGCGCTGGTGATCACGCCGCTGATCGGGGCGTGCGCCGTGCTGTCGTTCGGCGGCCTGGCGGGCCGGCTGGCCGGGCCGTGCTGGGCGCCCGCGGCGGCGGCTGTCCTGGCGGTCAGCCTGCCCGAGCAGTACACCAGCCGGAGCACGTTCAGCGAGCCCCTGGCGCAGGTGCTCCTCTTCGGCGGGCTGTGCCTGCTGGCCGACTCCCTGGTGATCAAGCGCACCGTGAGCGCAGCCGACGAAGCGTCCGGCCCGGGCCGCGTGCCCGGCCCGGGCCGTGGGTCGGGCCGCGGGTCGGGCCAGGATAGGGTGCTGGCGGCCCTGGCCGGGCTGGCCCTCGGGCTGACCATCTTGGTCCGCATCGACGGCCTGAGCGACATCTTGCCGGCCGTCCCGTTCTTCGGCTTGCTGCTGGCGGCGCGGCGGCGGCAGGCCATCCCGTTCGGCGTCGGCCTGGTCATCGGGGTGGGGTACGGACTGGCCGACGGGTACCTGCTGTCCCGTCCCTACCTGGACCTGGAGGCGCCGTCACTGCGCCCGTTCGCCCTGATCACCGCGGCTCTGATCGTGCTGACTGTGGTCGGCGTGGCCCTGACCGCCCGCCCGGCGGCGAAAGAAAAACTAGCCAGATGGCGTACCGCAAAAGCAGCGCGCTGGCTCCCCGCGGCGGCCGCCACCCTGACCGTGCTCATCTTCGTCGGCTTCGCCGTCCGGCCGCTGGTGCAGACGGTGGCCGGGGAAACCGACCCGACCTCGATCGCCTACGTGGCCGAACTCCAGAAGCTCGCGGGCCTGCCCATCGACGGCCGCCAGCAGTACTACCAGGACAGCCTGTACTGGGTGATCTGGTACATCGGCCTACCCGCCGTTCTGCTCGGCGCCTTCGGCCTGGCCATCCTGGCCCGCCGCGGCCTGCGAGCGCTGCTGACCTGGCAGGACCCCGCCAGAGCGCTCCGAGTGTGGGCGCTGCCGTGGATGATCGCCCTCTGGGTGATCGTGACCGTGCTCTCCCGTCCCGCCGTATCCCCCGATCAGCCGTGGGCGAGCAGGCGGCTGGTACCGTTCGTGCTGCCCGGGCTGATCCTCGGCGCCATCTGGGCGTCGGTGTGGCTGAAGGAACGGGCCGGCCAGTTGGGCCGGACCCGGGTCACCTCCGCCGTGGTGGCGTCGTGCTGCGTGGCGTCGCTGCTCATCCCGACCGCGCTGACCAACCTCGACCTCGGCTTCACCAAGACAGCCGCCGGCCGCCGTCTCTCCGCCCACGGCATGGCCTTCCGCCGGATCGGAACCGGCGAACTCGCCGCCGTCACCAAGCTCTGCGCGGCTATCGGCCCGAACGCCTCGGTGGTCATCCTCGACTCCCTCACTTCGGACCGCTTTGCTCAGCTGGTCCGGGGCATGTGCGACACGCCAACGGCGGTGCTGACGAAGGTCACCCCGGCCACGGTCGGCGCGGTGGTCACCGGCATCGAGGGGGTGGGCCGGCGCCCGATCCTGCTCGCCGAGAACGAGTCTGAACTCGCCTCCTACGGCGGCACGCCGCGGGAGGTCGTGAACTTGCTGACCACCCAGGAGGCACACAACCTGACCTCGCCGCCGACCCGCACCTGGTTCATCCACTACACGGCCTGGCTGTCCATCCCCGCCATCACCCCGCCCGGCGGCTCGGCAACGTAGCCCACTTGCCCTGCGAAAGCCCTGCGAAAACCCCGCGAAAGCCCCGCGAAAGCCCAGCCCGGACGTAAGAACCCACGACCGGGGAGTATTCTCCCCGGTCGTGGGCACATTCGCATCCGGCGCGGCCCCGGAGCCCGGCGATCACGTGATCCCGCACGCGTCGATCGTGCTGCCGTGCTTCAACGAGGAAGATCACGTACTGCTCGAAATCGAGCGCATCTGCGGCGCCATGCACCAGAGCGGGATCAGCCACGAGCTACTCGCCATCGACGACCGGTACGTCCTGCAGGTGCTGCGGATGGTGATGCACTTCGACCCGCTCAACGTGCTCATGCCGCCGGCCTTGTTCCTGTTCGCCCTGGGCTTTGGAAAGGGCATCTATGACATAGTGGTGCACCCGCTGCAGTTCGCCAACGACACTATCCTGATCTTCGTGACCGGCATGATCCTGGCTTCGATGGCCCTGCTGGCCGACCTGACCGTGCGTTCCCGCGCCGACCCGTGAGGATCACCCTGGTCGGGCCCGCGCACCCGTACAAGGGCGGCGGGGCGCGGCACACCACCGAGCTGGCGCACCGGCTGGCCGCCGCGGGCCACGACGTCATCATCGAGTCCTGGCGGGCCCAGTACCCCGCCTGGCTATACCCGGGCCAGCAGCTGCTCGACGTACCGGAGGGCGAGCCGTACCCGCGGACTCGCCGCCGCCTGGCCTGGTACCGGCCGGATGGCTGGCTCGCCGTGGGCCGCCGCCTCGCCTCCTCCGCCGACCTGGTGGTCTTCGCCCTGCTGACCCCGCTGCAGGTCCCCGCCTACCTGTCCATCCTGGCCGGCCTGCGCCGCGCTCCCGACCCGCGCCGCCCCAGCACCGCGGTGATCTGCCACAACGTGCTCCCGCACGAGCGCCACCTCGGCGACGTCGCCCTGATCCGGGCCCTGCTCTCCCGCGTGGACACAGTGCTTGTGCACTCGCCCGCCCAGGCCACCCAGGCCCGCGAGCTCGCCCCGGCTGCCCGCGTCGTGACCGCCCGGATGCCACCGCACCTCCCGGCCGCCGTACCCGGCCTCCCCCCGGCCCATCACCAAAACCATAGGGCGAAACGGAGGGTGGCAACCGCCCCAAGCGAACTGTGTTGCCTCGGGGGGGACGACCCCCCCCAGACCCCCCCCGCTCACGGGGGGGCTGCCCGCCGGCCCGGGCCCCCCGCTCACGGGGGGGCTGCCCGCCCCGCCGTACTCCCCGCGCCGCCCGATGGGGGGGCGCCACCGGTACCCCCCTGGGCCGGGCGGTTGCTGTTCTTCGGCATCGTCCGGCCGTACAAGGGCCTCGACGTGCTGCTGTGTGCCATGGCCCGCGGGCCGGCCCACCTCACGCTGACCGTCGCGGGGGAGTTCTGGGGCGGTACCCGCGAGACGGAGAAGCTGATGGCCGAGCTCGGGATCGCGGACCGGGTGAGGCTGCGGCCCGGTTACGTGCCGGCCGGCGAGCTCCCGGCGCTGTTCGCGGCGGCGGACGCGCTCGTGCTGCCGTACCGGGAGGCGACCGCCTCGCAGAACGCCCTGCTCGCGTTCGCGCACGGCGTGCCGGTGATCACCACCACCGCCGGGGCACTGGCCGACCTGGTGCGGGACGGTGTCGACGGGCTGACCTGCGCACCGGGGGACGTGGCGGATCTGGCCCGCGTGCTGCGGGAGATCAGCATGCCGGGGATGGCGGGGCGGCTTCGGGCCGGCGTGAGGGCTATTGATCCTGGGCCGTGCTGGGCGGACTATCTGAAGGCTTTGCTGGCCCGCTGAGGCTAGCCGGCTGCAGCGGCGGCCTCGGGTCCGGGCCGGCCGTCTCATCCGCCGGGCGGCTCCCTGCCTTGGCCGGGCGGCCCCGCGCCTTGGCCGAGCGACTCTGCGCCCGGCCGATGGCCAGCCCGACGCCCGCCCACGCCAGGTCGCCCACGCTCATCACGACCCGTGAGGCGAGCGCGACCACCAGGGCGGACGCCGATGACATGACCGGGGCGAGTACGGCGATCAGCGCCCATTCCCTGGGGCCGATGCCGCCGGGGAAGAAGATGATGAGGAAGCCGACCGACCAGGCCAGCGCGTAGCCGCCCAGCGACAGCGCGAACACGTCCCAGCCGCCTCCCCGTCCCCCTCCATGCCTGGCGAATTCGCTGATCAGCAGCCAGGCCTGCGCGCCGTAGAACAGCCAGCCGAGCGTGGTCCAGGCCAGGGCGCGGGCCATGCCGCCCAGGCTGACCGACTTCTCGAGCGGCGGCCTGCGCACGACCTTCAGCACCAGGTCGAGGCCGAACTTGAAGACCGGGGGATACAGGCAGGCCACCGCGAGCGGGGTGATGGCCAGCACCCACCAGTAGTGCCGGGCCGCGCTCGCCGAGGTGAG
>Ga0302181_10001025_pt1 | contig 21554 bp, 21 predicted proteins | sample I_Palsa_E3_3_FD_198786 | JGI IMG/M metagenome (GOLD analysis project Ga0302181, IMG submission 198786) | Peat permafrost microbial communities from Stordalen Mire near Abisko, Sweden - I_Palsa_E3_3 | ecosystem: Environmental > Terrestrial > Soil > Palsa > Peat permafrost | place: Sweden...
CCCCGGCTGCACCACGCTGGCCAGGAAGGTCGCCGCCAGCGTGATGCCGGTGAGCCCGATGTAGCTGTAGTGCCGTTCGAGGGCCAGGAACGGCAGCAGGGCGGGGACGGCGCCTTGGTACAGGTCGTCGACCACATGGGTCGAGGTGAGGAAGGCAAGCCGGGTCCGGTCGGCGCGCGCTATGACCGGGACGCGCGGGGTACGTACCTCACGCATGCTACTTCCGGGTGGCCCGCAGCACGGACGTGACCATCGGGAAGACGAACTCGCCCGCGCCGGTCTCGGGGTGGGCGAGCAGGAAGTCGCGCACCTCGGCCAGCAGCCGCGCGCGGTCCGGTTCCTCCATGACCAGGAAATTCGAGTGTGTCGCGATCGTGGCCAGCAGGGAGTCCGCGGTCCGCCGCTGCCCGTTCTCGAACTCTTCGATCTCGGGCGTCTCGAACAGGCCAGGCCCGGCCGCGGCCAGCCGCTCTTGGCGGGCCCGCGCGGCCGTGGCCCGCCACCGCAGCAGCGTGGTGTTCGACTTGCCCTTGCTGATCTGGGCCAGTGTCGCAACCCAGTCCACCCGGTCGTCATCGACGTTCCACAGCCCGGCGAGCACGCCGCCCGCGGTGAGCACCCGGGCGATCTCGGGGATGGCCCGGTCCAGGTCGAACCAGTGCATGGCCTGGCCGACGAGGACGGCGTCGACGCTCGCGTCGGGCAGCGGGATGTCCTCCGCGCGGCCGGTCAGCGACCGTACCGATCCAAATTCACGTCGGAATTCGGCGAGCATGGCCGGGTCGGGCTCCACGGCGGTGACCTCGGTCCCGAGGCGGACGAGGGTCGTGGTCAGCTTGCCGGTTCCCGCCGCCAGGTCCAGGACTCGCAGCGGTTCGCGGCTGCCCGCCGGCTCGAGGGCCCAGCGGACGGCGGCCTCCGCGTAGCCGGGACGGTGCTCGGCGTAGGCGCCCGCGACGGTACCGAACGACGAACCCTGCCGCAGCCTGAGATCCAGTTCCTCCTGGCTCTCTTTGCTCTCTTCTCCGGTCAGCTCCACTCCGCCTAGCTTATTCGGCCTGATGCTTGCCGTCGTAGGCGGCCTGGGCTGCGCCGATCTCGGGCAGGTGGCTGTCGGCCCAGGCCACCAGCTGACCGATCGCGTCGAGCAGGGTCAGGCCCATAGGGGTCAGGTCGTACTCGACCCGGGGCGGGATGACGGGATGGATGGTGCGGGTCACGATTCCGTCCCGCTCCAGCCCGCGCAGCGTGACGGTCAGCATCCTGCCCGTGATGCCGTCGATGGCGCGGTGCAGTTCGCTGAAGCGCATGGTGCCCTGGCCCAGGAGGTCGATCACGTACATCGACCACTTGTCGCCAACCCGCTGCAGGACGGCACGGGCGCGGCAGCCCGACGGCTCACCAGCCGCCTCCGACGGTTCGCCCCCAGCCGCCCCAGACGGCTCGCAAACCGCCTCGACCTCCCCGGAATCCACGAAAATCCCACCTCCATACCCCATTAGGGTACTTCACCAGCGCGTTCGGCGAAGAGCTTGAAAGTTCAAAAAGAAGTGCTTGACAGTTCAAGTGTAGCTGGTTACTATCAAGAAGCAAGGCACGCAAGCGAACTTATACACAACGCAGTATCAAGTATCTGGAGGCATGATGACAGAGACCACGGTGGTAATCCCCGGCTACGTCACCGGCACCTGGACCATCGACCCCGTGCACTCTGAGGTGTCCTTCGTCGTCAGGCACATGATGGTGAGCAAGGTCCGTGGCCGTTTCGACAAGTTCGAGGGCACGATCACGACCGCGCCGGACCCGTTGCAGTCGACCGTTACGGCCGATGTCGACCTCAGCTCGGTGAACACCGGCAACGAGACCAGGGACAACCACGTCCGCAGCGAGGACTTCTTCCACATCGAGAAGCACCCCACGATGTCCTTCCGCTCCACCGCCGTTCGCCCCGACGGGGACAACTTCCTGCTCGACGGCGACCTCACCCTCCGCGGTGTCACCCGCCCGGTGACGTTCCGCCTCGAGCTGAACGGCTTCGGCCCCGACCCGTACGGCGGCACGCGGGCGGGCTTCTCGGCCACCACCGAGATCAACCGGAACGACTGGAACGTCAGCTTCAACGGCGCGATCCCCGGTTCCGGCAGCGCCGTGGTCCTCAGCGACAAGGTCACGGTCAACTTGGAGATCGAGGCCGTCCTCAGCCAGGACAAGTAATCCAGTAACCCAGTAACGCCTGCTACAGCGCTGAGCCGAGGGACCCCAGCACGGACCCTCGGCCCAGCGCTTCTTTAAAATTCGGCCGAACGGCCGTGGTGCTCGCTCAGCTGCCCACGCCATGCTTCTCGAGGTAGTCGAGGTAGAGCGGGCGCAGCGCCTCGGCCACGTCGCCCTTTCCCGAGTCGATCGCGTCGGAGAGCAGCGCGGTCACCTTGGTGATGTCCCGGCCGGCCTCGATGTCGTGTCCCTCGGAGGCCTCGGCCGCCGGGATGGACCGCAGCAGCTCCCAGAGGAACTCCACGTCGAGGTGATGCAGCGCCCGCCGCACGGCGAGGTCGTGCAGCTCGCGGGCGGAAAGCTTGTCCAATTCTTCGCGGGTAGCCACGCGTGGACTCTATCTCCTGATCTTCTCCGCCGCCGGCCGCAGGCCGCCGGACACGGCCTGCGCTACGGCCCGGACGCCGTCGCGGGCGGCCAGGTCCTCGAGCAGGACCGGCTCTCCGTCACCGTCGGTGAGCGGAATTCGCCAATTCGGGTACTCGTTCACCGTCCCCGGCAGGTTCTGCGGCCGGCGTCCGCCCACCGCCTCGGCCAGCGACACGCCGATCAGCAGGGCCGGCGTCCGCGCCAAGAAGCCGTACAGGGCGACCGTGAACTCCTCCGGCGTCACCCCGGCGCGACCAGCCGGCCCGCCGGTCCGGCCGAGCAACCCCTCGCGGCCGAGCGACCCTTCGCCGCCGAGCAACTCTTCGCGGCCGAGCATCGCGAGCCATCCGTCCAGCTCGGCCCGGGCGGCGGCTCGCTCGTCCGCCTCCGGCTCGGTGAGCAGGCCGAGCTCGGCCCGGATGCTGACTTGCTCCCCGGTGAGGAACATGGCGGCCGGGGGCATGTCATGCGTGCCGACCGTGGCCAGGCAGCCGCGGCGCCACTCGCCGGGCGGGCGCGGCGTGCCGTCCTGACGGCGTTCGAACCAGAGCATCGACGTGCCGAGCACCCGGCGGTCGGCCAGGAAGTCGCGCAGCCAGGGTTCGACCGTGCCCAGATCCTCCCCGATGGCCAGCGCGTGCGCGCGGGCCGCCTCGGCGCACAGCACGCCCCCGATCAGCTCGTGGTCATAGCGCACGTAGGTGCCCTGCCCGGGGGCCATCCCGGCGGGTATCCACCACAGCCGGGCCAGCCCCATGACGTGGTCGATGCGCAACCCCCCGGCGTGCTGGGTGCTGGCCGCGATGAGCTCGCCCAGCGGCCGGCCGGCCGCAGCGGCCAGCCAGCCCGGGTGCCACGGGGGCAGCGTCCAGTCCTGGCCCCGCTGGTTGAACTCGTCCGGCGGCGCGCCGACACTAACGCCGGTGACGATCACATCCTGCCGGGACCAGGCGTCGGCGCCGCCCGGATGCGCGCCGACGGCCAGGTCATTGATGACGCCGATGTTCATGCCGGCCTGCCGGGCCGCGCGCTGCGCGGCGGCGGCCTGCTCCGCCGTCAGCCACTGCAGCCAGGCGTGGAACTCCACCCGGTCGGCCCGTGCCCGGCGCAGCGCCGTCACCTCCGGCGAGCGCGGATCGGCGAGCGCGGCCGGCCAGGTCCGCCAGTCCGGGCCGTGCACCTCCGCGATCGCGCACCAGGTCGCCCAGTCCCGCACCGCGTCAGCGTCGCGGGCCAAGAAGGCATCGAGCTCCGCCTGGCGCCCGGGACTGAGGCCTGCCGCGCGGATGATCTCCAGCGCCGCGCGTTTGGCCGTCCAGACCGCGTCCCGGTCGATCAGCGCCGTCGTCCGGTTGGCGGCACGCAGCGGCGCGCCGAGAGCCTCGACCCAGGCCCGGTCGCCCGCGCTAAGCCTGGTGTACTCGGGAATGTCCTCGATCCGCAGGTAGAGCGGGGACAGGTGGCGCCTGGTCATGGCCAGGTACGGTGACGGGCTGATCGGGGCCTGCGGCTCGGCCGCGTGCAGCGGGTTGACCAGCACGAAGTCCGCGCCCAGCGCGCGCCCGCTCCACGCGGCGAGATCGGCCAGGTCGCGCAGGTCCCCGTGTCCCCAGGAACCGCGGGAGCGCACCGAGTACAGCTGCACGGCGAAGCCCCAAGACCTGCCGCGCGGCAACGGCGCCACCGCCCCGGCCGCGACCGCCCCGGCCGCCGCCGCTCCGCCCGCCGTCGGCGGCGGGCGTCGCTCGTCGTCCAGTGCCTCCAGGACGGCCGCCAGCGTCTCGTCGGTGACCTCCACTACGCGGCCTCGCCAGTCCTGATACGAGACCGCCACGCCATGAGCCTGGGCCCGGCGGATGAGTTCTGCCCGTCCTGTCACCGCACTAGTGTGCCCCCAACCGAGGGCCAGGCATCTCAGTCTTAAGAGGCAGAACGATCCTGCACACCGCGGATCCGCTGCATTACAGGACTGATTGACATGAAGCTTGTTCCCACCACCGCCCGCCGCGTCGTCGCGATCGCCGCCGCGGCCGCCGCCGCCCTGGCCATCTCCACCGCCGCGTACGCGGCCACCTCGTCCGGAACGGCGTCCACCGCGCCGACCTTGATCCCCAGGTGCACCGCCAGTGATCTAGGCGTCTGGCTCGCGGTCGACCAGGGCAACGGCGCGGCCGGCACGATCTACTACCCGCTTGAGTTCACCAACCTGAGCCCGCGCACGTGCTACTTGTACGGCTACCCGGGCGTGTCCGCGCTGGGCCGCAACGGGAACCGGCTCGGCAGCCCGGCGGGCTGGGGCAGCTTGCGGGGTGCGCGCATCGTGAACCTCGCGCCCGGCGCGACCGCGCACACCCTGCTGGCCTACCACGACGCGGTGGTCACCACCGAATCCGGCTGCGACCCGGTTGACTCGACGGCGAACCTGCAGGTCTACCCGCCCGGCCAGCGTAGCGCCACGTTCGCCGCCTTCTCCTTCGAGGCCTGCTCGCACGCGGGGCCGATCTGGATGACCATCGTCGAGCCGATCATCCCCGGTGTCGGGACCATCTACGGCTGAGCCGCTCCGCCCCTGACGCCGCCCCGCCACCGGGCGGCGTCAGCTTTCGCCGACCGGCTCCAGGACGAACACCGGGATCTGCCGCGTGGTCTTCAGCTGGTACTCCGCGTACGGCGGGTACGCGGCGACCGCCCGCTCCCACCATTGCGCGCGCTCCTCGCCGCTGACCTCGCGGGCCCTCATATCCTCCTTGTGCGGCCCGTCCTGCAGCTCGACCAGGGGATGGGCGCGCAGGTTGTAGTACCACACCGGATGCTCCGGCGCGCCGCCCTTGGACGCCACCATCGCGTACCGGCCGTCGTGCTCAACCCGCATGACCGGCGTCTTGCGCACCTTGCCGCTGCTGGCGCCGAGATTGGTCACGATCACCACCGGCAGGCCGGTGTCGCGCAGCGTCGTGCCCTGTGTCCCGCCGGACCCCTCGTACAGCTCGACCTGATCGCGCACCCAGGCCTGGGTGCTCGGCTCGTATTCTCCTTCAACAGGCATGGCGCTATTCAATACCAGATGCCGCGCAACCCCGACGCCCCGGGACACGTCTGAAGGTTGTGACTGCCCCAGGACGGCTCGCGACGGCGCTCGCGGTGGTGGCCGTTTCGATCGCGCTGCCCTTCGCCCGCACCCCGGCCGGACCCGCGCATCCGGTGCCCACCGTCAGCTTCAGCGCCATGGGCCTGTCGTTCCGCTACCCGGCCACCTGGCACGCCGGGACCTGGAACGACGTATCGAGCTTCAGCGCGTTGATCGTTTACCTGAGCACCGGTCAGCAGCATGGAGTCCTGGTCCGGTGGAGTGCGGACGGTTTCCCGGGTTTCCGCCTGCCCAAGCCGGACGCCACCATCGGCGGCCGACCGGCGCTCGAGACCAAGACCAGCGGGGGCTGGTGCGGGTCGCTGGGCGGCACCGAGACCATCACGGTCACGATCCCGCGCGACACACCCGACAACTTGTACCAGATGCAGGCCTGCCTGAGCGCCCCCAACCTCCCCCAGCAAGAAGCCCAGATTTCTACCATGCTCCACACCGTCGAGATCGCCAGGGGCGACTTAGGTTATTCCTCAATGGCCCCGCCCACGGCGCGCAGGTGATCGCGGAAACTCAGGGCAGGTGTCCGCTGGCGCTGGGCCAGGTAGGTGTCGAACTGCACTTGACTGCGCAGGGAGATACCTGCCCGGAGCTGTTCGGCTTGGCGCCGCTCGGTGTCGCGGATTGTCTCCGCAAGCGTGAAGACTTCCCCTGCGCGGCTGGCCGGCACGAACAGCACGCCATCGTCATCGCCCAGGACCAGGTCCTCACGATCCACGGCCCAATCTCCCACCGTGGCGGATGCCAGCGCATCCAGGACCCGGGCATCGAGACGCTGCGGGCCGGCCGGGATCGTTCCCAGGCTGAAGACCGGCAGCCCGATCGCCTGGATGTCGGCGGTGTCGCGATGCAGCCCCCAGATCACGATTCCGTTCAGCCCTGCAGCCTGAGCCTCCAGAACCACCAGGTCGCCGATGCAGCTCTCATCGAGGCGCCCGTCGTTGTCGGCCACCAGCACCTCGCCGGGTGCGGCCCCTTCGAGCGCCTCGAGGAAAATATCGACGCTGCCGGCATGCCGGGCAGGACACACCCGCCCAGCCAGCCGGCTACCGGGCACGACCGCGTGCACACCCGCCGGCGCGCAGCGCACCGGGAGCTGAGCGCGGATGCATGCATCCGCCAGATGGGCAGTGGTCAGCGCCGCAAACCGCCGCCGGAGCTCTTGGTCATCCATCCTGCACCTTCGGCTCTCATCGTCGCGCTGAGGGTTAACCTGACCATGCTCGGCGCGCTCGGGTGGCGATCCCAGAGCCAATGCGGCAAAATTGGTTTGCAGATGAAGCCAATCGAGCTGGGCGGGCGTCTGGGCCGCTGGTCATCTGGCCGCGGGCCGCTGCCGGTGCTTCTTGCCGCACGGCTACGGCGGCTGATCGACGAGGGGGAGCTACCGCCAGGTGAGCCGCTGCCACCTGACCGGGCTCTCGCTTCGGCGCTGGCGGTCGGGCGCAGCACCGTGGTGGCCGCCTATGACCTGCTGCGCCGTGACGGACGGATCGTCCGGCGCCAGGGCAGCGGCACGCAAGTCGCCGGGACTGCGCGTGCCGCAGGACGGCCAACGACCGGCGCGCCGCTGTTCTTGCATCTGCTGGAGCCGCGCGATGGCGTGATCCAGCTCACCTGTGCGGCCCCCAGCACGCCGCCACCGGAACTGGCAGAGGCCTACACGAGCATCGTGCCCACGCTGGCCGGGATCTGTGGTGATATCGGCTACCACCCACTGGGCCACCCGGTGCTGCGCACCGCGATCGCCGAGCGCTACACCCGGCACGGGATCCGCACCGGCCCCGACCGCATTCTGGTTACCAACGGTGCCCAGCAAGCCCTGTCACTGCTCGCCCGCGCATTTCTCACCCCGGGTGCCCCGGTACTGGTGGAGGCACCCACCTATCACGGCGCGCTGGAGGCTTTCCGCGACGCTGCGGCCGTGCCTCGCGCGCTGCCGGTCGGGCTCAGCGGGTTGGAGATGGCCGCCCGGCAGCACCGCCCCGCCCTCGCCTACGTGATCTCGACCTTCCACAACCCGACCGGCTCGGTGCTGTCCCCGCTGGCCCGGCGGACGCTGGCGGAGACCGCCGCAGCCACCGGTGTTCCGCTGATCGACGACGAGGTGCTGGCCGATCTTGGTTTTCCTGGCGAGCAGGCCCCGCCGCCGCTGGCCGCCTACGCAGACACCGTGATCTCGGTCGGCTCGCTGTCCAAGACCGTCTGGGCTGGGCTGCGCATCGGATGGGTGCGCGCTCCCGAGCCGGTGATCGCCCGACTCGGGCGACTGCTGGCCGTGCACGACCTCGGCGGGAACATCCCCGGTCAACTGGCTGCTGCCGGCCTGCTGCCACGGCTGGAGTCGTTGTCGCAGCGCCGGGCAACAGAGCTGAAAGCCCGCCATGACCACCTGCGCGCAGAACTGGCCCGCCACCTTCCCGACTGGCACGCACCGTCAGTGCAGGGCGGGCAAACCCTGTGGGTACGCCTGCCACAAGGCGACGCGACCTCGTTCGCGCAGGCGGCCCTGCGCGACCGCGTCGCGGTACTGCCAGGAAACGGGCTTGACGCATCGGGTCGAAGCGGGGAATACCTGCGCCTCCACTTCCTCGCCTCCCCCGCCGACCTTACCGAGGCCACCCGCCGTCTCGCCAAGGCATGGCACACCTACCGCCCGCAGGCCCGCGTCACCTCACCAGCCGCACTAACGGTATGAGGGCGCGCGCAGATCTTGGGTCTGGCACTTTGGTGGCTCATCGCATTCCAGGGTGTAGCTGAGGTCGGAAGCCGCCGGTTTCGAGTAGGGATCGGGCGATGTAGTTGGTGAGGTTGCGGAAGCCGAGGGCGGAGCCGCGGAGGTGTTCGAGGCGGCCGTTGATCGCTTCGGTGGGTCCGTTGCTGGTGCCTGGCCGGTCGAAGTAGGCCAGCACGTCGACTGCACGCTTGGTCAGGGTCCGTCCGAGCCAACCGCCGGATCACGGTGTCGCGTGCGACGCCCTCGCAGCCGCAGCGGACCGGCGACAGTTAGCGAAGCGCGTTCAGCTCGTCGAGGGCGTGATGGCCGCGCTTGACCACCTCTGCAACGACATCGTGGCGCCCGAGACGGATGGGCCACTCGAGCTGCAGGAGGATCTGTGTCGCTGCGAGCACCGCCGCCCCCTCCCAGCCGACCAGGACGAGGATTCTCGTCCACAGCCGCCTTCGGACACCGTCCAGCTGCGGATCCCGGAAGGTGTACCACACGAGGGTGGTGAGATCAGTCGCCCGCGTGCCGCTACCTGCGTTCCCGATATCCACGACCGCCACCACCGCTCCGTCACGGACCAGGACATTGCTGGGGGTTGAGAGATCGGCATGGACCATGTCAGGTGCCTCTCGTGGTGGCGGGACGTCGGCACACACGAGCCGCAGGCGCTCGACCAAGGCCGACACCACGGAGGAATACCCCGAGAGCCGGGCCACGGACTGGCGGAGAAGCGACTGCTCCGGCGTCTCGTTGAAATCCAGCCCGGCGACAGCCGATTCCTGACCGGTGGCGACCCGCCAGGCGTACAACCAGTGGTCGTAGGGCTCGGAGGCTTGGCCAGCCTGGAGTTCGATGATCTCCATCAGCTGCTCAACGAGGGACGGGGACAGCTCTGGCACTGGAGCCGCGTCAACGAAGTCCATCAGATGCCATACATGAGTGGCCGTGGCCCCCACTCCGAGCCAGGCCGGGGTGGGATAGCCGCGCCTACGCATGTGCTCGACCACTCTCTGGGCTCGCAACGTCTCGTCCAGGACCTCGGCTGGCAGCTCTTCGGGATGGGTGCCCTGGTTCAAGCTGTCCTCCCAAATCCGCCTGTCAGCGTATGCGAGCTGCTGGTCTTGTCGTCAGTTGAGGCCAGTCGGGTCTGCGGGCAATCCGCCGAGCCCATCTCTGATGAGCTGCGCTGAGGCGCTGTCAGCCCGCCTCATGTCCGCCGCCTCACGTGTGGCCAACTCCTGTGCTTCCGCGTGCTTGATCGATGCAGGGTGTTCGTATCGAACCTGTGTCAGTAGCAGGCTACCGAGGCCAAGAACTCCAAGCGCTTTGGTTGGTCACGCGGCACCGGGCCGCGGAGTCATGAACCCGGCGGCGCTGCCCACAACGTACTTGGTGTAGGTATGCAGCAGAATGCCAACCCGTCCTGCGATGATGCGGCTCGGGATCAGGTAAATGGTGAGCTCGCCGTCCATGATGAAGAACCAGTCGATCAGTTCTGGATCATAGGGAACCCGCCGCTCGCGATTGCCAATCGAATAGGGTCTTCGGCCAACCACTACCGTCCAGCCATCCTTGCTGAAGCACGTCGTCGTCTTAACCTGGACTCGCTTGATTCCCTCCGGCGTCGATACCAGCAGGTCATACGGCGCAGGCTCCAGAGGCAGCGCCACTTTGAACCCGCACAGCGAGAACCAGGACGCGGCAATGGACGGGGCCGCATCGCGCAGATACCGAAGGTCCGGCTTTACGTCAGCAGCCCCCGGAGAGTTCACGACGGGGCTCTCCAGATGCGCGATGTCTAGTCCCAGGCGCATGGCATGGGCTTTAACCCGTATCCGCCCGTCCCGGCTACGAAGCGTGAGGCCGAGCGTCGTCAGCAGTTCGTCCCAGGATTGTGCATGGATGACCGCCTGCCGCAGTTGAGCGTCGGACCAATTCCGCTTTCCCCGGAAATGGGACGTCTCCAATCCAAGGTGGGCAACGTGTCGCTTCACGATCCGGATTGTCCCTGCGGAGTTGGCGTGCAGTCCCAGTGCGCGCATCACATCACGCCAGTTCGTGGCCGTCGCGACGGCGTCTTTGAGCTGGGCATCAGACCATCTGCGTTCCGATTTGGAAAGTTGATCCATACCAGAACGCTAACCGGTAGCAGTGACATTTCTGTCACCATATTCGAACTTCAAGTTGTCGGGACGAGGAGATTTGAACTCCTGCTCTCCTGACCCCCAGTCAGGCGCCTTAACCAAGCTGGGCCACGTCCCGCCGCGCCACCGTCCCGCTTGTGGTGGTGCACGCCCGCCGTACTCTGGCAGGCTCGGTCAGCTTAGCGCAACCGCGGCGCCCTCCGGAACGAACCCCGCACCGCCGCACCGTCAGGCATACGTGCTTGAGGTTGGGTAGATAGCTACGATGTCCCGGGCATGGCCAGGGTGGCCCGCTCGTTAAAGACACAGGGAGCCGCATGCGGACGGACGGAGGCACTGGGCCGTTGAGGGTACTTGGCGCTCGCCGCTCAGCCTCCGATGATGGCGGCGAAGACGTCGGCTACGGGCCAACCCGTCCGCTCCCCAGGCGGAACAGGCGCAGCTGGCAGCTCCGGCTCGCCCTCACGATCATCAAGGTGTTCCTCGTCGTGATCACCGTCTTCGCGGCCGCGGTGGCCCTGCTGTACGCGTTCACCCCCTCGGCCGGCCAGGCCACATCCCTGGCCGCGGCGCAGGCCGCCGGCCACCACATCGCCTACCCCGGCCCGCCAGTGCCGCAGTACTTCGCGGAGGCCCTGGTCGCGACCGAAGACCACCGCTTCTACGCCGACCCGGGCGTGGACCCGCTCGCGCTAGTCCGGGTGGCGTCCTCCTGGATCACCGGGCACACCGACGGGGGCGGCAGCACCATCGACCAGCAGCTGGCCAAGAACCTGTACACCTCGGGTAACAGCAGCTTCCCGCAGATCGTCGAGCAGGTCGTGCTGGCGGTCAAGATCAACCGGGCCTACAGCCGGTCCGAGATCCTGCGCATGTACGCGGAGATCGCGTACTACGGCCACGGCTACTACGGCCTGCAGGCCGCCAGCTGCGGTTACTTCGGGCGGGCCCCCGATCAGCTGACCGTCGTGCAGGCCGCCATGCTGGCCGGCGCGGTGAACGCGCCGAGCTACGACGACCCGCTGGTCTACCCGGCGCACGCCCGGGCCCGGCTAGTGCACGTCATCGACCGGATGGCCGCCGTGGGGTACCTGACCGAGGCCCAGCAGGACGCCGCGCTCAAGGCGCCCCTGGACCTGTCCGCCGTCCGCGGCTGCCAGTGAGCCAGCAAGCCCGTAAGCGGTAACGTTCCCGGAACGCTCCGGGCGTAGCGTAAGCGCCGTGCACGAGGCGCAACCAGCGAGCCGACCGCCAAGGGCTCACGCGCTGGCCTCACCCGCGACCGCGACGGCCCTCGGTGTCCTGGCGCTGATCCTGCTCGGAGCCACCGCGGCGCTGAGCACACTCGCCCACCAGGCGACGTTCCTCAACATCGCGACCGGGATTCCCATCCCCCTGGTCTACGCCGGCGTCGGTGTCATCGTGGCGCGGCACCAGCCGCGGAACCCGGTGGGCTGGATCCTGATCCTGTTCGTCGTGCTGTTCCTGATCCCGGTCGACGCAGGGTTCTACGCGGTGCTCCGCTACCGCCTGGGTTACCACGGGCTCCCGCTCGGCCCGGCCGCCGTCACGGTCACCTCGCTGTGGCCGCTCGCGTTCGCTCTGTTCCCCCTGGTGATCCTGCTGTTTCCGGACGGTCGGCTAACGTCGCGGCGCTGGTGGTGGGTGCTGTGCGGCTACACGGTGGCCGTCGGCTACGTCGTGGCCGTCAACTTGGTCCCGGCGCTGGCCGCCGAAGCCGCTAACAGCATCCAGGTCAACTCCTCCGGCGACCTCACGTACACCTACCACTTGGCACCCGCGCTGGGGGCGCTTAACACCGTCGCCTACCTGTCGATCGGGGTGATTTGGCTGTCGTTCGTGGGCCACCAGGTCCTTAGCTGGCGCCGCGCCACCGGAGAGCGCCGCCAGCAGCTCAAGTGGCTCGCCTGCGGCGCCGCGATCACCTTGTGCGTCGGCCTGCTGGGCAGCGCGCTCAGCTCGGTCCTGGCCGCCTCGCGCCTGCTGGAGCTCTGTGTGATCGCCATGCCGATCGCCATCGGCGTGGGGATCTTGAAGTACCGGCTGTACGACATCGACCGGATCATCAGCCGCACCTTGGCCTACGCGATCGTGACCGGCCTGCTGGTCGGCGTCTACGCCGGGCTGGTCTTGCTGGCCACGCAGGTCCTCACCATCAAGTCGCCGGTGGCGGTGGCCATCTCCACCCTGGCCGCGGCGGCCCTGTTCGCACCCGTACGAAGGCGGGTCCAGCGGGCCGTGGATCGCCGGTTCAACCGGGCCCGCTACGACGCCGACCAGACCGTGGCCGCGTTCGCTCTCCGGCTGAAGGACGCAGTGGACCTGGAGGCCGTCCAGCACGACCTGGCCGGCGTCGTCCAAAAAGCGCTGGAACCCGCCCACGTCTCGGTGTGGATCAGCGAAAGCCGGTAACCGCGAAGCTCAGGTGTCTGAGGTCTCCGGCTCCAGTTGCTCCGCGGCGGGCGCTTGCCCCTCGGCGTAGAGGAACACCCAGCGGCGATAGCAGTACAGCCGGAACAGCGTGGCCACGCCGACGCCGATGATGTTCGCCACGTTGAGGGAGAGGTTGTCGGTGCGCCCGAGCCCGTGCTGCGCTATCGCGACGACCCCGTCGGTGATGAGGATCCCGACGCCGTTGAAGACGAAGAACAGGATGGTCTCGCGGCCCCAGTGGCTGCCCTTGCGGTGCCGGAACGCCCAGAACTTGTTGCCGACGAACGCGAACACCGTGGCCACCGCGTTGGCCAGCGTCGTCGCGAGAATCGCGTCAAGCCCGGCACCGGAGTGGAACGCGTTGAACAAGATGACGGTGAGGACGAACGCGAGGCTGCCGACGACGCCGAACTTGGCGACCTCGTGGATCAGCACCCGGAAACGCGTATAGAGATCGCGGAGGAGATTCACCGTGATTTCGTCCCTTGACTTGGGCCATCCCGTATATACCCGACACTATCGTGTCCCCTGGTGTGGTAGCGGGAGGGCGGCAAAACCGTTCGGGGAATGTCATAACCCCCGGCTAACCTGGATCAGGTGCTGGAACGATCCGAACCCGAGGTACTCGTCCGGGCACGCGGCCTGACCAAGACGTTCGGCAGCTTCACGGCGGTCGACGGGATCGACTTCGACCTGTACCGCGGCGAGGCCTTCGGTTTCCTCGGCCCGAACGGCGCGGGCAAGTCCTCCACCATGCGGATGATCGGCTGCGTCTCACCGCCGACCAGCGGGGAGCTGAGCATTCTCGGCCGCGATCCGGTCCGGGACGGCTCGGCAATCCGGGCCCGGCTCGGCGTGGTGCCGCAGGACGACACCCTCGATATGGAGCTGACCGTCCGGGAGAACCTGCTCGTCTACGGCCGGTACTTCGGGCTGCCCCGGCGCGTCATCCGGGAGCGGACCGCCGAACTGCTCGAGTTCGTGCAGCTCGCGGACCGCGCCAACAGTAAGGTCGACCCTCTGTCCGGCGGCCTGAAGCGCCGCCTGACCATCGCCCGCTCGCTCATCAACGAGCCGGAGATCCTGATCCTCGACGAGCCCACCACCGGCCTGGACCCGCAGGCCCGGCACGTCGTGTGGGACCGGCTGTTCCGGCTCAAGCAGCGCGGCGTCACGCTGATCCTGACCACGCACTACATGGACGAGGCCGAGCAACTGTGCGACCGGCTGGTGGTGATGGACCACGGCCGGTTCGCCGCGGAGGGTTCGCCCCGGAGCCTGATCGCCCGCTACTGCTCTCCGGAAGTCCTTGAGCTTCGCTTCGACCCCCAACTGCACGAGGCGGCCGCCGACAAACTCAAAGACTTTCCTGCCGAACGGTCCGAGGTGCTTGCGGACCGGATCCTGCTCTACGTCGCCGATGGAGACGAGGTCCTGGCCGCGGTGCACGCCAGCGGGCTGGAGCCGCTCACCTCGCTGGTCCGCCGGGGCACGCTCGAGGACGTCTTCCTGCGCCTGACCGGGCGGAGGCTGGAGGATTAATGGCGCCCGTCAGCCTGGCCGTTCCTTCCAGCGCGCAGCAGTGGTCCATGTCCGTGCGCGCGTTCCGGTGCTGGCTGACCGTCTACCGGCGGATCTGGCGCTCCAGCATCTGGTCCAGCGTGCTCGGCCCGGTGTGCTACCTCGGCGCGCTGGGCTTCGGGCTCGGCACGCTGGTCGACAAGCACAGCACGGCTAGCCTGGGCGGGGTCAGCTACCTGGCCTTCGTGGCGCCTGCCATCCTGGCCTCGGGCGCGATGAACACGGCCATGAGCGAGGCGAGCTTCCCGGTATTCGGGTCCCTCAAATGGAACCGGATCTACTTCGGAGCGCAGGCCTCCCCGCTGCGGCCCGCGGACATCTTCCGCGGCCACCTGATGTTCATGGCCATGCGGATCGCGATGAACTGCGCGTTCGTGCTGCTGGTCATGTGGGCGTTCGGCGCGATCAGGTCCGCCTGGGTGGTGCTGGCCTACCCGGCCGCGGTGCTCACCGGGCTGGCCTTCGCCGCCCCGATCGCGGCCTGGGCGGTCACGGTGAAGATGGAGAGCTCCTTCACGTACGTGTTCAGGTTCGGCCTGACCCCGCTGATGCTGTTCTCCGGCACATTCTTCCCGCTGTCCCAGCTGCCCGCCGGGCTGCGCGTGCTGGCCTACGCCACGCCGCTGTGGCACGGCGTGGCGCTGTGCCGGGCGTTCAGCCTCGGTACCGCGGTCCGCGACCCGGCCGGGATGCTGGGCCACGTCGCCTACCTGGCCGCGCTGGCCGTCGTGGGGACCTGGGCCGGGGCCCGCACCTACCGCAGGCGCCTCTATGTCTGAAACCGTCGCGCTCCGGATGCTCCCGCCGGCCGGGCTGCTGGCCCGGCTCCGCCGGGCGGGCACCGACACCGGCAGCCTGCGGCTGATCGAGCGGCACGCCCGGGCCTACCGGCGCGCCTGGCTGGTCTTCATCTCCGGGATCTTCGAGCCGCTGTTCTACCTGCTGTCCGTGGGGCTTGGCCTGGGCGTCCTGGTGGGGAAGGTAGCCGGTCCCGGCGGGCAGCTCATCCCGTACCGGGAGTTCGTCGCGCCGGGCCTGCTCGCCGTGTCCTCGATGAACGGCGCCATGTACGACTCGACGTTCAACGTGTTCTTCCGGCTCAAGTACGCCAAGCTGTACGACGCCGTGCTGGCCACCCCGATGCGGCCCGCCCAGGTCGCGCTGGGCGAGATCGGCTGGGCTCTGCTCCGCGGCACCATCTACGCGATCGCGTTCACGCTGGTCATGGTCGTGCTGGGCCTGGCGCACTCGCCGTGGGTGGTGCTGAGCGTCCCGGTGGCGGTACTGATCGGCTTCGCCTTCGCCGCCATCGGCATGACCGGGACCACCTACATGAGGAGCTGGCAGGACTTCGACTACGTAATCCTGGCCAGCATGCCGCTGTTCCTGTTCTCCGCCACGTTCTTCCCGCTCAGCGTCTACCCGCGGGCGGCCCAGATCGTGATTGAGTGCACGCCCCTGTACCAGGGGGTCGTGCTGCTGCGCGATCTGACCGTCGGCGTGGTCGGTCCCGGCCTGCTGTGGCGGGCGGCCTACCTGGCCGCGCTGGGCGTCGCGGGCCTGTACGCCTCCGGCCGCCGGATCGGAAAACTCCTGCTCGTGTGATCCCCGGGAGTGGCGGATCTTCGACCTGGCCCGGAACGGGTATCCTGCGCGCGATGCCGGAGGAGCGATCAGTGCCGTCCGGTGCCGAACCGGCCCTACGGGAACCGGAGGCGCCGTCGGCCGTGGCGCCGCAGAGGGCGGTGCCGCGGCCCTCTGTGGTGCAACGAGTCCCGCGGCCCTCTGTGGTGCAGCGAGTCCCGTGGCCCTCTGTGGTGCGGCGAGTCCTGCGGCGGGCTCGGCGCGCGCGGTCTGGCGCCTACACCGATCCGTTCACCTGGGCCACGGCGGTCGTCGTGTTCGGCGCGTACGCCGCTATCTCGCTGTTCCGGCTGCTGGAGCTCAACCCGTCCTCGTGGGACCTGAGCATCTACACCGAATATGTGAAGCAGCTCGCCGATCTGCGCGCGCCGATCGTGGACATCAGGGCACCCGGCTTCAACCTGCTCGGTGATCACTTCCAGCCGATCGTCGCGCTGCTGGCCCCGTTCTTCAGGGTCTTTCCCTCCTCGGCCACGCTGGTCGTCGGTCAGGCGCTGCTGATTGCGGTGTCGGTCTTCCCGGTCAGCCAGCTCGCCCGCGAGAAGCTGGGCGTGGGTCCGGCCCGGGCGATCGCGGTCGCGTACGGGTTTTCCTGGGGTCTGCAGCAGCTGCCCCAGTTCGACTTCCACGAGATCGCGTTCGCGGTGCCGTTGCTGGCCTTCTCACTGTCCGCGCTGGCCCGCGGGCAGACCAAAGCCGCGGTGTGGTGGGCACTGCCCCTGGTTTTCGTCAAAGAGGACCAGGGCTTCACCGTGGCGGCGATCGGGATCTACCTGATCGTGGCCGGCCTGCGCGCGAAGGTCCCCGACCCGTGGGACCCGGCGGACGCGGACGGCCGCGGCCGGATGACGGCCGGGCTGCTCCTCCTGATCTGGGGCTTCGCGTGGTCGTTGGTGGCCATCGGGGTGATCATCCCGCACTTCAACCCCGCGCATGTCTACCAGTACTGGAGCGACGGCGGGATCCTGGCCCCCGGCGGGCACCCGTCGGTTCTCGGCTTGATCCGCCAGCTCCTGCACGCCTGGCCGGACAAGCTGCAGACGCTCGTGATGCTCCTGCTGCCGACCGCGTTCATCGCGCTCCGCTCGCCGATCACCCTGATCGTCATCCCGAGCCTGCTGCTGCGCTTCATCTCTACCAACAGCGCCTTCTGGGGGACGTACTGGCACTACAACGCCACCGTGATGCCGATCTTGTTCATCGCCGCCATCGACGCGCTGGCCAGGATCGGGGCCGCGATGGACATCGATCCCGCCACCGGCGGTCCGGCGGGCTGGGCCAGCGGCCGTCAGGGACCCTGGCCCGCGGCGCTGGCCGGAGCCCGGCGCTACGGTGCCGCGATGATGGTCGCGATCGCGGTCCCGCTCGCCTTCCAGTTCCCGCTCAGCCAGCTCTGGAACGCCCAGACCTACCGGATCAGCCCGCACGTCGCCGCGGCGCAGGCGGCCATGGCCCGGGTGCCCGACGGCGCCACCGTGTTGACCACGCTGGACCTCCTAGCGCCGCTGGCCGCCCGGGCCGACACCTACTGGATCGGCAACAGCGGCAATCCGCGGACCCAGTACATCGTGTTCGACGGCCTCGACAGCGACTACAGCCCCGCGATCAAGGACGTCCCCGCCTTCATCTCGAGCTTGTACCCCCTCCACACCTATACCGAGATCTTCTCCTCCGGCGACGTCTACGTCTTCCGCCTCACCCACCCCCACAGCCCCTAACAGCCCGGTAGGCGCGGACGCTGCCGCTCCGCACACCCGGCCGAGGGCATGTCGGCACTGGTAGAGCGGGACATGCCAACCCTGGCACGACCGGGCCTGTTCGGCGGCTGGTCATCGAGGCCGCGGTGGAAGTGTGAGCGGAGCGGCGCCGGGCTGCCGGTCCGTGTGGCCGGGGCAGCACCGATGGATCATCGGTGTCGTCAAGGCGGCAGCGATGGAACATTGGTGCCGCTGCGGTCCTGGCCGGGGTGGGGCTGCGGATGTCTGCGGGGCGGCTGGGGTCTGCGGGGTCACCAAGCGCGCGGAAGCGAACCTGGCGACGCCATGATGCACGCGCGATCCGGGCATGGTGGCACCCCGATCCCCAAGACCGGGCCGGTGGCGCACGCGCCCCACCCACGGCGCACAACCCGATGGGGCGCGAGGCACCCTGGCCCCGCAAGTTGGGGCCGGTGGCGCACGTACCCCGCTTGGGGTGCCCAGCTGCTGGCTGCGGGAGCGGCGGCCGGTGGGCGCTGTGGTGGGCTTACTGGTCAGTAGATAGGCTGGAACGCGACCCGGACGGAAGGTTGTGCTCCATGGATTTCGCTTTCGACGACCGGACACAGGACCTGCGCGAACGTCTGCTCGGGTTCATGGACGAGCAGGTGTACCCGGCCGAGCCGGTGTTCACGGCGCAGGAGGAGGCAGCCGAGGCCGCCGGCCGCGGCTGGGAGCGGGTGCCCGTCACCGCGGACCTGAAGGCCGAGGCGCGCCGCCGCGGGCTGTGGAATCTCTTCCTGACCGGCAAGGCCGCCAAGGCGGTCGGCTCGCTGGACCCGGAGATCCTGCCCGACCCGCCGCTGACCAACCTGCAGTACGCGCCGCTGGCCGAGATCACCGGCTGGAGCCCCGCGCTGGCGCCCGAGGCACTGAACTGCGCCGCGCCGGACACCGGCAACATGGAACTGCTCGCCGAGTTCGGCTCGCCGGACCAGCAGGAACGCTGGCTGCGCCCGTTGCTCGAGGGGACGATCAGGTCGGCGTTCTGCATGACCGAGCCCGCCGTCGCGTCCAGCGACGCGTCGAACATCGCCACCACGATCAGCGGCACCAGGGACGGCTACGCGATCAACGGCCGCAAATGGTGGTCATCTGGTGCGCTCAGCTCGGACTGCAAGGTCTTCATCGTGATGGGCGTGACCGGCGAGGCCGCCGGCGGTCACCGGCGGCACGCCATGATCCTGGTCCCCTCCGATGCCCCCGGGGTCCAGGTCAGGCGGGGCATGCGGGTGTTCGGCTACACCGACGGGACGCATGGCGGCCACGCCGAGATCGACTTCACCGACGTGCACGTCCCCCGCGAGAACCTCATCGCCGGCGAGGGCGACGGGTTCGCCATCGCGCAGGCGCGGCTGGGACCGGGGCGCATCCACCACTGCATGCGGCAGATCGGCGCCGCCGAGCGGGCCCTGGAGCTCATGTGCCAGCGCGTCCTGGACCGGACCGCGTTCGGCAAGCCGCTGGCCGAGCAGGGCGTCATCCAGGACTGGATCGCCGAGTCCCGGGTCCGGATCGAGCAGGCCCGGCTGCTCGTGCTCAAGACCGCGTGGCTGATGGACACCGTGGGCAACAAGGGCGCGCACACCGAGATCCAGGCGATCAAGATCGTGACCCCCGCCATGGCCGAGTGGGTCATCGACAAGGCGATCCAGGCTCACGGCGGGGGAGGGGTGAGTCAGGAGTTCCCGCTGGCCCACCTGTGGGCGAGCGCGCGTTCGCTGCGGTTCGCCGACGGCCCCGACGAGGTACACAAGAGGTCGCTGGCCCGCCGCGAGCTGAGGAAGACGGCAGCGCGCACCACGGCCGGTCCGGAATAAAGAAACTGCAGCACGTGCCACGGCCCGTTCGGGACAAAGAACGGGACAAAGAAGGAGACACTCAGTGACACAGACAGTCGCGATCGTGACGGGTTCGGCCCGTGGCATCGGTGCCGCGACGGCGCGCAGGCTGGCCGCGGACGGGATGGCCGTCGGCGTCCTCGACCTGGACGAGGCCGGCTGTGCCGGGACCGTGAAGGAGATCGCCGACGCCGGCGGGCGTGCGGTCGCGGTGGGCGCCGACGTCAGCCAGCGGGACCAGGTCGACGCCGCGGTCGAGCGGGTGGCCAGCGAGCTCGGCGGGCCCACGGTGCTGGTCAACAACGCCGGCGTGATCCGCGACAACCTGCTGTTCAAGATGACCGACGACGACTGGGACACGGTGCTCGGGGTGCACCTGCGCGGGGCGTTCCTGATGAGCCGCGCGGTGCAGAAGTACATGGTTGAGCAACATTACGGGCGCATCGTCAACCTGTCCTCGTCGTCCGCGCTCGGCAACCGCGGCCAGGTCAACTACTCCGCGGCCAAGGCCGGCATGCAAGGTTTCACCAAGACGCTCGCGATCGAGCTCGGGCCGTTCGGAGTCACGGCGAACGCGGTCGCGCCGGGCTTCATCGCCACCGACATGACCGCGGCCACCGCGGCCCGGATCGGCGTCTCCTTCGAGGACTTCCAGAAGGCCAGGGCCCAGGAGATACCGGTGCGCCGGGTGGGGCAGCCCGCCGACGTGGCGAACGTGATCTCCTTCCTGGCCAGCGAGGGCGCGGGCTTCGTGTCCGGGCAGATCGTCTACGTGGCCGGCGGTCCTCTCTGCTAACCGTAAGGAAACTGTGCTAAGGAAGACACTGTGCTTAGGACAACACCGTGCTGACGCCCGAAGAGCTCCGCGAGCGGGTCCGCGCGTTCCTGACGGAGCATGACCCGCGCGAGATGGCCAAGCAGGACTTCCTGAACGCCCGGTTCGACGCGGGCCTGGCCTGGGTGCACTACCCCGAGGGGCTGGGCGGGCTGGGCCTGTCGCGCTCGCTGCAGCAGATCGTCGACGCCGAGTTCGCCGCGGTCGGCTCCCCGGGCCACGACGCCGAACGCAACGCGATCGGCCTGGGCATGGCCGCGCCGACCATCCTCGCCTACGGCACTGACGAGCAGCAGAAACGCTGGCTGCGCGAGCTCTGGACGGGCCGGGAGATCTGGTGCCAGCTGTTCAGCGAGCCCGGCGCGGGCAGCGACCTGGCCGCGCTGGCCACCCGGGCCGTGCGGGACGGTGACCACTGGGTGGCCACCGGTCAGAAGGTGTGGACCTCGCTGGCGCAGGTGGCCAGGCGCGGGCTGCTACTCGCGCGCTCCGATCCCGACGTGCCGAAGCACCAGGGTCTGACCTACTTCTCAGTGGACATGACCGACCCCGGCGTGGAGGTCCGCCCGCTGCGGCAGATCACCGGCGAGGCCGAGTTCAACGAGGTGTTCCTGACCGAGGTGCGGATCCCCGATGCCGACCGGATCGGCCCGGTCGGCGAGGGCTGGAAGGTGGCCAACGCCACGCTGATGAGCGAGCGGGTCAACATCGGCGCCTCCCAGGCCGCGCCCCGCGAGTCCGGCGCCATCGGCCCGGTCGCCGCCAGCTGGCGGAACCGCCCCGAG
>Ga0302181_10001029_pt1 | contig 21525 bp, 27 predicted proteins | sample I_Palsa_E3_3_FD_198786 | JGI IMG/M metagenome (GOLD analysis project Ga0302181, IMG submission 198786) | Peat permafrost microbial communities from Stordalen Mire near Abisko, Sweden - I_Palsa_E3_3 | ecosystem: Environmental > Terrestrial > Soil > Palsa > Peat permafrost | place: Sweden...
TCGTTCTGGGCCAGGCGCGTCATCCGGGATACAGTTAGTTCCGGGCTCGCAGGGTGCGTGCCTCAGGAGCCGACGGGAAACGTGCCGTGACCGTGGCAGAGACGAACCGGGAGCGGGTCTCGCGGCGGCAGGTCGACAAGTTCTCCGAACGGCGAGCCCAGCTGGCCGACGCCGCGCTGCAGACGCTCGCGGAACTCGGGTACGCCCGCACCAGCCTGCGCGAGATCGCGCAGAACTCGCAGTTCTCGCACGGCGTGCTGCACTATTACTTCAGCGACAAGGAAGACCTGATCACGCACTGCGTGCGCCAGTACGAGGCCGCCTGCGTCACCCGCTACGACGAGATCGTCGCCACCGCGGGCTCGGCCACCGAACTCAAGCGCGATTTCAGCGCGGCGATGGCGCAGACCCTGCGGACCGACGCCCCGATGCACCGGCTCTGGTACGACCTGCGCAACCAGAGCCTGTTCGAGGAGTCCTTCCGCACCGACGTGCTGGAGATCAACCAGCGCCGCGAGGAAATGATCTGGCGTGTCATCAGCCGGTACGCCGAGTTCGCCGGCATCACCGTCGCGCTGTCCCCCAGCGCCGCGTACGCGATCCTCGACGGCCTGTTCCAGCAGGCCCTGCTGCATCTGCTGGCCGGACACGACGAAGCGGCCGACGAGCTGCGGTCCAACGTCGTCGGTGTCCTGGACAGCCTGGCCAAGCCCGCGGCTAACTGAGGCCGCGCTGACATCAGGCGGGCCGGCGGCCGCCGTAGATGACGTGCTCTAGCTGCTTCCAGTAGACGTCGATGCCCTCGAATCCGGCTGACCGCAGGTACTCAAGCTGCGGGCCGAGCGGGAGGATGTAGCGGACATGGTTGTCCCAGCGCGCTTGCTCCAGCGGTGTCCGGTTCGCCCGCCTGGCCGCCGCCTCGGGGTCGCCGGCGTCGTTCACCCGTTCCCAGGTGGCTTCGACGACGGGATCCGCCGCGCTCACCGGGTCGTAATTGAGGTACCAGCCGCCGGGGGCCAGGCGGGCGAAGATCTCGGCGAACAGGGCCCGCTTGCGCTCGTCGGGAAGGTGGTGGACGCACAGCGAGGTGACCACCGCGTCCAGCGCCGCGGGGATCGCCGCGGGCCACGGGCCGCCGCCTGACATGTCGAACTCGACGTAGCGGTAGCGCCCCGCGAACGGCTGCATCTCCCGCTCGCCGGCCCGCATCATCTCGGCCGAGAAATCAGCAAGGATCGCCGCGGCGCCCGGGTGCTCGGCCAGGATCGTCCGCGACGCGGCGCCTGTGCCCGCCCCCAGGTCCAGGAACGTGAACGCCTCCCCCGGGGCGAACGGAAGCAGGCCCGCCATGAAGTGCCGGTGCGCCGCGCGAGCGCGTTCCTTTCGTCCCGCTTCCGCCGACCAGGCCTGCACCGCCTCCGCCGACTGCCAGATGGCCGCGTTCGTATCCGGCGAGGAGTCCATGGGGGCAAGGTTACCTAGCCGCCGGACGCACTTACTATGGCGTTATGACCGAGCAGGGCGAGGCAATTCGCACGGCCATCCTGACCGTAGACGACGACCCCGGCGTGTCCCGGGCCGTCGCCCGTGACCTGCGGCGCCGGTACGGGGAACGGCACCGGATCGTGCGGGCCGAATCGGGAACAGCGGCGCTGGACGCGCTGCGCCAGCTGAAGCTGCGCGGCGACCTGGTGGCGGTGATCCTGGCCGACTACCGGATGCCGGAGATGAACGGCATCGAGTTCCTCGAGCAGGCGATGGACATCTACCCGGGGGCGCGGCGAGTGCTGCTCACCGCCTACGCGGACACCGGGGCCGCGATCGACGCGATCAACGTGGTCGACCTGGACCACTACCTGCTCAAACCCTGGGACCCGCCGGAGGAAAAGCTTTACCCGGTGGTGGACTCGCTGCTCGACTCGTGGTTTTCCTCGGACCACCGGCCGGTGCCCGAGACCAAGGTCGTCGGCCACCGCTGGTCGGCACGCTCGTCCGAGGTCCGCGAGTTCCTCGCCCGCAACCAGGTGCCCTACCGCTGGTACGCCTCGGACGAGCCGGAGGGACAGCGGCTGCTCGACGCGGCCGGGGCGGACGGTCTTTCGCTCCCAGTGGTGATAACCCCGGACGGCGATCCGCTGATCGAGCCGAGCGACGCCGAGCTGGCGGCCCGGGTCGGGCTGGCGACCACGCCCTCGCAGGACTTCTACGACCTCATCGTGATCGGCGGCGGGCCCGCCGGGCTCGGGGCGGCGGTATACGGCGCCTCGGAGGGACTGCGCACCGTCCTGGTCGAGCGGACCGCGACCGGCGGCCAGGCCGGCCAGAGCTCACGGATCGAGAACTACCTGGGTTTCCCGGACGGGGTATCGGGCGCGCAACTGACCGACCGGGCCCGGCGCCAGGCCACCAAGTTCGGCGCCGAGGTGCTCACCACGCGGGACGTGGTGGGCCTGGACATCAAGGGATCGGCCCGCGGCGTCCGGTTCGCGGACGGCACGTCGATCAACGCGCACACCATCATCTTGGCCACCGGGGTGTCGTACCGGCAGCTGGACGCGCCCGGCCTGGCCGACCTGACCGGGCGCGGGGTGTACTACGGCTCCGCCCTGACCGAAGCTTCGGCCTGCCTGGGACAGGACATCTTCATCGTCGGCGGCGCGAACTCGGCCGGGCAGGCCGCGATCTACCTGGCGCGGCACGCGAAGTCGGTGACGATCCTGGTCCGCGGGTCCTCGCTGGAAAGGTCGATGTCGTACTACCTGATCAAGCAGATCGCGGATGTGCCGAACATCTCGGTGCGGACCTGCACCGAGGTCATCGAGGCGTCGGGCGATGATCACCTGGAGAGCCTGACGCTGCGCAGCACCGCTTCCGGCGCGACGGAAACAGTGGAAGCCCAGTTGCTGTTCCTGTTTATCGGGGCGGCGCCGCTCACCGACTGGCTGGACGGGGTCGTGGTGCGGGACGAGCGGGGTTACGTGGTGGCGGGCCCCGACCTGTCCGTGGAGGGCGAACGGCCGCGCGGCTGGGAGCTGGACCGGATGCCCTATCACCTGGAATCCAGCGTGCCCGGAGTGTTCGTGGCCGGGGACGCGCGATCGGAGTCGGCCAAGCGGGTCGCTTCCGCCGTCGGGGAAGGCGCGCTGGCCGTCATGCTGGTGCACCGATACTTGGAGAAGACATGACCGCTGAGCCTGAGGTGCTGCAGTGCAGCGTGGACGAGCTGCGGACGCTGTTCCTGTTCGAGAAGCTCACCGACGACCAGCTGCAGTGGCTGTGTGAGCGGGGGCACACCGAGCTGATCCAGCCGGGTCCGCTGTACGCCGAGGGGGCCCCGGCGACCTGCTTCTACGTGCTGCTCGAGGGCACCCTGGTGATGTCGCGCCGGGTGGGGACGGACGACATCGAGACCGGCCGGACGTCGGATCGCGGCGTGTACGCGGGGGCCTTCATGGCCTACCTGGGCAACCGGATGTCGCAGGTCTACAACAACTCGGTACGGCTCACCGAGCCGTCCAGGTTCTTCGTGCTCGACGCCGAAGTGTTCGCCCAGCTGATGCACGAGTGGTTCCCGATGGCGGTGCACCTGCTGGAAGGGCTGTTCTTCGGCAACAAGAACACACAGCACGCGATCGGTCAGCGGGAACGGCTGCTGGCCCTGGGCTCGCTGTCGGCGGGCCTGACCCACGAGCTGAACAACCCGGCCGCGGCGGCGGTGCGGGCCACGGCGGCGCTGCGCGAGCGGGTCGCCGGGATGCGGCACAAGCTCGGCATGATCGCGGGCGGTAAGTGGGACAGGACCACGCTGGAGACGCTGATCCGGCTCCAGGAAGAGGCGGCCGAGCGGGTACCCAAGGCCCTGGCCCTGGCGCCGATGGAGGCCTCGGACCGCGAGGACGAGATCTCGGACTGGCTGGATGGTCACGGCGTGCGGGACGGCTGGGATATGGCGCCGACGTTCGTAGCGGCCGGGCTGGACGTTGCGTGGCTCGAGCACGTCTCGATTACGGTGGAACCGGAGATACTCGAGAGCGCGCTGCGGTGGCTGAACTACACCGTCGAGACCGAGCTGCTGATGAACGAGATCGAGGACTCCACCACCCGGGTCTCCACCCTGGTCGGCGCGGCCAAGCAGTACTCGCAGCTGGACCGGGCCCCGTACCAGGTCGTCGACGTGCACGAACTGCTGGACAGCACGCTGCTCATGCTGTCCGGGAAGTTCCCGCCCGGGATCACCGTGGTCAAGGACTACCAGGCCGGGCTGCCGCACATCCCGGCGTACGCCGGCGAGCTGAACCAGGTGTGGACGAACCTGATCGACAACGCGGTCTCGGCGATGGGTGACTCAGGGACGCTGACCGTGCGCACCAGTATGGACCGCGATCAGGTGTTGGTGGAGTTCGGCGATACCGGGCCGGGGGTGCCGCCGGAGATCAAGGACCGGATATTCGAGCCGTTCTTCACGACCAAGCCGGTGGGTGAGGGGACCGGCCTGGGGCTCGACATCAGCTTCCGCATCATAGTCAACAAGCACCACGGGGAGATCAACCTAGAATCGTCGCCTGGCGACACGCGTTTCCGGGTGTGGCTGCCGGTGACCGCGCAAAACGACGCGGTGGCGGCGCCGGACGGTCCGGACGCCGTGCATCTCGCGGCAGGCGGCGGGGGCAGCCCGCTTACTAAGGAGAGCTGATTGACATCCTCCATCGCCCTAAAGGACGAGGATTCCAGCCGCGACCTGCGGTCGCGCTGTAGGTTCGCGGTTCGCAGGCCGGGCAGTCCCGTCGCCTCCCCGCGCAGCCACGGCATGCCCTGCCGCGGTTTCGTGCTGGGTGGTGCAAATGCCCGCTTGGCTGTCGCAGACAATTCGAATATACCATCCAGTACCGACATTTCAGCGGAGGTGAAGCGGCGTTTCCTCCCCGGCCTGAAGGCCGGGGTCTCCACGTCGCGACCATAATGAGCGAGATAGCTGGGATCGACCCTTCGGTGCCGCCGAGCGGAACTGGGTGCGTGGAGTGCGAGGCGGTCAGCGGGTGGTGGGTGCACCTGCGCCGGTGCGCCCAGTGCGGGCACATCGGGTGCTGCGACACCTCCCCCGCCCAGCATGCGTCCGCCCACGCGGCCGCGACCGGGCACCCGTTCATCCGGAGCTTCGAGCCGGGCGAGGACTGGTTCTACAGCTACGAAACCAAGGAGACGTACGACGGTCCGGCGCTGGCGCCGCCGGAGAGTCATCCGCTTGACCAGCCGGTGCCCGGGCCCGCGGGCCGGGTGCCGAGCGACTGGCGGTTCCACGTCCACTAGGTCGCTCGACGCCGACGGCGGGCGTTCGTCGCGTTACATGCCCACTTGATAGGCGGGGACCTCGTCGGCGATGGCGGGCCGCACCTCGGCTATGGGCGGGCGCTCGAGTAGCTCGTTGAGATGCTCGTCGAGGCGGAGGCCGTCCTCGGTGGCGACCGCGTGCAGGTAGGTCTCGGGACGGCGAAGTTCCCAGACGTCAGGCCCCCGCGGGGTGAGCATCTGCTGTTCCATCCCGGGCACCCGGCGGGCCAGCGCGCGCAGCACGGTCGAGCTCATCCTGGTCAGGTCCCAGAGCGGCTGGTGGCGGTTCTGTCGCGAGCCGAGGTCCACCTGGGCCATCGCGGACAGCCCGGCGCTGGAGAACACGTCGATCAGAATCGCGATCTCGACCCCGTATCCGGTCAGGAACGGGGTACGGAGCAGCAGATCGCGGGACCCGGCGAACTCCCCGGCCAGCGGCTGGACGAATCCGGCGAGCTCGGGATAGAAGAAGTTGAGCAAAGGCTTGGCCATTAGCTCGGTCACCCGGCCGCCGCCGTCGACGACGGATTGGCTTTCGCTGGTGAAAGGGCGCCGGTAGGCGGCCTTGCTGAACTGGACTCCGGGCACCGTCAGGAGCGGGCCGACCGTGCCGTAAATGAAGTGCTCGCCGAAATGAGGTGTGTCGGTGTCGGCGTACATGACGATATCGCCGCGTGCCGCCGACAGGCCGCGCCACATGGCGTCGCCCTTGCCCAGGCAAGGCCCGAACTCGGGCAGCAACTCGTTCTCCGAGTAGACCTCGGCCCCATGGGCCCTGGCGATATCCGCGGTCCCGTCAGCGGAGTCCGCGTCGACCACCAGCACCTGATCGACCAGCCCGGTCCGTTCGTTCAGCCTGGCCACCGTGTCCAAGATCGGGCCGATAGTACCGGCGACCTCGCGGGTAGGCAGGACCAGCGTGATTGAGGTGTGGCGTATCGTCTCCCCCGGATTGGCGAAACCGCCGAAGTCCCGGTAGTCAAACGATCGCCGTTCGAACCAATCCCAAACGGCCATTTGTGCACGACCTTCGTTTTGGGCCCGCGTGTCTCGCAGAGAAAGCGGGAGAAATGTCGGTGTCGTTGCCCCCACCAGTGCCTTGCGATCACCCCTTCGCCGTCCGCCACAACGGATGAGATACGGTAGCCCCGCGTTGTTGACGGCATGTGACACTTTGTTGCGCCTCGGTAAACCCGCTCGTGCCGGAACCCGGGTTGCCGGGCCAGGCCCGGCGTCGCTGAGATAGCGTTTCACCGCCAGGTCGACAGATTGTTACGCCACCAGATCGCTGAGGCGCGGCTGAAGGAGTGGACGATGGAGCCCGATGGGTCGGCGCAAGTCGCCGTATTCGTGGATTTCGAGAACCTCGTCCTCGGCGCGGTCAAGGAACTTCCCGACCAGGCGAACCCGGCACCATACGAGGCGCTGACCCGGTTGTGCCGCGGGTACGGCAACGCTTCGGTGCGCCGGGCGTACGCGGACTGGGCCAATACGCGCTTCGGCAGTCACCAGGAAGACCTGGCGATGAACGGCGTGGACCTCATCCAGGTCGCCCGGGTCGGCTTCCAGAACAAGAACGCCGCCGACATCAGGATGGCCGTCGACGCCATGGAGACCCTGATCGTTCACCCGGACATCAGTGTGTTCGTGCTGGTGAGCGGGGACGGGGACTACTCGCCTCTGGTGCAGCGGCTGCGGGAGTTCGGCAAGTGGGTGGTGGGCGTCGGCACGGAAGCCAACGCCAGCCGCAAGCTTGTTTCCGTCTGCTCGGAGTACAAGTACTGGGGCACGCTGGTCGCCGAGGTCGAGCCGGACGTGCGGCCCGCGGTGAATGCCGCGTTCGACATCGGTGAGGCGGAGCAGCTGCTGGTCCGGGCCTTCGAGGAGTCCAACGCCGAGACGCTGACGGCCGGCGGCCTCAAGAGCAAGATGCTGGCGCTGGACGCGGCCTTCGACGAGCACAACTACGGGTGCCGGAGCTTCCGGGCGTTCCTGGCCATGCTTCCGCACCGAGTCCAGATCGTCGAAACCGACGGCCCCGACATCGTCGTCAAGCTGATCGAAGAACCGCGGAAGCCGGCGAGGACAAGAAACCGCAAGGCCTCGGCGCGGTCGAATAACTCCTCAACAGCAGCCGCAGCGGCGGCGAAACCCGCTGAGGCCCAGACCTGAGCTCCGGCGATATGTCCTCAGGGGTCCTCGCGGCCTGCTTCTCCCCCGAACGGCTGGCGGCGCGGCTGCGACCGCCGGGCCTACGAACGGCCCTACTTCGCCCGCCGCACCCGGCTGGCCGCCGCGGTCCTGGTCGCGGCCCTGGCCGGGCCGACGCGGGAACGGATCGACGATCATCGACGGCGTGTGGCTACTGTGCGAGGAGACCCTGTTGGCACGTTCCGCGATGGGTCGGGGCCGTCAAAAGGCCGGCGGCCGTTCTCGGAGTTGCCGGGCACCGCTAGGAACCAGGAGGTGGCTATGGGTGAGACGACGTTCACGATCGGAGCCGACGCCAGCTGTACCGATGGAAGCTGCGGCAAGGTGACCCGCGTGGTCGTTGACCCGGTTGCTCGTGCGATCACCCATCTCGTGGTCGAACCGAAGCTCTGGCGCGGCCCCGGCCGGCTTGTGCCTCTCGACCTTGTCGACGCCGGGACGGGCGAGATCCGGCTCCGCTGCACGCTGGCGGAGTTCGGGGAGCTCGATCTCGCCGAGGAGACGCAGTTCTTGCCGGGCAGCCCCGAATACCCGGGCTATGATCCGGGACAGATGCTCTTCATGCCTTACTACGGCAGGGGAATGGACGGGGCTTCCGTCCCGTTGGCTGTCACCATCGACGCCGTCCCGCTGAACGAGGTAGAGGTACGCCGCGGTGAGCATGTCCATGCCACCGACGGCCCCATCGGGCGAGTCCAAGGGCTGGTCATAGACCCCGACAGCCACCACGTGACCCACGTGCTCCTGCAAGAGGGGCACGTGTGGGGGCGCAAGGAAGTGGCTATCCCGATTGGCGCCGTGACCGAGGTCAACGACGACGGCATCCGGCTCAACATCACCAAGCAGCAGGTGCAGGATCTGCCGCCGGTGGACCTCCAGCATCCGAACCGATGATCCTCGCGGGCGTGACCGGCGGCCTAGACGGGGATAAGCTCCACGTGGATCCCGGCGGCCTGCGCGAGGACCCGGAGGTCTTCCGGGTCTGAAGTCAGGATGTCATCCCCGTCGCCCGCTAGGCATATGACCGCCGCGTCGATTGCGTCCGAGCGTCCGCTGCGCGCCAGCAACGTCCCGGCGCGGCGCCCAAGCGGATCATCGAGCGGGGCGACGTGAACCCCGGCTAGCAGCCGGGCGACCGGGACCTGCCTCCCGTTACCGCCGCGCCACACCTGGCCGATGACCCCACCGTTAGTGACCGGCGCGCGCCCGAACAGCCGCTCACGTTTCACCAGTGCTACGACTTCACGGTCCCCGCGCTCAACCGCGAGAAACGCCCCTGCATCCAGAACCAGCATCAGGCAGCCCCCTGGCCGCGAGCGCCACCCGGGTCACCGCGGACGACAATAGCTCGCTCCCGGGCACCTCTTACCGCCGCGGCCATCTCGTCGTCGGTGATCTCGCCGTGTTCGGCCTCGTAGCCGGCGATGAACTCATCAAGGGCCCGGAGCCTGCGGTCCTGCTCCATTTTCAGGCGCAGTGCGTCATTCACCCAGGCGCTGACGCTCTCGGCGCTACCGGCCGCGACGGCGGCCTGACTCGCCTCGACCAGCTCAGCGTCCACTGTCGCGGACAAGCGCCTCTTACCAGTCATACATTCATGGTACATCTATCCCACCTTCGTACCATAGGAGGGACGGGAGGCCCCGTGCGCTCAGAACCCGGGATGCACGGCACTGCCGCTGCTGCGCAGATCCGAGAACTCTGTTGTGGTCAACGTCTCCAGGAAGCTCCTTCCCCACCCTCGCCATGCAGGATCAGCACGTGGTGATGACTCGTTCGCCGTGGACCGTTACCTGTGCGGTGTGCTGGGCTGCACCGTGCAAGTGCGCTGCCCTTCGCGCGATCCGTTTCGAAGGTAACCGGTAAACCGCCGGTTCGGCTGGTGCTCGCTTCCTGAATGGCTACCTGCTCCTGCCGTTATTTATTCGTCCAGAAGGTCGGCCTCCCAGTTGGTGCGCTGAATGTCGGTGTCCAGTTCCCGGAGGCGCCGCGCCACATCGTCGGCCTGCGCGCGCAAATCGGCGACCGGCAGCGCAGAGATGAACGTGAGCTCAGAGCGCAGGTGACGGCTCCAGCCGCGCTCGCGTCCGGCGGCGGCGTCCGCCGCCGCCGTGATAACGCTGTGCCGCAGCTTCAGCATGTCCCTGCGGGCAATCGCGTCCGTTATGGTCCCCACGCCCAGCCGCACCACTGCGTTAGTCCGGTTGATCCGCCGGATCAACGACTCCAGCTCCGCGCACGCTTCGCCGGTCTGCGCCAGCAGGCTTGCTGCGTCCTCAGCCGGTTCCTCGCCGTCCTGGTAACGCGCGTTGTCGATGATCCGGCCGCGCAATTGCTCGATCCGGCGGGTGGCTTCGGCGGGCAAGCATCCCGGTGGCGCAACTGAATTAATAAAATGGCAACACGTTGCCATTTTATGGCGGCTATGACGCGCGATCGGTAAGAGCTAGGAGCTTGTCTACGGCGCCTTCGGAAGGTCCAGGACAATGGTTGTGACGGCGGGGAACAACGGCTCGTTCAGGCCAGAGAAAATACGGCGAGCCGCTTGTCGTCAAGGTTATGTACTGATACTTCGTACCAGGGCTGACCAGGGCCCAGGGCACCCTTCAGCTGAAGATCGGTGCGGCGGGCGATCCGTCTCCGGTCTTCTAGCTCGCGACGCCGACCGGTCAGCCGAGCTGGCCCGACTGGATCGCCTAGACGGGGGTAAGCGCATCTCGTCGTCGGTGATCTCGCCGTGTTCGGCCTCGTAGCCGGCGATGAACTCATCAAGGGCAGCGGTTTTGGCCAGCGAGGCGAGCAAAGCCAGCTTTTCGGCGCTGCTGGTGCCGGGTTGGGCGTGGTAGATGACGAGCAGCTGACCTTCGGTTCCGGTGATTGCGAGTTTCTCCCGGCCGAGCCTGAGCTCGCCTACTTGAGGGTGGTCAAGGCGAACCGGCGCCCCCTCGAATGAGAGGACGTCGTGGCGCGCCCAGAGCCGCCGGAATCGTTCGCTCGACAGCGAGAGCTCACCGACTAGCTGGACGAACCCCGGGTCGTCGACGTCGCTGCCTACGGATTGACGAAATCCGGCGACCAGCCCGGCGGTGGCTTGGTCCCAGTCCGGGTAGAGCGCCTTTTCGGCGGGGTCGAGGAACACGGAGCGGAGCCGGTTCTTGCCGCCTTGCAGGTTGGGTGACAGGGCGTAGGCGAGATTGTTGGCGGCGAGGACGTCGAAGTACCGGCCCTCGACAAACGCAGGCAGGCCGATGACATCGAGCAACTGCCGGATACCGGTTGGCACTGACTCGCGCTTGGGACGGCGGCGCCGCTGACGGGGCTGAGGCGCGGCCAGACCGAGGAGGTAATCGGTCGCTGCCTGGTCGAGCTGCAGGACACGGGCGAGGGCCTCGAGGACCTGGATCGATGGATTGTGGTCGCGGCCCTGCTCGAGTCGCAGGTAGTAGTCGGAGCTGATGCCGGCGAGCATGGCGACCTCCTCGCGCCGCAAACCGTTGACGCGCCGGTTGCCACTGGCCGGGAGGCCCACGCTGCCGGGCTGGACGAGCTCACGCCGAGCTCGCAGGTAGTCGCCTAGCAGGTTATCCTCGCTCACGTCGACCAGCCTACAGGCGTGAATCGTGGCCAGCCTGTCCCTGTCACTCCCAGGATCGTCAGGGCCCTGGCTGTTTCACTGTCCGGTGACACGCATCTCGGCCCGGTGAGGTGCTTCTGATCTGGGCGGGCCTTGTTAGTTGTCAGGCGGCGGGGTTGCCGTCTGTCATCGCAGTTGGCCCGCTGGGGTGTCGGGGGTGGTTTTGTCAGTGATTTCGGCCCGGCGGGTGGTATGGGGCTGAGCCTGTCGGGGCGCCTCACCCGTCCGTTTATTTTGGCGTTCCTAGTTGCCGGATGAACCTGACGGCCTTGGACCAGGCGTCTGCGCGTGCCGTCCTGTCCGCGGTTGTGTCGGTGATGTCCTGCGGCAGCAGCCCGGCGGGAAGCTCCGGGAGCAGGTAGCCGAGGGAGTGGCTTGCTCTGGGGTATTGCAGGACCGTGTGGCCGTGCGGATCGCCGTGCTCATGCAGGCGCTGTGACAGCGCTGTGGCCATGCCGGCTGATGGCCACACGTGGTCCGCTCCTGCGGCTACGAGCAGGAGCGGCCCGGGAACCAGTTCGACGGGGATGAGGGCGGCGGCATTCTCGCAATCTGGGCCGGCGTGGTCTGCGTATGGCAAGGGCTGGCCGTCGAGGAGCCACGCCGGGCCGCCCGGCGGCAGGCTTCCGGCCACGACGTTCCCGGGGACCGTTGCCACGACTGCACGAACGGGAACTGGTGAGTGGATCGCGGTCAGCATGGCGGCTTCGCTTCCGCGGGACATGCCGAACACGACGATCGGCGCACCTGGCGAAGGCAGTTCGTCCTGGAGGATCTCCAGAGCGGAAAAGAAGTACTCGAGGTGGATGCCGCGAAGCTGGCCTGGCAGCCCTGGCCGCGCGAAGTATGCGACTGACAGGGAGGCGACTCCCTCGCCGGCGAGTGCCCGGCCCACGTAAGAGGGCTCGCTGCCGCCAGACCCGCCGATCAGCAAGACGGCCGCTGAGCATTCAGCCGCGACGGGAACGAAGAGAGTTCCGTGTACCGGCGCCGACGGCCGGCGCAGAGTGCGGGTGGTGAAGTCTGCCATGCGGGTCATCCCGGTTTGCTATCGCTGGGCTTACCGGGCGTCTTCCGGCCGATGCGCCGGCTGGTGACGTAGGTGCGGAGGGTCGAGTAGGCGACGGTGGCGCCGTGATCGTCGGCGAGGCGCTCCCAGATCACGGCGGTCGCGACCTTGGGGTCTGCGTCGATCATCGCGTCGATGTGGCCGTGCAGTCCGTGGAGAGCTGCGGGTTCGCGGCGGATCTTCTTCCGTCCGGGCGGCTCGGCGGCTGCGAGTGCCCTGATGATGGTGCGGCGGCCAACGTGGTGCTTGCGCTCGATGGCCCGCTGGGACAGCCCGCTGCCGGCGTCGCGGCGGATCGCGGCGTACTTCTCCCGCCTGGCTGCGTGATTACGCTGGATGTCTTCCCTGGCGTAGCGCCGGGCGGGCGCCCGGGGGGCAGAGGGTGCCAGTTCCGTGAAGGCGCGCAGGATCGCGTGCGGCTCACGGCCGGAGAGGATGGCCAGCCCGCCGGGGTCGATGGGGCCGTAGCTTCCTCGAGGGGTGGCGAGGTAGCGGCGCAGGTAGGTGAAACGCAGGTGATTGGCGGCGGCGAGGCGGCGCACGTAGGAGTCGGCGGTCTCGCCGCGGCGGGGACGGGGACCGACGGGAAGGCGAGGGGGCTGGCCGGCGATCATTCTCCCTGGCCAGGGATGCCTGCCCGGAGGCGCGTCACGTAATCCCGGACGGCCGCATAGGAGACGCCTGCGTCATGCTCGTCCAGTAGCCGTTCCCAGACCTGCCGGACGGGCATGCCCGGCTCGGCGGTGAGCATGCCCGTGATCGGGTCGTGCAGCCGGCCGAAGGCCGAGGTTCTCTGCGGGGTCTTGCGCGGCGGCGGTACCGGGTCGGCCAGGGCCTGGCGGATGGTACGGCGGTGCACCTGGTGCCGGGCGGCGAGGGCGCGGATGGAGTGGCCGTCTTGCGCGTCGCGCCGGATCGTGGCGAACAGGCCGGGTTTGTCCGCGGCCCGGGTCACGCGGCGGGACGGCTGGCCCGGGGCGTCGCGGCCGGGCCGGGCCAGGCCGGTGAGGGTGCGCTGGAGGGCGGCGGCTGTGCGGTCGGACAGGACAGAGAGCCGCTCAGGGCTGATGGCGTGCAGGTAGCCCGGCGGTCCGGCGAGGTAGCCGTGCAGGTAGCTGGGCCTCAGGTGGTTGGCGCGGGCCAGTCGCCGGACGTAGGAACTGACGTGTTCCCCGCCGGCTGGCCGCGGCCGGATAGGCAGGGGCAGGAGCTGGCTGGCGTCATGGCCGGTCATGGCTTGCGCTGCTTTCCTGTGCTGGCAGCTTGCGAGGCGATGTCGACCGGGATGGCGTCCATGGCCCTGCGGGTGATCTGCTCGGTGCCGTCGATGACGGCCTGGATCGCGGCGCTGCGGATCAGCCAGAGCAGGCTCCCGATCATCCCGCCAGTCCGCCGGTGGAGATAGGAGGCGAGATCGGTGAGGCTTCCGGGCCTGTGCCGGTGCAGCCGGAGGCTTCCTTCGAGCGCGGCGATCAGGGTGGCCCACTGGCCGTCGCAGGGGAACGGGCCGGTGCGGACCATGGAGAACCGGCCGGCGATCTGCTCGCCGCGGGTGCCGGAGAGAAGGCCCGCTCGCTCGATGTTGATCCCGGCGAGCACGAAGGTGGCGGGGATGCGCTCGGAGAAGTACTTCAGGGTGTCGGAGGCCTCGGCGCCGGCGCGGGTCGCGATGTTGAGGTTGTGGATCTCGTCCACGCAGATGACGCTGGTCTTCGTGTCGGTGCAGACGCCGCAGACCGCCTCGATGATGTCGGTGATGTTGGCCCGCCGGGTCACCGGCAGGCCGAGGAACCGGGCGAACTCGGCCGCGATCATCTTCGGGGTCGCCGCTGGCGGGACGGTGATGTAGAGGACCGGGATGTCATCGCCGGAGCGGGTGTTGCGCCGGCGGTGGAACACCTCGATGGTCTTGCCGAGCTGGGTGATGGCGGTAGTCTTGCCGGTCCGGGCGGGGCCGGAGACGATCAGGCCGGACCGGCCGTAATGAGCGGACCGGTTGAGGTGGGCCAGCCGCCGGCCGGTGGTGACGACGTCGCGGACGGCCGGGGTCTGCACGATCAGCAGCCGGGAGTGGTGGGTGATCCGGTCATCGTCATAGGCCGCCCGCTTGTCCGCCTCCAGGCCCTGCCAGACCTTGCTGTCGAGCAGCTGGGGAACTGCAGGCATCTCACTCGCGAACTGGCGCCAGCCCGCCAGCGTGGTCAGTGCCTGGAGCTGGGGGCCTTCGCCGGGTTCCGGGGCGGGGGTCACCATGGCTTGTCGGCCTCGGCGAAGGGGTCGAAGATCGGCATCGGGATCACCTTCGCCAGCGCGTCGTCTTCAGCCTGCTGCCCAGGGACTGCGTCCGGCTTCCCGGGCTGACCTGGCTCAGGCTGGTCCTGCTCGCCGCCCGGCGGGGCGGCGGCCTTGGTGCGGGCGGCGACCCGGCGGTCCCGTTTGCTCATCCCGGGCTTCTCCTGGCCCTCAGGTCCCTGGCTGGCGCGGCGCAGCAGCGCCGCGACCGTGTCGGCGATCTCCTGCTCGGTGGCCTCGCGGCCCAGGCTGCGGCGGGCGTGGTCCCAGGCGAGCTCGCCGAACGGCATGGGCGCCCGGTCCAGGTGCTTCCAGAACACGGTGATCCACCCGTCCGGGCCGCGGACATGGACACGGGAGATGTCATAAGGGTCATGGCGGACCTCGTGCAGGTTCTTCTTCTCCCGGACGCCGGAGGGCTGCAGCCGCAGCGGGTTCAGCTCCTCGCTGTCGTAGCTGCGCCGGCTCAGCTTGATGCCGTAGGCGTTGACGGCCCGCCAGGCGGCGGGCAGCAGCTCGATGTAATCGTCCGGGCCGAGCGCGACCGGGACATACCCGGCGGCCTCGACCAGGGCGGCGTACTTCTCGTTCGGGGTGAACGCCCGCGCGGGATGCTCCGGGTCGCGGAGCCCGTCATGCGGCCGGTTCAGCCAGAACGCGACCAGCCACTCATCGAGCAGTTCCTGCAGCTCGGTCATGGACCACAGCGGCTGGTCCTCGACGTGGCGGCCGCGGCGGTCCGGGCTGCGCCCGGCATAGCCGGAGGCGAACTGGCAGAACAGCGAGGCCACTGACCCGAAGTACCGCTCGATGTGGCCTTTCTCGGCGCCGCTGCCCAGGTGCGCGGGCTGGATCGAGATGCCCAGGTGCCGGCACGCGGACCGGAACGCGGCCGAGACGAACACGCTGCCGTGGTCGATCACGATCGTGTCCGGCACGATCACCGGCCTCGCGGCGGCTTGCTCCAGCCGCTCGTCGATCGCGAGCAGCCGCTCATAGGGCAGCACCGAATAGGCCATCTTCAGTGTCTCCGGCCACCCCGGCCGCACCGGCTCCGGTGTCAGGGCCCGGGCCAGCAGCACGTTCGCGTCGACCGACCGGGTCGTGGGCCGCAGCACCGCTGCGGGAACCACCCTGGTGGCCACGTCGATCATGCCGGTCAGCTCGACCCGGGCGGGAACGCCGTCGTCCAGCAGCACGAGGACGTCCAGCGGGGTGGAGTCGATCTGCACGATCTCGCCCGGGGCCGCCGCCGGCAGCGACCCGAACATGCCCTCCGGCCGCCCGGCCAGCGACCGGCGCGTCGATGCCGAGCCCGTCACGTGCCGGCCGTGCGACAACATGCCGAACAGCCGGTAGAAGGTCCGCTCCGACGGCACCGGGCCGTCATATCCGGCCTCGGCGAGGATCTCCCTCGTCCGCCAGATCACGAATCCCGCGGTCCGGGAGGACGCTCCCGTCGTTTCCCCGATCGCCTGCCGCATCGCATCGACAACCTGCTCCTCAGCACGGCCCGCGGGCCGCATCCGCCGGGCCGCCCGGCGGTCGACGAGCCCGGCCAGGCCGTGCGCCTCCCACCGCTGGCGGCGGTGCTTGACCGTGCTGGCCGGGACCGGCCGGCCCGCCGCCGCCAGCTCGGCCGCCTTCGCCTTCTCCCGCTCAGTCAGGCTGGTGCGCTCCGGGTCGTACTGCGGCCTCGGGCGCGCCCCCGCAGCCGCGTCCGGCCGCAGCCCGTAGACGACCTCGGCGATGTGCCCCTCCCACCACGACGCCTCCTCCACCGCTGCGGCAGGCAGGCCTTCCATGCCGATCTCCGGCCGCCGCACCCTGGACGCGGCCGCGATCTCGAACAGCGGGTCGGCAGCCAGCTCGGCCGCCGTGACCTCGCGGACCGTGCCCTCCTCGTCAGCTAGCCGGACCCGGGACCCGGTCACGCTGATGACCACGTTCGGCACGCCTGCGACCAGGACCCGGTCGCCGATCCCGGCCCGGCGCCGGCGTGCGCCGCTCACTGCGCCCCGCCCGCGTGCACGACGGTCGACATGCCCAGCGGCGCCGTCAGGTCCGCGGCCAGCTGCCGCTGCCACATCAGGTAGAACAGCACCGGCAGCACCCGCAGCCGGTCACCGGCCAGCTCCGCCCCCTCGAACAGGCCCCGCCCGCCAGCGAAGGCCTCCACCAGCACCACGGCGATCCCCGGCACCATGCACCGGCGGTGCCGGTAACGCGACAGCCACCGCACGTTCGCCACCAGCACCGGATCCAGATCCCCGGCCCGCCGGTATTCCCAGCCCGCCGCCTCGCACGCCCCCGCCGTCACCGCGAACGTCTCCGCATCCCGGACGGGAATCCGGCCATCTGGCCGGACATCGACAACCATCCCGGTCCCGTCAGCCTTCCGGGCGAAGAAATCCGGCGCATGCCGCCGGGACCGGCCTTCACTGTCACGCCACCGCAGCCAGAACGGCTGCGATGACACCGCCAGCACGTCCGGGTCGAAGTCCATCAGCATCAGGTGATCGCGTTCCAGCCACGACTCGAACCCGACATGAGTACCCGTCGTGCCGAAGTACCACCAGCCAGCGAAGCTCCGCAGCCCCTTCTCGAACCGGAACGGCCGGGCAGGCAGCACTTCCTCGAACCGCATGCCGCTGCATGACGTCAGCGGTTCGCGCTGCCAGGCACCACCAGCGACCTGGAACTCCAGCTCGAACCGTGCATCCGCGGCGTCCGCCGCGACAGCAGCACCCATCACCCGTCCGCCCAGCCGTCATAGGAACCAGCTCAGGAACGGGCCAACTCTACTGACAAAACCAGCAAACGGGCCGTATTGACTGGCAACGGGCCGACTTGCGTGTCACGGGACATTCACCCCCGGTGGCGAAAAGTGGTCAACACGCGCTTGCACCGTCGCGATTGACCGCACCGGTGGCTCGCGAACGATGCACGACACGAGCCGAGGGAGTACCAGACATGACCGTGACGCTCATCACCGGGGCCAACAAGGGACTCGGCCACGAGACCGCCCGCCGGCTGATCGAGCTGGGGCGCACCGTCTACATCGGGGCGCGCAGCATCGAGCGAGGGGAGGCGGCCGCCACCGGGCTCGGCGCCCGGTTCGTGCAGCTCGACGTGACCGACGACGCGTCCGTGGAGACTGCCCTGGGCGTGATCGGCGAACGCGAAGGCCACCTGGACGTCCTCGTCAACAACGCCGGCATTAGCGCTACAGCCGACGCCGTCAACGGCCCGGTCGCGCTGATGGTATTCGACACCAACGCGGTCGGTATCATCCGTGTCACCCAGGCCGCGCTGCCGCTGCTGCGCAAATCCGAGAACCCTGTCGTGGTCAACGTCTCCAGCGCGCTCGGCTCGTTCTGGGCCGTCACCAATCCCGAGCGGCGCCAATTCCACTATCCCGCCATCATCTACGGCGCGAGCAAGGCCGCCGTCTCGATGCTCACGGTCCAGTACGCCAAGGCGCTGCCAGACATCAAGTTCAACGCGGTCGAGCCCGGCTTCACCGCTACCGATCTCACTCCCGCCAGCGGGGCTGGGCAGCCGGTCGAGAAGGGCGCCGAGGTCATCGTGCGCATGGCGACCATCGGCGAGGACGGCCCCACCAGCACCTTCCAGGAGAACGGCGACGAGCTCGCCTGGTAGTGCCAGGTGCCGGCGCGGTTCACCAGTGATTCACGTGGAGGACTTGCTCGAGCGGGCGGCGCGACGCGGTGCGGAACGTCTGGCCGGTGTAGTAGGCGGTCGGGATGAGCGCTCCCTTCCGGATGTCGCCGGGCAGCCCGAGCAGTTCAGCGACCTGCTGCTCGTAAACGAGGTGAAGCGTGGTCCAGGCGGTACCGAGTCCACGGGCCCGGCAGGCGAGCATGTAGCTCCACGCCGCGGGCAGCAGCGACCCCCACAGCCCGGCCTGCGTTTCTCCCGGCGGCCATGGAGTGTCCAGCCGGATGCACGGGATCACGTGCACAGGAACCTCGCCCATGTGCTGGCCGAGATAGCGGCGCTATCCCTCACCCGCCGCTGCACGTCTGAATCCGCCGGACCGGAACGGCCGGGACTGGCAGCGGAATCCGAAGCCGCCAGGTACCTCTCCGTGGAGCGCCGGTACAGCTCGCCGATCCGGGCCCGCGTCTGGAGGTCGGTCACCACAAGCCAGTGCCAGCCCTGCCGGTTGCTCCCGCTCGGTGCCTGGAGCGCAAGCTCCAGGCACTCCAGGACCAAGTCCAGCGGGACCGGCCGGGTGAGGTCGAGGCGCTTTCGCACCGACCGGGTCGTGGTCAACAGCTCATCTGGTGTCAGCGCGACGGTCATGATCTTTATCGTTCCACAGCCTGAAGCGGGTTCGGCTAGCGCCCGGAGGATACGTCTAGGCCGTCCAGGAGACGGTCCAGGACCGTGCCTATCGCGTCGCGGGCGACGGAGCGGTCGTCGGCGCGGACTATGTAGAGGCTGGACTCGGAGATCATCGCGATCAGCAGGCGGTGAGCGGCTGGAACGGTTCGGTGGCCCGGACGCTCAGCGCGATGTTCGACCGTGAGTGGGCGGACTCGCCGCCGCGCCCGTTCCCGATGCCCGCGCAGGCGTGGCTCTCCGCGACCGGCGTGCTCACGGCCAGGTCGCGGGCGGGCAGCGGGGCCGGACTGTTCCTGGCCGCCAAGGCAGGTCACAACGCCGAGAGCCACAACCACAACGACGTCGGCTCCTTCATCGTCGCCCTGGACGGCCGCCCGCCGCTGATCGACGTGGGCGTCGGTGTCTACACCCGGCAGACCTTCGGGCCGGAGCGGTACCAGATCTGGACCATGCAGAGCTCCTGGCACAACGTCCCCGAAGTCGACGGCGTGCCCCAGGCCCCCGGCCACCAGTACGCGGCCCGCCGGGTCCAGGGCCTGCTCTGCGCCGACGCTGCCGAATTGTCGCTCGACCTGGCCGGGGCCTACCCGCCCGAGGCCGGGATCCGCTCGTGGCGCCGGAGGATCCGCCTGGACCGCGCCCGTGCAGGCAGCGGCAGTGCAGGCGGCGGCAGTGCAGGCGGCGCCAGAATCCTCATCGAGGACGCATGGGATATAGACCATGGTCCGGAACGAACGGTGGTGTACCTGATCGCGGCACGTGAACCGCGCCTGGTGGCCGAGGGTCGGCTGATCATTCCTGCCGATGACGACGACCTGGCCATTGACTACCCGCATGCGGACTTCGCCGCTGGCATCGAGGAACGTCCCGTCGATGATCCCCGCCTAGCCGCGACCTGGGGTCCCGACGTCTACCGGATCACCCTCGCCGCCCGCCATCCAGGCAGCCAGGGCACCCTTCACCTGGAGATCTGCGCGGCGTCTCGGGTCTTCTAGCTGGCGACGCCGGCCGGTCAGCCGAGCCGTGGTAATTGGGCGGTCGTGAGGCCGGGCGGTGCCTGGCATCACCTCGCCGACGGGCTGCCGTCGGCGGAGATCGCGACCGCCAGCCAGATGCTCGCCGAGACCGCGCCCCTGATTCCCGATGCCGAGCGTGCGGCCTTCGACGCGCTCCGGGCAGAGGTCGCCGCGCTGGACGCGGCGGAGGGACTGCCCGAGGGGCTCATCCACCCGGATTTCGTCCTGGCGAACGTGGTCGCGACGCCGGGCGGGTGCGGTGCCGCTCGGCTACCGCGAGCACGTCACGCTGGAAGCAGAGGAACTCGACCGCCTAGGGGCGGTCGCCCGGACCCGTCCGCTCATCCTCCGCGCCTGGTCGGTGTGCATGGGACGGACAACGCCGACGGAGGCCATGACAGCCGCGTCGCAGACGAAGGCCCTGACCGAGATGATCGCGACCCGGGTCCGGGCGGCCGTGACGGGCCGCTGATCTGACATTCCACCCGTACTCGGCGACCATCAGCCATCAGGTTGGGCCGTAGAGCGTGTCGAGTCCGACGAGCAGGATCCGGGAACCTTCGGATCGGGCACGAGCTCCCGGTACCCGGGCGTTCCGCCGACGACCGCATTGTGCGCAAAGGCTGCGGCAGGGTTTTCAATTTCCCAATACTACGGGCGTTCCGGTAGGTGAAGGACGATCTCCTCCGCATTGTTCCGCGGCACCGGACAGTCCCCGCGGATAAGATCGCCCGCGAGGTCGTCGCAGGCCCGAGCCACCTGCCTCCGCCAGCCCGAATCCTGGTTCCAGGTGATACGGGGGAGGCTGTCGAAGAATAGCCAATCCCCTCCGTCTTCCCTCTCAACCGGCTCGCTGCCATGCTCCTCGATGTCGTCGAAGGCTTGGTCGGCCATGATCTTGAGCGCCGTGTGCAGCATGTCGGCCGTTCGCGGGGTGAGCTGCCAGCCCTCGCAGATCTCGCAGTTCTCCCGCCCGCAGTCGCACTCGCGCACAGTGAACAACGCCGCGAAGTCAGGCCTGGAAGGACCCGTTGATTCTCGCCTAACCGCAGACATGGAGCGAGCCTAGCGGGCGGCAGGGCGTCGCCACCGGGAACGTGCTAGTAATCGGAGCGGAGAAACCACGGCCACCTTGGTTCATGGCCTGAGCGTCCCTCTAATTGCCACCACGCACGACAACCCCATCGACGAGGCCCACATCTGCCTCGCGTTCTGCATCGTCAGCAGCTCGGGCAGCTCCCCGTCGGCGCCGTCCCCGCCGGCTGCGATCTCGGTGTCCACTGCGCCCCCGGTCACGTCCGTTCCGGACTGGGGGTCGTGCCGGGGCCCGAGCCGCCCCACCAGGTACCGCTCCCCGGCCCCGCCGAGCGCGGCGGGAGCACCTCGAGCTCCCCGCCCTACGGCCCCAGCAGGTCCCGCTCGATCAGCTCCACGAGCTCGTCGCGTACCTGGTATGAGGACGCGGCCGCGAACTCCGGTGGCTCGTCGAACGGCGACGATTGCTCGCCCTGGACCACTTCGGTCATCGCCCGCCCTCCGTCGCTACCGGCGCGTTCCGGTCACCGCACCCAGAGTAATCAGGCCTTCCGACATTCTGGCCCAAT
>Ga0302181_10001035_pt1 | contig 21479 bp, 20 predicted proteins | sample I_Palsa_E3_3_FD_198786 | JGI IMG/M metagenome (GOLD analysis project Ga0302181, IMG submission 198786) | Peat permafrost microbial communities from Stordalen Mire near Abisko, Sweden - I_Palsa_E3_3 | ecosystem: Environmental > Terrestrial > Soil > Palsa > Peat permafrost | place: Sweden...
TCCCGACCCCCATCCGGGCCGCGACCTGGGCCTGGGTCATGCCCCGGCGGCGGCGGATCTCCGCCAGCCGCCAGCCGCGTGCCTCGGCGAGCATCTGCTCCTTGCCCGCCTCGAATTCCTCCCGCCCGACCCGCTCGATGTGCTCATCGCGGATATCGGACCACCTGGTGAATGTCATCGGCCCCGTTCCTCTTCCCCGGCGCGTTCCTTCAGGTATATCTCCAGCAGCTGCTCAGCCCGCGGGATCGCGTGCCGGTACCACTGCTGCCAGTTACCGGCCTTATCACCGGCGACGAGCAGGATTGCTGACCGCCACGGATCGAAGACGAACAGGATCCGCACCTCGCTGCGGCCCGCTGACCCTGGCCGCAGCTCTTTGAGATTCTGGACAGTCGAATACTCGACATGATCGACCATAGGCCGGCCAAGGGATGGACCGCGGTCGGCGAGGATGTCGATCGCCTGCGCGACCAGCTTGTGCGACCGCTCATCAAGGGCAGCGACCCAGTCGCGGACCTCGTCGGTCAGGTAGATCTCCCACTCGTCCAACTGCCTGCCAGCCTTCCGTCCCGGCCACCTCAAGTTTAGCATCTTGTAAACACCTCGGGCTGCCCGCGCTATCAAACCGCTCCTCCTGGACGCCTCCGCGGCCGGCCGGGACTCGCGAGTCCCGGCCGGCCGCGGTGCCCCATGCGGGCTGACCGTGGATGAGGCTAGAGGAGGACGATCATGACCGCTCAGGGCAGCGTGTACAGCTGGTGCGAGTGCCGGGACCAGCGGACAGGGCGGCGGCTGGGCAGCAAATGCCAGCGCCGCGGGCAGCCGGGGCACGGCAGCTGGTACGTCAGCGTGGAACTGCCCGCCGGGCCGGGCGGGAACCGCCGCCGGATCCGACGCGGCGGGTTCCCTGACCGGACGGCCGCGGATGCCGCGCTGGCACGGCTGGTGATGCCCGCGACGGGCGGCCCCGCGGATCACCTGATGACTGTCGGGCAGTGGCTGAGGCACTGGCTCGATAGCCGGGCAGCGCCGAGGTTCTCGACGCTGCGGGGGTACGCCTCGCATATCCGGCTGTACCTGGATCCGTGCCTGGGCCAGATCCTGCTGGCTGACCTGAGGACCGCTCATGTCCAGGCGATGTTCACCGCGATCACGCGCCAGCGGGAGGCGGAGGGACGGCCGGTCACTGTGGCCACCCTGGCGCGGATCAAGGCGACACTGCGGGCCGCGCTGAACGCCGCGATCCGGGCCGGCTACCTCGCCGACAACCCCGCATGCCACGCCGAGCTGCCGCCTGGCCGGCGGCCCCGCCCGGTGGTATGGACTACGGCGCGGGTCCGGGAGTGGGAGCGGACCGGGATCCGGCCGCCGGTAGCAGTATGGATGCCCGCGCAGACCGCCTGGTTCCTGAACTCGATCCAGGGCGACCGCCTGTACGCGGCCTATCACCTGATCGCGCTGCGCGGGCTGCGCCGCGGCGAGGCTGCCGGGCTGCGCTGGTGTGACGTCGACCTGGAGGGCGCGACCGCGGTGATCAGCCAGCAGCTGCAGCAATACGGCGGGCACCTGGCCGCGTGCCCGCCCAAGACAGGAAGCAGCGAGCGCGCCGTCGCGCTCGACCGCACCACTGTCACCGTGCTGCGGCGGCATCGCGCCGCCCAGGAAGCCGAGTGCGCAGCCATGGGGGCCGGCTATCACGACAGCGGGTACGTGTTCACCGGCATCCAGGGTGACCCGATGGCACCCGGCCGGCTGTCCCGCCGCTTCCGGCAGCTGTCGGCCGAGGCCGGCCTGCCTCCCGTCAGGCTGCATGACCTCCGGCACGGCGCGGCCAGCCTCGCCCTGGCCGCGGGCGCGGAGCTGAAAACAGTGCAAGATCAGCTCGGGCACTCCAGCATCGTGCTGACCGCAGACACTTACATCTCGGTCCTGCCAGAAGTAGCCCGCAAGACAGCAGAGGATACGGCCACCCTGGTCATCCAGGCCGGCTACCGCGTCCCGGGAACCAGGCGACCCCGGCGCCGATCCGGACTCCGGCCACTGCGCCGGCGCGTCCGGGCCGCGGTTCTGGGCGACGCCAGCCTTGCTCATCCCGCCCGGCAGATCGGACGTCCAGCCCGACGCATCCGTCCAGCCCGGCCCGGCGGCTGGATCAGGAAACGGCGCGATCTGGGTACCTGACAGCCAGAACCGGCCATACCCTGGCCAGCGCCTGCCCATACCGGGGCAGCCAGGCGTCCGCCTTTATCGGCATGAGCCCAGGTCAGGATGGGTGGGGCGGGTGGGGCTCGAACCCACGACCGGCGGATTATGAGTCCGCTGCTCTGACCAGCTGAGCTACCGCCCCGCGGAGCCGCGTCAACAAATTACAGCAGAGGCCCGGCCGACGCGGATCTGGCTAGGGCCGGAACGCAGGCCGCGTCGGCTACCTGACGCTCAGCTGCATCGCCATCGCGTGCTCGACGAGCGAGATGAGCGCCGACTTGGTCGACTTCCTGTCCCTGGCGTCGCACTGGACGATCGGCACGTGCGGACTGACCGACAGCGCCTCCTGCACATCGGCAACGGCATGCGGGAAGTCGCCGTTGAACCCGTTGACGGCCACGATGAAGGGCAGGCCCGCCGACTCAAAGTAGTCCACGGCCGGAAAGGAGTCCGCCAGCCGACGCGTGTCCACCAGGACGACCGCGCCAATCGCGCCCTGGATCAGGTCATCCCACATGAACCAGAATCGGTGCTGGCCAGGCGTGCCGAACAGGTAAAGGATCAGCCCGGCATCGAGAGTTACCCGGCCGAAATCCATGGCGACCGTAGTGGTGGTCTTGTCAGGGGTATGCGACAGGTCATCGAGACCGTCGCTTGCCGCGGTCATGACCGCCTCGGTGGTGAGCGGAGTGATCTCCGATACCGATCCGACGAAAGTGGTCTTGCCGACGCCGAAGCCGCCAGCCACGACAATCTTCACGGACGTCATGGCCGTCTCGGCCGTGTCGCCCGGACTAGCCTTAGAGCTTGCGAAGTCCACTGAGAACCCTTTCGAGCAGGTTGAGGTCCGGGCGCCCGTGCGCGTGGTCCATCTGGTGGACTCGGACCAGACCCTGGACGGCCATGTCGGCGATAAGGACACGCGCCACGCCGAGTGGCATCCGGAGCACCGCGGAAATTTCCGCAACCGACCGCCAGTCCCGGCAGAACCCGAGGATGGCCTGACATTCCGGACTCAGCACGGACAGGTCACGTGCTTCGTAGTGGGAGGCCGCTACCATCGCCTCGATCTGCAGCTGATACCTGGGCTTTGTCCGGCCCCCGGTTACTGCATAAGGCCGGACCAGTGCGCTGCCGGCGCCTTCGGACCCCCGGTAGGGATGCGAGCCGTGCTGACTCCCATCGACGGGGTGGGGAATGCCGCCCGCTGACGGATCGCTCCCCGGTACTGGCTGGCTGTCGGCCTGTTGAGGGGGGTATCTGCCGTCAGCTGGCTCCCAGTCATTCCTGGTTGAGCCGGGCACTGGCATCTCCTGTCACTGTGCGCCATTCTCCGGCCAGTCCGGCGGCAGGGCGCTACGCACTTCTGGCGTGAGGGCGCTTCCCACTCGCTCGACGAGCAGCGCCATCTCGTAGGCCACGAGGCCCATGTCACAGTCGGCGGCGGCAAGGACAGCGAGGCTCGACCCGTCGCTGATGGCCATCACGACCAGCAGGCCGCGCCGCATTTCCACCACAGTCTGGGTCACGGCACCGCCCTCGAACACCCGCGCAGCACCCTGGGTCAGGCTGGTCAGGCCAGAGGTCACCGCCGCGAGCTGATCCACCCGATCCGCCGGGAATCCCTGCGAGAACGCCATCGGAAGTCCGTCGGACGAGACGACGATCGCGTGCGCGACGGAGGGAACCCGCTCGACGAAGTTCGTGATCAGCCAGTTCAGGTCCTGCGCCGGGCGCACTATTGGACTCACGCGCGCTCCTTCCTTTGGTGACCTGCCTCTGGTAGAGCCGCAGGGCCTTGCGCACCAGCATTCCGGCGCAGCTGCGGCGGAAGCCTCAGCATGACCGCCTCGATGCCGCCGGTCCGCACCTCACGCGCCACCGTCGTCCTCTCGATCCGGAGTCTCGTCATCACCGCGCCTGGCGGCGCGGCCTTCCCTGACACCTCGCTGGAAGCTCGCGAAGCGCTCCCTGGTGGCCGAGGCCGAGCGGGCGGGCACCGTCGCTGCCGCAGGCTCAAGTCCGGCGGCTCCGGGGACGAGGTTCGCCTTCGGCACGCGCTTCGGCAGGCCGGCCGGGGTGACGCCGGCCGAGGACGGTGCACTGGCCACCTCCGCCGCGCGCCAGCCGTCATCCGCAGGCGTGGTCCAGCTGTCTGCCTTCTCCTCTTCCTGCCCCGGGCCGGCGACAGCGTGCCGTCCTCGCCGGAACCAGTCGGACTCCACCGACTCGAAGATCGGCAGCCGGCTCTCCTCGCCGAGGGACTTGCTGGGCGGCACGACTACGCCGCCGTGCACGGACGAGCCAGGCGACCAGCCCATCGACGAGAGGCTGTCACCTTCAATGGCATCTCGTTCGGCCACCTTGCCCGCGGGAGGCGCGCCCAGCACGGGCTGCGGGGTGGTGCCAAACCCGTCGGCGCCGGCGGCGAAGGGGCCCGTGGCAGCAGGCTCCAGGTCAGCGGGCTCCGGGCCAGCAGGCTCCAGAGCGGCAGGCTCCGGGACAAACGGCTCCGGGACAAACGGCTCCGGGACAAACGGCTCGGGAGCCGCGGGCTCCTGAGCGGGCGACTGCGAGCCGGCCGGATCCGGGGCGGGCTCGGCGGCAGGGCCGGGCCGGTCCCCTCCCGGCGTGAACATGTCCGTGCGCGGCGCGAACATGTCCGTGCCATTCCCGAACGATGACTCCTGGCCGGCGCCCGCCGCAGGACCGGCATCGGCAACCGCGGGCAGGCCAGCGGCGAACGACGCGGCGCCCGCATCTGCGGCCGGCTGCGGGCTGGTGCGGAACGACGCTGGCGGGCCAGTCGTACCGCCAGGCCTGGGACCGGTACCCGGCACCCGGCGCGGTCGCAGGCCGTTGTCGTCACCGTCGGGGCGCAGCGGCGTGAATCTCGGCGTCCTGGCGGCGGTGACTGCCTCTTCCGCGGCAGTACGCTCGACGCTCCCCCACTCGCCCGTGCTGAAGACTCCGGCTACGGCACCGGCCGGTGCCGGACCTGCGGTGACGAACCCGGATGCCGCCAGCGCAGCTCCTGCGGGCGCTTCTGCCACGGAGTCCAGCGCGTTCACGTCGGACCGGCGCAGCCCGGGCGCAGTGCCGTCAGCCTCGTGCGTTACCGCCTCGTCGGGCAGCCACACCAGCGCCGTCAGGCCGCCGGAGGCAGCGGGCCGAAGCCTGACCCTGATGCCGTGCCTGGCGGCCAGCCGCGCGACCACGAACAGGCCCATCCGGCGGGAAACCGCAACATCGACTACCGGCGGGTTATCAAGGCGCCAGTTAGCATGCGCCATTTCCTCCGCGCCCATGCCCACGCCCTGATCGGTGATGTCGAGCAGTACGCCGCCACTGCTCAGCAGGTGGCCGGCGATGGTGACCGGGGTCTCCGCGGAAGAGAACGTTGTCGCGTTCTCGGCGAGTTCCGACAGGAGGTGCACGACGTCATTGACTGCCTGCCCCCGCACCGCGATCCCTGGCTGCACGTTCAGCGTGACGCGCTCGTACTGCTCGATCTCGGATACCGCCGCACGGAGCACGTCCACCAGGGCGACCGGCTGATTCCAGCGCCTGGACACGTCGTGGCCGGCGAGCACGAGCAGGTTTTCGGAGTTGCGGCGCATCCGGGTGGCGAGGTGGTCCATCTGGAACAGGCTGGACAGCCGCTCGGCGTCCTGCTCGCCGAGCTCAAGGTCGTCGATCAGCTGGATCTGGCGCTCGACGAGTGACTGGCTGCGGCGGGAGAGGTTCACGAACATGGCGTTCACGTTCCCGCGGAGGGCCGCCTCGTTGGCGGCGAGCCGCAGCGCCTCCCTGTGCACCTGATCGAAGGCGCGCGCGACCTCCCCGATTTCATCGACCGAATCCACATCAATGGGTTCCACGTCCAGCGGTGCCTCGTCACCGTCGGTCTCGCTCATCCGGCGCACGGTCTCCGGCAGGCTGATGCCAGCTACCTCGAGGGCGCCGGCACGCAGCCTGCGCAGGGGACGGATCATGGACCTGCCGACGATCGCGGTGAACAGCAGCGCGATCAGCAGGACCAGGACCACGGCCGCGCCTGCTTCCACCGCCGTGGTGAGTGCGCTCTTGCGGAGCGCGGCGGCCCGCGAGGTGACCGCGCCGGCTAGCTTCCGCTCGACCGACCCCATCTGGTACTCGATGGGATTGGACATCGCCCCGTACCAGTCATTCGCGGTCGTGGTGTCGCCGCTCAGCGACCCTGTGCTGTTCTGCAGGGCGACCGCCTGCAGTTCCTCGGAGCTGGCCAGGTAGACGAATGATCCGGGGGCGTTGAGGCTGGCGTTCCAGATCAGGCGGTCGGTGACGCTGGCAGCGCTGTCGAACGACTGCAGGGTGCTAGTCTGCGCCGACTCAGCGTCCTCGAAAGCGGCGAGCTGGCCCGGCCCGAACTTGCCCTGCAGCAGGGCGGCAGTGAGGATCGCCCGCTGCTCCGAGGCTTCCTCCTTCATCGTGGACACGAGCCCGAGCGCGACGACCGTCTGCGACAGCGTTGGGTCGCCGACTCCCTGCGCGATCTGGTTATTGAGCGTTAGCACGTTACTGATCAGCTGCTGGTACTTCTGCACGACCACGAGAACGGGCAACTGGGTGCCGACCGAGGCACTGCGCAGATCTCGCAGCCCGGCCAGCGAACTCAGCACCAGGGCCGCTTGCTGCCGCGTCTGGGCGGAGTAAGAGCCACCGATCTGACTAACCAGCGCCTGGACCCGCGCGCGCGATTGATTTGTTTGGAGGTACGTATTCTGAACCACTTGCAGCTGGGCCTTCGCCGTCGACTTCACGGCGGCGTTGGTGGAGAGGCTGGCGGTCCGGCCATCCTTAGAGCCGAGCGCGATGAAGTAGGCAGTCTGGTCGCGCTCGTTCTCAAGATTCTGCGCCAGGGTAATGACTTGCGTGCCCAGGCCGGCCAGCGTCTCTACCCGCTGATAGGCGGCGGCGCTCTGGACGGACGAAGCGATACGGACGCCGCCGAGCGCAACGGCGGTCAACGTGGGAATGGTGATGAGCAATAGCAGCCGCGAGCGTACGCGCCAGTTCTTCAGCGCCCGGGGCGAGGATTTGCGCTTCGCCGGGGCCGCGCCTGCAGCGGCCGGGGAACGCCCGCCGGGCTCATGAACATCCTGCTCAGCAGGCGCCTGACCGGCCGGGGCGCTCGCGTCGCCGGCAGTATCGGCGTTGGAGTTGCGGTTGCGCTTGCTCCGGGACCGCACGGTCTCTGCACCTCTCACCTGGTCACCGTGGCACGCCCTGGCTGCAGGACTCGCGACGGAACCGGCATGGGGGGCACCCCTTCCTGAGGCGATTCTGGGATCACGGCGCAGCAGTAGGACCAGGGGCAAATCTAACCTGTAACCGGCTAATATGCACCAGGTACGCGCATCACCCGTACATGCATGACCCGAAAAATCCCATGTAGCGTCATCCAGCGTTGTTCGGTACCCGTTAGGGTACTCTCTGGCGCTACCATCGTCCGCCGGAACTATCGGTATCGTCCGGTGGCATCCACCGCCGCTCATAAGCGCGCATAGGAGGCCCATGAGGCTTGACCCGGCCGATCTTCCGGCCGTCGGGCGGCGCTGGCTTGGCCGCTCGTCGCGCTCGGTGGCTGCTGGCATGACGGGCCTCGCGGTCGCTCTGCTCGCGGCCGGCTGCGGCGTAGCCGGGCATGCATCGCACGCGCCCCGGGCCGAGACGCCGATCACGGTGGCGGCCGAGCCGGGCGTCGACGATGCCCCCCTCTACATCGCGGAAAACGACGGGCTGTTCGCGAAGGCGGGCCTGAAGGTCAAGATCAGGTCCTTCGGCTCGGCCGCGGGGGACCTGACGGCGATGCACACCGGCCTCGCCAACATCGGCTTCGGCGACTATGTCGACTACTTCCACTGGCAAGACGTGCATAAGGACCTGATCGCCGTCGCCGACGGCTACGACGCGGCGCCCGGCGTGGTGGAGGTGCTCTCGCTGCCGCACTCGGGCATCTATACTCCCCAGAACCTGGCCGGCAAGATCATCGGCACGGCGGAGCCGCAGGGCATCGCGACCGACAAAGCCGTGCAGGCCGACAAGGGCCGCGTGCCGTACAGCATCGAGACGGTGGCCACCCAGTCGGTCCTGGGCAACGACGGCGTGAACACCGCATCGGTGACCTGGAAAGCCATGCCATCGCAGAACCTGATCGGTGCGCTGCAGAGCCACCAGGTGAATGCCATCCTGGTGACGGAGCCCTACATCTACGAGGCCGAGGAGAGGCTCGGGGCCGTCGAGGTGCTCGACTCGTGCAGTGGCGCTACCGCGAACCTGCCCCTCGCGGGTTACTTCACCTCCAAGACCTTCGCCAGCAAGGATCCCGGCGCTGTGCGGGAATTCAGGTCGGCGTTGCTGGCGGCGCAGGCCAAGGCGGTGCTGGCGAAGCCCGTGGACGCAGTGCTGGCAAAGTTTCCCGGGATGGACGCGCAGTCGGCATCCCTGGTCACGGTCGGGGTCTACCCGACGTCACTCAATGCTGGCAGCCTGCAGCGGGTCTCCCAGCTGATGTTCAACTTCGGCGTCCTGCCGCATTTCCTCAATGTCTCCAGCATGGTCCCCAGCGCGCGGTAGCGGCCGCTAGGCGCCGTCGATGCCCAGTTCCCGCGCAATCACCATCCGCTGCACTTCGGACGTGCCCTCGCCTATCTCCAGCACCTTGGCGTCCCGGTAGAAGCGCGCGACGGGGAACTCGTTCATGAAGCCGTAGCCGCCGAAGATCTGCGTAGCATCACGCGCGTTGTCCATCGCGGCATTGGAGCAGGTCAGCTTCGCGATCGCGGCCTGCTTCTTGAACGGCTCGGCCGCGACCAGCCGGGCGGCAGCGTCGTACCAGGCCAGCCTCGCGCCGTAGGCCCGCGCCTCCATGTCCGCGATCTTGAACTGAATGCCCTGGTAGTAGCCGAGCCGGTGGCCAAACGCGGCACGCTGGCTGACGTAGGCCAGGCACTCGTCGACGCAGCCAGCGGCCAGGCCGGCCGACAGCGCGGCAATCGCCACCCGCCCCTCGTCCAGGGTCCGCAGGAACTGCGCGTAGCCGCGGCCCTGGTCGCCGAGCAGGTTCTCCCCGGGGACCCGGCAGGAGGAGAAGGCCAGTTCCCTGGTGTCGGAGGCGCACCAGCCCACCTTGGAGTACTCCGGCCCGACGGTGAGCCCGGGAGTCCCGGCCGGCACGATGATCGCGGAGATCTCCGGCCTGCCGCCCGACCTGCCGGTAATCGCCAGCGCCGTCACCAGGGACGTGATCGACGTGCCGGAGTTGGTGATGAACGCCTTGGAGCCGTCGATCACCCATTCGCCGCCTTCGAGGCGCGCGGTGGTGCGCATTCCGCCGGCAATGTCCGACCCGCCGCCGGGCTCGGTCAGCCCGAATGCGGCAATCCGGTCTCCCTGGCAGAGATCGGGCAGCCAGCGGCTGCGCTGCTCGTCCGACCCGAACCGGTAGATAGGCATCGCGCCGAGCGAGACGGCCGCCTCCAGGGTGATGGCCACCGACGAGTCGACCCTGGCCAGCTCGTGCAACGCCAGGCAGAACGCGAAGTAATCGCCGCCCATCCCGCCGTACTCCTCGGGAAACGGCAGCCCGAACAGGCCCAGCTTGGCCATCTTGGCAACGATCTCGTAAGGGAATTCGTTGCGCTCGTAGAAGCCGCCGATCACCGGCGCCACCACGGCACGGGCAAACCCGGCGACGGTAGCGCGGAGATCCTCATGCTCATCATCGAGCAGGAAGCTCACCATGGATGCGATGCTACCGGCCGCCCCGGCAGGCCAGCCCTGCGCGCAACGGCAGCCTCACGGCGGGCGCCTGGCGTGCCCCGCGCCGGGGGACCGCGTTACGCTCTCGTCTTGGCCGGTTCCCGCTGCGGCGCGGTCGCGCAGGGATCCGATGCGGCCGAGAAAGCGATGGCTGCTGATATGACAGAACCGTCCTGGAGGACGTGATGGCGACCCTGACCTGCCCCGTCTGCGCAGCCGAGATCAAGCCGGCTGACCTCATCTGCTTCACCTGCGGCGCGAACCTGCCGCTGACACGCGCCCGGGACGATGACCCGCCCGCCCCGGTGACCGTCATGCAGGAATACCTCCGGCGGGACGACGCGAGGGGGGCGATCTCCCCCTCGGTGCTGCGGCTGGCCTTCCCGACCGGCAATGTCGAGGTCCCCGCCGGGACGTCCCTGCTGCTCGGGCGTGATCCTGAGGATTCACTGGTCGCTGCCGCGTTCGCCAGCTATGAGAACGTATCGAGGCGGCACGCGACGGTCACTGTCGACGATGCGGGCCACGCGACCATCCGCGATGAGCACTCGACGAACGGGACCTTCGTCAACGGCGACCGGGTGCTCCCCGGCATCGGCGTGCGGCTCGCTGACGGCGACACCGTGCGGCTGGCCGGCGACGTGAGCGCCGAGGTGTCGCTCCCCCGTCAGGAGCCCGATCCGGCCACGCTCAGCCGGGAGGATCCTCGGTGAACCACGGCTCCAGCGACTCCCCGGAAGAGAACCAGGGCCGGTAAGGCTCACTGCCGCCCAGGGGCCCGGGTGCCCCGGTTTCCGCATGCTCGGGCGAGGCATGGCCAGGCGAGGCATGGCCGGGCGCGCCCGGACGGCCGCGCGGCCGCGCCCCTTCCGGTCCGGGCAGGCCGCCGGAATCCCCCTCGGCAGCTCCGCGATTCGCCCCGTCCCTGTCCCCGTCGCCAGCCGCCGCGCCGGGCTCGCCAGCCCCGTCGCTTTCGCCATTCCCGTCGCGCCAGCCATCCCCGGCGTCCGGCCCGCCGTCCCGGTCGCCGTACCGCGGCGATGACGGATGGCTGGCCCGCATCTCCGCCAGGCGCTGCCGGAGGTCGCCGGCACCGCCATCTGGCCGGCGCCCCGCAGCCCCCGCGTCAGCTAAGGCCCCGCGCTCACCCGGGGCATCATTGGTTCGCATGTCGCGATTCTCCTCCCCGGTAGCGGGCCGGCCAACCGCGCGATCCTCGCTGCCGGACCGTACCCTGATCGACGTGAATGGTCCGTGGATTCAGGATGAACGGATGAACGGGCGGGAATGACGCGTGCCAGACCTTGAGCTGTCCTGGCAGGCGGCCGCGATCGTGGCCGGCTGCCTGGCCGCCGCCGCCCTGGTGCTGCGCCGGGCGCGGCGGCCGCGCCTTGCCGCGGCTGCCGTCTTCACCCAGGAGACCGCGCTCGTGCTGGCGCTGTTCGCCCTCTGGCAGTTCGCCGGCTCCTTCGCCGTCCTGGGCCCGGGCGGCGCCCTGGCCCGGTCACGCTGGATCTGGCACGCCGAGCGGGTGCTGCGGCTGCCCAGCGAGGCGAGCGTGCAGCGTGTCTTCCTGGCCCACCCGCTGATCATCCAGGCGTTCAACCTCTACTACGCCGGGCTGCACTTCCCCGTGCTCATCGGCTGCATGATCTGGCTGTTCGTCTGGCACCGTGACCGGTACCCGGCGGCAAGGACCACGCTGGTGGCATTCACCGGCGCGTGCCTGCTCGTCCAGCTGATCCCGGTTGCGCCGCCGCGGATGCTGCCCGAGGCCGGCATGGTGGACACGGCGATCCGGTACGGCCAGTCGGTCTACGGCACGCAGGCCGGCTTCGACCCCGACCAGCTGTCCGCCATGCCGTCCGTGCACGTGGGCTGGGCCATCCTGGTCGCGATCCTGGTGATCGGCACCGCCACCAGCCGGTGGCGCTGGCTGGCCCTGGGGTACCCGGCACTCACCCTCCTCGTCGTGGTGGTGACGGCCAATCACTTCTGGATGGACGGGATCGTGGCGGCTGCCCTGCTCGGGGCCGTGCTGCTGGCCCAGCGGGCCGTCCAGGGGCTACGGCACCACCCATCGCAATCCGGGCCCGTTTCCGAGAAGGTAGACGTGGAGTCCTCGCTGTAGCGCCGCCGACCCGCATGATCATCAGGGCTAGTCGTCAAAGCTCAGGTGCGAATTGACGGCTTGTGCCTGCGCTGCATATTCGGGAAGTTCGATCACGCTCACTCCGGCGCCTGCCAGTAGCTCGTAGCCCTGGCAGTCGGCCACGAACAGAGCAGGCTCGCGCCAGGCCATGACGACGCGGGGTATTCCTGCATCGAGGATGAGCTGCGTGCACGTACGCGGCCGTGATGTGCGCTGAGAGCACGGCTCGAGAGTGCTGTAAATCGTGGCCATCGCCAGCCGGGGATCACCCGGCAGGAGCTTGGCGAGTGCCGCTTCCTCGGCATGCACGCTCACATCGGTTTCACGAGAGTACCCGCGAGCAATTTCCTGCCCGTCATCGCCCACGATGACCGCGCCGACTGAATAGGCGCTCTCCTTCGGAGGGCACTGGTGCGCAAGCTCGATAGCGAGCTCCATCCACTTGCGGTCCGCGAAGCCAGGCTGAGACATTTGCTTAGTCCTCTCCCTCAACGTCACTCTGCTCCACCGTGCGAACGCCCAGATCGGCCTGGTGCAGGGGCCCGGCCGGTCGGCTATGCCATTCTTGATTAGCGTGGAGGATCTGGCTCGTTGGGACGTGCGGATCCTCCATGATCATGGGGCGGGCGAAGTGGCCTGGGCGGATAGTCCCGTCAGGCTGGGCTGGCTACGGGCAGGCCACGCTGAGCAGCGGCCTCTATCAGCCGCTTGTCGTAGGCGACGACAAAGGCTACCCCTGCGACCGCCTCGGCGCTGGCCAGGTGGATGGCATCCAGGGAGCGCAGCAGCGGACTCGGAAATATCGCGGCGCTATCCAGGACGGTTTCGCTCACCGGGATCTGGGCGATTACCGACAAGATCGCCGGCAGGTTCGGCAGTGCTCCCGGATCATTGCGCAGCAGGGCGCGGCGAGCCTCTGTGCGCACCAGCGCCGAGCTGATCAGGTCGCCGGGGTTGCCGGCCATCCAGGCCCGCAGTGCATCGCTCTCGGGCTCGGGATGAACAAGCTTGAGCACTGCCGACGTGTCGATGTAGATCACATGCGGTCCTCGCGGACCGCGTCCAGATCAGCCGACGAGTCCCGCGCCGTCCCTGGCAGGACCGGCATGGCCAAGAGCGCGGCCGTGCCACCTGGAACGGCCGGCGGCAGCACCGTGCCCTGCGCGATCAGCTCAGCCAGTTGCGGCGAGTACTCCTGCGGCGGAGTAATAATCCCCACCACCCGGCCACGATTGGTCACCACGATCGTGTCACCGTTGCTCACCTGGTCGAACACCGCCGATGTGTTACGGGTGACCTCACGCACACCCATCGTTCTCGTTGTCATGTCAATATGTTACAACATGAACAAGTCCGCCGGGACTCAGGGAGGCCGCCGGGACTCAGGCAGGCCGCCGGGATCCGCTGGGAGGGCTGGAGCCGCCTTCGCCGAGGAAACGCAGCACGTCGGCGGCATCGGCCAGCAGGGCAGCCTCGTCGGCCGCCGTCAGCGGGGCGAACGGAGCCAGCGTGACTCGCCCGCGGGCGAGGCTCCAGGTGGCTGCGCCGCGGCCGCGGACGAGCGCGAACGGCCGGAAGATGCCATTGGTCGCGACGACGCCCTGGTGCCCGCCGAGGACCGGCTCGCGCGAGACCCAGCCGTGCAGCAGCGGGTCGAAGGAGCCGAGCAGCCGGTGTGGCGGAAATCCGCGGCCGCTGCGACCGCCGCCCGGCTCGCCGCGTCGGCCGCGGTCGCCCGGTCCTTCCTGCTCGCCCGGGGCGGTGGCCAGGCTGGCCAGCCCGTCATCGCGCTTGCTGAGCTCGGCCGCGATGGCGGTCAGCCCGCGCCGCGCGTCCCCCAGCGGCAGTCCGGCCCATTTGGCGAGATCCCGGTCGGCTGCCGGACCGTGACCGGCCAGGTACCTGCGGGCCAGCTCGGCCAAAGCCGTATCCCGGTCCACCGGAGCGGGCGGCGCGCCGAGCCAGTCCCGGACCAGCACGTAGGCGTGGTCAGCGCCGATCACGGGCCCGCGCACGATATGGCCGCGCCGCGACGCGAGCAGCAAGATGTGCACCAGTGCCTGGCCTTCGGTGCGGACGCCAGCGGCGGTGATCCGCTCGCCCAGCTGGGCCCGAGTCAGCGGCCCGTCCGCCGCCAGGGAGCCCTCGATCACCGCGACGGCCCGGTCGGCGTCGCCTGGCAGCACGCCCTCCTGCGCCAGCCGGCGGTTGCTCGCGGTGGCCAGCTGCGGGGTGGTCAGCGCGTGCAGCCACCAGTAGTCATCGGCGCGGACGAGATGAAGCGTGCCGCGGTTCAGCCAGGTGATCAGCAGGGACCGCTCATCCGTCAGCGCGCGGTCCACGTCCGCCGCCGTCAGCCCCGCCGACCTGGACCGGATGGCGAGCCGCGCCCCGCGCGGGTCCTGCCCCTGCACGGCCAGCAGCCGCTGGACGACAGCCGTCACGCTCCTGGCAGGCTCGCCGGACAGCAGCTGGGCCGCGAACCGCTCGGCCAGCACGTCCTGGCCGAGCGGGCCGCCCGGATCGGCGTGACTCCGCTGGCTGGCCGTCGCGCCCTGGCTCTGTCCCCCGGCGAGGGCGAGTTCGGGTGGCATCAGGATGACGATACCGACGAGCTGCTCCTGGTTGTCGGCGGCCGGCTCGCTGGCGGTGCCTCCTGCCACGGTGGCACCCATGGCCGGCAGGAGGCACCATGGGAGCTATGACCATCGCGGACGCGTGGCCGCCGACGGCCCGGCCGTTCACGACCGACGACCTGGACCGGATGCCTGATGACGGGCACCGGTTCGAGCTGCTGGACGGGGTGCTCGTCGTGAGCCCGCGGCCCACCCCGATTCACCAGGTCGTGGCGTCAAGGCTCGGGTACGTGCTGAGGCAGGCCTGCCCGGCGGGGCTGGAGGTCGTGCCGGAGCCTGCCGTGATGATTTCCGCCGACACGGAGTTCGACCCGGACATCATCGTGATCGGCCTTGAGCACATCGGCGGGAAGAAGATCACTGACCCTCCGCTGCTGGCTGTGGAGATCCGGTCGCGGAGCACCGCGCTGATCGACCTGGGCAAGAAGAAGTCGGCGTACGAGGGGTTCGGCGTCGAGTCGTACTGGATCGTCGTCCCGGCCGCTGACCAGCCCGAGCTGATCGTTTTCGAGCTCCGCGATGGCAGCTACGAGCAGGCAGCGCACGTTCTGGGTAACGAGCCGTTCCGCGCGGAACGGCCGTTCCCCGTTGAGGTGGTGCCGTCCCGGCTGGTTGCCGGGTTGCTCCCGGACTGACCTGCCGGACCCGAGCCCGTGCGCTGGCCACCCTGCTGAAGATCGCCTATCAGGTACTCAAGAGCGGCAAACCCTACGAAGATCTCGGCGCCGACTTCTACGCCAAGCAGGAGTCACCCGAACAGCGCCGGGCCTACCTGCTGCGGCAGCTGGAAAAGCTCGGCCCCGGCTGCACCATCACCGTCACTCCCGCGGAGGCCGCCTGACGGCCGGCGCCATGCCCGGCCGGCGGTTCCCCCTCTAACCGCGGATCGCTGCCATCCGCTCCGCGCACACCCCGGCCATCCTGAGCGCGGCACCTATACTGCCTCGCACGATCCCTTGCCAACATCACGGGCCGGGGTTCGCTGCCGCGCGCCTGGCCGGGCCCCAGTTTCGTGTCAGTAGGGGGAAGCAGGTTCATTCGTTTCTCGCGACCTCCGGGCCGGTGATGCGTGCCAGCAGCGGGAAGGTGGCCGCGATGATACCGAGGGACACCACTATCCCGCCGGCGGTGAGCAGGTAGTACGCGGCGCCGGGCGCCACCATAGGGTGCTGCTGCGCCGTGGAGGCGAACATGGCGGCACCGGCGAACCCGGTGCCGATCGCGACGGCGGCGACGGCTAGCAGCGGGACGGCGCCTTCCAGCGCGACGACGCTGCGCAGCATGGCGAGCCGGGCGCCAGTGAGCCGCAGCAGGCTGAACGGCCGCTTGCGGTCGGCGAGCCCGGCCGCGATGCCCGCGGCGAGCGTGCAGCCGGCGATCGGCAGGCTGACCAGGATCACCACGTTCGCGAGCTGCTGGTAGTCGCTGTTCTTGGAATGGTCCCGCGCGACGATGTCGCTCAGGGTGGACGGCGCGCTGACGGAGGGGTAGGCGGGTGCGTTTTCAAGCACTGTCCTTGCCTGTTCGACTGCTGGCGTGCTGCCGTTCGTCGCCACGTTGATGGCGTCCACGCCCAGGGTGTCCAGCCGCGCGGCCGGGAGGTTCGCGGCCGGCCAGGTGATCGCGGTGGCGTCTGTGCCGAACAGGGGACCGTTGAACCCGGCTGCCGGGAACCTCGCGGTTGCCGCCCCGGCCGGGCAGCGGCCAAGGGCGGGAACGGTCGCGAGCTGCGCGCACGAGACCACGCCGGCCGGAACCGGACCGGTGCTGCCGAAATCGCCGCCGAGGCCGTGAAGTGTTCCGGGGATGGTCAGCCGTGGGGCCGCGCGGACCACGAGCACCCCGTGCACGCCGGGAATCCTTCTTAGCTGTGCCGTCAGCGGGGCGACGGGCGCGGCCGGCCCCGGGCCCGCCTCGCCCGCACGCGCTCCCGGCGCTCCGGGGACACTGTTGCCGACCCCCTGGTTCGATGCCCATACCTGGTCGGTCAGCACGTTCGCCTCGGCGGCGCTGCCGAACCGGGTGAGGTCCTTGGCGTTCTGCGTGGCGATCGCTAGCACGGCCACGGTGGTGATGAACAGCGCCAGCACCAGGCCGCTGACGGCGCGGAAGGCGGCCCTCGGGTCGTCGGCGAGGCGGCAGGCGGCGAGCAGCGTTGCGGGACGGCTGGTCCACCGGGCCATGGCCCGCGCCGCGGCCATGGTGAGCCACGGGCCCGCGATGAACAGGCCGGCGATGATGAGCAGGAAGCTGGACATGAACGCCTGGATCTGTCCGGAGATGGAGGCCGGGTGGCCGTGGATGGTCCAGAAGCCGAGCTCGGCCAGGCCGGCCAGTAGCGGCACCACCCGCCAGGCCCGCGGCGGCTTCGGCGTCGCCCGGCGGGCGACGCCGAGCGGGGAGATGTGCACCCGGCGCAGCGCCAGCCGGGCCGCCACCGCGGCGAAGACGGGCACGCCGATCGCGACCGCGAGGATGTCCCGCAGGCTGAGCGTCAGTTCGGCGGGGAAGAACGGCTGGCCGATGAGCGGGATGCCCGCGACCGGGATGCGCAGCAGGAAGAAAATCCCGAACCCGGCCGCCACCCCCGCGATCCCGGCCACGGTCGATTCGGTGGCGGCGAGCAGGGAGACCTGCCTGCGGGTCGCGCCGGCCAGGCGCATCGCCGCGAACCGTTCCTCGCGGCGGGCGGCCGACAGCCGGGTCGCGGTGGCGATGAAGATCAGCACCGGGGCCAGGATGGCCAGCGCCACGACCGACAGGATGAGATCGATGGCGCTCGCCCCGCCTCCCGGGTCGAGCGGGGCGTAGGTCAGGCCCGTGGGGTTGGCCTCCGTCCGGGGGACGGGCCAGCCCCCCAACGTCGTGGAGATCGACGTCACCTGCACGCTGTCGGGGATGTGCGCCAGCTGCGCCGGGGTGCGCCCGGTGATGATGACCAGCGAGTCCGGTGACGGCAGCGCGGCGTCGCCGATCGGGCCGGCCAGGTGGCCGGGGTAGCGGCCGGCCAGCTGATTCGCCGGGGTGCTGCGCAGCAGCGCGGCGAGCGCGGGCGAGGCGTAGTACCGGCCGGGTCCCGGGTCCCGCGGGATGCCCGGCGGCACCGGGGAAGAGGTGCCGGTGGCGGCCACGTCGAAGCGGCTGATCGTCTGGCCGTTGAAGATGTCGCTGCCGGGGTGCCACCACAGCGGGGCGACGCCCGTGGCCGGCCCCGGGGGCACCCACGCGGTGCCGGTCCAGTACCAGGCGTGGCGGTTGTTCCAGGTGGTGACCGCGTTGGTCGCGGCCACGGCGGTCAGCAGCAGGCCGACCCCGAGGCCGACCGCGACGGCCAGGACGACCAGCCGGGTGATCGCCTCGCGGCCGCCGCTGATCACCAGGCGGAGCCCGAGGGGGATCATGGCCTGGCGCCAGTGAGGGTGCTGACCGTGCCGTCGCGGACGATGACCTCGCGGTCGGCGTAGGCGGCGACCCGGGCGTCGTGGGTGACCAGGATGACGGTGGTGCCGTGCTCGCGGGCCGCGGCGGTGAGCAGGTCCATCACCAGTTCCCCGGACACCGAGTCAAGCGACCCGGTCGGCTCGTCGGCGAACAGCAGCTCCGGGCCGGCGACCAGGCCGCGGGCCAGCGCGACGCGCTGCGCCTGCCCGCCGGACAGCTCCCCGGACCTGCGGCGCTCAAGCCCGTCCAGGCCGAGCGCGGGAAACCAGTTCCTGGCCGCGGTCATCGCCGGGCCGCGGCGGGTGCCGGACAGCAGCAAGGGCAGCGCGACGTTCTGTTCCGCGGTCAGCTCGGGGACCAGCTGGCCGGACTGGAACACGAACCCGAACCGGTCCCGGCGCAGCCCGCTGCGCCGCTCGTCGCTCAGGGTGTCCAGCCGCTGCCCGCCGAACCAGACCTCGCCCTCGTCGGGGACCAGGATGCCCGCCAGGCAGTGCAGCAGGGTGGACTTGCCAGACCCGCTCGGCCCCATGACCGCGACGATCTCGCCGTGGCAGACTCCCAGTGAGGCGCCGCGCAGCGCCGGCGTTTCGCCGAAGGAAAGGAACAGGTCCCGCGCCTCGATGATCTTCGCAGTCCTGTGGGCCGCCGCGACGGCGGGGAGGTCCGCGGTCACCGGCGTACCGCTCGCGAGAGCAGGTCCAGCCGGGCCGCGGTGTGGTCGATCCATCGCAGGTCAGCCTCCAGTCGGTAGAGCGCGTGGTCGGCGAGGAGCACGCCGAGCGGATCGGAGTCCCGCTTGAGTCCGGTGAGCTCGCGCATCCGCTGCAGGTGCGCCGCCCGCTGGGCGTCCAGGTAGCTGTCGGCCGGCCGGCCGAGCATCAGGGCGAGCACCACCTTGGCGAACAGTTCGCTCTGCAGGTCCGGCTCCGGCGGGGCCGGCTCGGCCAGCCACCGCTCCACTTCGGCCATGCCCGCGTCGGTGATGACGTACCGCCGTCGTTCGGGCCCGGCCCCCTGCTCGACGGGCCCGGCGACCGTCTTCCCGTCCCTGGCCAGCCGGGACAGGGTCGCGTACACCTGGCTGTAGCGCAGCGGCTTGCCTCTGCCGAAGTACGCGTCGTAGTCCCGTTTCAGGTCGTAACCGTGACTTGGCCCCCGCTCAAGCAGCCCAAGCAGTGTCAGCGGAACACTCATACCCGAGAGAGTACTCCAAGAGTATTCTCTCGGGTAGTAGTTTCCTTGGCTGACCTCACGCAGGGCCATGGCGGAACTGGCATCATCAAGGCACTGCCGCTGCGGCAGGAGAAGAGATGGGCACGATGGATGAGCACGAGGCCTGCGAGGCCGGCCAGACAGTGCCTATCAAGGTGCCCGGGCGGACGATCGGCGATCCGCTCGCGCTGCGCACTCGCGCTGCGAAGATCCCCTTCCGCCGCCCGCTCGATCCCGAGCGCCAGCAGGTCCAGGTGCGTCTCGAACTGCACGTCCAAGTCGAACAGCCACGCTCTGCGATCCTTGCCGGGCAGCGGAGCGGCGTTCTCCAGGGCATCGTTCGCGGCCCCGATACGGCGGCTGCGGCGACTTACCGTCTTCCATCCGCTTGACGGCTTTGCTGAAGGCGTTGCGGGCCTCCTCAGTCTCGCGGACATGCGCGATCAGCTCCTGCTGGAACTCGTAGCCGTCCTTCACGTTCGCAGCGCGCAGCTGCAGGAGGAGATCCGGCAATGCCTTCTGAGCAGCCTCGTGCCGCGAATGAGCAACACGTCTTCGGGCGGGAACCCCTGGCCGAACAATCTCACGCGACCCGTGTCGCTCCCGCCAGTCCCGACAGCGAATGAATTGCACCGCCGGTCACCCGCGACGCAGCCGCGTCACCCCCAAGCTGGGGAGATCGGATCGCTGCTGCCTTCGCTCACCGAACTGACCGACCAGACCAGGCTGGTCATGGGCACTCAGCGCCGCGCTATCGACACTGCGGCGTCGCGCTGACTCAATCTGCACCAGCCGCGGTGATTGTGCGGTGACCGGGGACGGTGCGAGAGCAGTCAGCGCCAGCATTATGGGAGCAGAATGGGAGCGGCGAAGCGCTGTCAGGTGTAGTCAGACGCGGTGACCAGTAGCCAGATAAGGCCTGTGACCAGGGGAGAAGCCTGCTAGCAGCCGCTTTCGTTGGCTTGAGCACTCAGTTCGGGATCAAGCGTGCCGAATACGCGCCGATCTCGCTGATTTTTAAGCATTCGACATTTTTGGCGCCGATTTAGCTCGCTGTATACGGAACAGCGTCTTTGCCCACTGAGCAACCCAATGATGATCGGCTGACAGCTGACTGCGTTTCCGCATCTTGAAATTGCCGCTGGAAGATCACTGCGGATGCCTGCCATCTCAGCTACGGTCAGCCCGCCCGGCTTGATGTTGCAGAATGCATGTCGATACGCTCGTTGCACTAAGCGTCAGCGCAGGTCAAGCACCATTTAGCGACGGAACTTCAGAACCGCTACCCAGGCTCGCGGAGGGGTCTACCCGGCGGGATCGCTGGCGGGCGGTCTTGTTGCCGGGCGCGGTCGCAAGTTGATCGTCAGGATAGCGTTTCGACCTCGGCAGTGAACTCTCCGTCAGCATCGCCGGTGTTGATGACGCTGCTGGACTACAGCAGGAGAACTGCGGTCTCCGTATCGGCGTCGACTGAAGTCCCGCGCACGCTCCCGCCGTTATCTCAAGCCCGAATTTAGGTGTCCTCGCTGTAGCCGCCGCGGGTGCTTTGTGTGCTTTTGCTGCGGGGTGGACACGTTATCTGAACAGTGCCTCCGCCGCAGACTCGGTGCAAATCCCCTTGTTGCTGATGTTTTTAGAACTAGGTGACTACTACGTGAACGCTGTTCAGCTACATGTCCACGCCGCAGACGTCCTGGTCAGGCGCGGCGTACACAGGGAGGGCTTCAGATAACCGCCGTTCTGCGCGGCCATCGGCCTCTCAGCGTTCACCGGCTGCGGCGCGCCGATCAGGTCGATCTGGCCCGCCGCGACCACGGTGGAGGCATGCCCCCGAACGTGCTAACGCGGGCGGCACGGCCTGTGCGGGGCCAGCTGTCCCGGCTGAGCTGGGTCCGCGCCCCGGCCAGCGGGTGCTTCGGCATCGTGATTGCCGGGTGCCCGGCTACGGCGTCCCTGCGGGTACCGTGAGATCAGAGCGGCCACGCGCCGGACCGGCTAGGTGTGATCACTATCAGGGACTGGGACCG
>Ga0302181_10001037_pt1 | contig 21456 bp, 19 predicted proteins | sample I_Palsa_E3_3_FD_198786 | JGI IMG/M metagenome (GOLD analysis project Ga0302181, IMG submission 198786) | Peat permafrost microbial communities from Stordalen Mire near Abisko, Sweden - I_Palsa_E3_3 | ecosystem: Environmental > Terrestrial > Soil > Palsa > Peat permafrost | place: Sweden...
ATCACAACGGCGACCACGGCCAGATCGGCGAGCATCTGGACGGTGACCACGAGGCGCGCCGCGTCCGTCTTGGCCACGATGTCGCCGAAACCGACCGTCGAGAACACCGTGACCGTGAAGTAGAGCGCCGAGTCGCGATCGAGCGTCTGCCCGAACGCGGCCGGATCCGACCGGGACATCGTCAGGTAGATCCAGGCGAACAGCACCAGAAAGAGCGGTATCACGGTGGCCATGGCAACCACCGCCCGCAACATGGGCTGAGCATGCCTGGTGATGGCGCGCACCTCAAAGCTGAGCACGGCAACGAACAGTGCCATGCTCACCCCTAGACGGAACCCGATCGCCTCATGGGCGCGATGGGCCGCCGGTACCACGTAGTAGGCGGTCAGGAGCACGGCCGCGCTCGCCAGGGCGCGGACGCCGGTCCGGGCAACATGAGAACGTTCGAACTCTTCCAGGGCAGGAAAGGGGCTGCTTGCCATTGGGCCAGTATCTCAGCGGTGACCGCGCCGCGGGCCGATCCCTTCCCGCTTCGTCGTAGGCCGCACACCCGAACGGGAAGCGGGGATCGATGGTCAGAAGGGTGGCTTCGGCGCCTCAATCAGGTTCACGACCGAGAAGACGAGGATCGCCCCGCCGACGACGACGAGGCCGACCCGCGCCCCGCGCAGGCGGAAGTGGCCGCTGATACCCACGAGGAACAGGACGGTGGCCAGGTAGACCACGATGCGGACGTAGTTGTCGGAGTTCTCACCGGCCGTGGCGCCGAGGTTGTAGTCCCGGTTTGCCTGGGCATCGAGCGCGTTGGACTGTGCCTGTTCAGGTTGCACGTACTGCGGCATGTAGGTGGGGCCGGGTGGGGCGTGGGGATTGGTGAACGGGTCCGTCGCGAGCCAGGCGTTGAAGGCGACGAGAAACTGGGGGCGAAATCGTCGTTCCGCCACGGTCATGGCCTTCTGGTTGCCCACCGCATAGGCGGTGAACCAGGCGTTGAAGGTCGACGCGTCGAAGTTCTTGGTGGTGAAGCCCTCGTCGGCGACGCGACTGGCCTCCGTCCGGGCAGCCGACGCCTTGGCCAGCTTCAGCGACGACTCCGTGGCCCACTTGGCCGACGCGTATCCGGAGTAGGCGGCCATGACGGCGACTATCGCCAAAAGCGCCGCCTCGACGATCGTCAGGGCCTTGTGCCCCTCCTTGCCCGAGTCGTCCCCGTGGCCACTGTCCTCCGTGCGCTCCCTGTGCTCTTGAATCCCCTTGCTGATCTCGCCCGGTGACAACCCCTCCGCCATGTGACCTCCTTCGCCTGACCCGCCGCCGATGGTAGTGGCGGTTGACCGAAGATCATCTGATGGCGTTGTCCGACTTCCCCCGGCTCATGAGCTCTGGCGCGAGTGGTCATGGTAATAGAGGGCATCGGTGACGGTATCCATCCACTGGTGATGGTTCCAGAAGGAAACCTCCGGCCGCGATGACAGGTCGAGTTCGAGCGGGATGAGAACGGACTCCTGTAGTTCATCCATGGTGCACTGACCATGCGTCATCTCGAGAATCAGATCGGCCAGTTGAGCCCGGGCAGTCCACCAGCTCCGAAGGAGCAGGCGATGCCGACACGGCCGAGTGGTGGATCCGGCGATCAGCTCCGCGCTGCCGTGGGCCAGGAGATTGGTCCAGGCCCACACAGGGATGGCCCGGCTATCCGCCTCCAGGCATTCGACCAGGGTTCCGGTCAGAAACGCGGCGCACTCGGCCGCTAGCTGATCCTCGCCGTCGTCGTCGCGCCGCAACCGCCGCCGCCGCCTTCTCATCGCATGCCCCTCTCCGTCACGGCACATCTGACTCCGGCCATCTCACTCCTGTACATCAGGATCCGGCAAATTAGGCTCTGATACCAGGCTGGATCAGGGCGGACGGTCCGTGTCGGGCCACACGTCCCACGACGCCCCCTTCCGCGGTCCACGTGCTCGGCACGCCCGACGAAACGTGCGGTGCGAGGCGATGGATCGATCAGAATCGTGGATGGGGGAGGGGAGCCAAGTGGTGGACGAACCAGTCGCGTGCCAGGTGGGCCACCTCCTCGAGCGCTCCAGGTTCGTCGAAGAGATGAGTGGCGCCCGGCACCACGACGAGCCGGGTCTCGCTGCCCAGTCGATCCTGGGCGCGACGGTTGAGGTCGAGCACCACATCGTCGTGCCCACCCACAATGAGCAGTGTGGGTGCCCGCACGTCCCCGAGCACCGACAGGGCGAGATCGGGGCGCCCTCCCCGCGAGACGACGGCGGCAATGTGCTGCATGGATGCCGCCGCCCACAGGGCCGCCGCCGCTCCCGTGCTGGCACCGAAGTAGCCGATACGCGACCCGGCCGACTCGGGCTGCGCGGCAAGCCACCCGGTGACCCGCTCCAAACGATCAGCGAGTCGGGGAATGTCAAAGACCCGAGAACGATCGCGTTCCTCGTCTGCGCCGAGTAGGTCGAAGAGGAGCGTTCCCAGACCCGCCTCGTTGAGGACAGAGGCGACGAAGCGATTCCGTGGGCTGTGCCGGCTGCTGCCGCTGCCGTGGGCGAACACCACCATCCCCTTGAGCGCCTCGGGCACGGTGAAGTGCCCCGCGAGGCGCAGGGTCCCCAGGCGCAGTTCGACCTCCTCGTCGAGAATTGGGGGATGGCCGGCGGTGCCCGCCGGTGCGGGCGCACCCGCGGCACCGGAGGCGGAGCGTTCCAGGAGCATGACCACCTCGTCATCCGACGTAGGCCTGAAGTCCCCGTACCACGCGCCGACGGCGTGGAAGTTCTCGGGCGCCTCCAGAGTGGTCACGCCGTCGCAGGCCTTGGCCAGCTCGTCGACGGCGGACCGTGAAGCGACCGGCACCGCCATCACCACGCGCCCGGCGCCATGGGCGCGGGCCACCTGGCAGGCTGCTCGAGCACTCGCACCGGTGGCCATGCCGTCATCGACCACGACCACGGTCCGGCCGCGTAGCGCCACCGGGGGCCGGCTGCCCCGGAAGCGGCGCGCCCGGCGCTCGAGCTCGGTCCGCTCCCGCCGCTCGACCAGAGCCAATTCGGTTCCGTCGACCATGGCCATGCGGAGTACGTCATCGTTGAGGATGCGGACGCCGCCTTCACCGATGGCGCCCATGGCGAGCTCGGGTTGGAAGGGAACACCCAGCTTGCGGACCACGATCACGTCGAGTGGCGCACCGAGCGCCTGGGCCACCTCGAAGGCCACCGGCACTCCGCCCCTCGGCAGTCCGAGAACGACGACGTTCTCGTGCTCGAGGCCCTGCTGCCTGAGCAGTTCGGCGAGCCGCTGACCGGCATCGGCCCGGTCGCTGAATCCCATTACCACCTCCCGTTGGGACTGGTGCCAGCAGCCGCGCCGTCGATGCTCACCACGGCCGATGGTCCCGGACCAGCTCTGGGCATGTCAGCCGGTGGGAGCGTGCGCCTGACCACCTGTGCCGGTGGTGCGGGTCGTGACGATGGCAGCCGAGTCCGTCGACGAGACTACCGGCGACACGTGGGGCGTGCCACCACCACCACCACCGCCACCACCACCACCACCACCGCCACCACCACCACCACCACCACCACCACCACCGCCGCCGCGTGTGAGGAGGCGACTCGCCGGTATCGTCTCCACTGAGGACGTGCCATGACCCGAGTTCCCGACAGCCATCGTGACCTGCTTGACGGTCGGGTGGCGACGCTCGCCACGATCGGCCCCGACGGTCGGCCCCAGCTCTCAGAGGTCTGGTTCCTCTCCGACGGCGACTCGGTGGCGATTTCCCTGAACACCAGTCGCCAGAAGACGAAGAACCTCGTGCAGCGGCCCCAGTGCTGCCTGTTCATCCTGGACCTCGAGGCCCCGCAGCGCTACCTCGAGTTGCGGGGTGATGCGGAGGTGACTCCCGACGACGACTATGCCTTCGCCGACCGGGTCGGGGAGAAGTACGGCTCGAACCTTCGTGACCACGACCGCCCCGGAGAGAGCCGGGTGGTGGTGCGGGTCATCCCGAAGCGGGTGAACGCCGTCGACATGCGGGGCTGAGCAGCAACCACTCCGGACTCGGTGTGTCAGTTCTCGCTGCCGCCGAGTGCCAGGGGCGGCAGCGGAACGATCCTCGCACCCGAGGGATGCCCGGAGAAGGTGCGCATCCGGCGTGCCCGCCGCAGTGCGCGCCGGTAGGCGACTTCGTAGCCCGCCGCCATTCCCTCAATGCTGAAGTTCTCCTCGACGTGCCGGCGGCATTCGGCGGGATCGATGCTCGCCGCCCGCGCCACGGCGCCCGCCAGTTCGTCGGGGTGGTCGACGATGATGCCGGTGTGCCCGTCCACCACCACCTCGGGGACCGAGCCGCGTCGTAGCGCGACGACGGGGGTGCCGCACGCCATGGCCTCCGTCATGACGAGTCCGAAGGGCTCGTCCCAGAGGACCGGGAACAGCAGGCACCTCGCTCGAGCCAGAAGGTCCCTCTTTTCGAGCGCGTCGGCGGGGCCGAAGACGACAACATCGGGACCGAGGCGCGGCTCTATCTCGCGCGCGAAGTACTCACGCTCAACCGGTTCGGCGCACTTGCCCGCCAGCACGATCGACAGCCGTGCATCACGGGCGGCCTCAATGGCGAGGTGCGGGGCCTTCTCGGGGTGGAAGCGTCCGAGGAAGAGCGCGAACTCCTCCTTCTCGCGATGAAACGGGAAGCTCTCCACACGTATCGCGTTGGTGACCGTCGCCACCCAGGGCAAGAGAGGAGCCTTGGCGCGTTGGGCTTCTGAGATCGCCACCAGCTCCACGCAGTCGTCCAACGCGTGGTAGTAGAGGCCGGGCTCCCCGTCGACGGGACCGTGCGCGGTGACGACCGTCGGGCAGGTGCGGCCACGCGCCAGCAGTGGTCCCGCCAACGTGTGGTCGTGCACCAGATCGACGGCGAGGCCCTCGACGATGCGGCCGACGAGGGCGGCGTGGACCGCTTCTGGCAACGGCAGCCCGAGCCCGTGCGACGGCGGTTGCTCATAGGTCGAGAAGAAGCGCTGGGCCTTCGTCCCGTGCCGCCCGGCCCCGATCAGGGTCACATGGTGGCCCCGGTCCACCAGCGCGTCGACGAGGTCGGCCACCACGGCTTCCACGCCGCCGTAGCCGCTGGGCGGAACGGTGAAGTAGGGCGGCGCCACCATGGCGATGCGGAGGGCTCGCCGATTGTCGCTGCGCCGCTCGACGAGCATGCGTTCGGGTCCATTCACGGGTTCACCTGGTCTTCTATCTCGTGCCCTGGTGCCGTTCGCTCACGCGCCCCCTCCCGGCCCGCTGGCCGAGCCGCGCCAACCGCGCGTCCTCAATGGCAGCGTCCCGTTCGGACGTGAGTGACGCTACCTTCTCTTCGAGGGCCAGCACCCTCCGGGCCCCGGCGAGACCTATCCCCTCGTCGGCGAGTCCGCTGATCCGCTGGACCAGATGAATCTGGCGACGGGAGTAGCGGCGCTGGCCGCCGGGGGAGCGGGCCGGTCGCACCACGTCGTACTCGTCCAGCCGGCGCAGGTAGGCCCGCTGCACGGCGAGCATCTCGGCGGCTTGGCCGACCGAGTACAGCGGCGCGTTCTCGTCGTCGATGGGCAGTGTCACCGGGCAATTCTAGGGAAAAACCTCACACCGAAGCAAGAGGTTTCTTCTAGCTGATCTTTCAACTATGGGGGGCGGTTCGGTGTCGGGCCGGCAGCCCGGGGCCGGTGGCTGCCCGGCGGTGTGGTCCCGCATTGTGCCAGTGTTGGGTGGGCGTTCGGTCGGAATTGCGCCGCGGTCCGTACAGTTCGATGGAAAGTCGACCGCGGAACCGCCACCGCACTGGAGGCTCGGGCGTGAAGGAGATCAGAGCAACGGACCGCCATCGCGCCATGGGGAACGTCGAATGACGAGTGAACCCACGGGCGACGGGAGGCGACGGGGAGCGTCCCCGTCCGGTCTGAACCCTGGTATCAGCGCCGCAGGATCGGCGGCGAAGAGAACCGCGCTCGATCCTTCGGCCGGACCGGCCGCCATCGGAGGGATGCTCGTGAAGAACAGCGTCGAACCTGCGCCGGGTGCGCCGCCACTACGGGATCGGCTGACCGCGGTCGTCAACGACATCACGAAGCTCGCCAACGCCGTGGAGGTGCTCAGCATTGCCCTCCCCGAGGATGGCGCCGTGGGCCGCCACGCCCGTTCGACCTGACGTCAGCGCGTCATGCCGCCGGCGACACTGCCGTCGGACAACGCCCGACGGCGGGTGATCACCCAGCGGTCCTGGCGCACGCCGTACTCGTCGATGTAGCGGCCCCAGTGGTCCACGCCGTGCCCCATCAGGACCATGAAGTAGCAGCGGCCGCGTGCGTGCGTCTCGTCCACCAGGTCGATCTGATGGGTGGCGGTGAAGTGGCGCACATGGTGGCCCGCGGGTAGCTCCTTGGCGCCCGCATCCCACATGGCCTTGGTGCTGGTGAAGATCGTCCGCACCTGCTCGACGCCTTCATAGCGCTGGACGGTGCCGTCGGGCGCGACGAGCTCCATCACGGCATCGTCGGCAAACACCTTCAACATCTCCTCGAACCGGCCCGAGTCGCCGTTGGCGTTGTAGCGCGCCACCAGATCGCGGATGCTCTCGCGTGCGATCAGTTCCCAGAGCTCCATGCCCCTACTCCCGGTCCCGAGGCGCCCGGCCCATCAGGAGAACTCCGGCAGTACCTGTTCTGCGAACAGCTCGAGGGTCTGCGGCTCGGCGCGGTCGGAGGTGAAGAAGACGAACGAGGTGATCCCCTTGTCGACCAGCTGCCCGATTCGGTCGACCACCATGGGGGGAGTCCCTATGTAGCCGCCCGCATCGAGACCCCAGCCCTCGGCCCCGAAGCGGCGCTGGGCGTTGGCCCGCGCCAGCTCCAGCGACGACTCGTCGGGGGCCAGCACCAGCATCGCCTCCTGGGATCGTCTGATCGTCGCCGGATCCCTGCCGATGGCCGCGCACTCGCGTTCGAGCACCTTCTCGCTCTCCTCCCAGCGGGCGAGTCCGTAGGTGGGGACGTTCCAGACGTCGGCGTAGCGGGCCACGAGTGGCATCGTGTGGCGCGGACCGATGCCCCCGATGTGGATGGGTGGGCGCGGGCTCTGGACCGGTGGTGGGAGGTTGGGGAGATCGTCCACCTCGTAGTGCCGGCCGGAGAAGGTCGTGGGCTGGCCGGTGAACATGCGGGTGAGGATCTCGAGGGACTCGCCCAGGCGCTCGGAGCGCTCCGGGAAGGTCCCCCAGGGCAGGCCCCCCTGATGGTGCTCGTGCTCGACCGATCCACTGCCGATGCCGAGGTCGAGACGGCCCCCCGAGAGCACGTCGAGCGTGGTGGCCATCTTGCCCAGCAGCGACGGGTGCCGGAAGTTGTTGCACAGCACGAGGTGGCCGACCCGCAGCCGGGTGGTCTGCGCCAGGATGTAGGTGGCCAGTGTCCACCCCTCGTAGGACGGGCGGTCGGGCTGCGCCGGGCTGTAGAGATGGTCGAAGAACCACAGGGAGTCGAAGCCGATCTCTTCGGCCAGCTTGGCCCGGTCGAGAATGGCCGCATAGTCGAAGGACACCTGTGGCACGTAGATGCCGAAGGTGATGGGGCTCATCGCGGGGGGGCCGTGCGGGCCATGACGAGCGCGGCCAGTCGGTCGTCGCTTCCGCTGTCGCGCACCTCCACCCGCACCAGGTCTCTGCCGACCCTCTCGGCGGTGGCCCGGCCCGGCCCGACGCGCACGGCGTTGAGGTAGCGGACGTCGAGGTCGAGGACAGGTGTCGCGGTGAGGGACTCGGCCGCAACCTCGGCGACCAGCGCCACGATCCCGCCCTGGAGTGTTCCCGCCGCTTGCGTCGTGAAGCGCACCAGGTCGACCTCGGCGACTCCTGCGGACAGGACGCGCACGCCCACGTGCTCGGGGAACGGGACGGGCATGGAGCCGTTGGTGCGCATCGTTGTCGTATGGGGAGGGGCCTGATCCTGGGGACGGGGCGAGGGCATGAACGTGAGGTAGCTGATCGCCACGAGCTCGGCCGTCGTGGCGTCGGAGAAGCGGATCTCGCCCGCCACGGTCGAAAGACCGCGCTTGACGATCCTCCCGGTCATCGACAGATCGTTCCCACAGCGCTCGGCGGCGAGCCAGACGGCGATGTCGAGGGTCACGGCCAGATTGGGCGAGGTCACCCAACAGGCGGGGATGCCCGCCATGCAGTCGGCGATCGTGGCCAGGACCGAGGGTCGGGGGGGTCCGGACTCGAACGATCGCAGTGCGTCGGAGAGGGTGGCGTCACCCGACATCTCCATGCCGTTCTCCGCCACCTCGAAGCCGAAGGGAATGTTGCCGATGAAGTAGCGCTGCAACGTGCGTCCCTCGGTTTCGCCCGGTGCGTCGTCTGCGGCTCCGACTTCGTTGAGTTGGGTCATGGCTCCGACACACTACCTGTGCCGGCCCTCCCGGCCAGTTTGCGCAGGGAGCGGTCCGATCGCTCCCGCTAGGATCGCACCTGCCCTAGCGACCAGTGAAGCAGGATGGCGGGATCGGCGTGACCAACGAAGAGTACGGATCAGTCAGCGTGAGCCACAGTGATGGGGTCGCGGTCGTGGAGTTGGTGCACGGAAAGGCCAACCCGCTCGACCGTGAGCTTCTAGCGGCGTTCGACCACGAGCTCGCCGCGTGCGCGGCGTCACCGGCGGTCCGGTCGGTTGTCATCACGGGCGCGGGGAGAGTGTTCTCCGGGGGGGTCGACTTACGCCGGATGCTCGATGAAGAGCCCGCGTACGCCGAGTGGTTCATCGTCGCACTCGGCGAGACCCTGGCGACGCTCTTCGCCTTTCCCAAGCCGACGGTGGCGGCGATCAACGGGCACGCCGTGGCCGGAGGTTGCCTCCTGGCGTGTGCCTGCGACGTGCGATTCGCCGCGGAGGGCGCGAAGATCGGGGTGATCGAACTTTCGGTCGGCGTCGCCTTCCCGGTATCGGCCCTCGAGATCCTCCGCCATGCCGCCGGGCCGCGCATGGAGGGACTCGTCTACGGGGCGGAGCTCGTCAATGTGGAGACGGCGATCGCCGCGGGCCTCGTGCACGAGGCGATGGACGGAGGGCTCTTGCTCGAGCGAGCGGTCGAGGAGGCGAGACGGCTCGGCGAACTCGATGCCACGGCGTTCGCGCTCACCAAGTGGTCGATGCGAGCGGCGACGCTCGAGCGCATCGAGCACGCCAGTCCGCAGTTCGATGCGGCGGTCATCGCGCAGTGGACCGACCCCGAGACCCGGCGCCAGCTCGAGTCGCGTTTCGCTGCGCCGCCGGGGTAGGCGGCACCTGCTCGAAGAGGTGCGCCCGGTCCGAGAGGTGCGGTTATCGGGAGGGGGTATGCTCCCCGGCCACCGATGACGTACCTCGAACCGCAGCTCGGAGAGATCCCTGCCCCGGTAGCCCAGGCCACGACCAAGCCGTTCTGGGAGGGGTGCGCCGAGCGGCGCCTCCTGTTCTTGCGCTGCGCGTCGTGTGGGTACGCGCTGCACCCGCCGGCCGTCGCGTGCAGCCACTGTGGTGGTCGCCAGCTTGCGTGGGAGCAGAGCGGTGGGCGGGGTACCGTCTACAGCTGGACCCGGATATGGAGGCCGCAGACCCCGGCGTTCGTGGTCCCCTACGTGGCGGTCATCGTGGAGCTCGACGAGGGGTGGTCGCTCGTCTCCAATCTCATCGGGTGTGACTCCGACGAGGCGGCCATCGGCATGCGGGTGGAGGTCGACTTCCACGCCATTGCCGGTGGTGCGGTGCTGCCCTACTTCCGGCCCCTCGCCGGACGCTCGCCATGAGCCGGCGCCCCACCGCGCCGCTGGCCGATGTCGCCATCGTCGGCGTGCACAACACCGAACAGGCCCGTCACCTCCCGGGTAAGGACTCCATGTCGGTGGCGTTCGAGGCGGCGCACGGGGCGCTCAGCGACGCGGGCCTGACCCCGTTCGATGTCGATGGAGTGGCCGGACCACTGAGCAGCGACTTCATCTACCAGACGGGGATCGCCCCGGCGTGGTACACGCACAACGCGGTGGGCATCCCCACGCTCCTCGAGAGCGTCTTCGCCATTCAATCCGGTATGGCCACGGTCGTGCTGGTGCTCTCCGGCACGGCAGGTCGTTACACGGCGCGCGAGGCGACGGCTCCGTGGACGCGCCCCAACAACGAGATGGTGGAGCCGTTCGGGATGTTCACCGCGACGCAGTTCGCACTGGTGGCGCAGCGCTACCTCTACGAGTACGGGGTGCCGGCGGAGGCCCTGGCCACGGTGGCGGCGACGATCAGGAACAACGGGCACGTCAATCCGGACGCGCTCTACTACGGCAAGGGCCCGTACACGCCGCAGGACATACTGGCGAGCCGGTTGATCGCCGAGCCGTACCACCTTCTCGACTGCGCATCGACCTCGGAGGGGGGAGCGGCCCTCATCCTGGCTCGGGCCGACGTGGCCCAGAACGCCTCCCCACGGCCCGTCTACCTGCTCGCCGGCGGGGCGGAGCAGTTCGGGCCGTCGTACCGGTACCCTCCCCGCCTCGATCTGCACGGCCGCGGCGACCACGATCTGACCCTCCAGTTCCTGGGCCGCAGGATCTTCGAGAGGGCCCTGGGCCAGGCGGGGCTGGTGCACGCCGACGTCGACGTGTTGGAGCTCTACGATCCGTTCTCCTTCGAGATCATCCGGCAGTTGGAGGCCTTCGGGTTCTGCGGTGTCGGCGAGGGTGGTGACTTCGTGCTCGACGGCACGATCGGTCCTGGCGGACGGTTTCCCGTCACCACCGACGGTGGCACGATGTCCTTCGGCCATCCCGGTGAGTTGACCCAGAAGCTGCAGCGGGTCATCAGGGGCGTCCAGCAGCTGCGCGGCACGTGCCGTTCCAACCAGAAGCCGGGAGCCGAGATCGCGCTCTGTACGGGCGGAGGTTCGGGACCGCTCTTCATGGATCTCCTCCTGCTGTCCGCCGCCCCGCCCTAGCCACCACCTCGGAGCGGCGAGCACGGGACGTCGCTGGCCCGACCCCTTATACTCCCGCCAAATGCGACCACTTCCCCTGCTCACACCGGACAACGAATTCTTCTGGACCTCCGGTGCGGACGGGCTGTTGCGGTTCCGCCGCTGCGCCGTGTGCCGGTCGTACCAGCATCCCATGGGCCCGATCTGCCGCACCTGTGGGTCCGCAGACCTTGCGCCCGAGGCGGTCAGCGGCCACGGCGTGGTGGTGGGCTTCACCATCAACGAGCACAGCTGGAGCCCCGACTTCACGCCGCCGTACGTCATCGCGATCGTGGCGATCGACGAGGATGCCCGGGTCCGCCTGACCACCAACCTGGTCGACATTCCGCACGACGAGGTGTTCGTGGGCCAGCGGGTCTCCGTCGTCTTCGAACACGTCGAGGACGTGTGGATCCCCAACTTCACCGCCCGCACCGACCTCACCGAGCCGGGCCCCATCCCCGAGGACGAGCCCATCGCCCCCCACGTGCGCCCGATGATCGGGGCCGACAAGGACAAGTTCGAGCACAAGGTGGCGCTGACCGGTATCGGCATGTCCAAGATCAGCCGCCACTCCGGCGTCGACCCGCTCTCGCTGACCATCGACGCCTGCCGCCAGGCCGTGGCCGACGCCGGGCTCTCCATGTCCGATATCGACGGCCTGTCGACCTATCCGGGCGGACCGGCGTCGAGCGGGTTCTCAGAGGGCGGGGTGCCCGCGCTCGAAGAGAGCCTCCGGGTGCGGCCGACCTGGTTCAACGGCTCCATGGAGACCCCCGGGCAGGGAGGGTCGGTCGTCAACGCCATGCTGGCCGTCGCCGCCGGCATCTGCCGCCACGTGCTGTGCTTCCGCACGGTGTGGGAGTCCTCTGCCAACGACCGGCGGCGAGCGCAACCTCCGGCGAGCGTGCGCCTCGAGGGGGACTTCGCCACCTGGCGGCACGTGTTCGGGGCGATGAGCGCCGCCAACTGGATCGGCATGAACGCCTCGAACCACTTCCACAAGTACGGCACGACGCGCGACGCCCTGGCGGCGGTGGCTCTCAACGCCCGGCGCAACGCTGCCCTGAATCCCGCCGCCATCTACCGCGAGCCGCTCACCATCGACGACTACTACGCCGCCCGGATGATCACCACACCGTTCGGGCTCTACGACTGTGACGTCCCGGTCGACGGATCGGTCGCCGTCGTCGTCTCGGCGAAGGACGCGGCGCGTGACGGACCCCGCCCCCCGATCCTGGTGGAGTCGGTGGGTACGCAGATCGTCGAGCGGTTGAGCTGGGACCAGGGAACGCTGAGCCATGAGCCCCAGACACAGGGCCCGGCCGCCCACCTGTGGTCCAGGTCGTCGCTGACCCAGGCCGACGTCGACCTGGCCGAGCTCTACGACGGGTTCACCTTCAACTGTCTGAGCTGGATCGAGGCCCTCGGCTTCTGTGGCATCGGCGAGATCGGCGACTATCTGGCCGATCCCGACCGCATCTCACTGGGCGGCGAGTTGCCGCTCAACACGTTCGGGGGCCAGCTGTCGGCGGGTCGGACGCACGGCTACGGCTACATCCACGAGGCCGTCGTGCAGCTGCGCGGCGACGCCGGCGCCCGGCAGGTGGCCAACGCCGAGGTGGCGGTGGTGAGCACCGGAGGGGGCACGCCCGGGGGGTGTTTCCTCTTCACGACCGATCGCTGACGGCTCGCTGACGGCGCTACGACCGATCGCAGGCTGCGAGCCCGGAGGGCCCGCCCACGAGCCCGCCCACGGGCCTGCCCCGAACGACGACCCAGGACGGCAACGCCGCTGACCTGCGGAGGCCCGGAGAGGCCGTGGTAGATTGGCAAAAATGCTGTAGAGACACGGGGAGGGTTCGCAGTGGAATCGGACGACATGATCCTGGTGAGCGTGGACGACCATGTCGTCGAGCCGCCCAACCTCTTCGAGGGGCGACTGCCCGCCAAGTACGCCGACCTTGCCCCCACGTTCATCACCCGCTCCGACGGCACCAACGCGTGGCTGTACGAGGGGGTCGAGCACGCCAACGTCGCTCTCAACGCCGTGGCCGGGCGACCTCCCGAGGAGTTCGGTTTGGAGCCCACGTCGCTCGACGAAATCCGTCCCGGCTGTTACGACGTCGTCGAGCGCGTCGCCGACATGGACGCCAACGGGGTACTCGGCTCGCTGAACTTCCCCTCCTTCCCCCACTTCTGCGGCCAGACCTTTGCCACCACCAAGGACAAGGACGTGGCCCTGGCCATGGTGCAGGCCTACAACGACTGGCACATCGACGAGTGGTGCGGGTCCCACCCCGGGCGGTTCATCCCCTGCCCGATCCCGGCCATCTGGGAGCCCGAGGTCCTGGCGGCCGAGGTACGGCGGTGCGCGGCCAAGGGGGCCCATGCGGTCACCTTCTCGGAGAATCCCTCCAAGCTGGGCTGGCCCAGCATCCACTCCGACCACTGGGACCCGTTCTGGCAGGCGTGCGTCGACGAAGAGGTGGTGGTGTGCCTGCACATCGGCTCCTCCTCGGAGATGACCATCACCTCGGCGGACGCCCCGATCGACGTACTGATCACTGTCACGCCGATCAACATCGTGAAGGCAGCGGCGGACCTCATCTGGTCGCCGGTCCTGCGCAAGTTCCCCACCATCAAGATCGCCCTCTCCGAGGGTGGGATCGGTTGGATTCCCTACTTCCTCGAGCGGATCGACTACAACTACCGGAAGCACCACGCGTGGACGGGGCAGGACTTCGGTGACCGGCTGCCCAGCGAGGTGTTCAACGAGCACATCATCACCTGCTTTATCGACGACGCCTTCGGCGTGGCCAGTCGCGACTACCTCAACATGGACAACGTGACGTGGGAGTGCGACTACCCGCACTCGGACACCACGTGGCCCACGGCGCCCGAGCAGCTCTGGAAGTACGTGAGCAAGCTCTCCGACCACGACATCAACCGGATCACCCATGAGAACGCCATGCGCCACTTCCACTACGACCCCTTCGCGGTGATCCCCAAGGAGGAGGCCACCGTACGAGCGCTTCGCTCCAGGGCCGGCGGCCGGGACGTGGCGGTCCACTCCACCCGGAAGGGCCCGCAGATGCCGAAGGCGACCAGGGCGGCCGACCTGGGTGCCTTCGCCGGCCAGCGATAGGCGTCCGAGCGGTTCCCAGATCGCCTAGACCCAGTTCACGTTGACCCAGTTCACCCAGACCCACTTCACCCAGACCCACTTCACCCAGACCCACTTCACCTAGAACCAGTTCAGCTCGACATGGATCTCTCGGACTCGGAAGAGCAGTCGACGCTCCGCAAGTACCTGGCCAACTTCTTCACCAGGGAGTCGACGACGGAGCGGGTGAGGGCCAGTGAACCGCTCGGATTCGACGCTCGACTCTGGTCCGACATGCTGGCGATGGGGCTTCCCTCCATGGCCGTTCCGGAGGCTCTGGGCGGTGGCGGCGCCGGTCTCGGGGATCTGACCCTGGCGGCAGAGGAGTTCGGTCGCAGGATTGCCCCAGCGCCGTTCATCGAGGCGGCCGCGGCCAACGACCTGTTGGCCCGACTGGCCGAGGAGGACGCCGGTGGGGTGGCGGGCGAGCTGCTGTCCGGCGCGCTCGAGGGTCGGTTGGTGTCGCTCGCCGTCCGCCCGGCGCACGGCGGAGTGGCTCGGCTGGCGCCCGCCGGCGCCATCGCAGACACCCTCCTGGCGCTGGACGGTGATGAGTTGGTGGCGGTGACTCTCGAGCGCGACCCCGAGGCTCCGGCGTCGGCCCCGGCGAACCTGGGCGCCGCGCCGATGGCCGACTGCCGGACGGACGGCAGTAGCCGGACGGTGCTCGCATCCGGTGCCCCGGCCCGGTCCCTGCACGACCACGCTGTGGCCGAATGGCAGATCCTCACCGCGTCCGCCCTGGTGGGGCTGGCCTCCGCCGCGCTGGAGATCGCCGTGGAGTACGTGAAGCAACGGCGGGCATTCGGCGTACCCATCGGATGGTTCCAATCGGTGCAGCACCGACTGGCCGACGATGTAACCGAGACCGACGGCGCTCGCCTCCTGGCCTATGAGGCAGCCTGGGCAACCGAGGAGCAGCACGCCAACGCCAGCGCGCTCGCCTCCATGTCCTTTCTCTTCGCCTCGGAGTCGGCGTTCAAGACGGCCGGAGACAGTCTTCACTTTCACGGCGGCTACGGCTACACCCTGGAGTACGACATACAGCTGTACTTCCGCCGGGCCAAGGCCTGGGCACTCGCCGCCGGCGACCCGCGGCGGGAGTTCCAGCGGCTGGCCGGGCTGCTCTTCGACGAAAGGGGACAGTGACGAGATGGACTTCTCCGTCGTCGACGACCTCGCCGAGCACCGGGAGGCGGCACGGGTCTGGGCCGAGGCCAACGTAGACCCGGCGTGGGCCAAGGAGCAGCACGAATCGGGGACCCACCAGACGGCCGGGCTGCATCGGCTGCTCGCCCGGGACGGGCTCCTCGGCGCCGGTTGGCCGCCCGAGTACGGCGGCACCGACGTGGATCCCGGATTCGCCCATGCCGTCATGGACGAGCTCCGTTCGCTCGGTCTCATGTGGGACGGGTGGTCGACGACGGTCATGGTCATCAACACCATTTCCCACGTCGGATCGGAGGAGCAGAAACGGACGATCATCCCCGCTGCGCTGAGGGGCGAGCTGCTCATCTCCCTCGGGTACTCCGAACCGGACTCGGGTTCCGACGTGGCGGCGGCGAGCACGAGGGCCGTGCGTGACGGCGAGGAGTGGGTGATCGACGGGCAGAAGATGTTCACCAGCACGGCGCAGGTGTGCAGCCACGTCTTCGTGCTCACCCGTACCAACACCGAGGTGCCCAAGCACAAGGGGCTGACGTTGTTCCTGGTGCCGACGGCCGCGGCGGGGTTCGATCTCCAGCCGATCTACACCCTGGGCGGCCAGCAGACCAATGCCACCTTCTACTCCGGCGTGAGGGTGCCAGACTCGGCGCGCATCGGCGGGGTGGACGCGGGTTGGTCGGTGATGCACGTCGCCTTGACCTTCGAGCGGGCGGGCGACCGCCGTGCGGGTGTCACGCTGGCCCGCAAGGTGGCGGACTGGGTTCGTCGCTCGGGAGGCGAGTACGGGATCGACATGGACGACGCCGTCACACGGGAGCGCCTGGCGCGGATCGCCATCGACGAGGAGGTGGCGGGGCTGCTCGGCATGAGGGTGCGGTGGATTTCGGAGTCCGGCGGCCTGCCGCGCGCCGAGGGCTCCATGCAGAAGCTGTTCGCCAGCGAGGCCTCCCTGCGCCACTACTCCGAACTGGTCGACATGCTGGGAGCCAGCGGTGTGCTCCAGGGGGATGGCGCGCCGATGGGCGGCGAACTCGAGGCTCACTTCCGCTCGACGGTCGTCGGGACGATCTACGGTGGGTCGAGCGAGATCCAGCGAGAGATCATCTCCGAGCTGCGACTGGGTCTCCCCAAGAGCCGCCCGGCCGCCTGACCAGGCCACCCGACCCGGGGCTGGCCGCCGCCCGGCCACCTGACGCAGCCACCGGCCGCCGCCAGGGCGCTCAGTGCCCGGTGAAGGCCGGGGGACGCTTCTCCATGAAGGCCTGGGCGCCCTCGCGCGCGTCGGCGCTCCCGAAGACGGCCCTGCTCTCCTCGGTGCTGGCCATTCCCGACTCTGCCCCGTGAGTGAGGGCGTTGCGCATCAACTTCTTGGTGAGCTGCACGCCGAGGGGGCCGTTGGCCGCCACCTCGGCGGCGAGGGCCAACGCGGCGGCCTTGAGCTCTGCCAAGGGGACCACCTGGTTGACCAGGCCGACCTCGGCGGCGCGCACCGCGCTGAACAGGCGGCCGGTGAGGCCCATTTCGAGGGCGATGGCCTGGGGGATCCGCAGCGGGAGGAGGGTACCCCCGCCGGCGGCGAACAGCCCGCGCTTGACCTCGGGCAGGCCGAAGCGGGCGTGGTCGGCGGCCACCACCAGATCGCAGCTCAGCACCAGCTCCATCCCCCCGCCGACGGCGGCCCCGTTGACGGCGGCGACGAGGGGCTTCTCGTAGGTGCCCCCCATGAACCGGGCCAGGGTCGCCGCCCCGGGGCGCTCGGCACCGTCACCCTGCCCCTCCCACCCGCCCAGCGTGCTCAGGTCCATTCCGGCGCAGAAGATCTTCTCTCCCGCTCCGGTCAGCACCACGGCCCGGGCGGAGTCGTCGGCCAAAATCTCGTCGAGCGCGACGCCCAGCTCGGCCAGCAGGGGCGGATTGAGCGAGTTGGCGGCCTCGGGCCGATTGAGGGTCAGGATCTCAATCTGCTCCACACGTTCTCGTTCAATGAGCATGGCTCTCTCCTGGGTGGCTAGGGCGGCGGGTAGTTCGGGCCGGTAGTCTTGGTCCCGGCAGCCAGCGTACGCAGTCGGCGAACGGGCCGAAGGGGAGAGATGCCATGACCAGCACGACACAGGGCGAGCACCGCATGCTGATCGACGGAAAGCTCGTCGACGCCAAGTCCGGCAAGACCTTCGACAACATCAACCCCGCCACCGAAGACGTCCTGGGGCCGGTGGCCGATGCCGGCCACGACGACATGGACGAGGCCATCGCCGCCGCCCGGCGGGCCTTCGACGAGACGACCTGGGCGACGGACAAAGCGTTCCGCCAGCGCTGCATCCGCCAGCTGCAGGCCGCCCTCGAAGAGGAGAGGGAGCTCCTGCGAGCGGAGCTGGTCGCCGAGGTGGGCGCTCCGATCGCGCTGACCTACGGACCCCAGCTCGACGCCCCGCTGGCCGAGGGCCTGCTGTGGCCGGCCCAGTACATCGACGAGTTCCCCTGGGAGCGGGACCTGCCGGAGGGCGCGGCGTTCGGCGCGCGCAGCTGGCGCCGGGTGGCCAAGGAAGCCGTCGGCGTCGTCGGGGCCATCGTCCCTTGGAACTACCCCTTCGAGGTGACCATCAACAAGCTCGGGCCGAGCCTCGCGGTCGGCAACACGGTGATCTTGAAGGCCGCCCCGAACACCCCGTGGAACGCCACCCGGATCGGCCGGCTGGTCGCCGAGCGCACCGACATCCCGCCGGGCGTGCTCCAGGTGGTCACCACCTCGGACAACGCGGTGGCCGAGGATCTGGTCATCGATCCCCGGGTCGATCTCATCTCCTTCACCGGATCGACTGCCGTGGGCCGCAGGATCATGGAGAAGGGCGCCCCCTCGCTCAAGCGGCTCTTCTTGGAGCTGGGCGGCAAGTCGGCCGACATCGTCCTCGACGACGCGGACTTCGAGCAGAAGCTGTCCATGGCCTGGATGATCTGTATCCACGGCGGCCAGGGGTGCGTCATGATGACCCGGATGCTCCTCCCCCGGTCGCGCTACGACGAGGGGATGGCCATCATCGAGGCGGGATTCAAGAACGTCCCCTACGGTGACCCGACCGATCCCTCCAACATCCAGGGCCCCCAGATCAGCGCCCTGCAGCGGGAGCGGGTGCTGGGCTACATCGAGAAGGGCAAGGAGGAGGGAGCCCGGCTGGTCTTCGGCGGCGGACGACCCTCCCACCTCGAGAAGGGCTACTTCGTCGAGCCCACCCTCTTCGCCGATGTGGACAACTCCATGAGCATCGCGCGCGAGGAGATCTTCGGACCGGTCCTGGTCGTGGTGCCCTTCGAGGACGATGACGACGCGGTCCGCGTGGCCAACGACAGTGAGTACGGCCTCGGGGTGGCGGTGACCTCGGGGTCCGAGGAGCGGGCCCTCGCCGTGGCGCGCCGGGTCCGCGCCGGAACGGTCTCGGTCAACGGCGGCATCTGGTACGGCGCAGACGCTCCATTCGGTGGCTACAAGGCCAGCGGCGTCGGCCGCCAGGGCGGCTTCGAAGGATTCGAGCAGTACTCCGAGACGAAGACCTACTCCGGAGGTCTCCCGCCGGCGTAGCATCCCCGGTTGTAACGCGTCTTCCCTGGAGGTCCGAGCCATTTGGCCAGGCCGCGCCCTGCGCTCACACGCGCTAGTGTCGCTGGGCAGCATCTGAGTGGTCGTAGCTTCACGGGCACGAAGTCAAGGGTACGGAACAGCGGAGTCAGGGTAGTTCGGTAGGCGGCCGGTAGGACCGCCCACAGTTCAGGGGGCATTCTCAGTTGTCAGATTTCCTTCCGTTCATCGTCATCGGCATCACGACCGGAGCGGTCTACGGCTTGGCGGGCGTGGGCCTGGTGCTGACCTACAAGACCTCGGGGATCTTCAACTTCGCCTACGGCGCCGTCGCCGCCCTCGCCGTCTTCGTCTTCTACTGGTTGCACACCGAGCACGGCATGCCCTGGCCCTATGCGGCGGCCCTCTGCCTCTTCGTGCTCTCGCCGCTCGAGGGCCTGGTCCTCGAATTGGTCGCCCGCACCCTCGAGAACGCCACGCCCACCTTGAAGGTGGTCTCCACCGTCGGCATCCTGCTCTTCATGGTCGGCCTGGGGGAGATCTGGTACGGCGACTCGAACACCTCCTTCCCCTCGTTCCTCGACACCAACACCGTCCGGTTCCTGGGCGTCAACATCGGCTTCGACCAGATCATGGTCATGATCATCTCCGTCGTGGCCACGGCCGTCCTGTACTACTTCTTCCGCTTCGTGCGCCTGGGGGTGGCCATGCGCGGCGTGGTCGACAACCCCGAGCTGGTCTCCATGACGGGCACCAACCCGCTGGTCGTGCGCCGCTGGGCCTGGATCATCGGCACGATCTTCGCCTCCATGGCGGGCCTGCTCATCGCCCCGTCGCTGAACCTCGATGCCTATACCATCGCCCTACTGGTCGTGTCCGCCTTCGGCGCGGCGGCCATCGGCTACTTCTCCAATCTCCCCCTCGTGTTCGTCGGTGGCCTGCTCATCGGCGTGGTGGACGCCCTGGCCACCAAGTACGCCGCCACCATCTCCTGGTTGGGCGGGCTCTCGGCCGGACTGCCCTTCATCGTCTTGTTCATCGTGCTGATCGTCATGCCCAAGGCCAGGTTGGCCGAACGGCGCGTGGTGACCTCGGTGCCGCTGCGCCAGTCGTGGTATGCCCCGACGCGGATGCGCCTGGTGGCGGCCGTCATCGCCCTGGCCTTCTTCGCCTACGTGCCCGTCTTCGTCGGCACGCAGCTGGTCACCTGGTCGAGCGGTCTGGTCTACGTCATGCTCTTCTTGTCGCTCGGACTGCTCATCAAGACCTCGGGTCAGATCTCGCTGTGCCACCTGGCCTTCGCCGCGGTGGGGGCGGCGGCGTTCGGGCACTTCACCGCCGACTGGCACATCCCGTGGCTGGGGGCGTTGCTCTTGGCCGGGCTTGTGGCCATGCCGGTGGGCGCCATCATCGCCATCCCGGCCATCCGCCTCTCGGGGGTCTTCCTGGCCCTGGCCACCTACGGGTTCGGGATCCTGCTCGAGCAGATGTTCTACCAAACCGGTCCCATGTTCGGGCCGACCACCTCGGGCATTCCCACCCCCCGTCCCGACGTGACCATCTTCGGTTGGCAGCTCTTCAGCGACAAGGGGTTCTACTACGTACTGCTCATCTTCGTGGTGCTGACGGTCGTCGCCGTGCAGTCGATCTTGCGCGGCCGCATGGGACGCCTGTTGAGAGGCCTCTCCGATTCGTCGGTGGCCCTCGAGACCCACGGGGCGACGACCAACGTCATGAAGGTCCTGGTGTTCTGCATCACGGCGGGACTGGCCGCTGTCGCCGGCGCCCTGCTGGCCTCCCTGTACGACTACGGGCTGGGCACCAACTACAGCTCGTTCTCCTCGTTGACCATGGTGGCCATCGTCGTCCTCATCGTCATGGGCGATCCGTGGTACGCCATCGTGGCCGGGATCACCTTCGAGGTCATTCCGGGCTACATCAACATCGGCAACATCAACTACTACGAGTCGATGCTCTTCGGGCTGTCGGCGGCCACGTTCGCGGTGCAGGTGAACCGTGTCCCTTCGGTGCCCTTGCCCGTGCGCCGGGTCATCGACCGCTGGGGCGGCCGAGCGCCCGAGACCGTGCTGGAGGAAGGCGAGCTCGAAGAGCTGGTCTCGGATGCGGAGGCGGAGGAGAAGGCGAGCGCCCGGGCCGACCGCGAGATGGCCCGCCGCGTGGCGGTGAGCGCCACGGGCGAGGCCGGCCTCGCGGTGCGCGAGCTGTCGGTGCAGTACGGCGGGGTCCGGGCCGTCGACAACGTCAGCCTCGAGGCGCCGATGGCCCGTATCACCGGACTGGTCGGGCCGAACGGGGCCGGCAAGACGACGACCTTCAACGCCTGCTCGGGTCTGCTCAAGCCGACCACCGGCAGGGTCCTGCTGCACGATCGCGACGTGACGGGGATGGGGCCGGCGGGGCGGTCGCGCTTGGGCCTCGGGCGGACGTTCCAAAAGGCCGAGCTGTTCAACTCGCTCACCGTGCGCGAGAACGTCGTGCTGGGGCGCGAGGCCGCCTTGGCCGG
>Ga0302181_10001038_pt1 | contig 21447 bp, 15 predicted proteins | sample I_Palsa_E3_3_FD_198786 | JGI IMG/M metagenome (GOLD analysis project Ga0302181, IMG submission 198786) | Peat permafrost microbial communities from Stordalen Mire near Abisko, Sweden - I_Palsa_E3_3 | ecosystem: Environmental > Terrestrial > Soil > Palsa > Peat permafrost | place: Sweden...
GCCGCCGGTGGCGCGCAGCTTGGAGATGATTTCCTCGTTGTTCGACAGCGTCACCTCCACCTGGATGCCGGTCTCCTGCTTGAACTGCGCGATCACCTCGGCCGGCGCGTAGTCGGCCCAGGTGATCAGGCGCAGTTTCTTGGCGTCGTCGGCCACCGCAGTCCCGTACGCCACCAGGGCCAGCAGCAGCAGATTGCCGAACAGGGCTTTCATAAATTCTCCATTCCGAAGCGCGTGCGTTTATTAATCATAAGGCCGGGCTGTGACGCTGCACGACACGCCAAGCTTCTCCGTTCACCCGGGCGTCGTCAATTTACCGCGCTCGATCTAGCCGCGCAGCCGCACTCCCGCCGGATCGTACAGCGGCTGCAGCCGCACCGTGGCCGCGCACATGTCACCCAGGATATCGATCTGGAAGCTCTCGCCGTCGCGTGCCAGGCTGGCCGGCACGTAGCCGGCGGCAAGGCTCTTGCCGATGCAATGGCCGTAGGCGCCCGAGGTCACATAGCCCACCGCCGCGCCATCCTTGATGATCGACTCGTAGCCGATCACATCGGCATCGGCGGCCGCGACCTCCATGATCACGAAGCGGCGCGCCGGCCCGGCCGCGCGCTCGGCGCAGGCGGCGGCGCGACCGGTGAAATCCGCCTTACCGAAGTCGATGAAGCGGTCGAGTCCGGTTTCAGCTGCGGTGTAGTCGGGGCGGAAGTCCTTGTTGAACGAACCATAGCCCTTCTCCAGGCGCAGCGACGACAGCGCACGGCCGCCGAAATGCTTGAGGCCGAGCGAGCGCCCGGCGTCCCACAGCTCATCGTACAGGGTGGCGAAATAATCGGGCGTGGTCCAGATCTCGTAGCCGAGCTCGCCGGTGAAACCGGCGCGGGTCAGGATCGCCGGCGCCAAGCCAACCGCCGCCTGCCTGAGCTGGAACAGTTTGAACGCTGTGGGCGACAGATCCTCGCGCACCAGCTGCTGTAGCAGTGCACGCGACTGGGGCCCGGCGATCGACACGCCACACAGCGTCGAGGCCGCCGAGCGTATGAATACGTCGGCCGCAGGCTCGCTGGCCCAGAACCAGCGCAGATGAAATTCCTCGGCAAAGCCTGAGCCCACGATCATGAAGCGATCATCGGCCAGGCAGGCGATCGTCAGGTCGCCGATGATGCGTCCGGAGGGACTGAGCATCGGCGCCAGCGCGAGTCGTCCCGGTGCGGGTATCCGACTGGCAAACACCCGATCAAGCCATGCGCGCGCGCCGCGACCGGTGACTTCGTATTTGCCGTAGTTGGTGGTTTCGTACAGGCCGACCGAGGCGCGCACCGCGTGGCATTCGGCGCGCACATGAGCAAAGGCTTCCGAGCGCCGATAGGTGGGAGTCTCGGTCGGCGGCACACCGCTCGGTGCGAACCAGAGCGCGTGCTCGAGTCCGAAGTTGGCTCCCATGACCGCGCCGGCTGCGCGCAGCTGGTCGTAGATCGGTGAACGGCGCACCGGACGGGCGGCGGGCAACTCCTCGTTCGGATAGGCCAGTCGGAAGCGGCGCGAATAATTTTCCGGCACCTTGAGCGACGTGTATCGGGGCGTGGCAAAGGCACCGAAGCGCGCCACGTCCATCGACAGAATGTCCTGGCCAGGGTCGTTGTGAGCCATCCAGCGCGACAGCACCAGACCGATGCCCCCTCCCTGGCTGAAACCCGCCATCACCGCGCAGGCCACCCAGTAGTTGGGCAGGCCGCGCACCGGCCCGACCAGCGGATTACCGTCGGGAGCGAAGGTAAACGGGCCGTTGATCGCCTTCCTGATACCCACGCGTCCGAGCGCCGGAAAATGCTGGAACCCGACCTCGAAGTACGGTGCCAGGCGCTCGAAATCATCGGGCAGCAGCTGCATCGAAAAGTCATCCGGGGTTTTTACCGCCGACCAGACCACACCCAGCGGCTCGTAGGTTCCGATCAACGCCCCGCCGCGCTCCTGGCGCATGTAGATCTCGCCCGCATAGTCGGTGGTGTTGACGATCTCGTGCTCGCGACCGGCGAGCTCCGGAATGTCCTCGGTTATCAGGTAGTGGTGCTCCATCGCCAGCACCGGCAGTTCGATGCCGACCATGTGGCCGACTTCGCGCGCCCACAAGCCGGCGCAATTGACCACATGCTCGGCGTGCACCGGGCCCTTGTCGGTGATCACGTCCCACGAGGCGTCGCGGCCCTGCGCCAGCGAGCGCACCCGCGTGAAGCGTTCCACCGCGGCGCCGAGCTGACGCGCCGCCTTGACGTAGGCGTGCGTGGTGCCGGACGGATCGCAATGTCCGCCGTCCGCGCGCCACAGCGCGCCGATGAAATGGCTGGTGTCGATCAGCGGATTGAGGCGCCGGGCCTGCTCGAGCGAGATCATCTCGGTTTCCATCCCGAGGTAACGCGCGCGCGAACAGATGAGTTTCAGGCTGTCGAGCTCGCCGGGGGTCGCCGCCAGCATCAGGCCGCCGTTTGGATGCAGGCCGCAGGACTGGCCCGACAGTGCCTCGATCTCCCGATACAGGTCGATGGTGTATTTTTGCAGCCGCGAGATGTTGGCTTCACCGTTGAAGGTGTGCATGCCGCCGGCCGCGTGCCAGGTCGAACCTGCCGCCAGTTCGCTCTGCTCGATCAGCAGCACGTCGGTCCAGCCGATCTTCGCCAGGTGATAGAGCACACTGGCGCCGACCACGCCGCCGCCGATGATCACCACTCGTGCGCTGGCCTTCATGACAGTCTATCTCCAGCCCCGGCGAGGCCATCAGACACGGCGGCGTCATGTTTCTGCGATGGCGGCTCGAAGCCCAACAGCCTTGAAGCGGACACGAGCCATTCGTGAAAATGACGTGCCGTAGTCGCGGGCGTCAGCAGCAACAGGCCCGATGCCAGTGCCACCAGGATCACCGGGACCTGCGCCATGATCGTGGCGCAGGCCGTGCCCACCGGGAATGCCAGCGGATCTAGATCGATGCGACAGGACCTGACGAGCACCTCGCGGGCCTGCGAGCCGGCGAATTCCAGCGCGCTGAAGCCCGAGGACTGATCGAGCACGGCGCCGAGGCCGGCGCACGCGGCCTGCCAGGCTGCCGCGCTTGCTCCCGCGGGGGCCGGCGGGCTCAGTATCAGCCAGCGATCCGGACGCACGCACAGCGCGAGGTGACCGGTCGCGACCAGCGCACGGCCGAGTGCCGGAAGTGGCACCCCGCGGCCGAGCGCGATCCTGGCAACGTCGAGCGCGCGCCCGCGCAGCGCCGCGATCTCGACGATATCGCTGGCGCTGGTCTCGAGCTGCAGGCCGGCAGCTTTGCCGGGCATCGGCCGAGGCTCAGGCGCGGACACGAACATTCTCCGGATCAATCATATGCGGGCTGACGATCTCGACCTCCGTGGCCTCTTTGTGGATCGGCGAGCTGGCGAGCAGGCGCTGCCCGCTGTGCTGCTGGCCGCCGGCGAGCAACGCCAGGCCCACCCAGCCAGGAAGCTCGGTCGAAGGTGTCGAGGAAGTCACGTAACCCAGGCTCGTGGTGCGCGCCGTTGGCGCAACCAGGTGCGAGCCGTTGCGCAGCCGTCGTGCGCGATTCACTGGCCGTACACCCACCAGCTGCATCCGATCGGGCGCACCCAGGCCGGCACGCTGCGATAGCGTGCGGCCGATGAAGTCAACCTGCTGCTTGAGCATGCGCTGGAAACCGAGATCCGCAGCGCACGTGTTGCCATTGATCTCGGCTGCCGTCACGTGGCCCTTCTCGATGCGCAGCGTATTGAGCGCATCCAGACCGTACGGCTCGATGCCAAACGGCTGGCCGGCCGCGAGCACCGCCAGCCACACCGATAGCCCGTGGCGCGCTGGCACCGCCAGCTCGTAGGCCAGCTCGCCGGAAAACGAGATACGAAACACCCGTCCCGCGACGCCCGCAATCGTGGCTGCGCTCGCCGCCATGAACGGAAACGCCTGGCTCGACAGATCCAGATCCGCGACCACCGCGGCCACGACCTCGCGTGAGCGCGGCCCCGCGATCGCGAACTGCGCCCACTGATCGGCGACGTCGCTCAGCAGTACATCAAATTGCGGGCACATCGCCTGCAAGTGAAATTCCATGTGCTCGAGCACCACTGCCGCGTTGGCGGTGGTCGTGGTCACGAGGAAGTGCTGCTGCGCGAGCCGCGAGGTGGTGCCGTCGTCGAGCACCATGCCGTCCTCGCGCAGCATGATGCCGTAGCGCGAGCGCCCGACGGCCAGCGTCGACAAGGTATTGGCATAAATAAAATCCAGGAACTTCGCGGCATCCGGCCCCTGTACGTCGATCTTGCCCAGGGTCGACATGTCCGAAATGCCGACCGAACGCCGTACCGCTCGTGCTTCGCGCAGCACCGCTTCCCAGCCGGTTTGCCGCGAATAGACCAGCGGCCGCAGCCACAGACCGGTGGTCACGAAGCTTGCGCCAGCGGCCTCATGCCAGTCGTGCAACGGCAAACGGCGCTTGGGTTTGAGGTGCTGGCGCACTTCGCTGCCTGCAAGCGCGGCCAGTGGCACCGGCTGCGAATACGGCCGCGGCTTGGGTTGCCCGACCTCCGACAGCGGCAATCCGCGCGCCTGCGCCAGCACCGCGCTGCCGACCAGACCGCCGATGCGCCCCTGGTCGGTGGCCATCCCATGGGTGGTGTAGCGCTTCATGTGCTCCACGTGCTCGTAGCCCTCGCGCTGGGCGAGCCGCACATCCGCGGCGGTCACATCGTTCTGCAGATCCACGAATGCCTTGCCGCGCGCGCGCACCTCCCACAGCGCATCGATCGGTGTTGCCGCAGGGTCGGGCGCCACCGCAAGTCCCAAGCCCGCGGCGAGGCTCGCGTGACCGAGTTCCGCCGCGATGACGCGCGCCGCCGCCTCGCCGTTGCGGGCGGCGGCCGCAAGCCCAAATACGCCGCGCGCCGCACCCGCCATCCGTCCGACCGCAGGCGACAGGTCCGGCGTGAAGGCGGCGATCGCATCCTGCCATCTAAGCGCTGCCCCGAGCTGGCTGGCGAGCGCGGTCGCCGGGCAGTAGCCGCCGGAGATCAGCAGGCAATCGGCCTCGAACTCGCGCCGCTGGCCGCCATCCCGGTTCGCGACCCTGACGCCGCCCACCCCAGCGCGCCCGATGACCGCCTCGACCACCGCGCCATCATGCACTTCGATGCCCAGCGCCCGGGCGCGCTCGGCTGCCAGCGAACCGCGGCGCACGTCGATCACGCCGAGGCGTTCGATACCCGCGCCGGCTAACGCAAAAACTGTCTCGTAGGCCTGATCGGTGTTGAGGAAAAATGCCGGCTGGCGGCCAACGGCAACACCGTAACGGCGCAGGTAAGCCAGCGCTGCTCCTGCCAGCATCACCCCCGGCAGGTCGTTGCCCGGAAAGGCGATCAGCCGCTCGAGCGCCCCGGTGGCGAATATCACGCGCCGGGCACGGATGATGCGCAGCCGCTCACGCAGTCCACCGTGGCTGGCAGCGTCAGCGCCTGCCAGGTTTTCAAGTGCGCCGAACACACCGTGGCCGTAGGCCCCGAGCACCGTGGTGCGCGGCAGGCAGCGCACCTGCGGCAGGGCTGAAAGCGCGGCGCACGTGCTCTGGCGCCAATCGGCCCAGCGCGCATCGAGCAGCGCGCCGCCACCCAGCACCGCGTCCTGTTCCGCCAGCATCACCGTGAGGCCGCTCGCGCCCAGGCGATGCGCAGCGGTGAGACCCGCGACCCCGGCACCCACCACGAGTACGTCGGTGTGATCGTGCACCGTCTCGGCCGCCGCCGCGTGCTCACCCACGAGCGCGTCGAGCCGGCCGAGTCCCGCGGCGCGGCGGATCAGCGGCTCGTACAGCCGCTCCCATGCCCAGCCCGGCGCCATGAAAGTCTTGTAATAGAAGCCCGCGGGCAGAAACCGCGCGACGAGGTCGTTGAGCGCCATCACGTCGAATCCGAGCGACGGCCAGCGGTTCTGGCTTTCCGCCACCAGGCCCTGGTACAACATGAGCGTGGTGGCGAGATGGTTGGGCTCGCGGCCGCCGGCACCGATCAAATCGACCAACGCACACGGCTCTTCCGGTCCGGCCGTCACGATGCCGCGCGGCCGGTGATATTTGAAGCTGCGCCCGATCAGCTGCCTGCCGTTGGCGAGCAGCGCCGACGCCAGCGTGTCGCCAGCCAGCCCCTGCATCGGCCGCCCGTCGAAGCGAAAGCCGAGCGGGCGCGCAGCGTCGGTGAGCAGACCGTGGGCGATACGGGCAGCTCCTTGCATCAGCGCCCCGGTTCCTGCGGCAGCGACGGCTGATCCTGCGCGGTGCCGACCCAGCGGATTTCATGAGTCACTGTGTGACGTACCAATTTCAGCAGCGCGCGGCAGCCGCCGACGTGCAGCCACCACTCCAGGTGCCAGCCGCGCGGATTTTTGCGCTCATAGACATAGGCGCTGAACGCGGCCAGTCCGGCATCAGCGGCGGGCCGCGACTGGCTGGCGTCACCGCGGTAGCGAAACTCGGTTTCGTCGCGCTCGCCACACCACGGACATCGGATTCGCAGCATCGATCGTCGTTATCAGTGCGCGTACGGAAATGGCCCGGCGCCGCGCTCGTCCAGCGTCAGGCCGGCCGCGAAGCGGCCGAGATCCAGATGCGCGGCAACCGGATGCGGAGCGTCGCGCGCGATCAGGTGCGCGGTGCACATGCCGCCGGCCGGAATGGCCTTGAAGCCGCCGTAACACCAGCCGCCGTTGAGGATCAGGCCGTCGACCGGCGTTTTCGAGATAATCGGCGAGCCGTCCATGCTCATGTCCATGACCCCGCCCCATTGCCGTAGCACCTTCACCCGCGCGAGCCCCGGCATCAGCGTCACCGCCTCCATCGCCACCTCTTCGGCGATCGGCAGCGTACCGCGCTGCCCGTAGGTGTTGTAGCCATCGATGGCGCCGCCGAACACCAGGCCACCCTTGTCCGACTGACTGATGTAGAAATGTCCGGCACCGTAGGTGACCACGACGTCCAGCACCGGCTTGATGGCTTCGCTGACGAACGCCTGCAGCACGTGAGTCTCGATCGGCAATGTCAGTCCGGCCATTGCCGCCAGTTGCGAGGAATGGCCGGCCACGGCGAGGCAGATCGTGTCGGCCTCGATCAGCCCGCGCGTGGTGTCAACGCCGGTCACCCGCCGTGCGTCGCGCCGCATGCCGGTGACCTCGCAGTGCTCGATGATGTCCACACCGGCCTGGCAGGCCGCGCGCGCGTAGCCCCACGCGACCGCATCGTGGCGCACGGTACCGCCGCGCGGCTGCAAAAAACCGCCCAGCACCGGGTAGCGGCCATTATCCAGATCGACCAGCGGCACCAGCAGCTTCACCGCCTCGCGGGTCACCGGCACCGCGTCCACGCCAAGCAGCCGCATCAGGTTGGCGCGCCGGGTAAACAGATCGCGCTGCGCTTCGGTGTGGAACAGGTTGAGCGTGCCGCGCTGGCTGACCATGGTGTTGAAGTTCAGCCGGCGCTCGAGCCGCTCCCACAATTTCAGCGAGTAGTCGTAGAAGCGGATATTGTCCGGCAGGAAGTAGTTCGAACGGATGATGGTGGTATTGCGGCCGACGTTACCTAGTCCGATGGGACCTTTTTCCAGCACCGCCACATCGCGGATGCCGTACTCGCTCGCGAGGTAATACGCGGTCGCCAGCCCGTGGCCGCCGCCACCGACGATGACTACGCGGTAGCGCGGGCGCGGCGTCGCCTTGCTCCAGGCGGGCCGCCAGCCGCGCTGGCCGCCCAGACCCTCGACCAGCAGCCGCCAGCCCGAATAGCGGCCGCTGGATTCGCGTGCGGCGCGCGTGGGCACCGGCTCAGGGTTAGGCTCGGCAGTCATGTTTGCCGGCCATCATAAAGCGCCGGCGCGGCCATGAGTGCATTTTGCGCGATCCACGGCGCTCTTGACGCGCATCACGACAACCGACACCGTGGCGGTCGGCATGGAGGTGGCCGTGGCCAACATTCTGAAGTCACTGTGCGTGGCCGCGGCACTGGCGCTGGGTGCATCCCCACCGTTGCAGGCGGCGGTGGTCGTGTCCTCGAAGCTCTCGAGCGAGTCGGCCATGATCGGCCACATGATCCGGCTGCTGCTGAATGCGAATGGAATCGCCACGGTGGATCGGATGACGCTCGGCGCGACGCCGGTGGTGCGCAAGGCGCTGCTGTCGGGCGAGATCGACCTCTATGTGGAGTACACCGGCAACGCCGGATTTTTTTTCAACGTCGCATCCGATCCTGCATGGAAGGATCTGCAGCAGGGCTATCAACTCGGCTCGCGGCTCGACTATGCCGCCAACCACATCGTGTGGCTCACGCCCGCCGATGCCAGCAACTCCTGGGCGCTGGCGGTGCGCCGCGACGTCGCCGTTGCCAATAACCTGAAGACGATGAGTGATTTCGGCCGCTGGGTAGCGGGCGGTGGCAGGGTGGTGCTTGCCTGTTCGGCTGAGTTCGCCAATGCCGGTACGCTGCGCTCACTCGAGAAGACCTACGGATTTACCATGCAATCCGCGCAGCTGATCGTGCTCGCCGGCGGCGAAACCTCCGCTACCATCGGCGCGGCGGCCGCGCGCACCAACGGCACTAATACCGCCATGGTTTACGGCACCGACGGCGGCATCGACGCGGCGAATCTGCAGATCCTGGAGGATGATCGCCACGATCAGCCGATCTATGCGCCGGTGCCGATCATCCGCGAGGCGGTGCTCGCGGCGAACCCGCAGATCGCGCAGCTGGTCAAGCCGCTGATGCAGAGCTTCACGCGCGAAACGCTGCAGCGCCTGAATGCACGGGTGCAGATCGACGGCGAATCGGCTCAGTCGGTGGCCGAAGACTATCTGCACACCCTCGGCCTGCTGAAGTGACACTGCAGACTATGGCGACGGGAATTGCCCGACGGCAGCGGATCGATCCGCTCGGTGCGCTGGTCACGGCCGTGGGCGCCGCAGCGCTGCTGTGGCTGCCGTTCGTGGTGTTGAAGCCGAATCGCATCCTGCCGGGCGATGCACGCAGTCTCGTGGCGGTGCTGCCGGCATCCGCGGCGATCGCCTGTCTGGCGAGCCTGATGCTGGTGGCGCTGGTGGCGCTGGCCATGTCCAACGCCCGGGTGCGGCTGGCTGCGGCGCTGCTGGGCGTGATCGTGGTGGCAGCGGCGATCGCCACGGCGGGCAATCTGCTGACACCTGCCGGCAACAGGGTGGTGCGCGTCGCACCCGGCTCGGGTTTCTGGGTGCTGCTGGTGGCAGTAGGCCTGATGGCTACCGACGCCATCACACGCTTGCGGCCACGGCCTGCCGCACGCGTACTGATGCTGGCGCTGTTCGCTGCGGCCGCGCTGTTGGCGCTGGCGCACGGCACTTTCGACCACCTGTCGGTGATGCGCGAGTACGCGGTCAATGCCGGCCGCTTCGCGCACGAGGTGCGCCAGCACGTATGGCTGGCGCTCGGCTCGCTCGCCGCCGCGGTCATCGTGGCGCTGCCGCTGGGCATCTTGTGTCATCGCGTACCGCGGCTGCGGGGCGGCGTCCTGGGCACGCTCAATGTGATCCAGACGATTCCTGCGATCGCGCTGTTCGGCATCCTGATGGCGCCGCTCGGAGCGCTGGCAGCCGCCGTACCGCTGGCCGCGCAGCTGGGAATCCGCGGCATCGGCGCCGCCCCCGCGGTCGTGGCGCTGTTCCTGTATTCATTGCTGCCGGTGGTGGCCAATACCGTCGCCGGCCTGAAGCGGGTGTCGCCCGCCGCGGTGGAAGCCGCGCGCGGCATGGGCATGACCAGCTGGCAGGTTCTGACAGGGGTCGAACTGTCACTGGCGCTGCCGACGATTCTCACCGGTATTCGTATCGTGCTGGTACAGAACATCGGCCTGGTGACCGTGGCCGCGCTGATCGGCGGCGGCGGCCTCGGGGTGTTTGTGTTCCAGGGCATCGGACAGACGGCGATCGACCTGGTGCTGCTCGGAGCCATTCCCACGGTGGCGCTCGCCTTCTCGGCCGCGGTGCTGCTGGATGCGCTGGTTGAGACGATGAATCGGGCGCGGCAATGATCACCCTTGAGCAGCTGAGCAAGCGCTACGGCACCACCACGGTGGTCGATCAGGTGTCCATGGCGATCGAACGCAATTCGATCACGGTGATCGTGGGCACTTCCGGTTCGGGCAAGTCGACGCTGCTGCGCATGATCAATCGCCTGGTCGAGCCGAGCAGCGGCCGGGTGCTGATCGACGGCAACGACACTGCGCGCGAACCCGCGCATCTGCTGCGGCGGCGGATTGGCTATGCGATCCAGGGCCACGGACTGTTCCCGCACCGCACCGTGGCCGAGAATATCGGCACCGTGCCGCGCCTGCTCGGTTGGGATCAGGGCCGCGTGCGCGCCCGGGTCGACGAGCTGCTCACCGTGTTCCAGCTCGATCCGGGCGAATTCGCGGGAAAATTTCCACATCAGCTGTCCGGCGGCCAGCAGCAACGCGTCGGCGTGGCGCGCGCGCTGGCCGCGGAACCGGCGGTGCTGTTGATGGACGAACCATTCGGTGCGCTCGACCCGATCATCCGCGCCAAGGCGCAGGATGATCTGCTCGACCTCCAGCGCCGCTTCGCCACCACGATCGTGCTCGTGACCCACGACATGGATGAAGCGTTCCGTCTTGGCAGTCGCGTCGCGGTGATGAGCCAGGGCCGGGTGCTGCAGTACGACCGCCCGGCGGTGCTGCTCACGCGCCCCGCGGACCCGTTCGTGTCGCGGATGACCGGTAGCGCCGATCGCGCCATGAAGCTGCTGTCGCTGACCACGGCAGGTGAAGTGGCGGTACCGGGGGCCTCCAGCGGCCCGACCGTAGCCGCATCCGCCTCGTTGCGCGACGCGCTGTCCGAACTGGTGTGGCGCGGCGCTGAATCCGCCGCGGTAATCGACGCCAATGGGATGCCCTGCGGACGCCTCACGGTGGCCGCGATTCTCGCGCACGGACGGCCGGATTGATGGCGCGCGGCGCGGTGCTGCTGCGCCTGGCGGCGCTGGGTATGCTGGTGGCATTCCTGCTGACACCGCACAGCTTCGCTCCGCTGTTTCAGCCGCTGACCGAGTACGGAGCCCCGGCGATCTACGATCAGGGCAATCTGCTGCGACTGGCGCTAGCGCAGATCGGTACCGTGCTGTGCGCGGTGGCGGCCAGCACGCTGCTGGCGGTCGCACTTGGCATCGCGGTGACCCGCGCCGGCGGTGCGCAGTTCCTGCCGTTGTCGCGCACGCTGGTCAATATCGGCCAGACCTTCCCGCCGGTGGCGGTGCTGGCGATCGCGGTACCGCTGGTCGGCTTCGGCCTGAAGCCCACACTGATCGCCTTATTCTGTTTTGGCCTGCTGCCGATCTTCGAGAACACGATCAGCGGTCTGCGAACTTGTCCGCCGGCGGTGCTGGAGGCCGCCAGCGGCATGGGCATGAGCCCGGTCCAGCGCCTGCTATCGGTCGAGCTCCCACTTGCTATGCCATTGATTCTAGAGGGGATAAGATTGTCCCTGGTGATCAGCGTGGGCACCGCTGCCATCGGCTCCACGGTGGGCGCCAAGGGCCTGGGAGAGGTGATCATCGCCGGACTTCTGTCAAATAATACCGCCTTCATCCTGCAGGGCGGCCTGGTGACCGGACTGATCGCAATACTGATGTATGACGCGATGGTAGCGCTCGAGCGGCAGCTGTTCGGCAACGCCCGCATCGAATAGCTGCCGCTGGTTAATGCATCAGGTTATGCGACCGGTTCCACGGCGCCGCTTGACGATTACGCTTAGAATAAAAGTAAGAAATCTCCGACACGGGCTGACGCTGAATGGTTGGATCAAACCTTGAGCACAACGCAGCTGGCGCGGCCGTCGCGCGCCGCGAACGGCGCGTCAGCGTGGAACTGCCGACTCTGCTCATCATCGTGGCTGTCTATGGCGGATGGCTTGCGATCACTTTTGCCTATGGCCACTGGCCGTTGGCGATCATCGCGCCACTCGCGGTGCTGCTGATCACGCTGCACAGTTCGCTGCAGCACGAGATCGTGCACGGTCACCCAACCCGCTGGCAGGGCGTGAACAGGATGCTCGGCATCGTGCCACTGTCTTTGTGGTTGCCGTTCGAGCGTTACCGGCAGACTCATCTGGCGCACCATATTGACAAGCGACTCACCGACCCGCTCGACGACCCGGAATCCTATTACTGGACGCCGGATCAGTGGGCGCAGCTCAGCCCGGTCACGCGTGCACTGTTGCAGGCTCAGCAGACACTGGCCGGGCGCATTGTCATCGGTCCATTCTGGAGCATCGGCAGATTTCTGCGCTTCGAATGGCACGCCGTGCTGCGTAACGAGCACTCGGCGCGCGCCATCTGGCTCAAACACCTGGTGTGGTGTGTGCCGGTGATCGTATGGGTAAAGCTGGTGTGCGGCATGCCGCTGTCGCTCTACTTGCTGGCGATGGTGATGCCGGCACATTCGCTCCAGCTCATCCGCTCCTTCGCCGAGCATCGCGCGCGCCTGGAGACCCGGCAGCGCATCGCGATCGTCGAGGAGTCGTGGTTCTTAGGTCCTCTGTTCCTGTTCAACAATCTGCACTCGCTGCATCACGAGGCACCGAACATTCCCTGGTACCAATACAACACGCGCTACCGCGTGGTGCGCGAACGCCTGATCGCGGAAAACGGCGGCCTGGTGTACTACTCCTATTTCGATGTGGCGCGCCGCTTCCTGTTTCGCCGCCACGATGCGCCACTGCATCCCCTGCCGCGGGGCCGCGTGCCCGAGGGCCGCGCCGCCGCCCCGAGCTGAGCCTCGCTGCCGGCGCCACGGCCGGCAATCATCACGCGCGCTGTTACGCCGGGCGCTCAAATCCGGCCACGTTCGCGGCCCGATCCCATTCCAGCAGCGTCGCATACGACGCCTCGCTCACGTCGGCAAAGCCGTCGAGCAGCAAAAAATCCCCCAGCGGGCCGAACCAGGGGCGCGTTGCAGCGTCAGTGAAGGCAGCGCGCAAGCGCGCGATCAGCGGCGCCGGAGCGCCGGCGGCGGCCACGAATGCGGGCATCGGCGCTGCGGCGGTGGAAGTCAGCACCCGAATGCCGGCCGTGAGCTGTGGCGCGTGGCGGGCGATCAGCATGTGCCAGTAGGCGTCGAGCGGACCGACATCGATGCGCCCGTCCCGCACGCTGTCGAGCACGTTGCGCGCTGTCACGAGATTTTCAGTCATCTTACTGTAGAGCGCCGGTCGTTCTGGCGTGCGATAGGCGAGCAGATGGTGGCGAAAGGCATTGAATCCTGACTGCGAGTGCGCCACGGTCCAGCCGGCGCTGGCGCCGAAGGTATCCTCCAATGTCAGGTAGGGCGCATCGCGCCGCACGATCAGGTCGGTGCGATAGAGCGCGCGGCCACCAGCCCACGCCGCCCGTGGAATCGGTGCGGCCAGCGGGATCACCGCGGCGAGCTTGAGCGCTATCGGAAAGCCGCACATGAATACCGAACCCAGATCGGGTCGCGACCACAGCTGCTCGAGCGGCTGTGGCGCCGGGTAGCGCAGGTACCTGAATTCCACCCCGGCCTCGCCTGCGATGTGCTCGAGCAACGACCGCCAGGCCGCCTCGACCTCGGGCGTCACCGCGTACATGCGCGCGTTCATGATCCAGTCGTTCATGTGCGGCGCTCACCCCACCAGATGTCAGGCCGCGGCGCCCAGTTCACCGCTCCTGCGGGCTACGTAAGCGTCGATGGCCTCCTTGATCGCCGGGTCGAGCGGCGGCGGCACATAGGCGGCCAGAGTCTTCTTCCAGATAGCGGTCGCCCGCTCGGTCGCATTGCGCGCCCCGGCATCGGTCCAGTTCTCGAAATTCGACCAGTCCGACAGCAGCGGCCGATAGAACGCGGTCTCGTAGCGCGCCAGCGTATGCGAGCTGCCGAAGAAATGTCCGCCCGCGGCGACGTCCTTGATGGCGTCCACCGCCAGGTCATCGTCGCTGAAGCTGATCGGCCTCAGGATCTCGGCCCAGCTGCGCAGCAGTTCGGCGTCGACGATGATCTTCTCCAGCGAGGCCGACATGCCGCCCTCCAGCCAGCCGGCGGCGTGGTTGATCAGGTGACTGTGGCTGAGAATCGCCGCCTGCAGCGAAAACGCGGTCTCGTAAGTCGATTGCGCGTCCACCACCGGCGATGCATTCACCGCACTGGTGCGCACCGGAAGCTTCAGACGCCGGCCGATCTGCGCGCTGGCCATGATCGCATTGACGTATTCCGGCGTGCCAAACGCCGGTGAACCGGTGCGCATGTCGACGTTGGAAGTAAAGCCGCCCATCACGCACGGGGTGCCGGGGCGCAGCATCTGGCACAGCGCGACGATGCCCATCGCCTCCGCGCTCTGCTGCACCAGTGCACCGGCCAGGGTCACCGGAGCCATCGCCCCCATGAGCGTGAACGGCGTGATGACCACGCACTGGCCATGGCGCGCCATCACCATGATGTTGTCGAGAATCTCGGCGTCGACGCGCCGCGGTGAATTGACGTTGGTGACCGTCATCAGCGTCGGGCGCGAGGCCAGCTGCTCGATGGTGCAGCCGTGCTCGATGGCCGACATGGCGAGCGCGTCTTCCGCCTGCACCCCGCCGACGCCGCGTGCCGCCCAGACAATGTCGGCACATTCGATGTGCGCCTGATAGGTCGCCAGGTGACGGGTCGCTACCGGCACATCGACCGGCTCGACCACGATGCCGCCCTGCCAGTGCAGGATGCCGAGCGTGTGGGTGAGGCGCAGGATGTTGCGAAAGCCCTCGATATCGCCGTAGCGGCGACCGCCCTCGCGGTCGCTGATATTGGGCGCGCCGTGCACCGGTCCGAAATTCACCACGCTGCCGCCGACGTGCAGATGCCGTTCCGGGTCGCGCGCATGCAGCACGAAGTGCTCGGGTGCGTGCGCCAGATGCGCCTCGACGATGTCACGCCCGAGCCGCACCATCTGCGTTTCCTCGTCCACCAGCGCCCCGGCGCTGCGATACACATCGCGCGCCGCGCTGCTGCGGATCTCCAGTCCCGCCTCTTCCAGGATGCGAAACGCCGCGACCAGAATGCGCTCCACCTGCTCGGCGCTGAGGATCTCCAGCGGCGGAAAGTGGTTGGTCAGCCGCGGCAGCGGTGCCAGCGATGGACCGGTGGAGCGCGGAGCGCGCCCTCCTCCACGTCGGCGGGACCTTGCGGGAACTTCGGTCATGGATTGTCTTTGCGGGGCTCAGGCTCAGTCGCAGATACTGCGACCTGCGTGATGCCAGGTGCAAGTGCGGTTAATGGACAGTTTCGACTACATCATCGTCGGCGCCGGCACCGCCGGCTGCGTGCTCGCGCAGCGGCTCTCAGCCCACAGTCGCTACCGCGTTCTGCTGCTGGAGGCCGGGGGTTCGGACCGGCGCTTCTGGATCCGGGTACCGATCGGCTACGGGCGTACCTACAACGACCCGCGGGTCAACTGGATGTACGAAACCGAAGCGGATCCGGGGCTGAACGGCGCGCGCAACTTCTGGCCGCGCGGCAAAGTCCTCGGCGGTTCGGGCTCGATCAACGCCATGGTCTACGTGCGCGGACTGCCTGCGGATTTTGACGATTGGGCGGCCTGCACGGATGCCGGCTGGAGCTGGGCCGGCGTGCGGCCGGTATTCGAAGCGCTGGAGAAGCGCGCCGACGGTGGCCCCGGGCAGCTGCGGGTAACGGATATGAATCCGATGGCCCACCCGCTGTGCCAGGTGTACCTGCGCGCCTGCGAGTCGCTCGGCTACCGCTACACGCCGGACTTCAATGGCGCCCAGAGCGAGGGCGTCGGCATCTACCCGGCCACGACGCGCGCCGGATTGCGCGACTCCAGCGCCAGCGCCTACCTGCGACCCGCGCTCGGCCGCCCTAACCTGGTCCTGAAGCTGCGGGCGCTGGCGCGGCGGATCGAATTCGAAGGCGCACGCGCCTGCGGGGTGAGCTATTTGTGGCACGGCAGGCTGCGACGCGCGCGAGCGGCACGCGCCGTTATCCTGAGCGCCGGCAGCATCAACTCCCCGCAACTGCTGCAACTGTCGGGGATCGCCGATCCGCAGCTGCTGGCCCGCTGTGGCATTTCGCTCCGGCACGCCGCGCCGGCGGTCGGCCAGAATCTTCAGGACCACCTGGGCATCAACTATGTCTATCGCAGCCGCGTGCCGACGCTCAATAACGAGCTCTATCCCCTGCGCGGCAAGCTCCGGGCAGCCATCGAGTTCCTGCTGCGCCGACGCGGCCCGCTCTCCATGAGCGTGAACCAGGGCGGCGGCTTCATCCGCAGCAGCGCGGATAAACCAGTCGCGGACCTGCAGCTGTATTTCAATCCGGCCAGCTACATCAGCACCCGCACCAGAGACCGCCGGCTGATGAACCCGGATCCGTTCCCCGGTTTCCTGCTGTCCTTCAATTCCTGCCGCCCGACCAGCCGCGGACATCTGGCGATCCGCTCGGCTGATCCGGACCTGCCACCGGCGATCTTCCCGAATTACCTGTCGACCGAGCGCGACATTGCCGATGTGCTCGCCGGCGTGCGGCTGCTGCGCAGCATCGCCGCGACGCCTGCGCTGGCGGCGCTCATCGAGCGCGAACTACAGCCGGGAATGCAGTTGCAGTCCGACCAGGAGCTGCTGGCAGACTTTCGGGCACGCGCCGGATCGGTGTTTCATCCGGTCGGAACCTGTGCGATGGGCAATGACCCGCTGCGCGCCGTGGTCGATGCGCGACTGCGGGTGCACGGCCTGGTCGGGCTGCGAGTGGTGGATGCCTCGGTGTTCCCTTCGATCACCTCGGGCAACACCAACGCTCCGGTGGTGATGGTGGCGGAACGCGGCGCGGCGATGATTCTTGCGGACGAGGCCGGCACCTGATCGCAACATTGCGCGCCGATTCGGCGCGCCGTCGCTTCAGTGCAGCGCTCAGTGAAACGCCGTCCAGATGGTTTTCAGATCGACGTACTTGTCGATCGCGTGCGGGGAGCGATCGCGCCCGAATCCGGACTGTTTGAAGCCGCCGAACGGTGTCGCCATCGAAGAGCGGTCGAAACTGTTGATCCACACGGTACCCGCGCGCAGCGCACTCGACAGGCGGTGGGCGAGATTCATGTCCCGGGTCCACACTGCAGCGGCCAGCCCATAGAGCGTGTCGTTCGCGACCTGCAGCGCCTCTGCGTGCTCGCGAAAAGCGCTCACTGCCAGTACCGGGCCGAAGATCTCCTCGCGGCTCACCCGCATGTGCGGCCGCACCGCGTCCAGCACCGTGGCTTCAACGTAGTAGCCGCCGCTGTCGCGCAGCGCCTGGCGGCCGCCGAAGGCCACGCGCGCGCCATCGGCGATGCCGGAATCGATGTAGGCCAGCACCCGCTTGAGATGACCGCTGTCGATCAGCGCTCCCATCTGCGTCGCCGGATCCAACGGATGGCCGAGCGTGATGGTGCGGGCCACCCGCTCGATGGCGTCGATCAGGCTGGCGCGTACCTGCTCGTGCACGATCAGGCGTGAGCCGGCGTGGCAGGTTTCGCCGGCGTTGTAATAGATGCCCCAGGCTATGCCTGCGGCCGCCTGTTCCAGGTCCGCGTCCGCCATCACCAGCTGCGGACTCTTGCCCCCCAGTTCCAACGCCACGCGTTTGAGATTGGATTCACCGGCATAGCGCATCATCAGTTTGCCGACCTCGGTCGATCCGGTGAAGCTGATCATGTCCACGTCCGGGTGCAGTGCCAGCGGTTTGCCGGCCTCCTCGCCGTAACCTGGCACGACGTTGAGCACGCCGGGCGGCAGCCCGGCTTCGAGCGCAAGCTCGCCCAGGCGGATGCCGCCGAGCGGGGACTGCTCGGCGGGCTTGAGCACCACCGAGTTGCCTGCCAGCAGCGCCGGTCCGATCTTCCAGGCGCTGATGATCAGCGGGTAATTCCACGGCACGATCGCACCGATGACTCCCAGCGGTTCACGCCGGATCAGCGCCAGGTCATCCGGGCCGGTAGCCGCGATCTCATCGACCAGCTTGTCGGCGAACTCGGCGTAATAGGCGATGCAGTCGGCGCAATTGGGTACGTCGACATTGATCGAATTGTGAATCGGCTTGCCGACATCGAGCGTCTCGAGCAGCGCCAGGTGCTCGATGTCGGCGCGGATCAGCTCGGCGAAGCGCAGCAGCACGCGCTTTCGCTGCCGCGGTTCACTCCTGCGCCAGGCGCCGCCCTCGAACGACGCGCGCGCCGCGGCCACCGCGGCGTCGACGTCCGCGGCCTCACACCGTGCGACCTGGCCGATGACCTTGCCGTCGATCGGACTGATGTCGTCGAATACGCGGCCTGATCGCGCGGCTACAAAGCGGCCATCGATGAAGGCACGGCCTTCGATCTTGAGCGCCGCGGCGCTGCGTTCCCAGCTGGCCCGGTCACGGGCTAGCAGTGCGTCGTTCATCAATCAGCTCGCTGTCAGTACCGCAGTGGCAAAGGCTAACAGGTCGGCATCGGTCACCGGACGCGGGGGTCGCGTACTTTTCGTGCAGAAAGTAGCGGTTACTCTGCTGCATCGCACAAGTGCTAGGGCTAAGGTCTTGATCCGACGAGCCGCTCAGCGTAGCGCTCGACTGGAAATCGGTACGTGCCGCGGAAGTTGATATGCCGGTGGCCGACCGGTCCAATGCTGCGCAAGGCATCGATGGAATACCGGGGCGCGGTACGCTGACTTTCACGCTCAACGGCGCGCTGCAGACGCTGCGTATTCCAGGCCATGACGCAGTTGGTGAGCAGGGTCAAAGCTCCCGACGTGGCGATCAGCTCCTCGGTGCGTCGACCGCGCTTGGGCGGTAGCGGCTGAGTGCAAATTTGTCGCTGCAGGGCATGGACGGACTCGCCGCGTTCGAGGACGCGGTACAGAGGCCTGCGAAAGTCCGGCAGCGCAAAGTAATCGCACAGGTACACGGTGCGCAGCAGTTGACCCAGCGCATGGCCGGCCTGATAGATACGATCGCCGCGCGCAGCGCTGCCGAATCGCTCGAGCACATCCGTGGCCGAGCGCCACCCCTCATCGATCGTGGCGGCCAAACGCAGCAGGTCATCCCACCCTTGCCGAATCGGCTCGAGGGACACGTCATGCTGTACGATGCCGCCGATGGCGGCGGGTACTTCGAACCGACGCGGTACGTGCAGATGCCGGTCGCGTAGACTGTAGAGCCTTGGGCAGAGATCCAAGTTCAGGAGCTTCGCGATCGTCATCCCAAAATCCGTGTAGCCATGGGTGTCGACCGCCAGGCGTTCCAGGCGCGTGATCGACTGACGCACAGCTCCTTCGATGGCAGCGCCGGCTTGCCGGGTTGCCAAGAGCAGCGGCTGGTCGTAGACGATACCCCACTGATCGAGAACGTGGGTGTAGGTACCGACGGCATGCCGCCGACGCTTCGGATCCACGCGTGACAGCCACAGGTTGCGGTTAACGTCCAGGCTCATCAGGTCGCTGGAGGCTTCGAACCCTTCGCCCCAGGCCTTGGTCAACGGTTGGGAGAGCATGAACGCAACGACCACGTCGTTGGCACGGCGTAACGCGCGATCATCCTCCAGCAACCTCGATGCCCGTCGAATATCGGCCAGACGGACACCAGGGATCATGATGGTCACATCGGTCATATCCAGTCCCATGGCCGCGACAAACAGAGCCGCATACACCGGCACAAGCTCCTCTGGGGCTGCCGGTGGTCGACCCAGCAGCTCCCAAGAAAAATGGGTCTCTCCATCGATCGCCAGCAGCAACTCAGTGAGTTGCGCGCGGCCGACGCGGGCATACAGTTGGTTACGCAGCAGCTCGGCATCGCTGCGTTCGCTGGTGACTGCCGGATCGTCGCGCAGGATCACGTGTCCTCTGGGAGAGATCATCAACTCCCCTGTCGCGAGCGCTGCGTTCAAGCCCTCGCAGCCACTGCCGATCTGGGCGAGCACCCGTTCAATGAAAGGGTCCGCTGTCGCCGGCAAGTGATGCCGCTCGAGAAAGGCACCGCGTGCCGCAGTCCAACGCAAAGCCGGCAGTAACAACCGATGCTGACCGCCATACTGCTCGGCATGCGGGAGCCACAACGAGCCATTGCGCAGCCCGCGGCGTACGCCCCACAGCGTGGCCGCTTCGAAGGCTCGAAAGGCCTGCTCGCGGTCGCACGCGCGCAGCAGTTCGTTCCAGGCATGCCCCGCCGGCGAGGTTGGTTCGTAGAACAGGTAGGTGCAATCGTCACGGTAACTGCTGGCCAGCTCTCCCAGCGCATCGATGACCGGATGCGGTCCAACGCTCTGCAGATCTAACGCAATGATGTGCTTCAGCAGCGGGCGGACCCGCCGCGCATTGGCCGCCAGATGTTCGCGGACTTGAGCGGCACGAGTGCGGCGCGCTTGGCGAGCGCCGGGTCGCCAGGGTGCCAACAGGAGGCGCGAGCGCTCTCTATACTCGACATCCGAGACCGCCGAATCGTCCATCACACGCGCCAGCTCACAAGCGACCTCCTCGGGCAGGTGATGACGAGGCTCGGGGCGGGCTACGGCGTGAGCCCAGCTCCAGATCTCGGCGATCCGCATCTCGATCAGCCGCAGCACGGTGTCACTCTGCCGCGCCGATGTCACCGACAGCAGTGCCGCTATCTCGAGCGTACGTCTGGGCTCGGCAATCTCGCGAACCTTGATGGGCCGACGCCGGCGCATCCGCCGCGCGTAGGCGCGTAATCGCTGAGCCGGAATCCGATCGAGACTCGATGGCGGTGTCATGGCGCGGATAACCAGCCACTTCGATATCTCTTCATCGAGCGTCTTGCGGGATCGCTTGCGGGGTGGACGTCGCAGCCACTCCAACACCGTCATCGGTTCCGGATACTTCTCCCGCATCAGCTGGGTCAGCCAGTTGTCCCGTACCTTCGCCGGAACCGCCTCATCCAGATAGCGCCGATCTTGGAGCTCAATCAGACAAATCGCCCGCCGCACCCAGTCCTCAATGTCCCGTTCGCCCGGTATCAAACAACGCCGGGAATACAGCGCTTCACGCGCCTGCTGGGCGAGTCGGTGACGATCGAGCGTCACCGCACTACCGGCGAGCAGCCCATCGATCACGTGGGTCACATCGCTCGCATCATGCCGGTGAAAGCCGGCGTACTCACAAGCCCAACGCTGGTGTAAAAACAGCGTCATCGGCCGTCGGTACAGTGCGCGTAGTGTCGTCAACTCTGGCGCCGACATCTCAAGCTGGTCCCCGACGTGCCCGAGCACCGATCGTGGGACGTAATCCAAGGCATCCAGGGTCGTTCCGGTCATGCGGACGAATCCCAGCTGTAGCGCTGCACCCAGCCGCGACCGGGAACGAAATCGGCGGCGCAACACCAGCCGATCATCGCC
>Ga0302181_10001039_pt1 | contig 21413 bp, 18 predicted proteins | sample I_Palsa_E3_3_FD_198786 | JGI IMG/M metagenome (GOLD analysis project Ga0302181, IMG submission 198786) | Peat permafrost microbial communities from Stordalen Mire near Abisko, Sweden - I_Palsa_E3_3 | ecosystem: Environmental > Terrestrial > Soil > Palsa > Peat permafrost | place: Sweden...
TGGAAGATTTGTACCTGGTGGAGCGGGCTGGCGGGCAGGCGGTGGTGAGTCTTCCCGAGCACATCGGGATATCGAACGCCGGGCAGGTACGCGAGGAGCTGCTGTCGCTCATCAACCGCGGCGTGACGACCCTGATCGCGGACATGACCGCGACTGTCTCCTGCGACCAGGCCGGCGCCGAGGCCGTGATCCGCGCCCGGACGCGGGCCGCCGCCAGCGGCACGGAGCTACGGCTGGTGGTCACGGCGCCGGTCGTGGCGCGGGTGCTGAGGCTGGTCGGCCTGGACCGGACGGTGTCCGTTTACCCCTTCCTGGATGGGGCTCAGCCTGAGGGCCGCCCTGGGCCAGCCCGCTGATCCCCCAGGAAGCGGATGGAGGAAGCCCTCGATGAGCTGGAGGGCGTCATCGGGGGGATCCGCGCTGCCGTATCCGCTCGGTGCGATCCGGTCAGGCGCGGCGCCACATGAAGAGTCAGGGACACGCGAGAGACGGAGAGCCGAAGATGACGGAACGGGCATTGTCAGGGCAGGCACTATCTGGCCGCACGATCATCGTGCTGGGCGCGACCGGCGGCCTGGGACGCGGGGTCACCGAGCGCCTGCGCGCCGACGGCGCGTCGGTGCTGGCCGCCGACATCAAGATCCCGGCCGCTGCCGACCGCCAGGATCAGGTGAGCTACATCGCCGTTGACGCGCTGGACGAAAGCCGCGTCTCGGCGGCGTTCGCGGCGGCGCCGGCCACCCCGCCGGTCGGCGGGGTGGTCAACCTGATCGGCGCATACACCCCGCCGCAGGCCCTGTCCAGCCTCGACATCGGCGTGCTCCGCCAGCAGTTCGAGGTGAACCTGGTGACCGCGGCGATCATCACCAAATACGCGATGCCGATGCTGGCCGCCCGCGGGGGCGGCCCGATCGTGCACGTCTCGAGCCGGTTCGCGGTGCAAGAGGGCGCCGACGGCTTCGCGCAAAGCGTGAGCAAGCTGGGCGTGCTCCGCCTGGTCCAGGCCGCCGCGGCGGAGGGCCGCGGAGACGGGGTGCGGGTCAACTGCATCATGCCGAGCATCATCGACACGCCGGCCGAACAGGCCGCCGTGCCGGGCGCGGCTTATGACCAGTGGCCCAAGCCGTCCGAGGTCGCCGCCGTGCTCGCCTTCCTTGTCAGCGACGAGGCCATCCTCATTTCCGGGGCGGCCATCCCGGTCTACGGCCGGGTCTGATGCGCAACCGCGGCCCGCAGCCCTCCTGCGACCGGGGCACCGGGCGTTCGGGGCGCAGCTGGTCATGGCTGTCGCGGCGCCGGCCACCGGGCCGCCCGCGTACCGCCGTGTCAGTAATCCGTGGATTCAAGCGTGCCGCGCAGTTCGGCGGCGCGGCGCCCCGCCTCGATCAGGCGGCGCTCAGCCTTGCGCTCTATCCGCCGCGCCCGGCGTAGCGGCCACCCATGATGATCAGTTCAACGGCAGGAGAAGCTCATGGGCGACCGTCCAGGTTCATTTGCCCAGCTCAGTTTCGAGCGGGATGTCCGTCCCTTGTTCCGCGAGAAAGACCGCGACGCGATGCTGAAGGCCTTCGACCTGTGGTCGCTCAGCGACGTGCAGGCCCACCAGGGCGCCATCGTGGAGCAGGTCCGCAGCGGGGCTATGCCCTGCGACAGCCGCTGGCCTACGGAGCAGGTAGCTACTTTGGAACGCTGGATCGCCGGCGGGGGGCTGCCCTGAGCCCGGCATCCCGGACACCGGCAAGCCGCTTTTGCCGTCAGGACGGGGGCCGGCTCGTCACCGCGGGCGCGGACCGGCCGGATCCGCCCGTGCGGCAGCCTCCTCCTGTCCATTTCCCGGACGGCCTGTTCGTGGAAATGGGGACAGTGAGCGGGACCGCCCGGACGGAACCGGAGACCAGCGGGCCGCTTGGCCCGGCCGGCCCCCCCGTAAGCCGGACCGCGAAACCGTGCCGGCTGCCGGCGAGTGCATGGCCCGGCTCACATTTTCCGGAGGGGTACGGCACATGCCCGTGCATCCTGTGCAGCCGGGCGGGTCAAGACCCTTGCCTTGCCGCCGAACAAGAAGGGAACGTCCATGTTCAGCGCGGACCTGAGTACCGGCCGTTTTAACGGCTACACCGTGGTCGCCTCGCGAGGCGAGCTTGACCTGGCCGACGCCGCGGCTGTGACGGCGGCGCTCACGGCGGTCGCGGCCCGGGATCCGGTGATACCTCGCCAGGCACGCCGGCCCGTCGCTGACCAGTGGCCGGGGAACGCAGGCACTGCCAGCCCGGCACAGCAGCGGCCCGCCATCTGGGCCAGACCCGGCGACCTGCCGACTCGCCCTCCTGCCGGCAGCGGCGGGCCCTGAAGCATGAGCGGAGCACGGATGTCACTGACGCCAGAGCCAAAGCAACTTCGTCACCCTCACCGCAGCGCGGTGCGCCGACGGGCAGCTGACGGCCAGCATCATCGGGGCGCGCGCTGCCGGGGGGAATCATGAGGGCGGTGCCTGGTGACAGGGTGCTGGTCAGGGAGCGCCGCGCGGGTGAAGGCGATCGCGAAGCGGTGATCATCGAGGTGTGGAGCGAGCGCGGGAGGCCGCCGTACGTGGTCCGGTGGCACGACGGCAGCCGGAAGCTCTTCTTCCCGGCGTCCGCCGACACGCTGATCGCAGGCGGCCCCGGACCTGATGGATAACACCACCCTGCGCTACCGGCCGCCCGGCCGCGATGGTCTTTACCACTTTTAACCGACGGAAGGACCAAGATGGCCGCGGGTGACAAAGAGCACCGTGTGGTGATCGTCGGGGCGGGTTTCGCCGGCTTCAACGCCGCGCGGGAGCTGCACCGGCTGATCGGGGCCACGACCGAGATCGTGGTCATCAACCCGACGGACTACTTCCTGTACTTGCCGCTGATGCCGCAGGTGACCGGCGGGCTGGTCGAGCCGGCACATATCCGGGTCTCGCTGCCCGGCCGGCTACGCAAAACCCGGTTCGTGCTCGGCACAGTGAACCACGTCGACCCCAGCCCCAGCGCGAAGACGGTGAGCTGGACCGGGCCGGAAGGCGCAGCCGGCCAGGTCCGGTACGACCGGCTCATCCTGACCGCGGGCAGCGTCGACAAGCTGCTGCCCATCCCGGGTCTCGCCGACTACGCGCACGGGTTCCGCAGCATCAGCGAAGCCACGTACCTGCGCGACCACATCATCCGCCAGCTCGAGCTCGCCGCCGTGGCCGCCGATCCCGCGGAGCGAGCGGCCCGCTGCACCTTCGTGGTGGTCGGCGCGGGCTACACCGGCACCGAAGTGGCCGCGCACGGCCAGCGGCTGACCACCCGGCTGGCCCGGACGCTGCCCGGGCTGGCCGGGCAGGAGATCCGGTGGATGCTGCTGGACCTCGCGCCCCGGGTGCTGGCCGAACTGGACCCGCGGCTGTCCAGGACCGCCGAGCGGGTGCTGCGGCGGCGCGGGGTGGAGGTGCTGACCGGCGAGTCGGTCGCCAAGGCCGGCGACGGCTACGTAGACCTGACTACCGGGGACAAGTTTGTCACCCGGTCGCTGATCTGGTGCGTGGGAGTCCGTGCCGACCCCCTGGTGGACGGCTTGGACCTGGCGACCAACCGAGGACGGCTGGTGGTCGACGAGTTCATGGCCGTGCCCGGCGCCCCGAGCATCTACGCGTGCGGGGACTGCGCGGCGGTCCCTGACCTGACCCGTCCCGGCCAGGTCTGCGGCATGACCGCCCAGCACGCCGAGCGGCAGGGCAAGCTGGTGGCCAGGAACGTCGCCGCCTCGCTCGGCAAGGGCACCGCGCGGCCGTACAAGCACCGCGACCTGGGCTTCCTGGTGGACCTCGGCGGGCTGGCCGGCGCCGCCAACCCGCTGGGCGTCCCGCTGTCCGGGCCAGCCGCCAACGCCGTCACCCGCGCTTACCACCTGTCCGCGATGTCCGGGAACCGGATGCGGGTACTGACCGACTGGACCCTGAACGGCATCACGTCCCCGGATTCGACATCCCTGGGCGCCGAATCCGTCCCACTGGATGTCGAAAAGCCACGCGCCTGACCGCGTATCCCGGCCGCCTGGCCCGAGGTAGCGGGTCAGCTGCAGACCATTTTTGAGGAACGGGTGCGGGCTTCGCGTGATCCCGCGAACCTTCTAGAATTCCGCCGCGTGCACCCGACCCGGCGCCAAACAGCCGGCCGTTCTTGTTGAGCGGAGTGCGGCTTGAGGCAAGAAGCAGGCTGTTAGTGATTGTTCCGCCCGTGCGAGTTCTGACACGGCACCGGGGACACCGCGCCGCCTGGCGGATCTATGGCGTAGGCCGGGAGCCCGGCCGGGGCTGGCGGGGCGGCTGCCCGGTGCGGGGCAGCTGCCCGGGCCTGATGGCGGACAGGCTGGCGATGGTTTCCGTGCCCTCGACGAAAGCCCGGGCCAGGTCGGACAGGCGGAGGTTGCGGGCCCGGGCGAAGTCGCGGAGGAGGATGAATGCCTGGTTCGTGTCCGTGCCGAGGCGCTCGGCGAGCTTGCCTTTGGCCTGCTCGATGATGACCCGGCTGTCCAGGGCGCCCTGCAGCTGCTCGGTGAGGGTGTCGCTGCGCTCCATGCTGCGCTCGTGCAGCAGGCTGATGGTGGCGACGTCGGCGAGCGCCTGGCCGATGCGGACGGCGGCGGGGTCGAAGGGGCCCGGGGCAGCCCGGAACAGGTTCAGGGCGCCGATGACCTGCTCCCGCAGCCGCATCGGCAGGGCCTGCACGGCAGTGAACCCGGCGTCGCGGGCGGCGGCGGCGAACCGGGGCCAGCGACCCGCCTGGGTGGTGAGATCGGCAGCGGTGACGGGCCGGCCGGACCGGAAGCAGTCCAGGCAGGGCCCCTGGTCGCTTTGCAGCTGGAACAGCTCTAGCAGCCGGGCGGCCTCGCTGGAGGCGGCCACCACGCGCAGTTCACCGCGCGGGTCGGCCAGCAGTAGCCCGGCGGCGGAGACGTCCAGCAGCTGGACGCTGCGGCCGGTCAGCACGTGCAGGAAGTCGATCACGTCGAACCCGGCGACCATGGTGTCGGCCAGCTCGACGAACGTTTCTGACAGCAGCCGTCCGTCCATCCCCGCTCACCCCCTCAGGAAGCAGTAAGAAAGCCCCCCGGGGGCAAAGCGTGCCGGCGACGGGGAGTCTTTCACTCCGGGCTGCCCTTTCCCGGAACCGGCGGCCTTTACCGGGCATGGCCGAGCCCGAGTACTTCGGCCAGGCCGAGCAGCAAGATCGTCTGTCGCGCCCGGGACGAGGCCTGGATGACCCGGACCCATCCGTCCTCGAGCCGGGCCCGGCGGCGTGTCGTCAGGAGCACGTTGACGCCCGCGCAGTCAAGGAACGTCACGTCCCGAAGGTCGAGTTCAAGGCGCGGCCCGTGCTGGCGCAGTACCAGGAGCAGGTCGTCCCGGAGCTGAGGTGCGGACTGCGCGTCGATCTCCCCGCAGACCCGCACGACCGGCGGGAGGCCAGAGCGGATGCCCACTCGCGTGCCCGCTGGTTCGGGGAGGTCCCAGGCGGGCTGGGCCGGGAGGCTTGTGTGCGGCATGGTCAGGCCGGAGACAGCGTGCTCACCAGGACCAGCCCGGGCCGGATCCCGGCGATGACATTCGGGACGGTCAGCAACGCGGTAGGCCGGTCCCCAGTCGCCGAGACGGCGAGAGCCATGAACAGCGAATGCCGGAACGGCGGACCGGTGACCTCGAAGCGCGGATCGCTGTCCCGCAGGACCGCCTGCCGGGTACGGCTCATCTCGCGACCCACCAGAAACAGCGCGTTGCTGGACGCGTCCAGCAATACGTTGGCCGTCTTGGTGAACACCAGGCCTTCGCGCCGGCGCCTCAGCAACGGGGTGCCGACCATCTCTTCCAGCCGCCGGATCCGCGCCCGTGTTCGCTCCATGTCGGCCACCTCGTCTAGGTATGGTGCGCTAACTTCCACCGCAATGGTGCGTGGTGCGGTGCCACGGTCGAATCCACCGATTGACTAGTCTCCGCTGGCTGGGGCCGCCAGGTTACCGGGGACCTGTCGCCCGGAAGGAGCCAATCCATGACGAACGACGACCTTCAGGTTGACGTCGCCGCGGAGCTTTCCCGGGACCCGAAGGTGGGCAGCGGGGCGAAGTACGCGGCGATGTGCTGCAGGCCCGCATGCCCGACCGCCTGGTGCCGATGACCGTGGACGCGGAGGTCCGCGGCGGCGTCGTCACCCTGACCGGCACCGCGAACTGGCAGTACAGCGGAGACGAGGCCGAGTTCCTGGCCGTGAGCGTGCCCGGCGTGCTCGGCATCCGGAACGACATCGCGCTGGCCAGTAAGGCAGACGGACGTGACGTCAGGGCCTGCATCAGTGATGCTTACCGGCGCAGCGCGAGGACGGTGGTCTTGCCTGCTCCGGCCGGCCCGGTAATCACCGCTCCCCGCCGGGCCATCAGCGCGGCCGTCAGCGCAGGGAGCTCTCTGCCCCGGCCGGTCAGCGGCTCCGGTCTCAAGCATCTTCCTCGCCCCATAATGCGGCCCAGATCAGGATGGCAATGATGGAGACGAATATAAACATGCCAGCTCCCCGGGAATGACCCCGGTATTCCGCCCGGAAACTACCGCGCCACCTCTTCTGAAAGTCATGTGCGGCTCGGATTCTCTCGGCCCGGTGATGCGGCGCGATGTCGCTCATAGACATGAGCGCCGCGGGCCTGGCCCTGATCATAACGGGGCTACTAAACCTAAACCTCCTGTTGCCGCTCGGCGCCGCGCCCAGCCGTCGCAGGAGGTCGCCACGGCGGTAGTGAACCTGTTCATCGGTATCGCTATCGGCACACTGCTCACCGCGTCGGTGCGCGATCCTCCGGGGTATGACTGAGGAACGGGCCGCCGGGCGGCACAACACAACCGGGATAAGGTCCGCGAGGCCCAGAGCGAGAGCAGGGGCAGGTTTCAGTCGCGGAGGCGAGATGAACAACTGGTGCGTCCTAGACGTCTAGGTCAGCATCAGTGTACTCTAGTAACACGGACCAACTGGAACAGTCTTCAGGCCGTAGTGATTATTGTCAAGCGTTACTCCAGACCCCGGTAGCGATATGTGCCACGCGGAGGTTGAGTTCAGGATACTGAGCTAAGAGGGTTCGACTGCTTGATCACATCAGCCAATCCGGCTCAACAAGGCTCAAAGTTTCTGTGCCGACTGCATTCGGGCCTAGCCTGACTGGCGAAAGTCTTCCCCGGCGGAGAATTCTGGCTCGATTAGGAAGCCATGCCTTTTACGAGTTGAGCTGCGCGAAAACATCTGGTCCTGCGGCAGCGACGTCGACCACCTGCCCGCCTCGGTCGAGACCGGGGGCATCCGCGTCGTCGCCCGCGGCACGGTGCTGATCGGCATCGAGGTCGGCGTTGTCAGCCGCGGGCGCGAGCCGCGGCCGAACTCGCTGCCTGGTCTGCCCCATTTAGCGCGACCCCGCCTGATCCTGATCCGCCAGAAAGAAAACTTGATGCCTGTTAACACACTTAAAGGAAATTTTCTTAAAAAGAATTCGATCCGGACCCGGTCGGCCTTCGAGGTCGGCGCCTACGGCCAGGGTGCGCACGTCACCTACCCCGGGTCCGACGATGCTGCCGCACGCGCGGGGTGGTGAAGATCGTGGACGCGCTACTCGTCGGACGGTCGGCGGAACGGGAGGCGCTCCACGGCCTGCTGGCCCGTGCCGCCGGGGGTTACAGCGGGGGGCTGGTGCTGCGAGGTGAGGCCGGGGCGGGGAAGACGGCGCTGCTGGAGGACACGGTCGCCGCGGCGGCGGCGGGCGGGATGCAGACCGCCTGGCTGACGGGGGTGGAGCCGGAGACGCAGCTGGGGTACGCCGGGCTGCAGCGGTTCCTGCTGCCGTTCGCCGGTCAGCTGGAACATCTGCCGGTGCCGCAGCGGGACGCGCTGCGCACCGCGTTCGGGCTGATGGCCGGCCCGCCGCCGGACCGCTTCCTGGTCGCGCTGGGAATGCTGACGCTGCTGGCCCATGTGGCGTCGGAGGCGCCGCTGGTGTGCGTCGTCGATGACGCGCAGTGGCTGGATCCCGAATCGGTGGTGCCGCTGGGTTTCGTGGCGCGCCGCCTGTGCGCGGAGCGGGTGGTGCTGCTGTTCGCGGTGCGCGAGCCGGCCGGCCCGCTGCCGGAGCTGGCCGGGCTGCCGGAGCTGGCGGTCGGCGGGCTGGATGACCGGGCCGCGATGGAGCTGCTGGCGGAGCTGGCGCCGGGGCGGCTGAGCCCGGCCGTGGGCGCCCGGATCGTCGCCGGGACCGGGGGGAACCCGCTGGCGCTGACGGAGGTGGCCCGGGAGCTGTCGCGGGGCCAGCTGGCGGGGGCGGAGACGCTGCCCGAGCCGCTGCCGATCGGCAGCTCGGTGGAGGAGGCGTTCGGCCGGCGGGTAAGCCGGCTGGCGGCTGAGGCGCGGCTGCTGCTGGCGGTGGCCGCGGCGGAGCCGGCCGCCTCGCAGGCGCTGGTGTGGCGCGCGGCGGAGCAGCTGGGCATCGATCCGGAGGCGGCCGCGGCGGCCGCGCTGGGCGGCCTGGCCGAGATCGGCCCGCGGGTGGAGTTCCGGCATCCGCTGGTCCGCTCGGCCGCGTACTACGCGATCCCGGTGCGGCAGCGGCGGCGGATTCATCAGGCGCTGGCGGCGGTGAGCGACGCAGGCGAACCGGACCGGGTGGCGTGGCATCTGGGGATGGCGGCCGCGCGGCCGGATGAGGCGGTGGCGGACCGGCTGGAGCACGCCGCCGGGCGGGCCCGGGGCCGCGGCGGGTACGCCGCCACGGTGACGTTCTTGTCCCGCGCGGCGGAGCTGTCGCCCGATGGGGACCAGCGCGCCCGGCGGCAGCTGGAAGCCGCAGCGGCGGCGCTGGCCGCGGGCCAGCCGGACCGCGCCGGCGCGCTGCTCGGCGAGGCGATGACTGAGCTCGGCGACCCGCTGGACCGGGCCCGGGCCACCCGGCTGAAGGGCACGATCAGCCTGGCCCTGGGGCAGGTGGGCGAGGCGCCGTCGATCCTGCTGGAAGCGGCGCGGGCGCTCGCGCCGTTCGATCGGCGCCGTGCCCGCGAGGCGCTGCTGGAGGCGCTCGATGCGGTACTGTACGCCGGCTGGTCGGCCAGCGGGACGGTTCTGCTGGGGATCGCGGCCGTGGCGCGCGCGACGCCGGCCGCGGCGGGGTCCGATGCCTCGGCGGCCGACCTGATGCTGGACGGCTTCGCCGCCCGGGCGGTCGCCGGCTACGCGGCCAGCGCGCCACTGTTCCGCCGCGCTGTCGCCAAGCTCCTTGCCGACGATCTCAGCCCGGCCGGCGGCCTGCGCCTGCTCGGACTCGGCTACTTCGCCGCGGCGGAGCTCTTCGACTACCAGGCCCAGCGCGCGCTGACCGCCCGCTGGGTCCAGCTGGCCCGCGACCTGGGGGCACTGACGGCGCTGCCGGTGGCACTCAACATTCAGGCTGCGGTCGAGGTAGCCACCGGCCGGTTCGACGCGGCCCGGGCCTGCCTCGCCGAGCTAGCCGAGATTTGCGCGGCCACCGGGAATCCTGGCGTGTGGGGGAGGGCCGACAGCATGCTGATGTACGAACTAGCCTGGCGGGGCCGCGAGGCGGACGTGCGCCGGGCCACGGCTGCTGTCGCCCGCGAGGCGGCCGGCGCCGGCCGCCATGGAATTGCCGTCTTCACCCAGTACTGCCTGACTCTGCTCGAGCTCGGGCTGGGCAACTACCAGGCGGCGCTGCAGTCCGCGCGCACCGTCTACGCAGACGATGCCCCGCTCTTCGGCGTTTACGTGCTGCCCGACCTGATCGAGGCCGCCGCCCGCTGCGGTGAGGCCGGGCTGGCGGAGGCCGCCCTCGGGCGGCTCGCCGACCGGGCGCGGGCCACCGGCACCCCGCGGGCCCTGGGGCTGCTGGCCCGGTCCCGGGCGCTGCTCGCCGCCGACGACACCGCCGAGCCCCTGCACCAGGAGGCGATCGAGCAGCTGAAGGCGTCCCCCGGGGCGCCGCAGCTCGCCCGGGCCTACCTGCTGTACGGCGAGTGGCTGCGCCGCCAGCGCCGCCGCCGCGACGCCCGCGAGCAGCTGCGCACCGCGCACGACATGTTCACCGCCATGGGCGCCGAGGCGTTCGCCGAACGGGCCCGCATCGAGCTGCTGGCCGCCGGCGAGCGCGCCCGCCAGCGGGCCGCCGGGACCGAAACCGAGCTCACGCCGCAGGAGGCGCAGATCGCCCGGCTGGTCAGCGAGGGCGAAAGCAACCGGGACATCGCCGCCCAGCTTTTCCTCAGCCCCTCCACCGTCGCATACCACCTGCTCAAGGTGTACCGCAAGACCGGCGTAGCCTCCCGCACCCAGCTCGCCTACACCCTGGCCGGCGGCCGCCCGTGAGCGCGGGTGGTCATCAGCAGCCGCTACGTCGTCTGGCTTTTCGCCGCCATCGTCTTCGTGATGTGGCTAATTGGTTTCGCTTTCAGGATCGGCGAAGGCTCACGTTGGTACAGGTGGTGACCGTACCGGATGAAGCTCGGTCGGCGGCGGGTCCCGGCCTAATGCGCCGAAACCTCGATGATCAGGCAGGCCATCGACGCGGCCCAGTCCTGCTCTCCTGGCCCGGAGTCGTACCGCTCCTTCAGGTCGCGCAGCACGTGGGCCCCGTACCAGGCATGCAGGGCAGCGGTGAGGTGCCCGTGCCGGCGTGGTAGGCGTCGCGGACGGTTGTTGACGCGCAGTTCACTCCCCCAGCAGTCTCATGTGACGGCGCCGACGGCCAGGTCGCGGCCGGGTTTCCTGTCAGTCCGTCAGGTGGAACTGCACGCTGGTGACAACTGATCGCCCAATGCCTGCCAGTAGCCGCGGAACCGCTCGGCCTCCTCCGTGGTCGGGCTGATGTGCAGTGGGAGTACGGGCTGGCCGAGCGCGGCGGCGTAGGCGAGTGCCCGCAGACACCGACCGCCAGCATCAGGAGCACGATCGCCGCGCCGACGGCAGGGAGTACGACACGCCAGGCACCCGGCCAGCACCAGGACCATTAGCAGCGCCTGGGGCCGTACGCGACCGAGGACAGCGCGTCGGCCGACAGCACGGGCAGCGCCACGCGCTTGCTCATCCGCTCCAGTGCGATCGCGCTGGCGTCCATCGGCGGGCCGAACAGCAGCCGGCTCACCGCCTGGCCGGCGCGTCCCGCCGCGGTCGGCGCCGCCTCCGACGCGCTCGTGGTCTCGATCGGGGGCAGTTGCCCGTCGCGGCCGGAAACGGCCACCACCCAGGTAAACCGGGCCGGACGGCACTCGCTGGCCGTGGGGTGATCCCCGAGGGAGGGATCGACCGGCAGCGCATCCCGCCACGCGCGGGGGCCATCGGTTACCCGGTCCCACTCCCGCCCGACCTCCCGCAGCCCGGCCAACTCGCCCGCGTAGAGTGGGGGAACTACCGCGTCAGGCAGCGGCGTGCCAGCATAGTCCTGCTCGCCGTCGTCGTGAACGACGGCGGGCTGGCTCTACGTCCGCGCAGCCGGCCGGGGGTCATCGCCAGCCATCCTGCTTACCTCCGGTCACCAAGACGATATGCGCGGCCCCGTCGTGACTTATGACGCCGGGAGTTCACTTCGGGATGTCGCGCAGCCTCTGCTGGACTTCGGCCTCGACACTGGCCGGGTCGACGCCGAGTTTCCGGCCGAGATGGATAGACCAGGTTTCCGCGCGGATGTCGTTCTCGTAGTCGGCTTGGCTGCGCCGGTCGGCTCGCTCCTGCTGCCGGTTCTGGGTGATCAGCACGAAGGTCGACAAGAAGATCGCTTCGAGGCTGACGATCAGGGTGAGCAGCCCGAACGGGAACGGATCGAAGATCAGGCCCTTGCCGAAGACCCCTTCGTTGCACAGCAGCCACGCGCCGAACCAGACGACGTGGATGTAGACGAAGGGCATTGAACCGGAGAACGTGGTCATCGCATCCGCCACCCGGCTCTGCCCGCTCAGCCGCGCGTCCGATGCCTTACGGGTTCGGGTCTGCAGCACGTGGCGATCACGCTTGCCGTCCGGCACTGTTCCTCCTGGGTGACCGTGACGCATTCCGCGTGGGCCAGGCCAGGCCAGCGGCCGGCCGGGGTGCCCCACTTAGGCAACTAACACCGATGGCGTATGGCGACTGCGCCACCTTGCGTGCGTGCATGTATGGCAACGAGCGTAATCACAGTCCCAAAGGTCCGCACGGGGCGGGCTTGCAAGAACCCCGCGGCCGGGGGCGGATCCCGAACCGGCCAAGGCGATGGCCATCAGCGATCCAGCGACGCACGGTGCCACCAGCGCGGAGGCGATCTTGGTCAACCGGGGTGGTCGGTCCCCGGGTGGAACTGCCACGGTCGGCCGCAGTCGTCACAACGCTTCACGGAGCCAGGCACGGCCCCGATACCGAGGTTCACCTCATTCGGATGATGCCAGCTCACCCGACCCGACGGCATCGTGGGCATGAGGACGCTCCTCGACCTGAAGGAAAGTGGCGCCGCCATGACCAGTCCCGACATCAGTACCGGGGAGCCAGGGACCCCGGTGGCCACGCCGGGCCGCCGGTGGATTGACCGGATGCTCGGGTCCGACCCCGGGTTGAACCGGTTGCGCAGTGCGGCGCTGGCCGTGATCACCATCGGGCTCATCCTGGCCGCGGAGGCGCTCTTTGTCCGGCTCACCCATGCCCTGCAGGTCCCCGTGGGAGCCGCGCTGCCGGCGGCCGAGGTGGCCAGGGCGGCGTCGGCCGACCACGAGGGCCTGGTGGTCATGATGATGATGGGGGCCCTGGTGGGGCTGAACTCGTCGTTCGGGGTGAACGACCCCAAGGCCAGGGGCCAGCTGGTGACCATGCTGCTGCTGCTGCCCGTCCCGCTGGTGGCCGCCCTTGCGCTCGGCCTGTCACTGGGAAGTCACCGCCTGCTCTGCCTGATCCTGCTGTCCGTCATCATGGCCGTCGGGACCTACCTGCGCCGGTTCGGTCCCCGGGGGATGTTCGCCGGCAGCCTGCTGTTCTTCGGGTTCTTCTTCGGCTTCTTCCTCCACGCGGCGGTGACCGTGCACGACCTGGGCTGGCTCACCGCCGCTATCGGCGTCGGGCTGGCCGTGGCCATCGCCGTCCGGTTCCTGCTGTTCTTCCCCAGCCAGAAAAGGGCGCTCCGGCGGACCGAGCGCTCGTTCGCCGCCCGGGCCCAGAAGGTGGCCAGCACGGTCCTCGACGTGTTCGACGACGCCGGCCGCGACCTGCGGGCCGCCCGCCGCCTCCAGACACGGCTGCTGCGGCTCAACGAGGCGGCCCTGATGTTCGACGCCCAGCTGGGTGACCCCGCCGCGGTGGACGGGGGATCGTCGCGCCAGCAGCTCCACCAGCGCCTCTTCGACTTCGAACTGGCCCTGACCAATGTGGCCCGGTTTGCCGGGGCGCTGGCCGGGATAGAACTCTCCGAGGCTCAGCGCTCGGAGATGCGCCTGGCCCTCCTGGACGTCGTGGAGAGAAATCCCGAGGGGGCCAGACGCCACGCCGAGTCCCTCGGCGGGCTGCTCGGCCACGACGACGCCTCCCGGTCAGCATCCGACCCGGACGGCACCCGGGCCGTCCTGCTCCACCGGTTCGCCGGATCGATGGCAGCCCTGGCCGACGCCGGCACGGAGTGGCTGTCGGCGGGCACGCCCGCCTCGGGTGCCGACGAGTTTCGGCCTGCGGTCGCCCTGTTCGCGGGCTGGCTGCCCGGATCGGCCGGGGTAAGCTCGATGGCCTCGGCCGAATCGGGGGGCCGGCCCTGGGATCGGGTAGTGCTCCGGCCCTGGACCCGCACCGCCATCCAGATGGGCGCCGCCGCCGGGGTGGCCGTCGCGCTGGGCGACCTCGTCTCTCCCAGCCGCTACTACTGGGCGGTGATCGCCGTCTTCGTCACCTTCATGGGTGCCAGCAACTCGGGAGAACAGACCGCACGGGCGCTCTACCGCGTCGCCGGCACCGTGATCGGGATCGCGGCCGGCTCGCTGCTGGTGGACCTCGTCGGCCACCACAACGACTGGTCGATCGCGGTGGTCCTGGTGTCGATCTTCTTCGGCTTCTACCTGATGCGCATCAACAACGCCTTCTTCGTGATCGCCATCACCGTGATGGTGTCCCAGCTCTACCAGGAGCTCTACGAGTTCTCCTACACCCTCCTGCTCTACCGCCTGGCCGAGACGGCACTGGGCGCGGCGGTCACCATCGCCGTGGTGACGCTCGTCTTCCCGCTCCGGACCCGCCGGGTCCTGCGGGTGGCGTTCCGCAACCACATCCGGGCCGTCGAGACGCTGGTGGAGCATGCCAGCGAGGTGCTGACGACCGCGGGACCGGCCCGGGGGCAGGACCGGCTGGGCAACGACGCCCGGGCTGTCGACGCCTCCTACCAGACCCTGGTGACCACGGCCCAGCCGCTGCGCCGCAGCATGTTCGGCACCCTCGACGAGGGGATCGCCGGGGCCGTCCGCCTGGCCTCGGCCACCAGGAACTTCAGCCGGGCCCTGGTGGCCGATCTGGCGTCGACCGCCCCGCTCGGCCCGGGATTCAAGGACGAGATCGGCCGGGCCTCGGCCACCTTTCACCGGTCGATGGACACGGTGGCCGATGCGATGACCGGACCCTGCCAGGGCGTCTACGTGCGCTCCTCCTCCCTCTACGACCGGGCCGAGCGCTCCCACCAGGACAGTGCGGCCGGGACCGGTCAGGAATGGCTGGCCATCCAGGACCTCAAGCTGATCGACGGCGCCATGGCCGGCCTGGCCAAGTCCATGCGGCTCGAGGTCACCGACTTCGACACCGTCCGGGCTGCTACCTGAGGCCGCTATCGCTTTCGTGCGGCGAAGAGGCCCGGCCCGCGCCCAACCTCGCCGTGGCGGATCGCACGGGGGAGGTGCTCGCGTCCCGGTTCGAGGCGCTGAATGCTCTGGACATCCCCTGGGTCGATTCGGAGGACGTCGCGGAGGCGGTCCTCTGGCTCGCATCCCACGAAACCCGCCCATGTCACTGGCATCACCTTTCCGGTCGACGCCGGCGCGCGGGTCAAGTGAGTCGGTGACTACTCCGCATCAGGTCGGATGAGCAGAGAAGCACACCCCAGCGGAGGGGGCCGGGACCTAACGATCGCCGGTTCGGCGAGCTATCCGGGGCCGCCCCGTGTTGCCCTCCGCTGCGCCGAGGCCAGCAGCCAGTGTCAAGCCAACTGCGTCCACCGTCACAACAAGACAGGAGCCGCCGGACTGCCCGCGCCGAAGATGATCTTGGCTACCTGCAAATCTGAAGTGCACACCCATTCACTACGGAGAAGGCGAGACAGTCAAGGCCGATTTGATGCTTGTGCGTCGGACGAGGAACGCGTGTCGAGGGACGCGGCCTCGAGGACTGGCCTGCTACTCACGGGCTGCCTCCCATCTGGCTTTCCAGTTCGGTACGGGAGATACCGTGCCGGTCGCCGAACTGCTCGAGCTGCTTGCGGTCAACCTGCTCGGGGAGAACCCGCGTCGCCTCCTTGGCTGCCTCGGAGTAACCCAAGTGATTCAGCATGTCAATTATCTCTTGCCTGCTAATGGCCATGCGTTCGAGCCTAACCCGACAAAACGCCACCTCGCGCCCGTACCAATCCGTTTCGTGACAGAAAGTAGCCGTGAGGATCAGCAGCTGTCAGCGAAACCTTCGTTATCGCAGGTCAGGGGTATATCCGTTGGAAACTTCTTCAGTGCTACCGGAACCTCTAGCTATCCTCGAGGCCGCTGCGGACGCCGGCTGAGCGAACCTGAACGGTTGATCGCGGCAGAAGAACAAGTTGCGAGAGACATCCCGGAAGGCTCAGTCGGGCACAACATGGATTCCATACGCCGTCGCCGTGGCCGGTTCAGCGGTGCGTCGCCGATGAGCACGGTCATTGACTCGGTCTTAAGCACCATGATCGACGAGCAATTGCTTGAACCCAGCCGGGACAAAGCCGTGGTACACGCGGTAAATCTGCGAGCAACCCCCGCGGGACGAAGACCATCGCGCCGGGTTCGGCCGTCGTCTCAGCCTCGCGTGCCCAGGGGCAAGTAGCCCGACGTCACGGCCTTGGCGAATCCGACCAGGTCCGGGCGCATGCAGAAGTGCCGGGGTCCTACCACTGTCCCAGGCGCCCGAACAGCAGATGATTTTATCGAGCACGAGGCAGGCGCCCCAGCGATCACAGCGCTCTCGCAGCGCGTGCAGCAGGCGTCGATCTCGCCGAGCAGTCGGTCGAGAGAACGGACTTGATCTGGCGGGAACACGATCACGCGCTGGTCTTCTAAAAGGCTCGCGCGGATCGCCCCGGCCACGCGGGTGCCCGAGCCGTCGCCGGACCGCCTCGCGGCCAGGACGCGGGCGTGAACGGCTCCGCTTCGGCGGCGAGGATGCGCAGGATATGCCAGCGAACTTGGCTACCGCGTAGTCGCGATATCTACCTGACCCGGACCGGAACGATCGTGCGAGGACGTCGCCGGGCGCGGTGAGGCGGACTGCCGGATGGGCCCGGGCGAACAGCGCGCGGTCCACCTTCCGCTCGCCGAGCCGCCCGGTCCGAGCACCTCGTCTGGGCCGAGGACCACCACGTGGTGACCCGCCGGGGTGCTGTGCTCCTGTTAGTCAGATGCTTCGTTTCTGATCTTGATCGCCCGTTTTGTCGGGTAGCGGCGGCGCGTTGCCGCGCCGCCGCCCCCTAAGAACCCGTTATGTCGAATTCCACATAACGGGTTCGGCGGGGGGCCGTACGGAAAAGGACCCGCGAACTGCGGGCACATCGCCGTACGGCCTACCCAACAAACGTGGGCGGCGCGCTCGGGCGGACCGGCACTAGCGCACGGTGATCCGTGCCGGCGGCCCGGACGTGGTGGTCCTGGCTGCGGTGCGCCCTTTTGGCCGGTGATGGCTGGTGTCGCGGCCGGTCCTCCATGATGCGGTCGTAGCTGCGGCGGGCTCGGGCGCTGCGGGCGCTGGCGCCGTAGCGGCGGAGCATCTGGGGGGAGGTCCAGCCGTTGAGCTCCATGAGGTCGCCCTCGGCGCCGCCGTGGTCTAGCCAGGTGTGGCTGATGTGGTGCCGGAACCTGTGCGGGAACACCTCGATGCCGCACTGGCGGCCACGCCGGACGGTGACCTGGTAGATCCCGCTGGCTGTCATCGGCACCCGGTTGCCCGGCCCCGAGCCACAGCTGCCAGCGCCATGCCTGGGCGTGCCTGGCGCGGACGCGGAGGTACCGGTCCAGGCTGCGGGCGGCGCCGAAGCCGATCTTGACCCTGGTCCTACGGCCCTTGCCCTGCACGGTGATGTTCCGGTGCCACAGATCCACGTCGCTGCGCCCCGGGCCTTCAAGGTTGCCAACCTCCGTAATCAGGACCAATCGTTTTAAACCGGCATATGCGACAAACCCATCGATGCCGCTATTACGCGAGGTATCGGGAACGTGCCGAGCACGGATCCCCGTCCCAGCTCCGCTCCTGCGCGCTAGCATCCGATTACAACAAGGCTGGACGGGTCCACCAGGCTGTCGTCAGCGCCGGCGAGCCAGTCGGCCGCGTCGCGGCAGATTGTCGAACGCTGTCTTCGACAGGTACTCCTCGTTCACACGGTCACCTCGGAAGCGGTTGAAGCCGGGCAGCGGGGTGGCGCGGCGAACATCAGCAGGCCATCTCGCCGGGCATAATGTCCCCCGGCGCGCGCGTTAGACTGTAACGAGATCGGTGACACTAGTTGGAACTACGATACAAGGACAACAAGCTCGAGAAGTTGTGCACGAACGAGCGTGAGATGCAACGGAGGCGCCCGGACATTCAGAAGAAGCTCCGGCTGAGGGTCAACGCCCTCCGGACCGCGGCCACAGTTGGAGACCTGCCCCGCGACGATCCCGGCGGGGCCTGGCACGAGCTCAAGGGCGACCTCGACGGGATCTGGTCGGCCGAGCTGAGCGGGAACTGGAGGCTCCTGGTGGAGCCGGACCCCCTGAAGTCGCTCAGCGCCGTGGTTGTGACCGTGATCGACATCGACGACTACCACTGAGAGAGGAGACAGCCATGACCGAGACCAACTACGCCGTTGCTCCGGGCGAGTACCTGGAGGAGTGGATCGACGACCGGGGCTTCTCTCAGCAGCACGTCGCCGACCTCCTGGGCTGCAGCCGCAAGCAGGTCAATGAGATCGTCAACGGGCGTGCGCCAGTCACCAGCGACACCGCAATCCGCCTGGAGCGGGTGGTCGGCATCCCCGCCGACACCTGGCTGCGGTACGAGGCGGCCTACCGAGCCGACCTGGCCCGGATCGCCGACCAGGAGAACCTCGCAGAGCACGCCGGCGAGATCGACGCAAACGCCGTCACCTACCTGCGGAGCCTTGGTGCGACGAAGGCGACGAAGGCGAAGCCGGGTGTGCTCGTGTCCGACTTCCTGGCGTTCCACCGGTGCGGGACGTGGGAGTCGTACGTCCATCTGCACGAGACGGCGTCGACCGGCGACTACGCGCTGGCAGCGCTGAAGGAGTCGGGGGCGACGATCGCCCCGACGGTGCTGACGTCCTGGCTGCGCGCGGCGGAACTCGCTGAGCCGTTCGAGCGCGGCCGTGGCTATAGCTACGACGCGGACCGATTGCGCGGCACGCTCTCTCTTCTGCGCGCGCGGGCGGCGACGCCCGACGGGACGATGCTGCGGGACATCAGGAACATGCTCGCCGATATCGGCGTGGTGTTCATGGTGGTGGACCCGCCCAAGAAGTTTCCGCTGCTCGGTATGACCCGTTGGATTGACAAGCAGGTGCCGGTGATCCAGCAGACTGGACGGTGGGTCAAGGACGGCTTCGTTATCTGGACGCTGTTCCATGAGATCGGCCACATCCTCAACGATCCCCGGGGTGAGATGCACCTGGAGTACAGCACCGAGAAGAAGCGCAACACCGCCGCCGAGAAGGCAGCCAACGCGTTCGCGATGGAGATCCTGTTTGGCGAGTCCGGCATCAAGCCCTTCGAAGGGCTGACGCTTGATCGCGAGATTGCCGACACGGCAAGGCAGCTGGGCGTCGCACCTGGCGTCGCCGTCCACCAGATGCACCGGAAGCGGCTTCTGGACTACCGGTGCGGCAACCGGCTCTGCGTTGACCTCGCCGGGACCTTCACCGCATAGAGATTCACGCGACGGCGTCAGGGTGCCGCCGCACATCGTGCGGGAAATCGTCGGGCCCTCCGACATTGAAGTCACGATGACGATCTACGCGCACGTCTCGCTCGATGAGAAGCGGGCCGCGCTGCCGAAGCTGGGGGATGCCTTGGCTGAGGACCTTGCCGCAGCGTTGCCGTCAGAGCCTTAGGCGGCCGGGTGCCAGCCCGGCCCGGTGCTCATCGTCTTCACCACCTCGCAGGACGCCCCTGACGCCGAGCGGCTCCAGCGGCTGGCCGACCTGCTCGGCGAGCGCGCCCGGACGTCAGCACCAGCCATATTAAGCAAACTCTGACGATCGGAACGCCACTGGCGCGTCCGACACCTAAACTAGCGCACAAACTCCACGCGTCAGATGAGGAAGTACAGCGTACAACGCCTCGTTGGCAAATCGTTGCCCGGATCGGCATGCCTGCGTGAATGACGCTATCCTTATCCCTTCAATACATCCGATACCTGCTGCCAGAATGACATATGTCCCACGATATAGCCAACAAAGGGTATCAGCAGCCCGAGATTTCTCCAGGTAAACCGTCGGCGGATTGACGAATCAATCGGCCAGGTCGGAACCTTTTCTAGCTCTTGGTAGTGCTCGATAAGCTGGGGCAGGCGCTGCCGCGCCGCTTCCGAATCCTCATCGGCCTGGCTGTCCAGCCCAGCCTGTGCGGCCGCGATGGCGGGAGACAACCTGTCCGCGTCGGCCAGGAAAGTGCGTTCTTTCTGAGATTTCATGATCACGTGCACAGAGCTCATAGGCAGGACGAACACAAGAATCTCGAAAAGCATCGCCAGCGGCAGCAGCCAGAGGTACTGGTCCAGATATGGCCGGTAATTCCCCAGGAGCCGGTTCGCCCCGCCAAGGGAAATGAGCAGCACCCAGACGGCCAGGAAGATCGCCGGAAGGCTCGCCGCCAGGGACTGGTAGAGGTAGAAGTCGCCGATCGGCTTTAGCCCGCCAGCCCCGTCCGGGTGACCCGGGATCACCCGAAGGTGAAGTTCTTGCTTGCGCAGGGTCCTGGCAAGTAGCCGACCATATCCCGTCATACGGCCAAGCCAGCCGCCGGCCACCGCGCCCGCGACGATGAGCACCGCCAGATCTGAAGCTGTCGGCCCGAGCGCCCAGCTCCGGGACCGGCTCGCCGCCAGCAAAGTCAGCGGCGAAGTGATCAGCAGGGCGCAGGCCACGCACCACCCGCTTGCCACCGTCCAGCCATGCCCGGTTCGTTCCAGGCCACTCGTCAAGTCCTCGACCCCCTTGGCGGGACCAAGGATTTCCCGGGTTACTAGCCGCTGAAGCGCCTGGCGCAACTTGACCGGCGCATGACCGGCCAACTCAAGACCTATGAGCAGCACCAGCCACCCAGAGAGCTGGAGAATATCCAATTCGTGCTTATAGTAAAGCGCTGGTACCTGCTGAACGAACAACACCAACAGGGTTGACCACCGCAGCCAACGGCTGACGGCTGCTTTGTGGCCGGTACCGGTCACAAGACCAGGCTTGAGCAGGGTATAGGTCATTACTCCCATCGCCCAGCCCTCTGGCAGGGCGAAAGCAAGGTAAACCCACGTGCCGACCGGACCATACTCGGCGGTCAGCGGCGCCAAAGCCGTCAGCGGCCCCAGAGCCGTCAGCAAAGCCAGCGTGACGCTCAGCACCACGGCGACCCGGGACCGGCGCGCCTTCATCCACCGCCGTACGTGCCCCGGTCGCTTCCACCGGTGCCGTGCAGTCGTCGCAGTAGGCGCACCAAGTGCCATCTAGCCTCGCTGTTCAGGTCCGACGCGGCCTGAAATAGACCCGATTTTAGGTGTACGGCCGACAGGAAGCTCGCATCGTGTCCGCCTTTCACCCCGCGATCCATCAGACGATGCGGCCTGCATTGAATATGTCCCGCTCAGGTCTCTTACGCCAGTCGAAATAGGGTCCTAACCCAGGTCGCCGCAACCCGGATTGGCACGAGCAAGCTTCGGCGCAGAGGCGAAGCTTACGTCGGGCAGATCTCGATCGCGATCGAGATCTGAGCCGCGACCCGGACCGTCACGGTTACCAAGCACGATAAGACAATGCTCCGATTGACTCGGCACCTACGCTCACATCGGCAGATTCGGAGTGCGCCGCGAGGCGCTTCGTTATATCCCCGGCGTAGCCGGGATGGATTGGAGGGATGTCCTTGGGTCCGATGTCTTACCTGGCGCCGAAAGGTT
>Ga0302181_10001042_pt1 | contig 21407 bp, 19 predicted proteins | sample I_Palsa_E3_3_FD_198786 | JGI IMG/M metagenome (GOLD analysis project Ga0302181, IMG submission 198786) | Peat permafrost microbial communities from Stordalen Mire near Abisko, Sweden - I_Palsa_E3_3 | ecosystem: Environmental > Terrestrial > Soil > Palsa > Peat permafrost | place: Sweden...
GGCGAACGGTCCGAACAGCTGGACCGAGGTCATGTCCCAGGGCCCGTTGATGCCGTGACCGGCGAAGGTCTCGACGGGTACGCCCGCACTGTTGAGGACGATGAGGCACCCGGCCTCCGGGGTGCCGGTCCCCTGGTCGGTGACCGGCAGACTGCCCACTACGACGTAGCCGTCGTTCAGCACGCTGAGCGCGGTCGTGAGACCGACGCCACCCGGGCAGCCGGGCAGGTTCGGGTTGATCTGGGCGAACAGGCTCACCTGTCCGGCCGGCGCCACCTCCACGATCGTCGTGCCGGTGCCCTGCGTGTTGTTGCTGGCGTTGAAGTTGCTCACCAGCGTGTCGCCGCGTACCAGGGAGCCCGTGCTGAACGGGACGGTCGCGACGCCGTAAGGGTTGACGTCGCCGTTGCTCGGCACCGTCGACGCAACTTCGGTGACGGTCGAGAAGTGCGCCAAATACGGGACCGGAGCGGCCGCGGCCGGGGCAGAGTCCGCCATGGCGACCGCAAGGGGTGTCAGGCCGACCGTCAGAGCGGCAGCGAGCGTGCCGAGCCCCCCGAGCAGGTGACTCCCCCTGTTTCTTCCGGTCTTTCTTCCGGGGGTGAGGTCCGAGTGGGCGCGACTGCGCTGTTCGAGCATGGTCAGTTGCCTCCTTCGTCTCACGGCGCCGCAGCTATACGACGAACCGCCCCCTCGCCTGTGTTACGGCTGGGATGGGCCTGAGGATTGCGCTTCGCTAACGTCCTGGTCATGGACGTCGAGATCGCCTTCACCGGGGTGCCCGTCAGAGATCTCTCCTCCGGCCGGGACTTCTTCGAGCGCATCTTCGGACGAGTCGCCGACGTCGAGGTCGCGGCGGACGAGGTGATGTGGCGGGTGGCCGAGACGGCCTGGCTCTACGTCGTCGTCGACGCCGCCCGTGCCGGGAACGGCCTGGTCGCCCTCTCGGTGACCGACCTCGATGCCACCTTGGCCGAGCTGTCCGGCCGGGGCATCAGCCCTGCCCGCGCGGAGGCGGTCGGCGGTGGACGCAAGGCAACCGTGTTCGACAACGACGGAAACTCCGTGGCCATCATTCAGGTTCCAGCCTGAGACCTGGCCGGGCCAATCTGGCGCCAGTCCGACAACCGACTGAGACGCGTCCGCTGTCGCCCCGTTGACCCGCCGCGTTCAGGCTTTCTCCCACACCGAGATATGGCTGCGGCTCTCACTCGTGAAGGGTGACTCGTCCCAGTCGGTCCAGCGCTCGCGCAGTGACATGCCCGCCAGGCGCGCCATCAAGTCGAGCTCCGCCGGCCAGACGTAGCGGAAGGGTGCGGAGAAGGTCTCAACTGTGCCGTCACCGATGAAGTAGTGGTGGGAGATCGACCGTTGCTGTGCGACGTCGTATTCCTCGAATCCGAGATGGGTCGGGGTGACGGTGAACGCGTGCACCGTCTCGCCGGGAGGGAGGCGTTGTAGTTCGGGCACCATGACCTCCACCACGAAGAAGCCGCCGGGCGCCAAGTGCGCGGCGGCATTGGCGAAGCACGCGACCTGGGCATCCTGCGTCGTGAGGTTCATGATGGTGTTGCGCACGAGGTAGGCGAGGGTCGCCGATCCCCGACAGCCCCCGGCCGCTGTCGTGGCGAAATCACCGAGCGTCACGCCGATGGCGTCTGCGCCGTCCTTGGTTCGCATCCGTTCGACCATGTCGGACGACAGTTCGATCCCGTGGACGGTGAGGCCCCGCCGGCTCAGCGGCAGCGCCAGGCGTCCAGTCCCGATGCCGAGCTCGAGGACCGGACCGGGGCCGGCCCGCGCCACCAGGAAGTCGACCGCCGGGTTGACGACCGCCGGGTCGAAGATGTCGGGCCACTTGGCCTCGTAGTCGGAGGCGACCCAACCCGTGAAGTAGTTCTCGGGCACTGGTCCATCGTGCCAGGGTCTAGGCGTGGAACGCCGACGTACGTCGCCCTACGCCGCCCTACGCCGCCCTACGTCGCTGGAGACCCGAGGTCCAAAAGCGCCTCGTAATAGCGCAGCTGGTCGTCGCTGCCCACGAGCCGGAACCCGGCCCGGACGAGGGTCCGTTGCGAGGCGATGTTGTCCAGAGCGGTGTCGGCGATCACCTTCGACACTCCGTGCTCGGCGGCGAGGGCCAGCAGCGCCACGGCGGCCTCAACGGCGTAGCCCTGGCCCCGGGCGGACGGTGCCAGTCCGTAACCGATCTCGACACAGCCGCCGTCCGGTCGTCCCTTGAAGCCGATTCCCCCCACGGCCTGTCCGTCCGCCAGGCGACTGATCAGGTAGTAGCCGAACGGCCGCTGGTCTCCGGACGCAGCGGTGGCGCGTAGGAATCCCCCGACAGCGCCGACGTCACCCTCGAAGGGGAAATCCGGCGCCCAAGAATCGCCGGGACCGCCCATCCGGGCGACGATGCGTTGGCCCTCCGCGACCTCGATGGCGTGCAGCTGCAGGCGAGCTGTCCGAACGTCAGTCACGCCGAGGTCTACGCTCCGGCCCGCGCCGCGTTCCTGGCGCCGTCGAGTCGCTCGGCGACCAGCTCCTCGGCCGCCGCCAGCGGAGTGATGCCCCGTGCCTCGGCGCGCTCGAGCACGGTGGTCGTCGTCTCGCGGATTCGGTCCACGGCGCGCAACGCACGCGCCCGGTCATAGCCGTCCGCTTCCTGGGCGATGTTGATGATGCCACCGGCGTTGGCGAGGAAGTCAGGGACATAGAGCGCGCCCGCCGCGGCCAGCCTCTTTGCCACTCCGGATGTGGCCAGCTGATTGTTTGCCGCGCCCACGATGATCTCGAAGTCGAGATCTGCGACGGCATCGTGCGTCAGGAGGCCACCCAGCGCGCACGGGCAGAGGATGTCGGCCGTCGTGCCGAGAGCGTCGACCGGATCGACGATACGGGCGGCACCGGCACGTCCGGCGTCCTCCACCCTGTCCGAGCTGACGTCCGAGGCAATGACGACGGCGTCGCGTTGGACGAGAAGGCGGATGACCTCCCCACCTACCTTTCCGGCGCCGAGGACGAGCACCGTCCTTCCCTCGAGGCCAGTTCCCCATCGGCGAGCGGCCGCAGCTTCCATCGCCACCACCACGCCATGTGCCGTTGCGGGACTGGGGTCGCCGGATCCGCCGCGGGACGTCGACGTGCCCGCCACGAACGGTGTCGTCTCCTGAATCAGGTCCATGTCAGCCTGCGTCGTCCCGACATCCTCGGCGGTGATGTAGCGCCCGTCCAGGCTGTCGACGGCGGCGGCAAAGTCGTGCAGCACGGACAGCGTCTTGAGCGCGCTCGGATCTCCGATGATCACCGCCTTCCCGCCCCCGTGGGCCAGTCCGGCCAGTGCCGCCTTTGCGGTCATGGCTCTCGAGAGACGGAGGACATCGTGGAGCGCGAGCGTCTCGTTCTCGTACGGATAGAACCGGGCCCCGCCGAGAGAGGGGCCGAGGACAGTGGAATGGACGGCGATGATGGCGCGGAGACCGCTCGTCTCCCGGCGGGTGATCACGATGTCCTCGTGCTCAGACCCCGAAAGACCTTCGAGCATCCTGTCCCGATCGGAATCGGTCACACTGAGCCCTCTCACGGTCGAATTCTAGGGGGAATTGGCGTGGACTGAACGAGGACGGCGCCGCTGCGAATCCCCGTGGCGTGGCGTGGCGTGGTGTGGCGTGGCGTGGCGTGGCGTGGCGGGACGCCCGCACGCTCAGGTTGCGTGCCCGCCCAACCTCACGCGCGTGGCGCGAGCACCGTGAAGGCGATCGTCGACACGGCGGCCAGTTTGTTGTCGCGACCGACATCGGTCACTTCCACCTGCAGCACGAAGGCGGATCGCCCCTGCCGCACGATCCAGGCGTCGGCCCGGGCCGGACCCACCACGACGGGTGACAGGAAATGAATGGTCAGGTCGGACGTCGCCGTGCTGAACCCGTTCTCGTGATCACAGGACTGATAGGCGAGACGTCCGGCGCAGACGTCGACGAGGACGGCGATCAGTCCGCCCTGCAGAGCCCCGCGCACGTTGGAGAACTGGGGCAGGACGTCCATCTCGATCACGAGGTGACCATCGGGCGATGGCACGTCGCGTGTCCCGAGTTGTTGGAACAGGTGCTCGCCGCGCTCGAGCACCTCCCTCTGCAACTGGCTCAGCTCGCCGTTGGGGGGTTGGGCCGTTGCCATTGTGCAGACAGGGACGAACTCGTTGACCGGGAGACCGGGAGACCGCGCCGCGCCCTACGCCGCGTGCGACTGGTTGATCCAGGTCTCGTACATCTCGGCGTAGTGCCCGCCGAGCGCGACGAGCTCGTCGTGCGACCCCACCTCCAAAAGGCGCCCGTCGCCCACGACCACAATGCGGTCGGCCCGCATGGCGGTCGACAGACGGTGGGCGATCAGGACCGCCGTGCGTCCCTCGAGCAGCACGTCGAGCGCCGCCTCCACCATCGTCTCGGACTTGAGGTCCAGGTTCGAGGTCGCCTCGTCGAGCACCAGGACCCGGGGCTCGGCCATGAAGGCCCGACCGAGGGCGATGAGCTGGCGCTCGCCCGAGGACAACGACTGGCCGCGCTCGTGCACCGGGGTGTCGAGCCCGTAGGGGAGGCGCTGCACGAGCTCGCCCAGGCCGACCTGGTGCACCGCGTTCCAGACCTCGTCGTCGGGCGCGCCGGGCCGGGCGAAGGCGATGTTGTCCCGGATGGTGCCGGCGAACAGGAAGGGCTCCTGCGGCACGACACCGAGCTGCCGCCGCAGCGACTCCAGCGTCACCTGCTTGAGGTCGAAGCCGTCGATGAGCACCCGGCCCGCCGTGGGGTCGTAGAAGCGCGTCACCAGCTTGGCCATGGTCGACTTGCCGGCCCCCGTGGCGCCGACGAAGGCGACGGTCTCGCCGGGCTCGATCGTGAGGTCGACGTCGTGCAGCACCGGCACCGCCGGGTCGTAGCCGAAGGAGACGTGGTCGAAGTCGATCCGGCCCCTGATCGGGGGCAGTTCGACGGCGTCGGGCGCCTCCAGGACCGAGGGCTCGGTCTCGAGCAGGCCGCGCAGCTTGAACACGGAGGCCCGGCCCTGTTGGAAGGTGTTGTACTGCTGCACCAGCAGCTGAATCGGGGAGAAGAACCGGTTCACGTAGAGGAAGAAGGCGGTCAGCTGGCCCAGGTTGATCTCCTGGGGGTGGTGCAGGTACATGGTGCCGCCGATGCCCAGAATGAGCAGCTGACCGAAGACGCTGATGACCTGTGACCCCGGCCCGTAGATCCCGTTGATGCGCCCCGTGTAGTTGTTGGCGTCCCGGTAGGAGCCCACGATGTCGCGGTGCGTCTCGACGTTGTAGCGCTGGCGGTTGTGGGCCGTGACGATGCGGACGCCCTGCAGGCTCTCCGAGAGGTCGGCCAGCACGAGCGCGATGCCGTCCCGCACCTTGTCGTAGCCGCGCTCGGAGGCCCGCTTGAACCAGATGGACATGATGACGAGGGGAGGCAGCACGGCGAAGACGGTGATGGCGGCCAGCTTGGCGTTCGTGAGGAAGAGGAAGATGGTGATGACCACCATGGTCAGGCCCTGAATGGCGAATTGCGCCAACCCGTCCTGCAGCAGCTGCTGCAGGTTCTCGATGTCGCTCGTCATGCGGCTCATGACGACGCCGGCCTTCTCCTCGGTGAAGAAGTCGAGCGAGAGACGCTGCAGGTGGCGGAAGACCTTGATGCGCAGGTCGTTCATGACCCACGAGGCGAGGCGGCCCGTCACCCGGGCCTGGCCCCACTGGGCGCTGCCCGACACCACGATGGACACCAGGTAGAGCACCGCCATGAGGACGACGACGCCGTAGTCGTAGTGGGGCGGCGTCAGGCCGTGGTTGATGGCGTAGGAGACGAGGCTCGGGCCGAGCTGGGTGAAGATGGCAATCAGGCCGACCAGCACCGCGGCCAGCGCGCACATCCCGGGGTACTCCAAGAGGAGCGACGTGAGCGAGAGCTTCTTCGACTCGTGCTCCGTCGGCAGCTGAGTGAAGACGACGTCCGGCTCGCCGCGGTCGGGCTCCTCGGCCAGGAGCAGGTCGACGCCGGCCTGCAGCTCGTGCGGGATCCCGCCGAAGGGCAGCCCGGCCTGGGCCGAGCCCGGCGCCCCGCCACCGCCCATCGGCGGACCGACTCCTCCTCCGCCGCCGAACATCAGACCTCACCCCTTTCGGGCTCGAGGACCTCGTCGTCGGTCTCGAGGAGCCCGTCCTCCGGCGCCAGGGACACGCTCACCGGCGCCAGCACGTCGACATCGAGCCCGAGGTCCTCGGCGCCCGCCGCGGCCTCGGCCGCCCGCTGCTCTTCGCTGGAGGCCTGCGCCAGCACCTCGGAGTACAGCGGCGTGGAGGCCAGCAGCTCGGCGTGGGTCCCATCGGCCACGATGCGGCCACTGTCGAGCAGTACCACCCGGTCGGCCAGGCTGATGGTCGAGAGGCGGTGGGCGATGATCAGCGTGGTCCTGCCCTCCATCAGGACGCGCAGCGAGGAGTGGATGCGCTGCTCCACCTTCACGTCGATGGCGCTGGTGGCGTCGTCGAGGATCAGGATGGGCGGGTTGACCAGCAGGGCGCGGGCGATGGCGATGCGCTGGCGCTGGCCGCCCGAGAGCGTGTAGCCCCGCTCGCCGACCACGGTGTCGTACCCGTCGGCCAGCCGGTTGATGAAGCCGGTGGCGCCGGCCGCCTCGGCGGCGGCCTTGACCTCCTCCAGCGAGGCGTCCGGCCGTCCGTAGGCGATGTTGTCCCGGATCGACACCGAAAAGAGGAAGGGCTCGTCGAGGACGACGCCGATGTTGGCCCGCAGGCTGGTGAGGGTGAGGTCGCGCACGTCGTGCCCGTCGACCCGCACCGTGCCACCGGTGGCGTCGTAGAAGCGGGCCAGCACACGGGCCACGGTGGACTTGCCGCTGCCGGTGCGGCCCACCAGGGCGATGGTCTCGCCCGGGTGCAGGTGCAGGTTCAGGTTGCGCAAAATCTCGCGCGGCCCGTCGTCGCTCGTCTTGGAGAGCAGGCTGTCGTCGGCGTAGGCGAAGCTCACGTCGTCGAACAAGACGTCACCCTTGCAGTCGACCAGGTCGATGGCGTCGGGCCGGTCGACGATCGTGGGCTTCTCGTCGATGATCTCGAAAATCCGGTCGGCCGAGGCCGAGGCGCGCTGGCCCATCATGATCAGCATCCCGAGCATCATGAAGGGGGCCTGCATCATGACCAGGTAGAGGTTGAACGAGACGATGGAAGCGACCGGCAGGTGGTCGTGGATGACGAACCAGCCGCCCACCAGCAGGACGAGAACCAGGCCGATCTGGGACAGGTTCTGGACGAGCGGGGCGTAGCGGGCGCGCAGGTCGGCGTCCTTGATGTAGCCCCACTGGACCCGGTCGGCCGCCTTGGCCAACTGGCCGAGCTGCTGCTGCTCGGCGGCGAAGCTGCGCACGACGCGCACGCCGTTGACGTTCTCGTCCACGACGGTCGCCACCTCGGCCAGCCGGGACTGAATGAGCCAGGACACGGGGAAGAGTGACTTCCGCATTTTGATGCCGACGAGGTAGATGAACGGCATGGACGCCATGGCGACGAAAGCCAGCGGGACGCTGATGGAGAGCATGAAGGCGAAGGCGACCACCGCGATGGAGCACTGCACGAGGATCATCGGGGCGAAGGTCAGGTACATCTGCACCGAGCGGATGTCGGAGTTGGCCCGCGAGATCAACTGCCCGGACTGGACGCGGTCGTAGAAGGGGAACGACATCCGGGTGAAGTGCTCGTAGAGGATATTGCGCAGGTCGAACTCGATCGCGTAAGCGACCTTGAAGAGGTTGTTGCGCGAGATGTAACCGAAGAGCCCCGTGAAGAGCGCCAGCACGGCGATCAACTCCACGTAGTTGTGCAACGGCTGGGTCTTGTTGATCAGCGCGTTGGTGATGCCGTTCTGGAGGATCTTGGGGATCCACACCTGAATGATCAGGCCGAGGAACGAGAAGATGAGCGCGCTGAACCACTGCACCTTGTGCGCCATGACGATGGGCGTGGCCCGCTTGATCCACGACTTGGAGCGGTCGGGGTCGATGGTGGCCTTGGGCTTGGTGTAGCGGCTCGTCGCCCCCATCGGGACGTAGGCCGCCAGCGGCAGCCGCGGCGCGCCGTCCTGGGTCTCGGCTTCTTGGGTGCCCGCCGCGCCGTTCGCCGCCGGACCGGTTCGGGCGGTGTCCACCTCGGCGGGCGTCCCCTCGAGCTTGTCCTCGGTGGTGCTCATCGTGGCGCCTTTCGCCGGATGGGCGTCGTGGCCGCGGCGGCCGCGGCGTCGTTGGAGCCCGGACGCGGGCCCTGGCGCGACTCGACCATGGCCCGGGCCCACAGCTCGAGCGAGTGCAGGGCCACCGCTTCCTCTTTGTCGGGCAGGTGGCCGGCGATGGCGATCAGGTAGTCGTCCACGGCCACGTCGGCGCGGGCGAGCGTGCTGATCCCCTCGGGCGTCAGGCGCAGCTCCACCCGCCGCCGGTCGATGTCCTCCTGGCGGCGGTCGACCAGGCCGCGGGCCACCAGGCCGTCGATGAGGGCGGTGATGGAGGGCCGGCGCACGGCCAGCCGGTCGGCCAGGCCCGAGGCGGCGGCCGAGCCCTCGGCCAGAATCCCGAGGACCCGGTACTGGGGGAGGGTGAGCTCTACCTGGGCCAACGCGACCTCGACCCGCTTGGACAGCCAGGCCGCCACACGGCCGTACGTGCCCAGGACGGGGGGTGTGGCCTTCGCCTTGTCACCGGCGCGGGCGGCGCCCTTGCCGCGGGATGCCGCGCCAGCAGAGAGGGGGGAGGTCACAGCCATCCCCGACATCATACAGTTAGATGCTCTAACTACGTGCGGGCGTCGGCCGCGCGTCCTCGGGCCGCCCGCCCGACTCAGGCCTCCCGGGTGCCCCATTCGGGGTCGAGCTGGCGCAGGAAGAGGTCGCAGCGGACCTCCTCGTCGGTCTCGCCGATGGCCCCTGCGGCCAGCTGCAGCATGTGCAGCGAACGGAGGAAGCCGCGGTTGGGCTCGTCGCGCCAGCGCACGTAGCCCGAGCCCCGCCAGCCGGCGGCCCGCAGCGCATCGAGCCCACGGTGGTAGCCGACGCGGGCGAAGGCGTAGCGCTCGATCGGGTCGTCGGCCAACTCGGCCAGGTCCGCCCAGGCCTGCAGGCAGTGCGGATCCCGGGCCGCCACGGCCGCCACCGCCTGGCGGCGCCGTTCTGGAGGGAGGAGCCGGGCCGCGTCGAGCGCGACGGCCAAGTCCGCATCGAGCGGGTCGAGGACGGTGTCGGGGCTGCCGGAGGAGAAGTGGACTGCGTGCTCAGGGGTCACCGGTCCATGTTACGAGCGAGCCTCGGCGTCCGATCGGCGTGTTGTCGGCAGCAGGGGCGGAATGTCGCGGGCTTGAGGGCCGGCAGTACTCTTCGCGCCGTGCTGACGCCCGACCCCCGGCCGACGTCATTCCAGAACCATCCCGGGCTGCGGGACCGCGAGCCCGAGGCGCGTGAGCTGGCCGACGTCCTGCGCCGACTCATCCGGTTGTCAGTCACCGCCGCGCCGCCGGCCTCCGACACCGTCCGCCTTACGACCCGGCTGGCCGCGCTGGCCGACGAGCTCGAGACCCACCTGCCGGCGGACCCATTGCCCCGCTTCATTCCCCCCGACGACGACGGTCCGCCCAAGGACGTGCCGCTCGGTGGCGCCATGCCCTACGACGTGGTCGTCGGGCCGTTCAATCCGGTGGCGTTGCCGCTCGTCCTCGACTTCGAGCCTCCGAGGGCGCTCGGCCGGGGGGTCTTCGACGTGACCTACGAGGGTGCGCCCGGCTGCGTGCACGGCGCAGTGCTCGTCGCCGCCTTCGACATCATCCTCACGGCAGCCAACGCGATTGTGGGGGCGGTCGGGCCCACGGTGTCGCTGGCCGTGCGCTACGTCCGCCCCACGCTCGTCGGGGAGGAAGCCGTGTTCGAGGGCTGGGTGACCGAGGTCACCGATCGCCGCGTCTTCAGCAAGGGTCGGATCGTGCAGGGTGGGGTGGTGACGGTCGAGGCCGAGGGTGAGTTCGCCATCTTCAGCCAGGACCGGGTGAACCGGCTGGCGTCGAGCCGCCGCCGTGCCGCCGAGTCCGATGCTGCCGCCTCCGATGCCGGCGCGTCGTCGGCGGCCACCACCGGGACCACGGGCGAGTAGGTCCCGCACCATGGCCCGCCAGTCGCTCGAGCCCACGCGCGACCCGTCGGACTATGCGTTCACCCATCGGCTGCGCACCCGTTTCGCCGAGACCGATGCGATGGGGATCATCCACCATGCCGCGTATCTGCCGTATCTCGAGGAGGCCCGCGTCGAGTACCTGCGGTCCATCGGGCATTCCTACGATGCCGTGCGCGGCGGCGACGCGCCCGCCGCCCGCGAGTTCCCGGTGCTCGAGGTCTCGGTGCGCTACCGCCAACCCCTGCGCTTCGACGACGAGGTGGACGTGTCGTTGCGCATCGGCGTCGTCCGTGGTGCCACCTTCCAGATCGCCTACCTCCTGGCGGTGGGCGGTGCGGCGCGTGCGACCGCAGTGACGGTGCACGGGAGCGTGGACGGACACGGGCGGCCGGCGCGCCTGCCGGCCTGGGTGGCGGAGTTCGGCGCCGGTGCCGGCGACGGCGAGAGCTCAGAGGGCTGAGACGAGCCCGCCGAACGTGTCCGTCATCGCCCTCTTCGCCGCCAGCGGATCATCTGCTCGCGCCACGACCATGCCGGCTTGCATGACGGCGCCGAGCAGCAGGTGTGACAGCGGATCGATCGCCGACTGCTGAATCCGACCGGTATCGGCGGCCACGGTCAGCACGGTCTTGATGGTGCCGAAGGCGTAACGCTCGTCGAGCTCGTGCCAGCGGTCCCACCCCAGGACCGTCGGACCGTCCAGCATCACGATGCGCTGCACTTCGGGGTTCGTGCACTGGTCGAGGAAGGCGTCGAACCCGACCTCGAGGATCCTTATCGGGTCGGTCTCGCCGCTGCCGGTGGCGACCTGCAGCACCTGGGTGGTGAGCTCGTCCTCCACCGCTTCGAAGGCCGCCTGGAAGAGGTCGGTCTTGCTCGGGAAGTGGTGGTAGAGCGCCCCTCGGCTGACCGCGGCCTCGGCGAGGATCTCCTCGGTGGACGTGGCGGCGAACCCCTTCTCCGCGAAGAGGCGTCGCGCCGTGGCGATGAGTCGGCCCCGGGTGGCCTCGGTGCGTTCCGCCTGCGTGGGCACGCCGGAAGCCTATCCGCCTCTTTACAAACAGACTGTTGGTATGTAAAGTTCCTCCCATGACCCCTCCAGCGAAGACAGACAAGGCAGGACCCACCCACGCAGCTCCGACGGTGCTGCCGCGCCGGAGCATCGGCCTCAGCCGGGGCGACGTGGCCTACGTCGACCAAGGCGATGGGGATGCCGACGCGCCCGCCGCACTCTTCCTCCACGGCGTTCTGGTCAACGCGGACATCTGGCGCGACGTGATCTGGGCGGTGGCGGACATGCGTCGCTGCATCGCTCCCGACCTCCCGGCGCATGGCGCGACGCCCGTCCCCGACGACGGCGCCGCCGACCTGTCTTTGAACGGCCTCGCCGCCATGTTCGACGAGCTGTGCGAGCGTCTGGACCTCGAACAGGTCGACCTCGTGGCCAACGACACCGGCGGAGCAGTGGCACAGGTGTTCGCAGCCCGCTACCCCGAGCGCATCCGGACGCTCACGCTCACCAACTGCGATGTGCACGACAACTTCCCGCCCGAGGCGTTCAAGCCCTTTGTCGCGCTCGCCGAGGCGGGCGAGTTCGGGCCGTTGGTGGCCGCCATGGCCGGTGACCTGACGCTGGCCCGCTCCGAGGCCGGGTTCGGCATGGGCTACGCGCACCCCGACCAACTCCCCGACGAGGTCCTGGCGAGCTATCTCGCGCCGTTCGTCCCCGATCAGGGAAACGGGCTCGAGCGGTTGCTCACGGCGTCCTCGGCCGCCGAGCTGATGGCCGTGGAACCGTTGCTCGCCGGTCTGCAGGCTCCGTCTCAGGTGGCGTGGGGTACCGGCGACTCCTTCTTCGCGCCGGAATGGGCGGAGCGCCTGGCGAGCATGATCCCCGGTGTCCAGCGGGTCGTGCTCATTCCGGACGCGATGTTGTTCTGGCCCGATGAGCGGGCGGCCGACCTCGTCCCGCTCCTGCGTGAGTTCTGGCAGGCGCACGCCTGACCGGCGGTGCCGTCAGGCGGGATGCCCGGCCTCCAGCGGCGGGGTGTTCCTGTACATGAGCAACCCAGGATGGCCGCCTGCGACCGAGCGCACGGCACGCATGAGGAACGCTTCGTGATCGCCGACGGAGAAGTGCCCGAGGATCTGCCCCTCCACGCTGACCGCCGCCTCCACGAGCAGGGGTGCCCCAGTCGAGCCGAGACGCCAGTCGACCGAGGCGAACTTGTCCACCAGGTCGCCGGTTTCCTCGCCGAAGAGGCGGGCGAAATCGACCTGGTCCTCACCCAGGAGATGGAGACCCATGCCCGATGCGCGCTCGGCGACACCGAAGGTGTGGTTCACCTTCGAGACGCACACGAGGAAGTTCGGGGGATCGATGCTGCACTGGGTCACGAAGCCGGCCAGGCAGCCGCTCATCTCCGCGTCGGGTGACCTCACCGTGACCACGTAGTACGGGTAATCGATCAGCTCCAAGTAGGGGCCCAGACCGTCGTCGGCCTCGCTCATTGCCGGGGCGATCGCTCTGCAGTACGGAATCCCATTGCCGGTCCTCCAAGCGTCAGCCACGCACACGACTCCACAGGCACGTCTCAGGGATGTACCGATGGGCCGTCGGCAAGCGTTCCCGTTCTCCGGGCGGCGCCCTGCTGGGGATTCCACTACCCCCAGCGTGGGTAGGCAAAACTCGTGCCCATGGACCACGGGACCGTGCCGAGCCGAGTCCCATTGCCAGGGGGTGGCACGCAATGGTGACCCAGGGGGCAGAGGGCACTCTCGCCGGTGAAGGCGCGCCACCCGGTTTCGACATCAAGCAGGGCGGGCTCGGTTCAGCCGCCCAGGCCCTCGCGCTGGCGACGTTGTGCGGGGTCCTCTTCCTCACGTTCCTCGACAACACCGTCGTCAGTGTCGGGCTCGCCAACGTCCAGAGCGACTTGCACGCGGGTGTCACCTCGTTGCAATGGGTGGTCAACGGGTATGCCCTGACGTTCGCCAGCTTCATGTTGGTGGCTGGGATGCTCGGAGACATCTTCGGGCGTAAGCGCGTCATGCTCGTGGGGGTCGCCATCTTCTGTGCCGGTTCGGTCGTGGCCGCGACGGCGAGCAACGTCGATTGGCTGATCGTCGGCCGCGTCGTCATGGGGATCGGAGCCGCCGCCAGCGAGCCCGGCACCTTGTCCATCATCCGGCACGTCTACCCCGATCGGAAGACACGCGCCGATGCGTTGGGCATCTGGGCCGCGGTGTCGGGCCTCGCCCTGGCCCTGGGCCCCGTCATCGGGGGTTTCCTGGTCGGCTTCTCGAGCTGGCGTGCCATCTTCTGGTTCAACCTGGGATTCGGTGCCGTTGCGTTCGTCCTGGCGGCCGTCGCCGTCCCGGAGACTTCAGACCGTCAAGGGCGCCGCATCGACGTCTTGGGGTTCATATTCGGCGCTGCGTTCCTGGCCTGTCTCTCGTTCGCCGTGATCCAGGGGGAGACGTCGGGCTACACCGCATCGTGGATCGTGGGGCTCTTCATTGCGTGTGGCGTGTCCGGCGTCGCGTTCGTCATCACGGAGAAGAAGGTCAAGAGCCCGATGCTCGACCTGTCGATGTTCCGCCTCCCGCCCTTCGCCGGCTCCAACTTCGTCGCGTTCGTCGCCTACTTCGGCACCTTCTCCATCTTCTTCTTCACTGCCCTGTACCTCCAGGTGGTGGCGGATGCCTCGGCCTATCAAACGGCGGTGGACTTCCTCCCGATGGCCGCCGGACTGATCATCGTGTCGGCGCTCACCGGCCCCCTCGTGGCGCGCGTCGGACCACGTTGGCCGATGGCCTTCGGGTGCCTCCTCGCCGGTGGCGGCATCCTCGTGGCCAATGCCGTGCTCTCTCCGACGGTGAACTTCGCCACTTTGGGTTGGGTCCTCCCACTGGCGGGCATCGGCATCGGCATGCTGCTCGTGCCGGTGACGTCCGTCCCGCTGTCCGTGGTACCGCCGGAGCGCTCGGGCATGGCGGCCTCGGCCACCAACACGAGCCGGGAAATGGGCGCCGTGTTCGGTGTGGCAATCCTCGGGTCGATCGTCAATGCCAAGCTCACGGGCGACCTCGCCGCCAGGCTGAAGGCGATCGGGATCCCGCCGAATTTCCAGAGCCTGGTGGAGCACGCGATCCAGACCGGTGGTGCCTCGCAGGGAGGCGCAGCGACCTCGGCCGAACACAACAAGAACGCGGCGGTCGCGAAGATCGCCACCAAAGTGGTGAACGCCGCCTACGACGCGTTCGGTTCCGGACTTCACGAGGCGCTGCTCCTGTCCGGCTCCCTGATCCTGGTGGGCGCCGTCGTGGCAGCGCTCACGATCCATCGCAAGCCGGGGGAGACCTTCGAGGTCTAGTTGGCGCGCGCGCCAGCGGGCATGCTGGACGGCGACAGGAGGCCTCATGAAGTTCGACACGATGTTGGCGGGGCTCGAAGACGCGCCCGCGCATGCCCGCCGCTTGGAACAACTCGGGGTGGACGGGGCTTTCACGTTCGAGGGCCCGCACGACGTGTTCACCCCGCTGATCCTGGCCGCCGGCGCCACGACAACGCTGGAGCTGGCTACCAACGTCGCCATCGCATTCCCGCGAAATCCCGTACAGCTCGCCCACCAGGCCTACGACCTTCAACTGCTTTCCGGAGGGCGGTTCACCCTCGGTCTCGGTTCGCAGATAAGAGCTCAGGTCGAAAAGCGCTACGGCGCCTCGTTCGACCGTCCCGTGGCGCGCATGCGCGAAATGGTGGGGGCCCTCCGTGCCATCTTCGCCACATGGCAGACCCAGGAGCCGCTGGACTTCCGGGGTGAGTTCTGGTCGCACACCCTGATGCCCCCACTCTTCAATCCCGGGCCGAACCCGTACGGTCCACCGCCCATCGGCCTCGGCGGGCTCGGACCGCAGATGCTCCGACTCGCGGCCGAAGTGGGTGACGCCGTGTTCGTGATGCCCTTCAACAGCGCGGCGCACTTCGTTGGGCGCAGCCTTCCGGCCATTGAGGAAGGTCTGGCCCGTGGCGGCAGGGATCGTTCGTCGCTCGCGGTAACCGGAGAGGTCATCGTGTGCTGTGGGCGCAACGAGGAGGAGATGGAGGCCGCCCGGATCGCCGCCCGGTGGCTCGTCGCCTTCTATGCCTCGACGCCGGCCTACCGCCCGGTTCTCGAGTGCGAGGGTTGGGAGGCACTCCAACTCGAGCTCAACGCGCTCTCCAAGTCGGGACGGTGGGAGGAGATGCCGGGCTTGATCGACGATGCCATGTTGGCCGCGCTCGCCGCAGTGGGCTCGCCCCGGGAAGTGGCGGTGGACATCGCCGACCGATTCGGGGGCCACGTGGATCGCGTCGGCTTCTACACCCCCTACCTCATCAGTGAGGAGACCCTGGCGGAGTTGGCCGGCGAGATGGCATCGGTGACGCAGCGGGAGCCCTGAAGGCCGCGGCCAGCAGTCTCGCCCTTACCGGACCCAGTCGTCGGGATCGGCCTCGCCGCGTTTGTACTGGTCTGCCAGAAGTCTCTGGACCTCCCGGACCCGCTGCTCGACAAGCTCGCGGCGCTCGGAGACCATGGCCACCTGGATCTCGAGCTCGCGCAGGGTCTCGCGTACCGTCGCGGGAGAACGGAGGTCGAGACGTGCCAACTCGGCGTGCGCCGGCATGAGGCCATCAGCCGCGCCCTCCACCGCCTGACGGGCCGATGCGGTCGTGGCCGGCGCGTCGGGTGACAGCGACCATCCCCCGCCGATGGACGCCGCCTCGAGCACACGCGGCATGTCGTCTACGAGCGCCTGCAGGTCCCCGGTCGGAGTCTCGGCGATGGCCTCCAGCGCCCCGATGTCGACGGACAGGACGTGACGGGCGTAGGACAACAGCACTGCGACATGAACCAGATCGTCCCGCCCGCCTCGGAGCCGGGCCGCAGGGGTCGACGCATCGAGCGTTGTCGTCGATTCCAGCAGGTGATCGACGTCGGTCAGGGTCAGCAGCATCGACACGACATCGTTCGATCGCCCCCGCTCCTATCCCCATTGCGCCTGTTCGCGCCTCTCGTTCGCCTCTTTCCCACGCCCCTCAATTCCGTTGCTCCACGGGACGTTGTACCCGCTATGCACCAGGTGCAACCGGTGGCGAACGATTTCAACGCTACCCCCATTGCGCCCGGATCGGGCGACGGCCGGCCGGCCGTGACCATCGTCATCCTGGCTTGGAACGCCTGGGAGCACACGGAGCGGTGCCTGCGGTCACTCCGTCCGACCCTGGGTCAGAAGGACCGGGTCGTGGTGGTGGACAACGGCTCGACGGACGGGACCCGAGAGGCGCTGGCGGCCTACGAATGGCTGGAGGTCGTCGCCAACGACGAGAACCAGGGCTTCGCCCGGGGCTGTAACCAGGGAGCGGCGAAGGCCCGGGAAAGTGTCGTCGTGTTCTTGAACAGCGACACCGTCGTGCCGTCGGGCTGGCTCGACGACCTCGTCGCTCCGTTCGAAGTGGGCGACGTCGGTGCCGTGGGTCCACGTTCGGACAACGTCTCGGGGAGGCAGGCGGTGAAAGCCGCTCCCGATCCGCTCACCGATTCCCGCGCCTTCACGGAATTCGCCGAGGCCTGGCAGACCGGCCACAGGGGACAGACCGCCGAGACGTTGCGGTTGGTCGGATTTTGTCTCGCAATGCGCACGTCCACCTTTCACGCCCTGGGCGGTTTCGACGAGCGTTTCGAGATCGGCGGCTTCGAGGACGACGATCTGTGCCGACGAGTACGCCAGAGCAACCTCCGGCTGCTCATTGCTCACGGCTCGTTCGTCCACCACCGGGGCCACGCCTCGTTCGACGCCAATGACATCGACTGGCAGGTGACCCAGTTCGAGAATCAGGTCCGCTTCGAGGAGAAGTGGGGACCGCCCGCCCTGCGCCCGCCCGTGCTGCTTACCGCCTGCCTGATCGTGAAGAACGAGGAACAGATGCTGCCGGCCTGCCTGGAGTCAGTCCGGGACGCCGTCGACGAGATCGTGGTCTACGACACGGGTTCGGACGACGGGACGGTGGAGATCGCCCGCGCCGCGGGGGCCACGGTCGTGCTGGGCGAATGGGAGGACTCCTTCTCGGCAGCGCGGAACGCCGCGCTCGCGCTGGCCACCGGCGAGTGGGTGCTCTCCATCGACGCCGACGAACGGCTCCAGACCGACCCCGACGTTTTCCGGGCTCAGCTCTCCGACCGCTCGTCCGATGTCGAGGCCCATCTCGTTGCGATCGAGAACCTGCACGGACCGGGGAACCCGCGCTCGGTCCACACCGCGATCCGGGTCTTCCGGCGGCGAGCGGCGACATGGCGGCATCGCTTGCACGAGCAGGTCGTCGCGGCCGACGACCCCTCCCGCAGTCTGCGGACCGCCTACCTGTCGGGTGCCCGCTTGATCCATCACGGCTACATCGCCGAGGTCTTCGACAATCGCCACAAGGCGGAGCGAAACCTCGAGCTCGCCCGCGCCGCGCTCGATGACGGCGAGGTCGATCGCACCTACGCCCTGATGAACCTCGGACGGGCTCTCGAGTCCTCAGGAAACAGCGAGGAGGCGGTGGTGCGCCTCTCTGAGGCCTTCGAGTCGTCCACCGACAGCATCACCAGGCGTCTGGCGGTGACCAACTTGGTCTACATCCTCGGCCGGATAGGGCGCTTCGAGGAAGCGCTGTCCCGGCTGAAGGAGCTGCGGCAGCTCTCGCGCAGCCAGGTAGCGGCCGACATCGCCGAGGGAAGGACCCGGCTCGCCATGGGGGAGACAGAAGAAGGCCTGGCGTGCCTGGCCCGGATTCCGAGTCGAGCCCGGGACGACGACGGCATGGAGTACGGCCCGCACGTGGTGGCAGCCATCCGTGGGGAGGCATTGGCATCGCTCGGCCGCTGGGGCGAGGCGGCGGACGTCGTGCTGGACGCGGTCAGGTCCAACGGCGTGCTCGAGGCCGATGTCAGGGAACTCGTGCACTGGCTGCTGCAAGCCGAGCGTTCTCCCGCCGAGATCACCGCGGCCCTTTGTGCCGAGGACCTCGTGCCGATGCTCGGCCGCGTCCTCCGTCTGGCCCCACCGCTGGCCGACGTGCTGCTGGACGGGGCGTGGGCCCGGTTCCCCGACCACCTCGAACCCCTTGCCGCGGCGGCCCGTGTGGCGCCCAGACTTCCTTTGGCCCGTGCGCTGGTCTGGTCGTCCCGACTGCGGCAATCGGGCCTCGCCGCGTCATGCCCACTCGTCGCGATCGGTCACGACGCCGGGATCGACCCTGTCGTCAGGGTGCGGGCCGCGGCGGCGCTCTACGGATCGTTCCAGGACGCGGGCGCCATCGACATCGCCCGGACCGCACTGGACGAGCTGGATCAGGCCGCCAGGCTGCTCTCCGAGGAGGAGATCGGCCGCCTAGCCCCGGCGCTGCTGCCGGTGCTGGCGAGCGGGACCCCAGCGGCGGCGGACGCCCCGATCGCCACACCGTTGGCGGCGGCGGCGGCGGCGGCGGCCGCGGCGGCCGCGGCGGCCGGCTCCTGGTCTCCGGGCCCAAGGAAGACAGCCCTTCCGACTGCGGCCCGCAGAGACCGTATTGCGGTTTTCGCTGCTGCGCCGACAACAAGGCGGGGAGGCCTGAACATCGTCGGCCCGTTCGAGGGCACAAGCGTCGAAGCGGACGTCGCCCGCCGGCTGGCGGGTGCGCTCCGTTCCGGCGGAGTCCCGGTTTCGACGACCTCGTACCACCGGGAACGGGCGGACGTCGCATCGCCGTGGTCACACTTTGGCCCGTCGGACTTCCCGTTCGACGTGAACCTGATCGTGGTGCACCCGGACCAGATGACGGACTTCGTCCTCGACTCGGGTTCCGCCCTGTTCCAGGGCCGCTACACGGTCGGCCTGTGGGTGTGGGACCTGCAGGCGCCCTCGCCGGCAATGGCCGACGCCGCCAGCATGGTCCACGAGGTGTGGACGCCCACGTCGTGGGGGGCGGTGAATGTCTCGGCGGTGTTCCGCGGGCCCGTCCATCGCGTCGCGGTCCCGGTCGATGGGCAGCCCTCCCCGCGGGATCGTGCGTCGATCGGACTCCCAGACGGCTTCGTCGTCGCGTCCAGCCTCGACTACGACAACGGGTTCGTCCGTCAAAACACGTTGGGGGCGGTGGAGGCGTACACCGCGGCCTTCTCACCGGCTGACGGCCACCATCTCGTCATTGACACCATCCATGCCGACCGGCACCCGGACGAGCACGCGCAGCTGGTCGGCGCGGTCGAGGGCCGTCCTGACGTCGCGCTGCGTCACACCGATGGGTGGTCGGCCGCCGAGCGAGACCGCGTTCTCGCGTCCGCCGACTGCTACCTGTCGTTGCACCGGGCCGACGGAGGACTCGGCGCGGTCGCCAAGGCGATGTCCTGGGGGACCTTTACCGTGGTCACCGCGACCACGGCGTCCCTGGAGTTCCAGACCGAACAGGACTCGGGTCTGGTGCGGTCAGAGGCCGCGTCGATCCCGGCCGACGAGTACCGCTACCCGTCCGGGGCCACGTGGGTGGAGCCGGATCTTCAGCACGCCAGCTCCCTGTTGCGGTCCGCGGTCTCCGAAGCCGAGAGCACGGCCGTCAAGGTTCGCCGCGCCAGGCAGGTCGCGGGTCGCCGCTTCTCCCGATCGGTCGGTGCGGCAGCTGTCCGCGCTCGGTTGGCGGATATCGACGATCGTCTCCGGCCCGCACACCGTGCGGATCGGGTCAGGCCCGACAGGGTTCGTGATCACGCCCGGGGACGGCGTTGACCATCAGACGACAAGAAGTCCGTCGGGTTAGAGCCGCGCCGGGTCAGGCAAGAGATCGTCGACGTCGGACGGCTGATCGATTCCGAGCTCGACCCGGAGGTTGTGCAGGCCTTGCTGCACCAGCTGTGTGACTCGCGGCCGGCCGACGTCCAGGATCTCCGCGATCTCGCTCTTGGCGAGTCCTTCCAAGAAGTAGAGCACCAGGGCCATGCGCTGGCGCTCGGTGAGGCGCCGGAGTGCGGCCTTGACCGCATCGTTCATGGCTGCTCGCTCGGCCCCTTCCGCCGGCGACAGATCGGAGGTCGCGGCGGCGAGGATCCTGCCCTCGGATGCCTCGTTCCCCTCAGTCAGTGGGGCCAAGTGGGTCAATGCAGTGGCCTCGTCGCGGAGATCGATGGCCTCGGCGACCCCGATGCCGAGCTCGGCGGCAATCTCCCGGATGTTCGGCGTCCGCCTGAGGGTGGACTCCAGGTCGTCACGCGTGGCGTGGAACACCTGCACGCGGGCCCTGAGCCGCTTCGGCAGGAAGTCCTCGTGCCGGAGCTCGTCGATGATGGCGCCCTGGATCCGCCGGGTCGCATAGGTGGCGAACTGAAAGCCGGGTGAAGGGTCCCAGCGCTCGATGGCGTCGATCAGTCCGAAGGTCCCGAACGAACAGAGCTCCTCGACTCCGTCCACCGAGCGCGAGCGACGGGCGAAGCGCTTGGCGACAATCGTCACCAGCGGCGCATAGAACAGCACCAAGCGGTTTCGGTGCTCTTGCGAGTGATCCTGCCAGTACTGAGCCCAGAGCGCATCCGCAGCACTGCGGAGGTCGCTCGGGCCATTCCCCGCCTCTTGGCCAACCACGAGCACCTCGTCGAGTAACGACATGGAGTGCCTGTTCCCCCTAACCCACCGGACGCGATGTGCGCTCACGGACTGTGACAAAGATCGTTATCGACAGCGTGGAGCGCCCGTTCAGCCAAATAATGCAAAACCCGTATCGGCGGACCCCAAGTTCAACTACATCGGCCCATTCGAAGCGGGCCAGCTTGCCTTCACCTGTTCATCGGTGCGCCTGTTGAGGCACGCCGTGACAGATTCGGCAAGCCGTGAGCCATCGGGACCTGAACTCGTTGCCCGGACGGGTCGTAGAAGGAAGCGGAGCAAGGACGCTCCCCCTTCCGGAGAGGGAGGGCAATAGTCATCAGGAGGACGAACAATGTCGGGCATTCTCATCAACGACAACTCAACAGCGGTCGAGGCCTACAACAACCTCGACGCCACCAGCGACATGCTGTCTTCGGCGGTGAACAAGCTCTCATCGGGCTTGCAGATCCAGACCGCCGCCGACGACCCGGCCGGGTACCTGGTCGGTCAGTACCTGCAGGAGGAGTCCAACGGGTACG
>Ga0302181_10001043_pt1 | contig 21404 bp, 18 predicted proteins | sample I_Palsa_E3_3_FD_198786 | JGI IMG/M metagenome (GOLD analysis project Ga0302181, IMG submission 198786) | Peat permafrost microbial communities from Stordalen Mire near Abisko, Sweden - I_Palsa_E3_3 | ecosystem: Environmental > Terrestrial > Soil > Palsa > Peat permafrost | place: Sweden...
CCAGCTGGCCGTTCTGGATCGCGGGGGCAGCGAGTGAGGCGACACCGGTTAGCCGCTCGATCAGCTCCTTGTCCGGACGCAGCCGCTCCGGGCGGTCGGTGACGGTGACGCTGAGCACGCCGAGGAACACGTCGCGGATGACGATCGGGATGACCGCCAGCATCGTCGCTTCGAGCGACGTCATCAATCGGCTGAGCAGCGGGTCATCAGTCTTGTCGTCCATGAACAGGGGCTCGGGTTCGATCGCCATGCGGCTGAGGAGTGGCGTGTCTTTGGGGGAGATTTTCAAGCCCAGCAAAAAGGCGGCCTGCTCGGGTTTCCGTCCCCACACCGACAGCGACGTCAGCTGTTCCTCGCCCTCGTTCCACATCCACACGCTCATCCGGTCGCAGTCGACGACTTCGGGGATCGCGATGGCGAGGCGTTTGGCGATCTCCTCGCTCGTGCCCGCCTGTGCGAGGGTTCGGGAGAGCGTGAGCAGCGAGTTCACCTGGTCGTGCCTCTCAGCGGACTCTGCAAGGGCCGTGGCCATATCGAGTACGGCTGCCGCGTGCTTGGCGTACAGGCCGAGCATCTCACGGTCCTGAGGGAAGAACTGGACCGTCCCGGGGTAGTGGGCTATCAGCTGTCCGTAGTGGCTGCGGCTCGAGGCGACCTCGACGACGAGAGTCGATCCGCTCGCCGGAGCTCCATCTTCGAGCGTCGCCTTGGCGAGCACCGTTGCCTCGCGCTCGCCGATGCCGTGGCTGTAGACCCGCGGGTCTGCGCCGGGCTCGGTACGAACGGCCAGGATGTGGCTGGGTGCACGCACCGCGTTGGCCGCTCGCTCCACGATGCGACGCAGGACGGTGTCAATGTCCTCGGTCGACACCAGGTCGCTCGCGGTTGCATACGCGCTCTGCAGCCGCTCGGACATCGCCACCATCTGGGCCTCCAGTGCGGTTACGCGCTGCTGGGGATCGGCGGCAGCTTCTGCCAGGCCGGCGTCCCAGCACACCGTGTAGGAGCACTGTGCGTCTCCTCGTGCCTGACATTCGGTCTCCTCGACGGTCGCGAGCGGGAGCCCGAACAGGATCGGCGTTCCCGCAAGCATCCCGGCTGTCCATTCGCAGTGCGAAAGGCGGCGCGTGAAGCCCTCGCGCGCCATTGCCCTGATCACCGCGCGGCCCGGGCGGACCTCGAGCGCCTCGATCTCTGTGACCGTGCTGACCTTGGGGGTCGTCTGGGCGATGACCTCGAGAACCTTCTCCAGCGAGCCCAGCGAGCGCAGGATCGTTGAGACCTGCGTTCCGGCGTGCTGGCGCAGCGTCGACTCGCCCACGCGCCGCGCGAACCTGGGGTCGCCGGTCTCCAGCGCTCCCGTCTCAAGCAGCGCGCTCGCTTCGTCCAGCGAGATCCAGTTCTCGACGTTTTCCAAATAGGGGGCGGTGTGTTTGGCGCCGGCGCGCTCGAGCAGAGCTTCCACGCCGGCCTCCCCACCCGCGTCGCGCACAAGCCGCAGCAGGACGTTTGTCATCGAGCAGGCGAGCTGCCGATCCGATTGCCCCTGGGAGGTCTCCAGGTCCGCTTTCGCGTCCATCCGAGTTGCATCGACCTAAAGCGTCCGCGTCTTGAACATTCCTCCTCGCCCTCAACGCTCCCGCCCCGGCTGCCCGGGCTGAACCGTGCGGATACGATCCAGGTCATCTGCCCGCCACACACCTCCGAGAACGAAGCGGGCGCTCGCGCGCCGGCGCCTACTGCTGCCTCCGAGCCGGCGACCGTGCCCGAGCGCCCGACGCTCGAGGGCCTTGAGGCCAAGTGGGGCCGCGTATGGGAGCGCGACGGCGTCTATCGATTCGACCGCACGGCTTCGCGCGAGCGGGTGTTCTCGATCGACACTCCGCCGCCCACGGTGAGCGGCTCGCTGCACGTCGGCCACGTCTTCTCGTTCACTCACACCGACACGATCGCGCGCTATCAACGGATGCGCGGTATGGAGGTCTTCTACCCGATGGGCTGGGACGACAACGGCCTACCCACCGAGCGGCGAGTTCAGAACCACTTCGGAGTGCGCTGTGACCCGTCGGTCGCCTATGACCCCGATTTCACGCCCCCGGCCGAGCCATCGGCGAAGGAGCCGGTGGCGGTTTCGCGACCGAACTTCGTCGAGCTGTGCCTCACGCTCACCGTGAGCGACGAGCAGGCCTTCGAGACGCTCTGGCGAACGCTTGGCCTGTCGGTCGACTGGTCGATGACCTACACGACCATCGGCGCGCTCGCTCAACGCATCTCCCAGCGCTCGTTCCTGCGGCTGCTCGCCCGCGAAGAGGCCTACCAGCTGGACGCGCCGACGCTCTGGGACGTGGACTTCCAGACGGCCGTCGCGCAGGCCGAGCTCGAGGACCGCGAGCGTCCGGGAGAGATGAACCGCGTGCGCTTTCATCTCGCCGATGACAGTGGCGGTGGGGACGCGCTGATCGAGACCACGCGCCCCGAGCTGATACCGGCTTGCGTGGCCCTGCTCGCACACCCCGATGACGAGCGGCAGCGCGATTTCGTGGGCAAGGACGCGCTGACGCCGCTGTTCGGTACGCGCGTGCCCGTGCTCACACATCCGCTCGTCGATCCCGAGAAGGGGACGGGTCTCGTGATGGTGTGCACGTTCGGCGACATCACCGACGTGGTGTGGTGGCGGGAGCTGGGATTGCCCGTCCGCTCCGTGCTCAACCCCGACGGCCGGCTTGGCGACGTGCCGTGGGGAACCGCCGGGTGGGAGTCCGAGGACGTCGATGGAGCGCGCGCGAGCTATTCCGAGCTTGCGGGCAGGACCATCAACCAGGCACGCCGGCGCATCGTCGAGCTGCTCCACGAGTCTGAGGACCTGGTCGGCGAGCCCACGCCGGTAACGCGGGCGGTGAAGTTCTTCGAGAAGGGGGAGCGGCCGGTCGAGATCGTCACGAGCCGCCAGTGGTTTATCCGCACGGTCGACCACCACGATGCGCTGATCGAGCGTGGCCGGGAGCTTCACTGGCATCCGCCGTACATGCGCGCGCGCTTTGAGGATTGGGTGAACGGCTTGACCGGAGACTGGTGCATCAGCCGCCAGCGCTTCTTTGGCGTGCCCTTCCCGGTGTGGTATCCACTGGATGCGGCTGGCGCCGTGCAGTATGAGGAGCCGATTCCCGCGGACGAGCGGCGGCTCCCGGTCGATCCCTCGACAGACGTTCCGCCTGGCTATGAGCCCGAGCAGCGTGGTCAGCCGAGCGGCTTCGTGGGCGATCCGGACGTGATGGACACGTGGGCGACCTCATCGCTCACCCCCCAGATAGCCGGGCAGGCGGGCGAGGATGAGGATCTGTTCGCACGGGTGTTCCCGATGGACGTGCGCCCGCAGGCCCACGACATCATCAGGACCTGGCTGTTCTCGACGATCCTGCGCTCGCACCTGGACTACAACGTGCTGCCCTGGCAGAACGCGGCGATCTCGGGATGGGTGCTCGATCCGGATCGCAAGAAGATGTCGAAGTCCAAGGGCAACGTGGTCACGCCGATGCATCTACTGGAGGAGCACGGGGCGGACGCCGCGCGCTACTGGGCCGCGAGCGGTCGCCCGGGCACGGACACGGCATTCGATGCCCAGCAGATGAAGGTGGGCCGCAAGCTCGCCGTGAAGCTTCTGAACGCATCGAAGTTCGCCCTGGCCGACCTCCCCCCGGAGGGCGACACGCTCACCCATCCGCTCGACCGGGCGATGATCACACGGCTCGCCGGGGTCGTCGCGGATGCCACCCAGAGCTTTGAGGACTACGACTACGCGCGCGCGCTCGAGCGCGCAGAGAGCTACTTCTGGTGGTACTGCGACTTCTACCTTGAGCTCGTGAAGGGGCGCCGCTATGACCCCGACGCGGAGCTGAACGGATCGGTCAGCCGTGCCCTTCGTAGCTCGCTTTCGGTCTTCCAGCGGCTGTTTGCGCCGTTCCTGCCGTTTGTTTCCGAAGAGGTCTGGTCGTGGTGGCAGGACGGCTCGGTGCATCGCGCGTCCTGGCCCGAGGCCGCGGAGCTGGCCGAGGAAGCCACCAGCGCTCTCGACGAGCGCGCGCGGGAGAGCCTCGCGCTCGACGTGACGGCGGATGTGCTGAGCGAGGTGCGCAAGGCCAAGTCTGAGGCGCGTCAAAAAATGCGCGCTCCCGTCGAGCTGGTGGTCGTGCACGACACCACGGACCGGCTGCAGGCGCTCGAGCTCGGCTCGGACGACCTGCTGCTTGCGGGCTCGATCGAACGGCTCGACATGGTCGCCTCTGACGAGTTCGCGGTCGAGGTCGAGCTCGCCGAACAATCCGTCCAGTAGCCGCACCGGCCGGCTTGGGGGTGTGGGATGATTTTCGCTGTGCTGGCACCCCAGCGTCACCTTCCGGCCGGCGCCCTGATCGCTGTCGCGGTCCTGATCGCGGTATCCGCTTCGGCCTTCGCCTCCTCGCCACTGAAGATCACCAACTGCAACACGGCAGTCAGCCGCCCCAAGCTGCTCACGTTGAGCTGCGGCGACGGCAACACGGTCCTCAAAGGCCTCAGCTGGTCCAGCTTCGGTGGCTCGACGGCGCGCGCCAAGGGCACATTCTTGATGAACACGTGCGAACCGAACTGCGCGGCGGGCAAAGACGTGAGCTTCAAGGTGAACGTGAAGGCGACGAATCCGCGCACGTGCAAAGGCACCGTGCGCGTCTACAACAGGGTCACTCTGCAGTTCATCGGCCACTCCCCGTCGGAGGCCAACGACTTCACGCGCTGGACGCTCGGCTGTCCTACCTAGACGGCGCACTCGGCGCCGAGCAGGCCATGGCTGCTTGCACTGCGCGCCCGATCGGCCTGCTCGGATAGGGTCCGGGGCGTGAATCGCACGTTGATAGACGAGCTTCCCGAGAAGGTCGGAGAGCCGGTGAGAATCCGCGGCTGGGTGCACGCAATCCGCGACCAGAAGCGCATGCAGTTCCTCGTCATCCGTGACGAGTCTGGTCTCGCCCAGGTGGTGCTTGCGAAGGACGATCCCCCGAGCGGGCTGAACGAGCAGCTGTCCGCGCTGACCGCCGAGTCGGCGGTCACGGTGACCGGGATCGTCGCTGCGGACGAGCGCGTCAAGCTGAGCGGCCTTGAGTTGAGGCTCGAGGACCTCGAGATCGACTCGCTGGCCGAGCCCGAGGTACCGATCGCGGTCGACTCGGCTCTGGACAAGCGCATCGACTGGCGCTATCTCGACCTGCGCCGCCCCGACCGCAAGCTGATCTTCGAAGTGCAGACGACGACCGAGCACGCGATGCGGGAGTTCTGGCACGAACAGGGGTTCATCGAGATCCACACACCGAAGTTCATGGGCTCCGCCAGCGAGTCGGGCGCGGAGCTGTTCAAGGTCGAGTACTTCGAGACCCAGGCCTATCTGGCGCAGTCACCACAGTTCTACAAGCAGATGGCGATGGCGGCGGGCTTCGGCAAGGTGTTCGAGGTGGGCCCGGTGTTCCGCGCGAACCCCTCATTCACGTCGCGCCATGACACCGAGTTCACGAGCGTGGACGTGGAGATCTCGTGGATCGACTCCCACGACGACGTGATGAGCTTCGAGGAGGCATGGCTTGCGCATGTGCTCGCGGCCGTCAAGCGGACGCACGGCGAGGCGATTGAAGCGACGTTCGACACTGAGCTCCTCGTGCCGGAGCTGCCCTTCCCGCGGGTGACTCTGGAGGAGGCGAAGGAGCTGCTCCGTGCGCAGGGGCACGACGCGCCGGGGCCACTTCACGACCTCGATCCTCCCTCAGAGCGAGCCCTCTCGGCGATCATCAAGCAGGAGCATGGCCACGAGTTCGCGTTCGTGACCGACTACCCCACCTCGGTGCGGCCCTTCTACCACATGCGCTACCCGGACCGGCCGACCGTCACGAAGAGCTTCGATCTGCTCTGGCGCGGCATCGAGCTCACCACCGGCGCACAGCGTGAGCACCGCTACGAGCAGCTCCTGGCCCAGGCCGCCGAGAAGGGCGTGGACACCGGACCGATCCAGTACTACCTCGACTTCTTCCGTTACGGCGCGCCGCCCCACGGAGGATTCGGTTTCGGGCTCACCCGGCTGCTGATGCAGATGCTCAACCAGGACAACGTGCGTGAGGTGACTTTCCTCTACCGCGGGCCCCATCGACTGGAGCCGTAGGCGCGCACGCCGGCTAGAAGGATGGGAGGGGGGCCGCCTGGAGGGCGGCCGCGTGCTGGCGCTCCTCCTCACGGCTCTGATGCACCGAGGTCAGGCCGCAGAACGCCTCGACCACGGCGGTGTCGAACTGCGTGCCGGCGTGACTCCGCAGCTCCTTCAGCGCCGCTTCGACGCTCGTCGGTCCCCGATAGGACCGCTGCGATGTCATTGCGTCGAACGCGTCGCACACGGCCACGATGCGCGCGCCCAACGGGATCTCCTCGCCCACCAGCCCGTCCGGGTATCCGCCTCCGTCGACGCGCTCGTGGCTTGAGCGGATCAGCGGTGCGCTGCTCGCCAGCGCGGGCGCCGCCAGCACTATGCGCTCTCCGATCAGCGGGTGACGGCGCATGAACTCCCACTCTCGCTCATCGAGCGGCCCCGGCTTGTCGAGGATCGAAGCCGGGATCGCCGTCTTGCCGACATCATGCAGCCTCGCGGCCAGACGCGCCAGCCCCACCTCGTGCTCGGGCGCGCCGAGAGCTTCGGCCACCTCGCCCGCGAACTCCGAGACGCGCTCGACGTGCTCGTCGAGCGACGCGTTCTGCTCGGTGATCACCTGCAGCAGCGCGTCGGTCACCTGGCGGCTCGTGGGTGAGCGGCTCGCCTTGTTCGCATACATGCGCTCGTCTGCGAGCTTCAGTCCCTCGCTCTCGCTCGCAGCTTCCGAGGGGATCCACGCGGCTCCGTGAGAGCAGCCGATGTGCCAGCCCTCGCCGCTGTCCTCGAGGGCAGCGATCGAGTCGTCGAGCAGTTGCTCGGCGGCATCGGGGCCGCAGCGGACGAGCATGCAGAACTCATCGCCGCCCATTCGGTAGGCGGAGCCGAGGTGCTTGGTGGCGGCGGCGAGGCGGCGACCCAGACGTTGGAGCAGCGCGTCTCCTGCCGCGTGGCCGAATGAGTCGTTGTACTGCTTGAAGCCGTCGAGGTCGAACATCGCCAGCAGCAGCTCGTGCGAGTCGCGCGGCCCTGTGATCAACCTGCCCAGGTCTCTGGTCAGAGCCCGCCGGTTGCCGAGGTCGGTCAGGGCATCGGTTCTGGCCTCGATCTCGCTCACCGCGAGGAGCGCTTCCTTTTCGCGGGCGAGGGCCTCGACGGCCTCACGGGCGGCGGCCGAGCGGAAGTAGAAGTAGGCGAACGCGAGCAGCAGCAGCAGCATCGCTGCTGTCGCCCCGAGCTTGGTCTGCGTGCGCGCGGCGCTTGACCGCGTGGCGTCCGCCTCGCTGATCTCGCCCAGTACGCGCGTGAGGGCCGAGGAGCGAACGAGAAGCAGCCCCTGCAGCTTGGGGACGCGGGAACCCGCGCCGGCCAGGCCCCCCTTCTCGATCGCTGTGCGGTAGATCGTCGCAACGACCGGCTCGACCGCTGCGAGGCTCGAGCGGCCGACGTTGAGCAGGCCCGCCGGCACCCCTGCCTGAGCGCCCTCGGTGAGGCCCCGCGAGAGCGAGGACTCATAGGCCTCGATCGACCTCTTAGCCGTGGCTGGTGAGCCGCCGGCGCCGGGGTCGGCGTTGAAGGGGGCGTTCTGGAGGGCTGCCAGGGAGAGCTTCATCGAGGCGACCTGAAGCTGTGCCTGACGGCTTGAGCTGGCTCTATCCACGAGCAGCCAGGTGGCTGCGATCGCGGCGACCGTCAGAATCAGCACGGCCAGCGGCGCGAGCAGCCTTGAGCGGGTTATGTGCACGAGAATCTACCACCGCATCGACTGTCGTTTCGGCTAGTGCCATCCAGCGGTGCGGGCGTGGACGGTCGTTGCGAGGCTCGGTCGGCAGCTTTGCCGCACGCGGTCGGCTTCTAGTCGGAGAGAGCCGTCGCAACGGCGGCGGTGACCGTTGCGCCCGCGACCGCGAGCGGCTCGGTGCTGCGCAGCGCGCGGCTGAGGATGAATGCCCCCTCGAGCGAGGTGATCAGGGTGATCGCGAGCGCGCGCGCGCTCGTCTCGGGGATGGCGGCCGCGAGAAAGCGCTCCGTCGCCGCTGCGATCCAGCCGTCGAAGACCTCCGCCGTGGCCTGCCTCAGCAGCTCGTTGGTGCTCGCGACCTCCAGTGCGACGGTCGCGATCGGGCAGGCGTCGGCGTAATCGGTCTGGAGCAACGTCTCGGCCGCACCGGCGAAGCAGTTCCGCACACCCGTCAGAACGTCGGGTGCGGCGTCGAAGACCGCCTCCACGAGTTCCTGGAACATCCCCCCCGAAGAGCGGATGGTGTCAGCCGCGAGCTCGTCCTTGCCGCCGGGAAAGAAGTGGTAGAGCGAGGAGAAGGGCGCCTCTGCCTCGGCGACGATCTGCTTGACGCCGGTGGCGGCATAGCCCTGTCGGCGAAACAGGATCGCGCTGGCGTCCACGATGCGCTCCTTGGTATTCGTTCCCATCGGACTGCCCTCCCGGGATCGCAGGATCTCATTACGATAGCTAAGCTTAGATGGAGCGATCTATCTAGAGGTGCTGATGCCCCTACCCAGGAGGCTGTGATGCCCGAGATTGAGTTGTCGGCGGGGACGATCGAGTATCAGGACACCGGCGGAGGCGGACCGGTGATCCTGCTGGTCCATGGTCTGATCATGGACGGTTCGCTGTGGCGTCACGTGGTGGCCGTGCTTCGTGAGGAGTTTCGCTGCGTACTGCCGACGCTTCCGCTCGGAGCGCACCGTCGCCCGATGCGCGCAGACGCCGATCTGTCGATGCGAGGCATGGCCGAGATCCTGCGCGACTTCATCGAGCGCCTCGACCTGGAGGCGGTGACGCTCGTGATGAACGACTGGGGTGGCCCACAGCTGCTGGCCGCCGGGCGCGGCAGCGAGCGGCTCGCTCGGCTTGCGTTGTGCTCCTGCGAGGCGTTCGACAACGTGCCGCCCAAGGGCGCTGCGAGGGCCCTGCCCTACGTCGCGCGAGTTCCCGGTGGGCTGGCGGCCGCGCTGATGCCGTTCCGTGTCGATCGCCTGCGGCGGCTGCCGATCACCTACGGTCCGCTCAGCAAGCGGCCGGTCCCCCGTGAGGTGATGGACCGGTGGTTCACGCCGGTGCTGTCTGACCGCGAGATCCGTCGCGACCTGAGGAAGTACGTGATCAGCTCGAGCCAGGGCCGGCGCGAGCTGCTTGCCACCGCCGAGATGCTCCGCTCGTTCGAGCGTCCCGCGCTGGTTGCGTGGGCCGCCGAGGACCGTCTGATGCCGCGCGAGCACGGCCCGCGGCTCGCCGAGCTGCTTCCTCAGGGCGAGCTCGTGGAGATCCCCGACTCCTACACGCTGATTCCCGAGGATCAGCCTGAGGTGCTCGCGTCCCATCTGCGGGCGCTGATGGCGCGATGAGCACGCCTTCCACCCGAAACCTTCGCGGAGCCTCGAGCGCCGGCCCAGAAGGCCTGTGCGCCATATCGCTGATTGTGATCGCCGGCGCCGGGGCAGCTGTCGCTGTGCGTGCCGCGATGGCCCGCGTGCTCTTGATCAAACTGCGCCGCGACGTGCGTGCGCTGAACGCAGGCGACGTGCAGCCCGTGCTGTCCAACTACGACGAGCACGCGGTGCTGCGGTTCAACGAGGGTGAGCACCGCTGGGCGGGGGAGCATCGGGGCAAGGCGGCGATCGCCCGGTTCCTTGAGAACTTCGTCGGTGCTGGCCTGCAGGGCGATGTGACGGAGCTCTTCATCGCCGGGCGGCCATGGCGTATGACGCTGATCGCGCGCTTTGACGATCACGCGCACGGACCCGCGGGCGAGGAGCTCTATCGCAACCGCACGGTGCTGCTGGCACGCACGCGCTGGGGACAGATCGTGCGGCAAGAGGACTTCTACGAGGACACGCAGCCGATCGCAGAGCTTGAGAGAAGCCTGACCGCGCTCGGCATCGCTCGCCGGCAGTGACCGCTCTCGCCGACAGGCTTAGCCAACTCCGAGCAATCCTTAACCCGTCTTTCACCTCGGTCCGATGGGATGCGGCTTCTCCAGCGGCCGGCCGGCTGCGATTTCCGAGAGGATCTGAGAACCGATGGCAAAACGCCCAAGACGCCCGAGTAAACGCGTGGCGATATTCGCAATCGGCGGCGTCGTTGCGCTGCTCGTCGCCGTGTTCCTGCTGATCTACTTCGTGGTCTTCCCGACCTCATCGCCGAAGCCGTTCACGCTGACCACCTCGACCGCCCGCACGTCGAGCAGCACGGCTGTCGCCACGGGGCCGACCTCGGTGAGCGAGCTGATCGGACACTGGAAGCTCGTCAGCGGCTCGCAGGCCGGCTACCGCGTGCGCGAGAAGCTCGCGTTCCTACCCGCCGAGTCAGATGCGGTCGGGCGCACGTCGCAGATCACCGGCACCGCGACCTTCAGTCAGCACGACGGCACGGTCACGATCAGCGCCGCCTCGTTCGACGTGGCGGTGAACACGCTCACGAGCGACCGTTCTCAGCGCGATGAAAAAATTCACGAAATCGGCCTCGAAAGCAGTCGCTATCCGACGGCCACGTTCGTGCTGTCCAAGCCGCTCACGGTGTCGGCGAGCGCCGTGGCCGGCAAGGTCGCGCACGTGTCGGTGACGGGCACGTTCAACATCCATGGCACCGCAAAGAAAGAGACGCTTCCGGTGGAAATGAGCCTTTCGGGATCCACCTTCCAGGCGGTCGGCTCCCTCACCTTTCCCTGGAGCGAATTCGCGATGAGCGCTCCGAGCATTGGCGGGTTCGTGAACGTCAGCGAAACGGCGACGATGGAATTCGACCTGCACCTGCAGCGTGCCTAGCTCCCGTTGACGCTCACAGCCCGAACGCCTCGGCCAGCAGCTCATAGGAGTGTCGCCGGGCCTCGTGGTCGTAGGTGATGCTGACCACGATGGCCTCCTCGGCGCCGTATTTTTCGACCACGTCCTCAAGCTCCGCGCGAACCGAGTCGGGCGTGCCGAGCACCGAGCGACGCTCAGAGCGCGGCTGCCCGGGCGCACGATCATCGCCGGCGAGAAACTCCAGTGCCTTCTCGGGCGGCGGCACCGCTATCAGTTCGCCCCGGCGCAGGAGCGTGAACGTCATGCGCCCGCTGGCGGCCAGGCGGCGAGCCTCCTCCTCGGAGTCAGCGCAGATGACCCAGACGGCGACCGCGACGCGCGGTTTTCGCTCGGCGTGTTCGTGTTCTGCGAAACGCTCGCGGTAGAGCGCCGTGATCTCGGCGCCTGAAGCGTTGATGAAGTCGGCGAATGCATACGGCAGGCCGAGCTCGGCGGCCCACAGAGCGCTCTGCGGTGAGGACCCAAGGAGCCACGGCTCCGGCCGCTCGGGGCGGCCGGGCAGCGTCTTGGCCAGGCGCGCAAACGGATGGTCCGGCGGCATCTGGTCGTCCAGATACCCGAGCAGCTCCGCCAGCTGCTGGGGGAAGTCGTCAGGCGCGGCCTGACGCCGGTCGCGCTGCAGCGCGAAGGTGGTCAGCGGATCGGTGCCCGCGGCGCGGCCGAGCGCGAGATCGATACGTCCGGGGAACAGGCCCGCGAGCAGGCTGAAGGTCTCCGCGACCTTGAAGGGGCTGTAGTGCGGGAGCATGACACCGCCGCTGCCCACACGAATGCGCGTGGTGGCGGCCGCGATCGGCCCGATCAGAGCCTCGGGGCTGGGCCCGGCGAGCATCGGCCCGCCGTGGTGCTCGGCCACCCAGTAGCGGTGATAGCCGAGCTGATCGGCCAGGCGGGCCAGGTCGATTGTGTTCTGCAGCGCCTGCGAGCCCGAGGATCCCTCTGAGACGGGCGACTGATCGAGTATCGAGAGACGCATCGAGTCGGCCATGATCGTTCAGCGGGAGCGTCCGACTGCGCCCGCGGCGCCCCGCAGCCCGACACATCCGACGCACGCGACGCATCCCACGCAGTCGACGCACCCGATGCAAGCCACGCAGCCCAGACAGCCGCTGTTGCCGAGCCCCGCGACAACGGCGGCGCTGCGGATGACGCCGGCGCTGAGCAGCACTCCTGCGCTGGCGACGACGGCCGCGCTCGCGGTCGTGCCGGCGCTGGCGATCACGCCCGCGCTGGCGACCGTTCCGGCGCTGGCGATCACTCCCGCGCTCGCCGCCGTGCCGGCGCTGGCGATCACCCCGGCGCTTGCAACCGTCCCGGCGCTCGCGATGACCGCGGCGCTCGAGGCCGGCGGATGTTCGACGCTCTCCACGATATGCGCAGAGATACCACGTCCTCGCGTCCCGTCCGCAGCCACGTCTACCTTCAAGCGATGCTCCTGAACGAGCTCACCGACGGCGCGGAGATCGACCAGGTCCTCCTGGTGCGCGAGTCTGAGCGGCGCCAGAGGCGCGACGGGGGCGAGTACATGCGACTCCAGCTCTCCGACCGCACCGGCGCGGTCGCCTGCATGGTCTGGGAGGAGCTTAGGGAGATCGAAGAGCTCGCACGCGCCGGTGCGCCGGTGAGGGTGCGCGGCCGCTACACCGTGCATCCGCGCTTCGGCCCGCAGATCAACCTGCACGGTCTCGAGGCCCCCGAGCCCGGGAGCTTTGAGGTCAAGGACCTGCTCGACGGACCAGCCCGCGAGGTCGAGCAGATGGAACGCGAGGTGCGCGATCTGCTCGCGACGATCCAGCAGCCGCATCTGCGGGTGCTGCTGGAGCGCGTCTTCGGCGAGGGCTCAGAGCTGTGGGCCGGCTACCGCGTGGCGCCTGCGGCCAAGTACTACCACCAGGCCTATCGCCACGGACTGCTCGAGCACAGCCTGGGGGTCGCGCAGGCGGTGAGCGCGATCAGCGCGACGTTTGCAGGCATCGACCGCGACGTCGCCGTGACCGGTGCGCTGCTGCACGACATCGGCAAGCTCGAGGCCTACACAGACGATCCCCAGAACATCGACCTCACCGACGCCGGACGTCTGCATGGGGAGATCGCCCTCGGCTACTACCGCATCCGTCGCGCGATTGAGGACATCGAGGGCTTCCCCGCCGAGCTCGCGCAGGCCGTGGGCCACATCATTCTGTCCCACCACGGCGCCCTCGAGCACGGCAGCCCCGTCGTCCCGTGCACGCGCGAGGCGACGCTCGTGCACATGATCGACAACCTCGGGGGGCGCCTCGGCAGCTTCGACCGCCTCGAGAAGGAGCTCGCTCCCGGTCGGCACTGGTCGGGGTTCGACCGCGCGATCGGCGCGGGGGCGTTCTTCGCGAGCCGATCTACGAGCGGTCGCGGCGACGAGAACCGGTCGGCGCCGGCGCCGGCGGAGACGGCTCTTGCCGGTGGTGCGGTGGAAGGTGAGGCCGAACTCGAGGAGACCTCGGCGTCCGCCCGCGAAGCAGCCTGAGGACCGCAACTCGATAACGCCAAAACGACTATGTTTGGTCGATGGCATCTGAGGTGCAACCGGGGCCCGCCCCGCGGGCGCCGGACAGCGGGCGACAGCAGCGGGTCCCGTGGCCCAAGCTGCTTTTGCCGTTGGCGTTGCTCCTCGGGGTCGTCGGAGGCTTGAGCCTCGCGCTGCTGGGTGGCTCGAACAAGCCGACGCTGCCAGCAGGCGCGCAGCAGTCAGCGGCGGGCCAGGGGTTTTTCGGAACGCTTGCACTTCCGGTCAAGGCCGCGCCGCCGATCGATTTGCGCAACTACCTCGGCCAGCCGGTGACGCTCAACGAGTACCGCGGCAAGGCGGTCCTCGTGACCTTCCTCTACACCAACTGCCCCGACGTGTGTCCGCTGATTGCTTCAAACCTCAGGGTGGCCATGAACATGCTCGGTGCCCAGGCGGCGAAGGCACAGATCATCGCCGTGTCGGTGGACCCCCGCGGCGACACTCCCCAGGCCGTGGCAAGGTTCCTGCGAGCCCATCAGATGACGGGACGGATGCAGTACCTCATAGGCTCCTCGGCGCAGCTGTCGCGCACGTGGGCGGCGTGGAGCGTCGGCTCGACGCGAGAGGCCGGCCAGCCGCAACTCATCGCGCATTCCGCGCTGGTCTACGGAATCACCGCAAGCGGCAAGATCAGGACCATCTACCCGGCGAGCTTTGAACCCAGTCAAATCGTCCACGACGTGCCCAAGCTCGCCGCGCAGTAGACGATTCTCAGGCTCTTAGCTTGCTCATACACGGTTTGCATCTCCGGGTTAGCCCCACCGGAGAGGATGCAGCCATGACATTGACTATCGCACTCACACTAAACATTCTGCTCGACATCGCGATCGTGGGCATGGTTGCCTTTGTGATGTCGCGCGCTGCAAGGCTGACCCCGCATCGCACCGCTTCGCTCGCTCTGCCGTCTCAGCGTTCACCCATACCGCCGCGCCATAAGAGCACGTACCAAACCGCGACGACGATCAAAACACCGAGCGGGATTACCAGGGTGAGGATCGAGCCTGTGAGCACGTGAGCGGCAATTGGGATGGTGATCTTTGGCATGAACCCTCCTAGTGGCCACTCGCCAGCCGGGGCGCCCGGGCCGTGCTCGGCTCGGGCGCCAGCAGCCAGCGGTGGATGTATACGAACACGACGATCAGAAAAGTGACCGAGCCGGGCACCCACATTATGCCCGCGGCGAGCTGTTGATCGGCCATCGCTGAGATACCGCCCGGACGGCTCGCCTGGTGGGCGTAGAAGCTGTACAGCGGATGCGGGGCGAGCGCGAGCACGACGGCGAGCGCCCAGCTGACGGTCATGCCGCCGATGCAAAACACGACGCGCTGGGCGGCCACGAGGCGCGTGTGCAGCGGCGGCGAGGGAATCACCTGCTTCCAGAACAGGATCGCCGTGCAGAAGAAGAGGGTGTGCTCGAGCGCGTGCAGGGTGGTTGAGCGCAGCGTGGCGTCGAACAGCACCGGCACGTGCCAGGCCAGAAGCACAACGGAGAACGCAATGAAGCTGGGCACCGGTCGGCCGAGGGTCCGGCTCAGCGCCCGCAGCGGGGCCGTCCGCTCTCCCTGGCTTATCCCGCGAGCGAGCCACCTGCGCGCATCCAGCGGCAGGCAGCGCCACAGCCTGATCCACGGGCGCGCCAGGACGAACAGCGGCGCCGCGACGACGAGCAGCAGCACGTGCTGAATCATGTGCACCCAGAAGAGCTGGGCGCTCAGCAGCTCGATCGGCGAGGCCAGCGCGATCGCGAGCACCGCCAGCGCCGCGTAGAAGCAGGCGCTGCGCCAGCGCTGCTCCACCCGCTTGCGCTGTGGCGTGAGCGTGCGCCGATTACCGAGCCAGTAGAAGATGGCCAGGTCGATGACAAGAACGAGGGGAGGGTCAAACGACCAATCCCAGAACCCCGGCGTCGCTGCCGCGGTGCTCAGCACTAGAGGAGATACAGCGTCACGTACATCACGATCCCGATCGCGGCCAGGAATGCCCAGTAGAAGACGGCGGCGTCCAGCGCCGGGGCGATCAGGCGATCGGGGTCCTTGATGTCCCCCTCGCTGCTCGCGGGCTCTTTGCGCGCGCGAAACTCGGTCGCGACCTGCGTCTCGAGCCAATACATCGTGAACAGGACCGCGATCAGGTAGAACGCCGTCCACGCGCAGAACACGCTGGCGAAGGCGCCGTTGGTTGGCCCGAAGTGCTGACGGGTGTACTCGATGCACTGCAGCGCGATCGCGATCAGCCCGAGCGCGACCCCGGCTGCTGCGGTTGTGACCCAGCTGTGCGAGCGGCTCTTCATCTGGCGCCCAGCCACGATCGTCAGCCCCGCGCTGAGGACGATGCAGATGATGAATGCCGCACCAAGCGCCTGATTGGGATGCACGTGCGCGGGGTGCCACATGTGGTCCTCGTTGATAGAGCGCAGGTAGAAATAGGCGAATGCGAAGGCCAGGAAGAAGAACGTCGTTGCGCCGCACAGCAACCTCGATGCCACCGACAGCGCGCGCGCTCCGACGTCCGGCTGCTCAGGTGGGATCTCGACGCCCGCCGGTACGGCGGGAACCATCATCCCCAGCGGCATCTTTTCGCTCTCCGCGGCCATCACGCCCCCGCCGGCGCCGGCTGACCGCCGCCCGGTAGCGCCTGCTGAGGCGTGCCGTAGTCGTAGGGGTCGGAGTCAAACACGGGGATCTGCTCGAAGTTGTTGACCGGTATCGGGGTGGGCAGCTGCCACTCGATCGACTTCGAACGCCACGGGTTGGCCTCGGCCGGCTCCCGCACGAAGATCAGCGAGTAGACGACGTTAAACAGGAAGATGAGCATCGAGAACCCGAGCACGAAGGCCGAGATCGAAACCCATACGTTCAGGCCCTGCAGGCTGGCTTCATAGGTGCTCACCCGTCTCGGCATGCCCCTCAGGCCGAGCGCGAACAGCGGTAGGAAGGTCGAGTTGAAGAAGATGAACATCAGCCAGAAATGCCACTTGGCCAGCATCTCGTTGAAGCGCAGGCCGGTCATCTTTGGCACCCAGTAGTAGATCGCGGCGAAGAAGCTGAAGATGAGCCCGCCCATGATCGTGTAGTGGAAGTGGGCCATGACGAAGAAGCTTCCGTGCAGGCCCGTGTCGGTCGGCACGTCCGAGAGCACGACGCCCGAGAGCCCGCCGATCAGGAAGTTGAAGGTCCACGCGAGGCAGAAGAGCATCGGGACACTGAACGAAATCCGGGCCTTCCACAGCGTGCCCATTACGCATAGGAAGATGAACCCGGTGGGGATCGAGATGATCTCCGTGGAGAGCATGTAGAAGGGCCGCAGGTCGGCGTTTATGCCGCTGACGAACAGGTGGTGCTGCCACACGAAGAAGCTCAGCAGGGTGACGCCGAGCATGCCCGAGACGGCGAGCCGGTAGCCCCACAGCGGCTTGCGCGTGAACACGGGAAGCAGCTCGAGCACGATGCCGAAACCGGGCAGGGCAAGGACATATACCTCGGGGTGCCCGAAGAACCAGAAAAGGTTCTCGAACAGGTAGGAACTGCCGCCGCCACCGGTCACGAAGAACGAGGTGTTGATGGTGCGGTCAAGTGCCGCCATCAGCAGCGTCGCGATCAGCGTCGGCGCGGCGAGCACCATCAGGATCGCGGTTGCGAACACCGACCAGACGAAGATCGGCAGCCGCGACCAGGTCATTCCGGGTGCGCGCATGGTGATGATCGTCGCGATCATGTTCAGGCCGAGCAGCGCCATGGAGATCCCGACCAGCGCAAAGAAGACGATGTAGGAATCCATGCCCATCACCGCCTCGTCGTTGAGCGGCTCATAGCCGGTCCAGCCGGTGGGGAAGCCGCCGAAGAAGATGGTTGAGACGAGGATGAATCCGGCCGCCATCAGCAGCCAGAAGGTCAGCGCCTCGATGCGGGGGAAGGCCATGCGCCTGGCGCCGATCATGATCGGCACGAAGTAGTTGGCGAACGGGCCGAGCACGCCCGAGGTCATCATCCCCATCATCATCGTGCCGTGCATCCCCACCAGGGACAGATACTGGCCGGGTCCGACGAATGTGGGGACCGGGTGCAGGAGCTCGGCGCGGATCAACATCGCGTTGAGTCCACCGATGAAGAAGAACACGCCGATCCCCACGAGGTACTGCAGCCCGACGACCTTATGATCGGTGCACAGGCCGAAGTAGCGCCCGATGCCCTCGCTCTCCTTCTCCCGCAGCGACGCGGGGCGCCCGAGCAGGCGCGAGACGGGATAGTTGGCGAAGCCGAGTCCGATCAGGAAGCCGACCACGCCGAAGACATAGCCGAGCAGCAGCGCGACATCGTTCTCGTCGGTCGCGCTCTCGTATTCGAAGCTCGGGCCGTTGATCAGGTGACCGATCCACCACCCGAAGTAGTAGCCGCCCACGCCGAGGATCACGGCGGTCAGAAGGTTGAAGCCGAGCAGCCGTCGCCATAGTGGTCGCCGGGTTGGCTGGGGTATGGATGCAGCTCCGGTCGTAGTGCTCATTCTCCGCGCCTCGTTGGTTCGGGTAGGTAGGTCTTGCTGTACGGGGCCAGGACCTTGGTGGCCGGGGCGAACGTCTTCTGTGCCTGCTGAATCCATGACGCGAACGCGGTTGGCCTGACCACCTGGCCTTTGTCGGACATGTAGCCGTGCCATAGGCCGCACAGCTCGGCGCAGCGCACGTTGAAGGTCCCCAACTTGGTGGGTTTCACGAACACGACGTTGTCCACGCCGGGGTTCGCGTCCGCCTTGACGCCGAGCTGGTAGGCCCAGAAGGAGTGGATGACGTCGATCGAGGTGACGTGCAGTTCGATCCACTCGTTGACGGGCAGCACCAGATGCGTCGTCTCGACTCCGCCGTAGGTCGGGTAGCGGTAGGTGAACAGCCACTGCTGCGCGATCACCTGCACCGGCAGCTTCGGTCCCTTCGGGACGGTGAGGGGGTTCGGCCCACTGCCGGAGCCGGCTCCGTAGCCGGCCTCCAGTCGCACGGTCCCAAAGACCGCGACGCCGAGAACGATCAGGGAGGTGACGATTATCCAGGTCGTCTGGACGCGCGCGTGCCCGCGCAAGGCTGGGCCTTCCAGCGCCGCACCCTTGGGCTGGCGGAAGAAGATCACGGAGTAGAGCAGGTAGAGCACGACCAGGGTCAGGACGGGAGTGGCTGTGGCCGCAAGGACTGTGTAGTCGCTTCCCTGCCCGCTAGCCTGTTCGCTGCCATTACCGGGTCCGAGGAGTGGGCCGATCACGAAGATCACCAACGGCATCGCGATCAGCGTCGCGACGACCCAGATCACCGTGAAGCGGAGCGTGTGGTTCGGCTCGCCGGGGCTCTCGCCGGACGGCGCGGCTTGGCTAGACGACATTGAGGAACCCGCTCATGTAGCCGACCGTCTGCATCGGTCCGCCGAGCCCGTACAGGTAGCCGGCCGCGCACGGAACGAAGCACTGCCAGCGGTAGCGGCCCTTCTTGCCGGTGCGGAAGCTGAACGTGACAGTCCGGTGGGCCGCGCCTTCGCACGGCGCAAATTCACACTGGTTCTTCGCTTCTTCGGGGACGCCGGGCAGCGGGACGAACACACCCAGCTGCGGCACGACGAACGTATGCGACGCTTCTTCGGGGTTGATCGAGTCGACGACCTTGCCGTCGATCGTCTCGGTGCCGCCGATCGTGCCCTGAACCTGGGAGAGGAATGGGTTGCGCAGTCCGCTGTCGCCGTCGTACTGGTAGAGCGTGACGTGCACGACCGAATTGGCGGGCAGCGTGAAGATCGTGCTGTGGATCCACTTGCCGTTGTTCCTGACGAGGTAGGAGACCCAGTCGGGATGGGTCGGGCTGTACTTGGGACCGATCGCCGCGACCGTCTCGAGGGTGAGCTGATTGCCGCCGCTGGAAGCGGGTGCGCTGGCGGCCGCCACGGCCGGCGGCTGGCTGGTGACCCAGGTCGCGACGTACAGGCCAATGAGCACTCCCAGCAGGGCGACCGCAAAGCCCACCCCCAGCAGCTTCTTGCCAAACACACTCACCTCGGCCGCACACCCCTTTTTCGTCGACCTGCGTGATCGTCCGTGCGTTCTTCCCTCTGCTCCCTGCTCGCTCCTTGCTGGCCGCGAGTCTACGCTCAAGCTTCGAAATAGTTCGATGAGAGTTTTCTTAGAGACCGCGCGTCTCGGCTGCGTTCAGGCCGCGATTGGGGGCGACCGAGGACTCGCGCACGGCGCGGCGAGGGCGGCGAGCGGGCGCTGCCGCGCGGCGCCGATGCACCCCCCGGAAGCGTCGAGCGACGCGAGGACGAGTGCGAAGATCAGGCAGAAGTCCGCAAATAGCGGGGGCTCGGTTGGCTCGCGCCGCATCCGTCTCGCCGTCGGCTTCTATCTTTGAAGGCCGATGGCAAAGGACACCGAGAAGCTGATCCGCCAGCTGTCGCTGATCTCCTACCTGATGGCCGAGCGCCGGCCGGTCACGGCTCTTGAGATTCGGCGCGACGTGGAGGGCTACAGCGGTATGAACGAGGACGCGTTCGCGCGGCGTTTCTACGCCGACCGCTCCGAGCTCGAATCTCTGCGCATTCAGCTGACCGTCGAGCGCCCGGCGGACGGAGCCGCCGAGCAGGAGAACTATTCCCTGCGACCGGAGAACTTCCACCTGCCACCGATCGAGTTCAGCGACAAGGAGCTGGCCGCGCTGCAGACGGCGCTCAGCCTGCTGGACGGCGAATTCGCCTACGCCGAGCCGTTGCGGCTCGCCCTGCAGCAGATCACCTGGGGACGTCCCAGCCCTCTGCGTGCGCCTGAGCAGAGCACCGTAGCGCTGGGCATCACAGCCTCAGCCGGCGGCCACGAGCTCTCAGCGCGCCTCGCGAAGGTCGAGACCGCGATCTTCCGCAACAAGACGATCCTGTTCGAGTACTACACGATGGAGCGCGACGAGCTCGGTCCACGCTGCGTCGATCCATACCACCTGCTGTTCCAGGGCGGGCAGTTCTACCTGCTCGGCTTCTCCCACGAGCGCAAGGCCGTGCGCGTGTTCCGGCTGTCGCGCATTCGCGGCAAGGTCTCCTACGCGACGAAGGCCGAGCATGACTTCCGCCGCCCGGCGGACTTCGACCCGCGCGCCTACGCCAACCGCGCCGACTGGCAACTCGGCGAGGAGCGGGGCATCGCCGAGATACTCATCCTCGAGCGCATCGCCTGGCAGGTCGAGCGCCACTTCGGACGCTACGGGCGGATCCGCGAGACCGACGAGGAGGGCGCCAGGCTGTTCCTCACCGGCTACTCAAGTCCGCGCGGAATCGTCTCCTGGATCCTCGGGCTGGGCGCCCATGCCCGCCTGCTGGGGCCGCCCGAGCTGAGCGAGGAGCTCGAGCGGCGGTTGGAACTGCTGGCCGAGCGCCACGGCGAGACTCCGCCGGGAGCGGGTGCGAAGGCCACCGCCGTCTCCGGTGTGGGCCCGCACGCATCATCCAGCCGCGCCCGTGCCACCGGGCGCAGAGGGTCATCGGCCGGCGCAGACGGCGATGAGGCGCCGGCCGGCAAGGGTGAGGCCGCCATCCGCCCCGAGCGCTTTGCGCGTCTGGTGACGCTCGCGAGCATTCTCATCAAGGCCGGCCGTGCCGGCGAGCGCGTGGCTATCAAGGAGGTCTGCGAGCGTCTGCAGCTCTCAGAGGAGGAGCTGCGCGAGGACGTGAACGTGCTGAACGTCGTCAACTTCGGAGGCGGCTCCTACGTGCTCTACGCGGAGATCAAGGAGGAGGACGGCGAGATCGAGGTCGACCCGGAGCCCTACAGCGACAACTTCGACCGCCCGGCCCGCCTGCTGCCGGTCGAGGCCAAGGCGCTGGTGGCGGCGATCGACCTGATCGGCGAGCACCTTCCCGCCGG
>Ga0302181_10001044_pt1 | contig 21381 bp, 17 predicted proteins | sample I_Palsa_E3_3_FD_198786 | JGI IMG/M metagenome (GOLD analysis project Ga0302181, IMG submission 198786) | Peat permafrost microbial communities from Stordalen Mire near Abisko, Sweden - I_Palsa_E3_3 | ecosystem: Environmental > Terrestrial > Soil > Palsa > Peat permafrost | place: Sweden...
CCGGATGCCGGCGGGTGACGCGGCCGACACGCTGCTGGTAGACCCGCTTGGAGGCGGTCGGCGCCAGGTGCATGCAGACGGTCGCGCGCGGGGAGTTCCACCCCTCGGCGAGCAGCTGCGCGTTGATGAGCACGTCGACCTTGCCCGACTCGTAGTCGGCGAGGATCTGCGCGAGCTCGCGCTTGGGCGTCTCGCCGGAAACGGCCATCGCCTTCATCCCGAGGTCGCGGAAGGATGCCGCGACGTTGTACGCGTGGCGCACACCGGCGGCGTAGACGACCCCCGGGACGCCGTTGAAACGCGTCTTGTAGAGATCCGCGATCGCCAGGTTGAACGGCGTCTGGTCGAGCAGCTCGGCCAGCATCTCCTGGTCGAACTCGGTGTCCACCTCGCCGCGGCGCAGCGGCACCTTGGCGATCGTCCGCACCCCCGGGCCGGGCGGGATCCGGATGCAGCGAAGCGGCGAGATCACGCCACGCCGCGCCGCCTGCGCCAGGTCGAACCGCGACGTCTGCGTCGGGAACAGGTCGGTGACGTGCCGGGCGATCAGGGCGCCGGTCGCGGTCATCCCGATCCAGATCGGCTTGTCCAAACCCCTGATCGCGGCTGAGGTCTTCTCGCCGAGTGCGGTGTGCGCCTCGTCGCAGATCACGATCGCGTAGGCGTCTGAGATCTTGCCGGCGTTGCGGACGAACCACTGGTAGGTCTCGACCGTCACCGGCCCGTTGGCCGCGTCCTGCCCGACGAGCAGCGGCGCGTGGATCCGGTCACGATAGCCGCGGTCGCGCAGCTCGCCGATGAACTGGTCGACGAGGTTCCGGCGGTGGGTCAGGATCAGGATCCCGCCGGTTCGCGAGGACTCCACGAAGCCGAGCGCCGCCACCGTCTTGCCCGCACCGGTCGCGTGCTCGAACCAGAACCGCCGATCAGCGCCCGCGTCATCCGCTGCGCCCTCGACCACGTCATCGTCGACCCCGTCGTCGTCCTGCCAGTCCTGCGGCTCCTCGTCCTCGTCGGCCTCGTCGTCGAGGTCGGCGTCGAGCTCGTCGTCGAGCTCGCCGTCACCGGCGGGCGCGGATCCGTTCGAACCGGCCGGCGGCGCGACCGCGGCGCCGCGGCCATTTCCGTCGGTCATCTGCGCCGCCGCGAGCAGCGCCGTCAGCGTCCCCGACAGCACGTCCACCTGATGGGCGGACAGCACGGTCCCGTCGACCAGGTGCGGCTCCTCCTCGGACAGGACGCGCTCGAGCCCGAGCAGCAGCGAGTACTTGCGCCGCCACTCGAGCGAGGGCTGCTTGGCTCCGTCCTCGATCTCCGCCAGCGCTTCGTCGAGCGCAACCCGCCGGGCCGATCCAGGGGCGAGCGCCTCGTCGAGCGACTCGCCCGCGTAGACGAACCGCTCGCGCGTGAGCAGTTCAGCGCGAGCGATCTCCGCCGCACTAGGAAAGGTCCCACCCATATTGGATTGAAAAGGGTTCGTGTAAGCAGGGGGAGTCGCGGGGCACAGCTGCGCGACTCAGGAGAATCTCGGCATTCAACCGAGCACCGGCAAGGGCCCTCAGAAGTGGGCGTCCCTCGCCACTGCCCTGTGCTCAGAGGATAACGGCTATTTAAGCAGACTGGTCATATGTCAAGCTGTCGAGCCGTGGGATCGACATTTGAGGATATGTCCGCGCCCGACACAACCTTCGAGATCCGGCACGTCCGCACGCGGGAAGAGCTGTCGGCGGCGATGGCGCTGCGCTACGAGGTCTTCTGCGTCGAGCAGGGGGTGCCGCGCAGCGAAGAGCGCGACGGGCGCGACAACGACGCGCTACATCTGATCGCCGTCGACTCCGACGGGCGCATGGTCGGGACGTGCAGGTTGGTGTTCGTCGGGATCACCGTTCAGTTCAGCCGGCTGGCTGTCCTGCGGTCGGCTCGGCGGCGCGGGGTCGCCTCGGCGCTGCTGCGCGCCGCCGACGCCGAGACGCTCGCGCGCGGCGCCAACCGCATCGTGCTGCATGCCCAGACGTACGCCCGCAGGCTGTACGAGCGCCACGGCTACCAGCCACGCGGCCCCGAGTTCACCGAAGCCGGGATCGAGCACGTGGCGATGGAGAAGGTGCTCTGAGCGGAGCGCAGCTGCGGATCGATCCGCTGACGGGCGACCGCGTGATCATCGCCGCCGGGCCGTTTCCATCCGGCGGCGGGCTGTGGGCACCGCCGCCGGATCCACGCGTCGGCTTTGCGCCGTTGCTTGATCCCGACGCCGGTGGCGAGCGGTCGACCGGCTCTCCGCTCGAGGGGGTCCGCGCCGACCGCGAGGCGGACCTCTTCTGGCACGCGCCGGCGACCGGGGTGCACGAGCCGCTCGAGGGCGCATTGACGCTCTCGCAGACGCTCCAACAGTGGCGCGAGCGCATCCGTGAGCGCTCCAGCGCGGCCTGGGTCCATGTCGCCTCGACCCGCGCGATGCTGCCCGCCGCGGAGCTGTTCGCCCTCCCGTTCGTGCCCGCCGGAATCGCCCGCGAGCGCGAGCGCTTCGGCGCCTACGCCGTGCGCACGATGGGCGGGAACCTGCTCGGTGATCTGATCCAGGAGGAGGTGCGCAAACGCGAGCGGATCGTCGCGATCGACGCCGAGGGCGTCCTCATCTGCCCGTTCGCCTCGCGTGCTCCCTACCAGCTGCTGCTGGCGCCGCGCACGCCGCGGGCGCGCTTCGAGGACGACGGTCCGGTCTGCGCTGCCCTGCTCGAGGACGCGCTTGCGCGCCTCGCGCGATGCATCGGGCCAGACGTGCCCGTGCAACTTTGGGTGCGGACCGCGCCGCGCGATGCCGAGCACTTCGCGTGGCGGATCGACATCATGCCCGCCGGCCTGGCGCCGGGCCTGCTCGAGGCCGGAGCCGGGATCCCGGGCAACCCGCTGGCGCCCGAGGCCGCCGCTGCCCAGCTGCGGGGATGACGCGTTGAGGGCGCTCGTCCAGCGGGTCTCGCGTGCGTCGGTCAGCGTCGACGGCCAGCTCATCAGCGCGATCGGGAGCGGGCTGCTGGTGCTGCTCGGCGTCGGCGTCAAGGACACGCCGGCCGACGCTGAGCGCCTCGCCGACAAGGTCAGGGCGCTGCGCGTCTTTCCCGACGCCGGCGGGCGCATGAACGAGCCGCTCGGCGATCGCGAGGTGCTGTGCATCAGCCAGTTCACCCTGTACGGCGACACCCGGCGCGGGAATCGCCCCAGCTACGTCGCCGCCGCCCCGGGACCGGTGGCCGAGCCGCTGTACGAGCGCTTCTGCGAGCGCTTGGGGGCCGAGCGCGGCGTGTTCGGCGCCCACATGCAGGTCGAGCTGGCAGGCGACGGGCCGGTGACGGTGCTGCTCGAGACCTGACCGACAGTCGCCGCTCAGCGCTGGCCGGCGCGCCACTTCGCGGGCGCCCGGACGGCCTGCTCGTAGACCTCCCAGGTCGCCTCAGCGGCGTCTTCCCAAGTCCACTCGATCGGCTCCGGCGCCGGCCGCGAGGCCGACTCCGCCGCCCGGATCAGTCCCTCGAGGTCGTCGACGGCGCTCAGCGCGACCCGGCCGTCGAGGACCTCCCGCAGCGCCGGCAGGTCACAGGCCGCAACCGGCGTGCCACAGGCGAGCGCCTCCACGGGCGGCAGCCCGAAGCCCTCGTCGTCGCTCGGGAACACGAGCGCGTGGGCGCCCGTGTAGATCGCCGCCAGCTCGTCGTCGGAGACGCGATCGGTCAGCGTCACGTTCGGCAGTTCGTGCGCCCAGCGGCCGGCGGCCCCGACAAGCACGAGCGGCATCGAGCGCTTGACCTTCGCGAGCGCGTGGACTCGCTTGCGCGGATCTGGCGTCTGCAGGCCCCCGACCCACAGCAGGTACTGGTCGGGCAGCGCGAAGCGCCGACGGACGGCCGCGACCTCGTCATCCGAGCGCCGCCGCAGCGCCGGGGCTGCCGCCTCACCGATCACCGCGATCCGATCGGCCGGGATCTGCAGGGCGCGGACCGCGTCGTCGGCGACCGCGTGGGTCGGCACGATCACGCGGACGGCTCGCTGCACCGCCAGGTAACGCAGCTTGAAGCGCAGGCCCGAGCGCAGGAACTCGCCGTGGCGCTTGAGCGGGATCAGGTCGTGCAGCGTCACGACCATCGGCACGGGGCTACGCAGCAGTGCGCCGTCGAGCCACGGGGAGTGGTAGAGGTCGACCTTCTTCGCCCGCGGCTCGTGCGTCTCGACGATCTCGCCGCGACCGGATTGCTCCAGCGCGCTCAGCAGGCAGCGGGCATAGCGACCGACACCGCGAGGATCTCTCGCCGCCCGGCTGTCGAACGCGAACCTCACGCCACCGGCGCTCCTCGCGACGGCACAGCATGTTCGGGATTCGCAAGTGGACGCCGGCCCATGGTCACTCGCCTCGCGGGGGACTGTATACGTAAGTGGCTTGAAGGACTACTACGAAAACCTATGGAGTCGGCTGCCCGTCGGTCTGACCCTGCCGGACCTCGAGCGCCGCCGCCGCTTTCTGGTCTCTGAGCTGCGGCCTGAGGACCGGGTGCTCGACCTCGGTTGCGGCGAGGGCACGTTCGCCGCCTACGCGATCGAGGCGGGCACGGCGGCGGTGCTCGCCGCCGACGTCGCGGAGGCAGCCCTGGTCAGGGCCGCCTCCGCGCATCCCCAGCTCGACCTGCGCCTCGTGCCGTTCTGCGGGCCGCTGCCATTCGAGGACTGCTCGTTCGACCTCGTCTGGGCCAGCGAGGTGATCGAGCACGTGGCAGACACAGCCGCGTGGCTGTCCGAGGTACGGCGGGTGCTGGCGCCGCGTGGCCGGCTGCTGTTGACGACGCCCTCGCACGGACGGTTGCGGCTGCTCGCTGGAGGCATCGAGCGCTACAGCGAGCCGCTCGGCGATCACCTGCATCTGTACACGGCGCGCTCGCTTCGCGGGCTGCTGAGCGAGTTCGGTTTCGATCCGGTGATGGTGATCGCGGCTGGGCCGCCGCTCGCGCGGCGCCTGTTGCTCGCGCGCGGGACCCGCTGAGTCTCGGCGCCCGACGTTCTAGGGTCCCTAACATCACCGGCGTGTACGGGATCCGGACGCGAGCCGCTCGGATGGTGGCGAGCGCGGCGATCTTCGCTGCGCTCGCAGTCGCCCTCCTGCCGGCCACCGCCGGCGCCTTTGCCAAGGCGGTGTGGGGGCCGATCGTCCGCAACGGCGTCAACCAGTTCCCGGTCTACCACAAACTCGGCGTCCGGATCTACCAGATGGATCTCGACTGGAGCCAGGCCGCGCCGAAGCGGCCGGCCGATCCGACCAACCCGAAGGACCCCGCCTACCACTGGCCCGCCGCGGTCGCGCAGGCGCTCGCCGCCGCCGCGCCCTACCACATGCGAGTGCTGCTCGAGCTGATCAACGCCCCCGTGTGGGCCGACGGCGGACACGCCGGGCCCGGCTGGGCTCCGCGCAACCCGCTGGACTTCGCCCACTTCGCGCAGGCGGCAGCCCGCGAGTACCCGCACGTCCACCTGTGGATGATCTGGGGTGAGCCGACCAAGGAGGGCAACTTCCAGCCCGAGCCCCGGGTCGAGCCCGGCGAGCCGCTCGACGCCGCGCAGCGCGCCGCCCCGCACCTGTACGCGCGGATGCTGAATGACGCTTACGGGACGCTCAAGGCGGTCAGCCACCGCAACCTCGTGATCGGCGGGTGCACCTTCACCACCGGCAACATCAACCCGCTGCAGTGGCTCGAGAACCTGACGCTCCCGAACGGCCGGCGCCCGCGGATGGATATGTGGGCGCACAATCCGTTCAGCTACACCCCGCCCGTGTTCGCCGGGCCGCCGTCGCCGTTCGACGAGGTGCAGTTCTCCGACCTGCCCGAGCTTGAGCGCTGGATCCAGCGCTACTTCCACCGGACGCTGCCGCTGTTCCTGTCCGAGTTCGAGATCCCGACCGCACCCGACGACACCTTCAACTTCTGGGTCGATCCCGAGCTCGCCGCCTCGTGGGTCAGGGAGGCGCTGCGCACGTCGAGGCGCTGGCACGACATCTACGCGCTCGGCTGGATCAACGTCTATGACGACCCGCCACTCGAGACCGGCGGCCTGCTGACGGCGAACGGCACCCCCAAACCCGACTTCTACGCGTTCGAGCACAACTGAAGGAGCGACGCTCTTGCGCTAGACGCCCAGCTGTGCCTCGGGCCGCAGCGGTTTGGCCCTGTGGATGAGGACAGGATTAGGACGCGTTGTAAGCTCGCGCTGTTGCTCGAGGCCAACGAAGAGAACATCGCCTATCCCGCGCCCCTGACGCAGCAGCGGCGCTCCTCGCGTGAGTACATCCCGCCGCATGTGGTCGTGCTGTTCGGGGCGACCGGCGACCTCGCGCGGCGCAAGCTCCTGCCGGGCCTGGCGACCCTCGCGGAGTCGCGTCTGGCGCCCGACCTGCGGGTCGTCGGAACCTCGCTCGACGACATGGACACCGCCAGCTTCCGGGAGTTCGCCCGCACCGCGATCAAGGATTTCGGGTTGCACAAGCTCGACGACGAGCAGATCGACATGTTCACCGGCAAGCTGCAGTTCGTACGCCAGAGCGACGGGCCTGAGGCGCTCGCGGAGGTCGTCCACGATGCTGAGGCGCAGCTCGGCGAGGGTGGCGACGTCCGTCGCCTGCACTATCTGAGCGTGCCGCCGCGCGCCGCGGGCGCGGTGCTGGAGACGCTCAAGGGCGCCGGGCTCGTCGACCGCGCGCGGGTGATCATGGAGAAGCCGTTCGGCAGCGACCTCGAAAGCGCGCTCCGCTTGAACGCGAAGGTGCACGAGACCTTCGACGAGCGCCAGATCTTCCGGATCGACCACTTCCTCGGCAAGGAGCCCGCTCAGAACATCCTCGCGTTCCGCTTCGCCAACGGCCTGTTCGAGCCGATCTGGAACCGCAACTTCATCGACCACGTGCAGATCGACATTCCGGAGACGCTCGGGCTCGAGGACCGCGTCGTCTTCTACGAGGAGACCGGCGCGTATCGCGACATGGTCGTCACGCACCTGTTCCAGGTACTGGCGTTCATTGCGATCGAGCCGCCGACCGCGCTCGAGCCGCGCGCGATCGGCGAGGAGAAGAACAAGGTGTTCCGCTCGCTGCTGCCGATCGACCCCGACCATGTCGTGCGCGGCCAGTACGAAGGCTATCGCCACGAGCCGGGGGTCTCGCCCCACTCCGACACCGACACGTTCATCGCGCTCAAGTGCTTCATCGACAACTGGCGGTGGGCCGGCGTGCCGTTCTACCTGCGTACCGGCAAGCGGATGGCCGAGGGCCAGCGAATCGTCTCGATCGCGTTTCGCGAGGCGCCGAAGAGCATGTTTCCGCACAACTCGGGGGTCGGCACCAAGGGCCCAGACCACCTGACCTTCGACCTCGCCGACGCGTCGCGGCTGTCGCTGTCGTTCTATGGCAAGCGCCCCGGCCCAGGGATGCGGCTCGACAAGCTGAGCATGCAGTTCTCCACGAGCGACACCGAGGAGATCGATGACGTGCTCGAGGCCTACGAGCGCCTGATCCTCGACACGCTGCGCGGCGATCACACCCTGTTCACCACCGCCGAGGGCATCGAGAGCCTGTGGGAGCGCTCGATCCCCCTGCTCGAGGACCCGCCGCCGGTCAAGCTCTATGCCCCCGCCTCGTGGGGGCCGAACGCGATCCATCAGCTGATCGCGCCCAACGCCTGGCGCCTCCCGTTCGAGCGCGCCTGGCGCGAGAGCCGCTAAGCCGAAGCTCCCTCTGCGGGACCTTCGGATCAGACCCCCGGGCGGCTGGCTCTCGGTCTGTTCTGGTCTCGCCCAGACTCTGGGTCGGATGGCCCGTAGTCGTCCGCAGTCGCGGCGCTGCGTGGGCTGGGGTGCGGTTTGGCTGTGGGGGTGCGACGCGATCGCGTCTGCGGACGGCTTCGAGCCGTCCTCCACGGCCGCCGCGTGAATGACCAGAACGTCACGACACCTCGCCCCGAGGGCCGGGCCTGCGCAGATGGGGCGCTGTGGGCGTCCGATTTGCGCAGCCCCCCGCAGATCGACCGCAACTCGTTACGTTTTGGTCGTCCAAGCGCCGGCCAGCGAACCCGAGCGGCGCGGCCTGGCTCGCTGAGTCCAAAGCCGAGCTAGGGATCCGGGCCACTATCCAGCCTTACCACAGGGGGAAACCTCGGGCTAAGCCGAACAGGTCGTTCCCGTACGGCGGGCATCGACGGCGTGCTCCGCCGCGTCCTGCTGACCGACGATCGCCTGGTAAATGTCCGCGAACAGCGTCGGGTCGAACCAGTCATAGCGGGTCGCGCGCGACAGCGACGCGTGCGCGGCGGTGTACTCATGTGCATTCAGCTCGTAGCACCCGAGCGCGATCCAGGATGCAGGGTTCTCGGGCTGCTCGCTCGTCGCCTTGACGAGCGCCGCCCGCGCCTCGGTGCCGTTGCCGACGGCGCCCTCGAGCGCCGACAGCTGTTGCAGGGCCGGCAGCGAGACGGGGAAATCGTTGACCGCCGTCTGGGCGTCGGCCAGCGCGGCGCGGTAGTCACCGTTCACCTCCGCCGCCACGGCGTCGTCGTCGGCCTGGACCGAGCGTTGCGGCTGCCAGACCGCGTAGCAGAGCGCGAGCGTGACGACCGCCAGCCCGCTCAGCGCCAGGATCGCCCGCGGCCGCTCGAGCAGCCGGCGCTGGGGAAGCGGGCGCGCTTGCGGCGCTGCGGACGACCCGCGGCCGGCCAGCCAGCCGGCGCAGATCAGCGCCGGGACGGTTACGCCCGGGACGAACCACGTCCAGTCGATCGAAGAGCTGGCGCCGAACGCGACGACGGTCCCCACCAGCGCCAGCAGCGCGTCTCGCTCCGGCTGCCCAGCGGTCGCGCCGGCGTGCGACAGGGCCCGCCGGGTGGCGCGGATCCAGACGGCCAGCAGCGCCAGATTCAGCGCGAGCCCGATCAGGCCGAAGTCGGCGAACGTCTGCATCACGTAGGAGTGGGCGTGCCCCTGCGGCGCGTCCAAGGGGATCAGCGTCCTGGTCGAGTAGGCGAGCTCGGCAACGCCGAAGGCATCCGCGCCGGCGCCGGCGAGGAGGTGGTGGGCGCCGACCGAGAACGCCTGGTGCCAGTATGCCGGGCGGCTGTTGGCGACGCTTGCGAGGCGGCTCGGACTGAAGCCGACGCCGCTCCCGGTGCTGGTCAGCGTGCTCCAGACGTGCGAGATCTCGCCGGTGAGGCCGCGACGGGAGGCCAGGAGTTCGCCCAGCAGCGCGATCGGGACGAGTGCGAGCAGGCCGATCAGCGCCTTGCCGATCGTGCGGCGTGCTCGGTCGTCCAGCTGTGCCCGGTCGGCCGCCGTCAGCGCGCGGTAGGCGACGGCGCCCGTCCCGAGGAGCGCCAGCACCGCCACGATCCCGAAGCCGTGGCCCGCGGCGACCCGCGCCGATAGCGCGACCGAATCGGACGTGAACGCGTGGTCGCTGAGCGCCCAGCCGCAGATCACGGTTGCGCCCGCGCAACCGATGATCAACGCGAGCGCGGCTCGCAGCCGCGTGCGGCCGAGCGCCAGCTGTGGAGCGAGGCCGATAACCGCGGCCAGCAGGGCGCTGCGCGAGTACGACAGCACGTCGACGGAGATCAGCAGCGCGACGGCCGCGACGGCGGCGGCGCGCACGAGCTGTGAGCCCTCGCGCCTGCTCGCGGCCCAGAGCGCAGCCGGCAACCCGAGCGCTCCGATCAGGCCGGTCGCGTTCCAGTACCCGTACGGAGCGAGCAGCCGGCCGTAGCCGACCTGCCCGTAGAGCTGCCACGTGAACACCTTGACGAGCGCGGCCCAGAGGGCGACCGCGGTCGCGAGCAACGCGACCGCGGTCGTCACCGCCGCCCAGCGGTGCGGCAGGCGTTGCGCAAGTGCGGCCGCGGCGGCGAACGCGGCGAAGTAGGAGAGGGTCCTGCCGGCCTCGGTCCACGACTGATCTGGGGTCACCGACCAGCTGATCGACAGTGCGGTCAGGACGGCTACGGCGCCAAACAGCACGACGGAGGCGCCCAGCGGGCGCCTCCACGCCAACCCGGCGCCGAGCGCCCACGCGCACGTCGCGGCGCCGGCGAGCACGAGCGCGATCTCCGCCCACGTGTTGGGGCCGAGATCCGTGCCGCCGGCCGTGATGAACGTCAGCAGCAGGACCGCGCAGGCCAGGCCGGCCGCCGGCGCGACGTCAGCCAGCCGCTTGTCCGCGCGTGCGGGCGCGCTAGCCGGCATCTCGGCGGGCGATCAGCATGAAGGTGTGGGCAAGCAGCGCCGCCCGCGGGCGCGAGCCGAGCACGTCGAGCCGGGCGACCCATCGTTGCAGCGACACCGGCAGGCGCCGCCACGCGTAGGTGACCGCGTGCAGCTCGGCGGTCAAGCCGGCGGCGCGCGCGATCCTGGCGAGACGCCGCGGCGACAGCGGCACGTCGTCCGGTGTGCCATGCAGCTGCGGGCCGAGGCCGGCGCGGTTGGCGGCTGCCAGCCCGAGCCCGACCGGATGCCACAGCCCCGGCTCGATCACGACCAGCGCCCCTCCCGGAGCGAGCAGCCGCGCAGCCTCGGCGAAGGCGGGCTCGAGCGGCCCCTGATAGGCAATGTGGTGCATCACGAGGCGGTACAGGATGACGTCGAAGCTGCCGTCGGTGAGCTGCTCGAGCTGCCCAGCGGCGCCGACGAACGCCTCGTCCGCGCGACCAGTCTCGAGCACGCCGCGGACGTGGTCCCCGTTCGGATCGACCCCGACCAGGTGAAACGCGGGCGCCGGGAACAGATGGCGGCCGGGGTGCCAGCCGCAGCCGACCGACAGGACCCGTCCGCCGGCGAGCGGAAGCCGGCGCCGGAGGAGCTCGCGCTCGCGCTCCATCGCGTACAGGTAGCTGCGCGTCAGCGCGCGCGAGTCGCTGAGGCGGTCGAGCAGGTTGTCGGCCGAGTAGAGCTCCGACCCTGATGCGGAGACGTTCGCCACAGCCGCTCGCCTACCAGTGCCGGTGGGTGGCGAGGGTGCGGCCGGCCTCACGGGCGCGGACGTACGGACGGTTGGCGAGGAAGCGCCGGGCCTCCTCGATCGCTGCGCCGGCATCGTACGTCGCTGCGACCGGTCGCAGCGCGTGCTCGACCGCGGTCGCGTCGATCACCCCGATCCGCCACCCCTGTTCGGCCGCGACCGCGGACCAGTGTGCATCGAGGCCCCAGCCGGCCCGCAGCGACGGGAATGGCAGGATCTGCGCGAACGTCCGCGCGTGGAATGCCACGACCGGCCCGATCTCGACAAACGCGGTCTCGCGCGCGACGCTGCCGCGACGGCGGCGCGTCACCGGCCAGGCGGCGTGCGAGTAGGCGCGGTGGGCCGGCTGCGCGATCGCGAGCGCGAATCGCTCCGCGAGGAACACGAACTCGTCGAGGAAGTCGCGCGGCAGGACGACGTCGTCGTCGAGCACGAGCAGCCAGTCCAGAAGCTCGAGCTCGCGGCCGGCGAGCAGCGCGTTCAGGTTCTCGAACTTGCCGCGGCCGGCTACCGGCGTCCGCGCGACCTCCAGCTCGTGGCGCGAGCGGCGTAGCTCGGCGACGGCGCGATCGAGCAGGTTCGGCGCGTCGGCTCGCTCGACCGCGAGCACGAGCACGCGGCGGGGGGGAGAGCGGTGTGCCGCCCGGCGCAGCGCCCATCGCCACGTGGCTTGGCGGGCGTCGGTGAGCGTGTCGACCGCGCGGGCCCTGGTGGTCGCGCGAATCCCGGCGACGTAGCCGCTCGCGCCCGAGAGGAAGTCGTCGCCGGGTGCCGGGACGGCCGGGCCGGGGGCATCGTGTGAGCCGCTCGCCGGGGCGGGCGCGCCGTGTGAGCCGCTGGCCTGCGCCAGCGCCTCGCGCAGGCGGCCGGCGGCGTGGGCGATGAACACGATCCCGTAGGCGCAGCGTCTGCGGACCGCGTGCCAGGCGCCGCCGGCGAGCTCGCGCAGCTCGCGCGCGAGCGGCGGCGCGGCGCCCTTGCGGACGTCGTTGGCCCGCGCGGTGCGCCCGAGGTGGTAGGCCGCGATCGACAGCGGGCGCAGCCGGGCGTCGGCGGCAGTGCGGCGATGCTCGAGTCCGGCGGCTGCGAGATAGCGGATCCGCCCGCCCGCGGCGGCGTACCTGCGCAGCCACTCCTCCTCGTCGCCGCGGCCCCCGAGCGATTCGTCGAACGGGCCGAGCCGTTGCAGGGCGCGGCGCCGTATCGCCATGTTCGCGCCCCACACGGGCGCGCCGTCGATGTCGACGGGGCCGCGGTCGAGCGCGGTGATCGGCGCGGGCTCGCGGCCGCAGGCACGCGGGCCGCCGCCCTCCAGCAGCGGCCGGATCGGGCCGCCGAAGACCTCGACCTCGGGCGCGGCGTCCACGCCTGACAGGATCGCCTCGAGCCAGCCGGCCGGGGCGAGCACGTCGTCGTCGACGAACACGACGAGCTCGGCGGCAGACGCTGCGACGGCGACGTTCCGCGCCGCGTTCAGTCCCCGCGGTGCCGGCAGCGTCTCGAGGCGGGCGCGGTGGTGGCGCGCCACCTCAGCGGTGTCGGGGTCCTGGCCGTCGCTGATCACGAGCACCTCGGCCCCGGCCGCGGCCGCCTGCGGGGCAATCGACGCGAGCGCGACGTCGAGGTACCCGGCACGCATGCGGGTGGGGATCGCGACGGTTGCCGTCGTGGTGCAGTCCACCTGGGTGGTCGTGTATGGCTAGCGCTTCAGGGCGGCGCGCCGGTGGGCGGCCAGCTGTGCCGCGAATGCGGCCACGAACCGTGGGTTGTAGCGCACATACCGCGGCCACAGCCTCCGGGGCTCCTGCACCAGGCGGTAGGCCCACTCGAGCCCGGCGTCCTGGAGCCAGCCGGGAGCCTGCGTAACCAGTCCAGCGTGGAAGTCGAACGCCGCGCCGACGCCGATCAGCAGTGGCGCCTCGAGGCGCGGGCGCATCATCGCCATCCACTTCTCCTGTTTGGGGACGCCGATCCCAACCCAGACGACGTCCGGGCGAGCTTGGTTGATCTCCTTGATCACCGTGCCCTGCTCCTCGTCGGTCAGCGGACGGTGCGGCGGCGAGTACCCGCCGACGATCTGCACGCTGGGATGGTTCTGGCGCAGATTCAGGGCGAGCTGGACGAGCGCGCCCTGGTTGCGCCCGCCGTAGAGGTAGAAGCGCAGGCCCGTCCTGGCAGCGTGCGCGCATGCGCGCCACATCAGCTCCGGGCCGTAGACGCGGTCCTTGAGCGAATGCCCGAGGGCTTTGATCGCCCACACAAGCGGCATGCCATCGGGCACGTTGAGGGTAGAGCCCAGCAGCGCCGCGTGGAGCTCAGGATCCTCGGCGGCGGCCATCACCGCGTGTACGTTCGACACGCAGATGTAGCCGCGCTCGCGTCGACTGGCGTAGGTGTCGATCAGCTCGACCGTCTGCTCGTAATCGGTCCGCGCGAGCGGGATCCCGAGAACCTCGACGAGCTCCGGCAGGTCGATCGGGGCCGGTTCGTGCTGGACGGGGTTGGGCTGGATCATCGTTTGCTGGTCTCGGGACGTCGCCCTCGTTGTATCGGCCGAAGGCGACGTAAGCTTAGAAACGCGTCCGGAGCGCATTGGTTTCGGTTTTGCCCGCGATGGGGGCTTTTTCCCACGCCGAAACTACGCTCGAATGTCCGCGCGACGGCTATGCTCACAAGCGACACGGATGTCGTGCTGGCTCGCGAGCATCGCCCCCTTTCTCGCGAGCCTCGGACGGCCCCCCAGCCCTACCAGGGTCGTCCTGTCGGATGAGCCCGTGCCGCACCAGCGGTGCGGGCTCTCCGTATGCGAGCGGCCTGGGGCGAGCGGGCATATCCTTGGCGGCCGCATGCGCTGCGTGGTCACCGGCGGCGCCGGTTTCATCGGCTCGAACCTCGTCGACGCGCTCGTGTCGCGGGGCGACGAGGTGGCCGTGATCGACAACCTGACGGGCGGCCGCCGGTCGAACCTGGCCCCCGCACTCGAGGCGGGCGCGCAGCTGCTCGAGCTGGACGTGACCGACGCGCCGGCGCTGGCGCGGGCGTTCGACGAGCTGGCACCCGAGCTCGTCTTCCACCTCGCAGCTCAGATCGACGTTCGTTACTCGGTCGAGAAGCCCGCCGTCGACGCGGTCAGCAACGTGCTGGGGACGATCGCCGTGCTGGAGGCCGCGCGCACCTCCGGCGTGCGCAAGCTCGTCAACACCTCCACCGGCGGCGGCCTCTACGGCGACGCGCAGTTGCTGCCGACTCCAGAGCGCCATCCGGTCCGCCCGCTCGCGCCGTATGGCCAGAGCAAGTACGCGGCCGAGGGCTACTGCGCGCTGTACACCCGGCTGCACGGACTGCAGACCGTCTCCCTGCGCTACGGGAACGTCTACGGGCCCAGACAGGACGTGAACGGTGAGGCCGGCGTCGTCGCGATCTTCTGCGGGCAGCTGATCGCCGGCCGGGCGCCGACGGTGTATGGCGATGGGCGCCAGACGCGGGACTGGGTCGATGTGGCCGATGTGATGCGGGCGAACCTGCTCGCCGCCGACTCCACCCTCACCGGTCCGATCAACATCGGCCGCGGCGCCGAGACATCGGTGCTGGAACTGCTCGCCGCCCTGCGCGAGGTAGGCGCCCGCCGCGACCTGCCGCTGCCCGCGCCCGTCTTCGCCGGCGAGCGCCAGGGCGAGGTGCGCCGCAGCTGTCTCGACGTCTCGCGAGCCCGCGAGGAGCTCGGCTGGACCGCCGAGGTTCCGCTGCAGGCCGGGCTGGGGCGCATCCTCGACGGGCTTCTGTAGCGCGACCGTGTTGGTCAGCGTCGCGATTCCGGTGCGGGACGGCGGGGCGGTGCTGGTCGACGCGCTCGAGGCGGTTCGGCGGCAGGCGCTCAGGGAGGGTGTCGAGGTCGAGCTCGTCGTGTGCGACTCGGGCTCGCGCGACGGCTCGCGCGCGGCGGCGCGCGCCCGCGGCGCCGAGGTGATCGAGATAGCTCCGCGGGAGTTCTCGCACGGCGGCACCCGCAACCTGCTGATGCAGCGCACTGGCGGTGAAGTCGTCGCGTTCCTGACCCAGGACGCGGTCCCGGCGGGCGAGCACTGGCTGGCGCGGCTGCTCGCCGGGTTTGCCGCCGCAGACGCGGTGGGGCTCGTCTTCGGTCCGTACATTCCCCGGGCGGACGCGAGCGCGATGGTTCGCCGGGAGCTCGAGGCGTGGTTTCGCTCGCTCTCGCCCGACGGCAGCGTCCGGGTCGATCGGCTCGCCCCCTCCGAGCGCGCAGCGCCGCCCCGCGCCCTGTACGGCGCGCGCGGCTATTTCACCGACGCCAACGGGGCCGTCGCCCGGGCGGCCTGGGAGCGGGTTCCGTTCCGGCCGGTCGCCTACGCCGAGGACCACGCACTGGCGCACGACGTGCTGCAGGCGGGCTTCGCCAAGGTGTTCGCGCCCGACGCGGCCGTGATCCACTCGCACGACTACGGCGCCTGGGAGTGGACCCGGCGGAGCTTCGATGAGGCTCGCGCCGTGCGCGAGCTCTACGAGCTCGAGGACCTCGGCGACGTGCGCCGCCTGGCTCGCAGCGCACGTGGCTCCGTCGGCGCCGATCTGCGCTACGCCGGCGGCCTGCGGGCCGCCGGCATCGGAGGCGTCGAACTGCTGGTGCGCTCACTGGGCCACCACGGCGCGCGGGCACTTGGAACCGCACTCGGGGCGCGAGCCGAGCGCCTCTCGCCCGCGATTGTCGAGCACCTGTCGTTGGAGGGCCGGCGATGACAGTTCGCGCCGCGTGCCGCTGCGAGCGGTCCTACGCTTGCTCGCGATGAGCAGGAGCCTAGTTGCGGGTCCCCGGTTGCTGGCGGCCGGGCTGGTGCTGCTGGTCGCCGCGTGGATGGCCGCGACGCAGCCCTTCCTGGCGCCGGACGAGCCCTCGCACTACGAGCGAGCGATGATCCTGACCAACGGGCAGATCCTCGGACCGCAGGTCCCGTATATACCAAGCCCGGGCCTGAACGCAACGCAGGCCGAGTTCATCGACCACGACACGCGTGGCGTGTGGGTTGCGGCGAATCTGATGCCTGTGCTGGGCGAGTGCATGGATGGCCTACCCAACCGATCAGGCTGCGCCGTGGCGACGCCCGACGGCAACTTCCCGCCGCTCGGCTACGTCCTCCCCGCCGCGGCGATCGGCTTCGCGCGCTCGGCGACGACCGCGCTCTGGTTCACACGCGTCGCCTCCGCATTGCAGTCGGTCGCTTTCGTGCTGCTTGCGTTGGCGCTGTTGTGGGAGGGGTCCGGCTGGTCGCTGCTCGGACTCGTCGCAGCGGTCTCGCCGATGGTCCTGTTCTGCGCGTCGATCATGAACCCGAGCGGAATCGAGATCGCGTCGTGCCTGGCGTTCGCCGCGGCCGGACTGCGCATCGCCCGGGACCCGAGTCGCGCGAGCGGCCGGGTCTGGTTCGCATTCGGATTGAGCGGCTCGGTCGCTGCGCTGACCGGTCCGCTCGACGTGGTGTTCGTGCTCGCCGATCTGGCCGTGTTCGCTGGGCTGCTCGGCGCTACCGGGACGCGCTTGCTCGCCCGTCGGCGCGAGGCGCGGCTCGCGGGCGCTGTGGTCCTGGTCGCGCTAGCCCTCGCCGTCGTCTACACGCGCGTGGCCGGCTTCGCCCACCAGTTCGCGTTCACACCGTTCGGGACGAGCCTCCAACGGGGCCTCGACCAGTTCTCAGGGGTACTGCGCGGCGCGATCGGCGACTTCGGCGCGCTGACCGTTCCGTTGCCGCCGTCGGTCGATTGGCTCTGGTGGCTGCTCGTGGTCGCCGTGATCCTTGTCGCACTGTGGCTGGGGACCGTGCGCGAGCGCGTCGTCGTCGGGGCGGTCGTCGTGCTGGGCCTGGCGTTCCCGATCCTGTTCTGGGCGTGGGTCGACCGCCTCAGCGGCTTCGGTCTTCAGGGCCGCGAGGTCCTGCCGGAGCTGATGTTGATTCCGCTGGTCGCCGGGGAGGTCGTGGCGCGCAACCGCCGGCGCCTGGAGGTGAGGCGCGCCTCCGGCCCCGCGCTCTTCGCGATCCTTGTACTGACCGCAGGGGTGCAGGCGTATTCGTGGTGGCTTAGCGCCGGCACGGCTGGCGGCGCGGCCGGCCGTTTCGACTTCTGGGGCCCCGCGACCTGGAGCCCGCCCGCCGGCTGGGCGCCGTGGGTCGCGGCTGCCTGCCTCGGCTCGCTCGCGCTGGTCGCCTACGCCGCCCGTGAGGGTGGGCGTAAGCAGCTCCCGCCCGGCGGAGGGGTCGACTCGGCTGGTCGTGCGGAAATCGCTTTCGGGCGCACATGAGCAGCCGCTCGCACGGCCGCCAGGTACCCTGCTGGAATGGCACCCGCGTCCTCGAGCGGCCCGCCCGCGATCCTCGTGCGTGGCGTCGGCAAGACGTTTCACATTCCCGAGGACCAGCGGTACACGCTCAAGGAGCGGATGCTGCACCCCCGGCGCAAGACTCGCATGCGCGACTTCAGCGCGTTGTGTGACGTCTCGTTCGACGTGAAGCAGGGAGAGTTCTTCGGGATCGCCGGGCGCAACGGCAGCGGCAAGAGCACCCTGCTCAAGTGCATCGCCGGCATCTACCGCGCCGACGGCGAGATCTGGCGGCGGGGCAGGATGTCAACGATGATCGAGCTCGGGATCGGCTTCAACATGGATCTCCCAGCCCGCGACAACGTCATCCTGAACGGAATCATGATGGGCCTGACCCCGCGCGAGGCGCGGCGGCGCGTCGATGAGGTGATCGAGTTCGCGGGCCTCGAGGAGTTCAAGGACCTGAAGGTCAAGAACTACTCGTCGGGGATGATCGTCCGCCTCGCGTTCTCGGTCGCGATCCAGGTCGACGCCGACCTGATGCTCGTCGACGAGATCCTCGCCGTCGGCGACGCCTCCTTCCAGCAGAAGTGCTTCGACGCGTTCAACCGGATGCGCGACGAGGGCAAGACGATCTTGTTCGTCAGCCATGACATGGGCATGCTCAAGCGCTTCTGCCATCGCGCGATGCTGCTCGAGCGCGGGCAGATGCTGCTGATCGGCGATCCGTCGGAGATCGGCGACCGCTACCTGGAGATCAACTTCGGACGCGCTCCAGTGCCCGAATCCGACGGCTCGGACGACGCGCACACCGGCAGCGGCGACGCTCGGGTTGCCGAGGTGTGGGTCGAGGACGCCGCCGGCGATCGGCTCCTTGCTGTGCCCCAGGGCGAGCGGATGCGCCTCCGTGCCCGCGTGCTGTTCAACGTGCGGATCGAGGATCCCGCGGCGAGCGTCTACATCCTCAACGAGGAGCAGAAGGCGGTGACGGTCGCATCGACGGTGGGGCAGATCGAGCGCACCGGCACGTTCGAGGCGGGCGAAGAGGCGGTGTTCAACTTCAGCTTCGAGAACAACGTGCTCGCGCCCGGGCGCTACAGCCCAGTGGTCAACCTGTCCCAACGCGGCGCCGGGCTCGACGTGATCGATCGCTACCAGAGCGGCTTCACGTTCGTCGTCACCGCCCCGCATTCGCTGGGAGGCGTCGTCGACCTCCCCGTCGAGGTCGCCGTCGAGCGCGCCGGCGACAGATTCCGGATCTCCGCATGAGCATCACCACCTACACGCCGGCACCCGTCCCCGTGCCCGAAGGGATCGGCAAGCCGATCCGGGGACCGCAGGCGCTGACGAGCGACTGGCGGAGGTTCTGGCACCTGACCTTCAACATCGCCAAGACGAACTGGAAGATGCGGTTCTTCGGCTCCTGGCTCGGCTACGTGTGGCAGCTGATCCGGCCGCTGCTGCTGTTCGGCGTGCTGTACGTGTTCTTCACGAAGATCGCCCACATCAACAGCGGCGCGGACACCGGACCGGGGCAGGCGGACCACTTCTACGGCGCGCAGCTGCTCGGCGCGATCGTGCTGTTCACCTACATGCAGGAGGGGACGATGAACGCGGTCCGCTGCGTCGTCGACAACGAGGTCCTCGTACGCAAGATCGAGTTCCCGCGGATGGTGATCCCGCTCTCCTACGTCCTGCTCGCGACGTTCAATCTGATCGGCAACCTCGTTGTCGTGTTCGTGTTCGCGCTGATCAGCGGTGTGCGGCCGATGGGGACCTGGGTGGAGCTGCCGGTCATCTTGCTGATGGAAGGCGTCCTCATCACCGGCCTGGCGATGCTGCTGTCGACCGCCTTCGTCTACTTCCGGGACATCCAGCCGATCTGGGAAGTGGTCATGCAGATCCTGTTCTACGCCTCGGGTGTGATGATCACGATCGTCACCGTGACCGCTAACCTGCACGGGACCTTGCTGCACCTGTACATGGCCGACCCGTTGGCGGTCGTGCTCCAGCAGTTCAAGCACGCGATCATCGAGCACGGGTCCTACGGGGCGGTCTACTACAGCGGCGGCGTCAAGTGGCTGGTGATCCCGATCGGGCTCACCGTAGGCATATTCGCGCTCGGCTTCTTCGTGTTCAACCGCGCCGCGCCGAACGTGGCCGACAGCCTCTAGCAGTGCTTGGCTATGTGCTCGCGGTCGCCGGAGTGGCGTGACGGTCGCGGGTGAGGGCGGGATGATGCTGGGACGACAAAATGTGGTCGAACCCCCTCTCAGAATTCGGGGGTCGTACGCCCCGGGGCGCTGAGCAGCAATGGGCGTACGACCCCCACCGACGAACTGGGGGATCGACCGATTTTGGTCGGCGGACGCCCGCCCCGGCTGGATCGGCCCTTAGCTGCTGGGACCGCGGCCGGGATCCTTGAACTTGGCCGACTGGAGGATGCCCCGGCGGTGGAGCATCAGCCTGACGCCGGCCCACAGCGTCTTCAGTCCGTAGATGGTGCCGGCCTTGAAGCGGACCGAGGACATGTCCTCGAAGTAGCGCCCGGCGGCCGGGACCTCCTCGATCCGCATCCCGAACTGAACAGCCTGCATGATCAGCTCCGAGTCGAACGCGAAGTCGTTGGAGTTGCGCAGGAACGGGACCGTGAGCAGCAGGCGGCGCGAGTAGGCGCGGTAGCCGGTGTGCGCCTCGGTCAGATCGGTGCCGAGCATCGCGTTCTCGCTGATCGTCAAGAACCTGTTGGCGACCCATTTCCAGCGCGGCATGCCGTTGGCGATCGCCATCCCCGGCTCCGCCAGGCGAGAGCCGAGCACCAGATCGGCACGACCGGCGAGGATCGGCTCGATCATCCGCGGGATCATCGCGGGCTCGTACTGCCCGTCGGGGTGGAGCATGACGACCACGTCCGCCTCGCGCTGCAGCGCCTCCAGGTAGCACGTCTTCTGGTTGGCGCCGTAGCCGGCGTTGTGCGGGTGCCAGACGACGTGAACCGGCAGCCGGCGCGCGAGCTCGACGGTCTCATCCCGGGAGGCGTCGTCGACGAGGATGATCTCGTCGACCGAGTCACGGGGGATCCCCGCGACGGTGTCTCGCAGCGTCGCGGCAGCGTTCATCGCCGGCATCACGACGATCACCTTGCTCGAAGGGCGCTCGGCGGTGGCTGCGGCGGGAGCCGCTGGCGAGCCGGTCGAAGGAGCCTCGGACACGCGGCCATCAAAGCAGATAGCCGCGCCCGGGGTGCCGTCGGTGGGAGTCTCCGTCCCCGGGAAGTTGCCGCCGCTGCGGGTCCGTTTAGGCTACGGGCCGATGCTCAGCTGGAGAAAGCGGTTCGCCGGGCGTCCGGGTGTCGTCGTGCTCTGTCTCGGCTTTGCGCTGCTCGTGCTCGCCTGGATGGCGGCCACTCAACCGTTTGATGGGCCTGACGAACCGTCTCACTACGTGCGTGCCTACATCCTCAGCCAAGGCGAGGTGCTCGGTCAGAAAGTGGACTACCTGCCCAACCCGGGACTCGACCCGCCGCAGGAACGATTCATCGACAACGACACCCGCGGTATCCGGATCCCCGCCAACCTGATGCCGGGCAATGCCGCGTGCATCAACGGGCGGCCCAACCGGGTGAGCTGTGTCGTCCCCTCGGTCGTCGGCAATTTCGCGCCGCTCGGCTACGTGCTGCCGGCGGTGGCCCTCGCCGTCTCCCACACGACCAGCTCTGCCCTGTGGCTCGGCAGGCTCGCCTGCGCGCTGCAGTCGCTTGTGTTTCTGTTGCTCGCCGTGGCCCTGCTCTGGAACGGCTCGTCGTGGTCGCTGCTCGGGTTCCTGGCTGCCGTCACGCCGATGGTGCTGTTCTCGTCCTCGGTCCTCAATCTGAGCGGAATCGAGAACGGCTCCTGTCTCGCGTTCGTCGCCGCGGCGCTGCGGATCGCCCGCGATCAGGAGCGGACCCCGACGTGGGTGTGGTCGGCGTTCGGACTAGCCGGTGCCGTTGCGCTCCTGACCGGCCCGATCGACCTCGCCTTCG
>Ga0302181_10001047_pt1 | contig 21348 bp, 10 predicted proteins | sample I_Palsa_E3_3_FD_198786 | JGI IMG/M metagenome (GOLD analysis project Ga0302181, IMG submission 198786) | Peat permafrost microbial communities from Stordalen Mire near Abisko, Sweden - I_Palsa_E3_3 | ecosystem: Environmental > Terrestrial > Soil > Palsa > Peat permafrost | place: Sweden...
GCCGAGCTCGACGACCAGGTTGGTGGAGGCGATCTCGAAGGCCATCGCGGCGGTGAAGCTGGCGCCCTGGCGGAACAGCGACCTGGCCAGGGCCACGGCGGCGTAGGAGCACGAGGAGGAGGCCGCGCCGAACCCGGCCGCCAACGCCAGCGTCTTGGGCCGGTCGTTCCCCAGCCGCCGGATGATGGTGGAGCGCCGCACCACGGCCTGCACCACGGCGGACAGGGCGAAGCCGAGGATCAGGGCCCACAAGATCTCCCAGGTCATCGACCCGCTGATCGCCAGCGCATGACCCAGAGCATGCAGCCCCCTCATGACTTCTCCTTCACGGCGAGCTGCCGGGCGGCCGTGAGGTTCACGACCGAACCAATACCATGGTTGCTCTCTCCGCTCAGCCGGCGTCGCAGAATATACCCCCCCAGGGTACATGCATGGGCGGACGGCGGCAGTTGCGACGGCCTGTCCCGCGCCCGATGACCGGTCTCCTCACCGGGGAGGCATGGGCCGGCCCGGCAGCCACCAGTTCCAGCGACCGAGCAGGCGCATCGTGGCCGGCACCAGCAGCAGTCGTATGAAGGTTGCGTCGACCAGGACGGCCACGGTCATGCCGACGCCGATTTCCTTCGTGGTGACCAGACTCGCGAATGCGAAGGCCCCGGTCACGATGACGAAGAGGCAGGCGGCGCTGGTAATAACTCCGGCTGTCTTTTCCAGTCCGCTTGCCACCGCAGCGCGATTGTCCTTCGACTGCAGCCATTCCTCGCGGATACGGCTGAGCAGGAAGACTTCGTAATCCATGGAGAGCCCGAAAAGAACGCAGAAGAGCAGGACGGGAATGATGGCATCGATGAACGCCACGCGCGGGAAGCCAAGGTTGCCCCACTGGCCTGGTCATCAGGGTGTACCCGACCCAGATCAGCACACCCAAAAACGCGAGCATCCCGATCCACATGAGGGCAATTGCCCAGACGGGCCAGCCGCCGCCTGCTCCTCCGTACCCGAACATCATCGCAGCCATCTCCGAGCCCGAGCTGTGCCGGGCAGATGACTCAATATTCCGGCGGAAAATCCCTGGCGGGGAGTGCTCTAAGACATGTGGAGAGGTGACCTACGGCCCTGCCTCCATATATCCGGATATAACACTGTCGAGGTGAGCGAGGCGGATGGCGTTTCTCGCCGGTAAAGAGAGAGAAAATAATGCCAGGCGCAACTCGCATAACGGGGATGAGTGTCCCTGCGTGGCCGAAATATGCCCTGCGGATTACCTTCGGGGTTATCTGGATGATCGACGCGGTGCTCAAGTGGCTGCCGGGATTCCGCTCCAGTTACATGAGCAGCATCAAAGGCGCGGGCATGGGCCAGCCCGGCTGGCTCCAGTGGTGGTTCCACTTGTGGACCAACATGCAGAACCCGGCGCCGACGTTCTGGGCCGTCGTGGTGGCGATCCTTGAGACGCTCGTCGCGCTTGCGGTGATCCTCGGGTTCGCCCGCAAGGTCAGCTACATCGCCTCTGCGGTGTTCTGCGTGGTGATCTGGGGGGTGGCCGAAGGGTTCGGCGGACCGTACGGCTCGGGTGCCTCCGACATCGGCACTGCGATCATCTACGGCCTTGTGTTCATGTGCCTGCTGACGCTGGCTGCCTACACCGGCACCGACCGCTACAGCGTGGACTACTACCTTGAGAAGAAGATCTCCTGGTGGCACAAGATCGCCGAGGTGGGCCGCCCGGTCCAGGAGCAGCCAGTCCCGGTCGCAGTGGTTCCCGCACAGCGGGACCTGGCGGCCGCTACCGCAGCCCTTCCGCCGACGGCAGGCCCGGCAGGCCCGGCAATGCCGACCGCGCCAGTAATGGACGGCGCCCGGCCGGAACCCGTCACACACTGACCCGACAAGCACGGGCAGCCAACCGGAGGAATCTCATGAAGAGCACCCGTCTCGCCGCGGTGATCGGCACCATCGCAATCACCGCGGCCGGACTGGCCGCCCTGGCCGGCTGCGGGACCATATCGAAGGCTCCCGCAGCGGCCGCCACGCCCGTGGCGGCGGCCACGCCCGGCGGCTCCGCGTATGCGTATTACCAGACGATGATGAAAGGCCTTTACGGCGGCGGGACGATGATGGGCGGCGGCTCCTACAGCTGGATGATGGGCGCCACCGGCTACCAGTGGATGATGGGCGGCGCCGCCGCCCCGGCCTGGATGCGCGGCAGCGCGCTGCCCGGCTTCATGATGGGCGCCTCCAGCGACCCCGGGCAGGTCATGGGATCGCTGTTCGCCAACGCCCCCGGCTCCCGGGTCAGCGCTGTCCGGGCCGCCCAGCTCGGCAGCCAGGTCCCGGCCGGCGCCACGCTGGACCGCGCCGCGAACCGGATCACCTTCACCGGCGCCACCGTCCGGCTCACCGTCCTGGCCAGCCCGGCTGGCGGCCCCGATGAGACCTTCCGCATCGCCGGCCTGACCGACCCGGCCATCGCCGTCCCGGCCGGCGCCCAGGTCAGCATCGAGGTCATCAACGCCGACCCGGATACCGCCCATGGCCTGGTCATCACCGTCGGCGGCGTCACGTCCTCGTCGATGCCGATGGTGACCGCCCGCCCGGCGTTCCCCGGCTCCGCGGTCTGGTTTCTCGGCAACCCCACCACGACGGGCATGCACGCCGCCACGCTCAGCTTCACCGCCACCAAGGCCGGGTCCTACCGGTACCTGTGCCCCGTCCCCGGACACGCCCAGGAAGGCATGACTGGCGCGTTCACCGTCAGCAGCACCTAAAACACGATCCCAGCCGGAGGTGCTGGCGTGCCGGGACCCCTGCTCCGCCTGGCCCAGGAGCCTGAGAGTCACGATGAGCGAGGGCACCGCCCCCGGTGTTCACCCGCGTTCACGGAACCGGCGGCTGCGCACCGAAAATGCGCAGCGGCTGCGCACTGCAAATGCGCTAGCCGAGTGGTCAGCGAATTGAATACGCCGCTCCTACTGTCCATTGCATTACGGACTTTCAATACTACATAGCGATTCATAGATCATAAAGTGACCGAGAGCAGATGAATTTGGTATGACCATTTCGCAACCTGCTGCCGCCTCGTGGATGGTCGGCGGCTCGGCGGATCCAGGTCTGGTCGTGATCGAGATAGCCAAGGGCCCCCAAGTCCCGGTGCCCTTGGGGTACTGGGGCGTCGAAGGGATCACTGAGTGTGGACATCGTATGGCGCATAGTGGCTTTCGCCGTCGATGACGTCGCGGTCGAGGCCCGGCTCCGGGCCCGGAGCTGGACCGAATGCGAAGAGTGCGGCCGGGAGCTGGTCTTCCACCCCGGTGCATCCGGCAGCGTGATTTTCCTCGAGTTGCGAAGACCGGCACACCCTCGGGAGTGCGCGGGATGAGAATGTTCAGCCGGGTCGCTATCGTCAATCGCGGCGAGGCCGCGATGCGATTCATCCGGGCCGCCCGCGAAGTCGGAGTTGAGCAGGGATCGCCGCTGACGACCATCGCCCTCTACACCGACGTCGAGCGCGACTCTATGTTCGTCCGGGAGGCCGACGAGGCGGTGCGCATCTACAGCGCCGGACGGGACGCCTACCTTGACTACGACGTGCTCGAGCGGGCCCTGCGGGAGAGCGCCGCGGATGCGGTGTGGGTCGGCTGGGGGTTCGTGTCGGAAGATCCCGAGTTCGCCGACCTGGTAGAAAAAATGGGCCTGGTCTTCATCGGCCCGAGCGGGCCGGTAATGCGCGCACTCGGTGACAAGATCGGCGCCAAGCGCCTGGCCGAAAAGGCCGGCGTGCCGGTCACCCCGTGGAGCCGAGGCCCGGTCATCAGCGCAGCGCAGGCCCGCTACCACGCCGGCGCCATCGGCTATCCCCTGATGATCAAGGCGGCCGCCGGCGGGGGCGGCCGCGGCATCCGCCGCGTCGAGGACGTCAGCGGGCTCGACGCGGCGCTCGACAGCGCCAGGCGGGAAGCGGTCAGCAGCTTCGGCGACGGCACCTTGCTCATGGAGCGGATGATCGCGGGCGGGCGCCACGTCGAGGTGCAGATCGCCGCGGACGGACAGGGCGGAGTTTGGGCCCTCGGGGTGCGGGACTGCTCCGTCCAGCGCCGGCACCAGAAAGTGATCGAGGAGTCGGCGTCTACCGCCCTCGATGCCCGCGGCGAGCAGCGGGCCAAGGCGGCAGCGGTTACCCTGGCCGAGGTCAGCGGGTACCGCGGGGTGGCGAGCGTCGAGTTCCTCTACCAGCCCGACCAGGATCTCCTGGTGTTCCTTGAGGTCAACACCCGCCTTCAGGTCGAACATGCCGTTACCGAGATCACGACCGGTGTCGACTTGGTCAAGCTTCAGCTCTACCTGGCGGGCGGCGGCAAGCTGCAGGGGGAGCCCCCGGCCTCGCGGGGTCATGCCATCGAGGTGCGCCTGAGCGCCGAGGATCCCGAGCGTGACTTCGCGCCCGCACCGGGCACCGTTGAGTACCTGATCTGGGCCACCGGCCCGGGCGTCCGGATCGAGACCGGCCTGGCCCAGGGCGACGTCATCCCGGCTGAGTACGACTCGATGATCGCCAAGATCATCGGCTACGGGCGCAACAGGTCCGAGGCTCGCGCCAGGGTCATCCGAGCGCTGCGGGAGACGACGGTGGTCATCAGGGGAGGGATGACCAATAAGGCATTCCTGGCCGGGCTCCTCGAGCATCCGGACCTAGTAGCCGGCCGCTTTGATACCGGTTGGCTGGAACGGCTGATGCGCGAGGACGACCACTTGCCGCCGGGGCAGCGAGCAGCCGCCGCCCTTATCTCCGCCGCCATCGACGCCTACGACAGCAATCGCGAGATCGAACGGGAACGTTTCTTTCTCTCCGCGGCCGGGGGCCAGCCCCAAACCGATATGGAACTCGGTCACCGGGTCGAGCTCCTCGGCGGAGCGTCCTACACCTTCGAGGTGTACCAGATCGGAGCCCGCCGTTACCGATTGCTGGTCGATGGCTACCGGATCGACGCCGACGCGGAACGAGCCGGGCCGTTCGAACGGCGTCTGGTCACCGCCGGGCATTCCTTCCGGGTGGCGTCGGTCCGCCAGGACAACGAGACGCTGGTCGAGGTCGACGGGCACCCCCACCGGGTTTCCGTTGACGACGGCGGCCTGGTCCGCGCCCCGGCGCCCGGAGTGCTGGTCGACATCGCCGTCCGCGCCGGTGAGGAGGTGGGAACGGGCGATCGCCTGGCCACGCTAGAGAGCATGAAGATGGAGGTCGCCCTGCGTGCCCCGGTCGGCGGATGGGTGCGCGAGGTGCTGGCTATGGTGGGCGCGCCCGTCGGTATCGGGAGCCCGCTGTTCCGCCTGGAAACGAAACCGCAGCGCACCGCCCCCGCGGGGGCCGCTGACCGCGCCGACTTCTCCGCCCTGGTCACCTCCGATTCGGGCGACCCGAGCATCAGCGTCGCCCGGGCACTCGCCGAGCTACGGTCCCAGGTCCTTGGCTATGACTACAGCGACGGCGAGGCCCGCCGTATCGTCGCCGTTTACCGGCAGCACCGGTCAGAGCTGGCTCCAGGCGACGCCGGTACCGTGCGGCTCGAGCTGGCTGTGCTCGACGCTTACGTCGACGTTGTCCGGCTCAGCCGGAACCGGCGCACCGGTGAGGACGAGGCGACCGAGGACGTCCACAGCCCCCGTGAGTTCTTCCACGCCTTCCTGGGAACCATGGACGCCAGCCGAGCCGGCCTGCCGTCGACGTTTCAGGAAAAGCTTCGCGACGCGATGGCTGGCTACCAGGTAGACGGGCTCGAGCACACGCCAGAGCTGGAGGAGGCGCTCTTGTGGATGTTCCTCGCCCAGCAGCGCAATGCCACACTGCTGCCCGCGGTGCTGGCCATCCTCGGGTTCCGCCTGGACCACCCTGATGTTCCGGACGAGCTGCGCCACGAACTGCTCGAGACGCTCGACCGGGTGATCCTGGCCACCCAACTCCGCCACCCGGTGGCTGGCACGCTGGCCCGCAGCGTCCGGTTCCGTCTCTTCGACGGTCCGCTCATCCAGGCTGGCCACGATAAGACCCTCAAGGTCATGCGCGCGAAGCTCTCGGCCATGGCCGCTACAGCCAACCGCCAGGAGCGGGCCGCCGGCATGGAAGTCCTCGTCTCCTGCCCGCAGCCGCTGATCGGCATGATGGCCGCGCTGGGCGAGGATGACGCGGAACGACGAGAGCTGATCGAGGTGCAGACACGCCGCTATTACCAGATACGGGACCTGGCCGACGTCCGGTGCTTCGACCGGCAGGGACGGCGGATGGTTACCGGGACCTTTCAGAGGGCAGGCGAACGCGTCATCATCGTGGCCGCCGAAACAGCCACCGCGGAGCTAGCCGACCTAGCGGCTGTTCTCGCCGCGGCCGGAGCGGAAGTCGGTGCAGCGGCCACCGGGGTGGCCGACGTGTACGTGCGGGCCGGAGCCATGGCCCCGTTCGGCCAAGGCCTCGGTGCGCGCGTCGCCGACGCCCTAGCCGCCGTGGCCCTCCCGGATGGGTTGCGGCGGGTCACCATCTCGGTGCCGACCGCGGGCATGCACGTGGCCCGCTCCACCTTTGAGCGCCACGGCAACGGCTTCGCCGAGAACCAGGTCCTGCATGACCTGCACCCGATGGTGGCCGAGCGCCTCCACCTATGGCGGCTGGCTACGTTCAACCTGCGGCGGCTCCCTGCTCCAGAAGACGTCTACCTCTTCGAGGCCACGGCTCCGGCCAACGCCGATGACCGGCGCCTGGTCGCGCTCGCCGAGGTGCACGACCTCACGCCGCTGCGAAACGCCGCGGGGTCGGTGACGGCCATTCCCGCTCTTGAGCAGGTGCTCGACAGCTGCCTGGACGGAATACGGAGGGCCACGGCCAACCTCGCCTGGCCCGTGCCACCGCAGTGGAACCGGATCGTCCTTTACGCCTGGCCGGACATCGAGCTTGGCCAGGACGAACTGCTGTCGGTCCTGCGGACCCTGGCTCCCCGTACCGGTGGCGCCGGACTCGAACAGGTGGGCATCCAGGGCCGGATCCGGGGTACCGGCAAGACCCGGGAGGTGCGGCTGCGGATGACCCGCTCGGCGGGTACGGGCCTGACCTTCGAGGTGACCCCGTCCCCCCAGGCGCCACTGAAGCCCCTCGACGCGTACGCCCGGCTGGTGATGAGGGCCCGGCACCTAGGCACCGTTTACCCGTATGAGCTGATCCCATTGCTGCTGCGAGACACCGGTCACGCCGACGCGCCGGCCGGGGGACCGCTTCTGGCCCAGGCCGAGTTTCGCGAGTATGACCTGGGCGACGACGGGAAGGCGCGGGCTGTCGACCGGTCCTACGGGGAGAACAAGTCAGCCATCGTCTTCGGCACCGTCACCACTCCGACCACCCGCTACCCCGAGGGCATGACCCGGGTGGTGATCCTCGGTGACCCCACCAAAGCCCTCGGCTCGGTCTCCGAACCCGAGTGCCGGCGTATCGTGGCCGCTCTCGACATGGCCTCCTCGCTCGGCGCACCGGTTGAATGGCTCGCCGTATCCTCAGGGGCCAAGATCGCCATGGACAGCGGCACCGAAAACATGGACTGGGTAGCGCGGGTGCTGCGCCGTCTGATCGAGTTCACCCAGGCCGACGGCGAGATCAACGTGATAGTGACGGGTATCAACGTCGGAGCCCAGTCGTACTGGAACGCCGAGGCGACGATGCTGATGCACACCAAGGGCATCTTGATCATGACGCCCGACAGCGCCATGGTCCTCACCGGGAAGCAATCACTGGAGTACTCGGGCGGTGTGGCCGCCGAAGACAACTTCGGCATCGGCGGCTACGACCGCATCATGGGCCCCAACGGCCAGGCCCAGTACTGGGCTCCGGACCTGGCCGACGCATGCCGTATCCTCATGGCCCACTACGATTTCGCCTACGTGGCTCCCGGTGAGCGTTTCGGGCGCCGCGCCTTCACCGATGATCCGCTCGATCGCGATGTGCGAAACAGCCCGCACCACTTCGAGGGCCTTGAATTCACCACCATCGGTGAGATCTTCTCGCCCGAGACCAACGCCGAACGCAAGAAGGCATTCGACATCCGGGCCCTGATGAAAGCCGTCATCGACAGCGACGGCGTTCCCCTCGAGCGGTGGGCGGGGATGGCCGACGCTGACACCTCGGTAGTCTTCGACGCCCTCCTGGGCGGCTACCCGGTCACCCTCATCGGGATCGAGTCGCGCCCGGTTCCCCGCCGTGGTCTTCCGCCTACCGACGGCCCGAAATCGTGGTCGGGCGGCACGCTCTTCCCCATGTCGTCCAAGAAGGTGGCCCGTGCGATCAACGCGGCCAGCGGGAACCGGCCGGTGGTGGTGCTAGCCAACCTTTCGGGTTTCGACGGGTCACCCGAGTCCCTGCGCCAGCTGCAGCTCGAGTACGGAGCCGAGATCGGCCGCGCCATGGTCAACTTCGACGGGCCCATCGTGTTCTGCGTAGTCTCCCGCTATCACGGCGGGGCCTTCGTCGTGTTCTCCAGTGTGCTCAACGATGGCCTCGAAGTCGTGGCGGTCGACGGGTCGTACGCATCAGTGATCGGCGGAGGGCCCGCAGCCGCAGTCGTCTTCAGCAGCGAAGTGAGGAAGAGAACTGAGGCGGATCGGCGCCTGGTCGATTTGAATTCGCGGATCGCGCAAGGTGACGAGGGAGAAGCCCGGCTGCGGGCCGAGCTCGAACAGCTGCGGGGCGCCGTGCGGGCCGAGAAGCAGGCTGAGGTGGCCGGCGAGTTCGACCGGATCCACAGTATCGAGCGGGCCAAGAAGGTCGGTTCGGTCGATCGCATCATCTCCCCTGGCGAACTGCGCCGTTACCTCGTCGAGGCAGTGGAGCGCGGCATAGGCCGTACTAAGCAGGCCGTACGATGACGGATCGCCCTGGCGGGCTCCAGCGAGTCCGGCCGGCCTGGGTCCGTGTCCTGTATTCAGACGCCGGCATCGTACGTCCCTCCAGTGGCCGAACGGTCGATGAGCACGCCGCCCGGCCGCATCGGCCCGGGAACCGCTATCTCTCTTCAGCTAGTTCGGCATTGAGCATGCGCGCCAGGGCATTCAGCGATTCGTTGGAGCCCGTGACGCCGGCGCCGCGCAACGCCCGCCGGGATAGCGGCTTCCCGGCTGCGGCAAGCCTGCGGGCGACCAGCCGCGCCTGAGGATCTCCGTGCTGTGGTCCGCACGTCCACGACGGGTTTCTCTAGCGCCGATCTGGTAATGGGGTCCTGCAGGCCGAACCCGCCGACCGGGGCATGGTCCTGGTCCGGTCCGTCCTGTTCATCGCCGGACAGGTCCGGGGACCAGGGGGCAGCCGGACCTATGGTCCCGCTGCCTGGTCTGTTTGCGGGAGCGTCCGCGCGCAGCATGTGGGCCAGCGCGGTCCCCATGGCCAGTACTAGGACCGGCAGGCAGGACACGATGGTGGTGACGGGCCACGGCCCCCGCGCCGCATGGGCCTGGGCCAGCAGGTGGTAAGCGACCTTCCCGGCCATGCCGAGCGCGAACGAGCAGATCGCGGACCACTTGGCGAACCGGCAGGTACCGGCGCTGATCTAGTCCTCGCGGGACAGCCAGGCGCGCAGCGCGTAGGCGGCGTAGGCCTCGACGCCGGAAGAGTGACGGCGGTGTCCAGGTGGAGCGAGGGCCAGATGCCCGGCAGCGGGGAGACCAGGCCGAACCCGGTCTTCTGCGCGATGCCGACCCACCCGGACCATACCTCGGCCGCGGCCGGGGCGGCCAGGACCAGCAGCGGCCAGGACCGCACGGTCCGGTCCGGCCGGGCGGTGGCGGGCGACCGGTCAGTGGCGGCCGGTCCGGCGGTCCGCCCCGGGACCGGACCAGACTGGCCCGGGTCTGCGGCGTGTACCGTGTCGATGGCAACGGCAGCCATGTCGTTCACCACCCTTCCGTCGTGGCGAGCGGATGGGGCTCGCCGGTCAGCGCGGCCAGGGCGGCGGCCACTTCGGCCAGGCTGGCGCGCACGTACGTCGACGTGGCGCCGGCCTCGCTGCCGCCCTCGGTGTGGCCGGCGTAGGCGCGGGCGACGGCGTAGCCGAAGTTCCGCTCGACCCAGGTCAGGGTGGTGTGCCGGATCCAGTGCATGCTGATCTGCTGGGTTCGCACCCAGGGCAGGTGCCCGCCGAGGCGGGTCCACAGGTGGTCATACCGGCGGCTGGTGATCGGGCGCCCGCCGGCATATCGCAGCAGCTGCCCGTCCGGCGGAGCGTGACGCTCCCGGCCATGCTGCACGAGCCGGCCCATCAAAGTGCGCGAGACCGGCTGCCAGCGCACCGTCTCGCCCTTTTCCCGCAGCCGGATCAGGCACTGGTCCGGGTCCAGATCGTCCGGGCGCAGCGCGAGGGCGCCCCCGCGGCGGCAGGCGGTCTCGGTGTGCAGCCTAAGCAGCAGCGTGTCCAGGTCGGGATCATCGCCCGTGGCCGCGGCCGCCTCGTTGATCTCCGCCAGGCGGGTGTCCGGGACGGCCCGCCGGGTGGAGGGCAGGCGGCGCGGCTTGGCCACCTTCCGCGCCGGGTTGTCCGCCTCGGCGATCAGCCCGTCCTCCACGGCCCGCTGGTACAGGCAGCGCAGCGCCGCCACCAGGTGCTCCTGCGCGCTGCGCCCGCCCCGCGCGTTGCGGCGGGCCACCACATGGGTCTTGACGTAAACCATCAGCTGCCGGATCTGCGACGGGGTGGGCTCGTCCAGGCGGCGGTCGCCCCAGTGCTCGACGACCCGGTTCCAGTACGAGCCGTACGCCCGGCGGGTCCCGGCGCTCACGGCCGCCGACACGACCGGGACGTACTCAGCGAAGGTCGGGATCGGCTTGCACGGCTGCGGGACGGCGGCCAGGTCCGCCGGGGACAGGCCCATCCGCTCCAGCAGCACCAGCGCCGCCTCTACCACTGCCTGCCGGGAGGCGTCCGGGTTCGCGGCGGTCATGGCCGTCTCCCCTCACCGGGGACCGGGGCGTGCGCCCGCAGCGCCTGGTCCACCACCGCGAAGGAGTACGCGGCCAGCGCGTCCCGGGCCGGGAACACCGCCAGCAGCACCCGGTCACCGGCCCGCAGCCCGCAGCGGCGCCGCAGCTCGGCCGGGATCACGATGTACGGCTTGGACGGCAGGGTGACCATGCCGGCCGGGTCACGGCGGGCGATGACCACGCCCGCGGCGGCGGTGAGAGTCAGCCGGTCCCCGGGCTGCCAGCCCAACGCGCAGGTCATGGCCCGGTCGGCGACCCGGCCCGACTCATCCATCCGGCCGAACCCGTACAGCACGTCATCCGGGACCGCCGGGACTTCCGGCGCGGCGGCGATGGGGAGGCGGCGGGGCGTGGCCGGCCTGCCGCGCTCCCGGCTGCCTGGCCGGGCACGCGGGGGAATGAGAGGAGCGATGAGCGGGGCGGTCATGGCCGCCTCCCCGCGAGGAGGGGCCAGACGGCCCAGCGGCCAGCAGGCGGCCGGGTTGCGTGTTCAAGCATTGTCTGTTTTAGGGGAAATTTCCCCGGTTTGGGTGTCCGAGGGGGGACTTGAACACGGAAATCGGTTGAATCTCCCCGGACCGGGATTTCACCCTGGACGGGAGACCGCCCTTGCCGACCGAGGCAGAACTTCGGCGCCGTCACCTGTTCCCGACGACTCCTCGCCCACGAGTGTCGTGTGAGGACACTAGGCGGCAAAGTCACCTACCGTGACAGCAGGCCGGGCCGGACACGTACTAGATCCGTCTACGTGTGCCGTGCAGCGCTCGGCCCGACCGCGCCGCGACGTGCCGAACGGGCAGATCCGTGTCTCAGGGGTCGGCCCGGCATAGGCGGTGTGCTGCGTAACAGATTGCCCGGATCCGGGACCGTCGGGGCCGACCCGGCGGCCTCCGCTTCCTGCCTCCCTGGTGACCGCGCTAAACCGTTCCAGTCCGGCTCTGCCCGGTGCTCCCGCTGGCCAGGTTAAGCAGCAGGCAGGTGTACTGTCATAAGCTGCTGTGTCGTGAATGCGGTGCAGGAGCCACGGCACGTCTTCATTTCCTACGTGCGCGAGGACGCTGACCGTGTCGCCGAATTGGCGCAGGCCCTCCGAAGGGCCAGGATCCGCGTGTGGCTCGATACCGATAACCTCTCGCCCGGCCAGACCTGGTTCGCCGAGATGCGTCGTGCGATTAAAAACGACGCGCTGGTCTTCATCGCCTGCTTTTCAGACAACAGTCGTGCCCGCATAAGTACCGTTCAGTGGGAGGAGCTGAATCTGGCGGTCGAGCAGCTCCGGTTGCGCCCTCCGGGCGTGCAGTGGCTGATTCCCGTCCGATTCGATGACGGCCCAGTACCTGACCTCGATATCGGTGGTGGCCGTACGCTGGCGTCGCTTCAGTACGTGGACATCTTCGGCAATGATGCTACGGACGGCATGGCACGACTGATCAGGACCGTACGGCGTATCCGGCGCCAGTCCAGCGCGCCACCTGCCGCGAAAGCTCCGCCTGCGGCCGATCGAGGTGACCAGAGCGCTGACCCGCGATCGCGCAAGCCAGCCGTGGACGCGGCCGAGGAGGCCCGCAGGGCGAAGCCGGGTAGAAAGGCGCGGCCGCACCGCACGACAGAGCCGACCAGCAGGATGGAGGCGATCCGAGCCCGTAAGCCGGAGGAGAAACCTGCTACCCGGTCGGCGTATCTGCAGCAGGTCCGGCGTATTGCGCCGCCTGAGCTCGTCAACCGGGAGACGGAACTGGCCGAGCTAGTTCGGTTCTGCCTCGATGCGGACCGCGGCCCGTATGCGTGGTGGCAGGCACGGGCGTGGGCGGGGAAATCGGCGCTGCTGTCCACGTTCGTGCTGCGGCCTGAAGTAAGCGAGCGGGTGCGGATCGTGTCGTTCTTCATCACCGCCCGGCTGGCCGCCCAGGACACCCGGGAGGCGTTCACCCAGGTGCTGCTGGAGCAGCTAGCCGACCTGACCGGGCAGGACCTGCCGGCGGTCCTGCCTGAGGCGACCCAGGAGGCATACCTGCTGGATCTGCTGGCTCAGGCCGCCGTCGCGTGCCAGCAGGCGGGCGGGCGGCTGGTGCTAGTGGTAGACGGGTTGGATGAGGACCGCAGCGTGACCACCGGTCCGCACGCCCACAGCATCGCCGGGCTGCTGCCCGCCAGTCCTCCAGCTGGGATGCGGGTGATCGTGGCGGGCCGGCCCAACCCGCCGATCCCCGACGACGTGCTCGACTGGCACCCGCTGCGCGCCCCTGACATTATCCGCCCGCTTTCGGGCTCCTCGTACGGACGGGATGTCCAGCGGCTCAGCAGGCAGGAACTGCAGCGCCTGCTGCGCGGCACTCCGGTGGAGCAGGACCTGCTCGGGCTGCTGACCGCGGCCCGTGGTGGCCTGTCCGGCGCCGACCTGGAAGAGCTGACCGAAGCCCCGCTGTGGGATATCGAAGAGATCCTGCACACGGCGGCCGGGCGGACCTTCACCCGCCGGGCCGGCCGGTGGGCACTTGGCACGGCCCCTGAGGTCTACCTGCTTGGTCATGAAGAACTACAGGCCACCGCCAGCCATTACCTCGGCGACCAGCGCCTGGCCGGCTACCATGACCGCCTGCACCGCTGGGCCGGCGCCTACCGTGCCAGGGACTGGCCGCCCAGTACTCCCGAATACCTCCTGAGCGGCTATTTCCGTCTCTTGACCACCCTTTCTGGTGATCTTTCCCGCATGGTCGCCTGTGCTGGTGACAGGGCCCGGCATAACCGCATGCTCGACCTGACCGGCGGCGACGCAGCCGCGCTGGCCGAGATCCGCACCGCCCTGGGCCTCATCGCCGCGGAAGACACACCTGACCTTGTCAGTGCGCTACGCCTAGCCCGCGACCGCGACCAGCTCACCGACCGCAACACCAACATCCCCGTCAGCCTGCCCGCTGTCTGGGCCACCTTGGGGCAGACATCCCGTGCCGGAGCCCTCGCCGCCTCGATCACCGATCCGGACCGGCGGGCGGAGGCCCTGGCGCAGGTCGCGGGAGCACTGGCTCGGGCTGGGCAGTTTGAGCAGGCGGAGACACTGGCCCGCTCCACCGCCGACCCGCATTCGCAAGCGCTTGCCCTGGCGCGCATCGCGGGGGCGCTGGCCGGGACCGGGCAGCACGAGCGGGCCGTAGCCGTCGCCGGGCAGGCGGAGGTGCTGGCCCGCTGCGTCACCGGCGCGGAAGGGCAGGCGAAGGTCCTGGCAGAGGCAGCGGATGTGCTGGCGGCAGCCGGGCAGCACGAGCAGGCCGCCGCCGTCGGCCAGCAGGCCGCGACGCTGACCGCCTCCATCTTCAATCCGTGGCCGAAGGCGGAGGTCCTGGCGCAGGTTGCTGGTGTGGTGGCGCGGGCCGGGCAGTTTGAGCAGGCGGAGACGCTCGCCCGCTCCATCAGGGACGCGTACCCGCAGGGACTTGCCCTGGCGCGGGTCGCGGGGGAGCTGGCCGGGGCCGGGCAGGACGAACAGGCCCTTGCCGTCGCCGGGCAGGCGGAGACACTGGCCCCATCCATCACCAACCCGTCCGCGCAGGCGAAAGTCCTGGCGCAGGTCGCGGGTGTGGTGGCGCGGGCCGGGCAGTTCGGGCAGGCGGAGACGCTGGCCCGCTCCATCACCGGCCCGGAGTGGCAGGGACTTGCCCTGGCGCGGGTCGCGGGGGAGCTGGCCGGGGCCGGGCAGGACGAGCAGGCCATTGCTGTCGCCGGGCAGGCGGAGACACTGACCCGCTCCGTCACCAGCACGGACGGGCAGGCGAGGATCCTCGCGGAGGTTGCGGGAGTGCTGGCGGCGAGCGGGCAGCACCAGCGGGCCGCTGCCGTCGCCGAGCAGGCGGAGATGCTCGCCCGCTCCATCACCTACTCATACCGGCAGGCGGGGGCCCTGGCGGAGGTCGCGGGAGCGCTGGCCCGGGCCGGGCAGTTCGAGCAGGCAGAGACGCTCGCCCGCTCCATCACCGACCCGTACCGGCAGGCGGGGGCCCTGGCGGAGGTCGCGGGAGCGCTGGCCCGGGCCGGGCAGTTCGAGCAGGCAGAGACGCTCGCCCGCTCCATCACCGACCCGTACCGGCAGGCGGGGGCCCTGACGGAGGTCGCGGACGTCCTGGCCAGGTCCGGGCAGCGCGAGCGGGCCGCCGCCGTCGCCGGGCAAGCGGAGACGGCGGCGGCATCCACCAACGACCCGGAAAAGCAGGCAGAGGCCCTGGCGGAGGTCGCGGGAGTGCTGGCCGGGGCCGGGCAGTTTGGGCAGGCGGAGACGCTGGCTCGCTCCATCACCGACCCGTACCGGCAGGGACTTGCCCTGGCGCGGGTCGCGGGGGAGCTGGCCGGGGCCGGGCAGTTTGAGCAGGCGGAGACGCTGGCCCGCTCCATCACCGACCCGTACCGGCAGGCGGGGGCCCTGACGGAGGTCGCGGACGTCCTGGCCAGGTCCGGGCTGCGCGAGCGGGCCGCCGCCGTCGCCGGGCAAGCGGAGATGCTGGCCCGATCCACCAATGACCCGGAAAAGCAGGTGTGGGTCCTCACGGAGGTCGCGGGCGTCCTGGCCAGGTCTGGGCAGCGCGAGCGGGCTGCCGCCGTCGCCGGGCAAGCGGAGACGCTGGCCCTATCCGCCGCCGGCACACTTTGGCAGGCGGTGCGTCTGGGACAGGTCGCGGGGGTGTTGGCTGCCGCCGGGCAGCACGAGCGGGCCGCCGCCGTCGCCGGGCACGCCGAGACGCTTGCCCGATCCGCTAACGACCCGCCCTTGCTGGGGTTGGTCGCGGTGACGCTGGCCAGAGCCGGACAGTACGGGCAGGCCGAGACACTGGGCCGATCCATCACCGAGCCGATCAGCCAGGCAGTGACCCTGAGAGTGGTCGCGAGCGTCCTGGCCGGGGCCGGAATGCACCGGCAGGCCGAGGCACTGGCCCGCTCCATCACCGCCCCGGACCAGCAGGCGGAGGCCTTGGCTCAGGTCGCGGAGGCATTGGCCGGGGCTGGGGATACCCGGTCTGCTTGCCGGGTGGCCGCCGTCACTTGCGTAGTTGGGTCGTGGACGACCGCGGCGAGAGCAGTACTGGTGCTAGACCCGTCCGCGTTTGCAAAACTGGCATCCGCGCTGGACGACAGACAGACGAGTGCAACTATCTGAATAATGAACAGTCACGAACGGCGCCAACAAGCGAGCACCTCCGCAAGAACCGCGTATCCGCATGCCGCACCGCGCCTTGGTCAGGCTGTCGGCTGTTATTGCTCCTGAGATCACGCTCACGATGTAGAGCGAGGGCGAAGTTACTTTGCTGTTGCGTTCTTTCCCTCTAACTAGGCAACCAGGATCCTTGTCAGCTGTGAGCCACTACATCGCCCGTCGGCGGGATCTTGATCACCCATATCGGCATGATCTGTGCAGGCCCAGCGTCAACAATTGATGATCTAGCCGCGCAAATAATCGGCGATCTGCGCGGTTTGGTCTATTGACGCACGTTTCGCTCGTCACGGCGCGCCATTCCCGGCCCTGCCCGCAGGAGCAACTGGATGACTGGTGGCCTGGCGCAGGCCTGCCTTCGGGCCGCGGGCAGGCAAGCCGGTCCGCGGCGTGGGCGCGGCGGCTGTCCTCGGCTGCTGCGGCCAACACAGGAGTAACACAAGTTCGGGTCCGGGAGGGGTCCAACACACGGATAACACGGACGAAACGGCATTACCCGGCACACGTCGGCACGGCTGCTAAACTGCTGCCACGAGCTCCTGACAGGCCCTTCTGCTGGTAAAGCGGGCTGCGGAGCCGCATCAGGCAGAGGCTCCCGGGCCGATGACAGACCTTCTGTTAAACGGTAGGTCACCTCATCGACCGCGCGACCCCGCGCCATGCTTAATACAGACCGGGCTAACCCAACAGCCGCGGCACTAACGTTAGGTATACGGAGAGGACGTTGAATACGACTTTGGCGATATTGGCGTTCGGTTCGATCCGCGAGGAACCTGGCGCGGACCTCGCAGCTGCGGTTACTCAGCGGATCGAGGTCCAGACACCGTTCAGGGTAGAGTTCGCGCGCTCGAGTCGTACCCGTGATGGTGCGCCGACCTTGGTGCCGGTCAGCGAGGGAGGCGCTCATGTCTCAGCTTCGGTACTCGTACTCGACGAGGCCGTCACCGTCGGCGATGCGCGCGACATGCTTTACCGGCGTGAGACTGGACGCCGGGATGAGGTAAATACTGCTTCTTCGACCGACTGGATCGCCGAGTTGGCGGGCTGTGCTGGAATTAACGTTTGCCTCTACACAGCCCTTCCCGCGAACATCCGGCCGCTCACCGCGCAGAAGCTGGCTGAGCTCGCGGTGCAAAGCGCCGCCGCTCCGGCAGGCGCCGCGCGGCGTGATGGCATCTCCTACTTGCAGCAGCAGAAGCGCAATGGAGTCGTGACGCCGCTGATGGCTTCCTATGAGAAAGCTGTGCTCGCGCACACTGGCGCCTGCGATCTTGACGGCGCATGGGAGCGGGCTCGCACCGGAGCAGCTCCTACCTGACTTAGCGCGAGCAACCAGAAACGACCGTTTTCCAGCGCGCTTCAACGGGTGGTAAGGCTAGGCGGTTGCGCTGGTGTGGACGGCGCGTCCGCGCTGGCTGCGGCTGGCGCGATCTTCTTTCCCAAGTCACGTTTGTAGAACCGCTTTGTTTGCAGGCGGGTGAACCCGGTAAAGCCGTCCTTGGCGATAACCTGAAAAAGGATATAGTCGCTCTCTTTTAGATTATCAAGGTCAGCTTCTTTTAGTTTACCGACGTGATCCGCTATCTCTTTGTTTGCCCAGAAGGTGAAGTCTTGCTTCGTGCGCTTATCTTTCTCGTGCCGCTGCCGATACTCCGCTATACTCTTTTCCGAATCCGCACGCCGGGACGGTCGAAGTCTAGCGAGGTAGATTCTCGCCAGCCACCTGCGCGTAGCGAGACTCGGTGACGGCGGCACGTCTCCCTGTCGCTGTCCGGGAACCGTCAGTGCCATGTACGGCTTTGCTCGGCTAAGCCTGCCGCGGATCTCGAAAAGTTCATCGACGTCGAGACAGATTTTGTACCTTTCAAACGTTTCAGTTCTGTCGATCCGGAACAGGCGCGCCTGCACTTCAAGTACCTTCCGCAGGCCTTTATTAGTCACCGTGAATCCAAGCGTCGGCGACCTCTGGCCGCCACGGGCGCCCTCGCTTGCTGGTGCACCTTCATTCTTTGGCAGACGCGAGTTGAGCTCGACTTCGAGTCGCGGTTTCATCGAGAAGAGAATCAGGAGGCCAATAAAGGTCGTTACCACTCCGATTATCAGATCTTGCGGAACGCTATGTATATCGATCCATGATGGCGGAGGCGATCCATCCGCGATTACATTGACGAACATATCCCACCCCACTAACCAGTATGTCTATTCGAAGGCCTCAAAGCCGGTTCGGTGAATCCTTCTTACCATCCGGCCGCAGCTTTGCTCAACCGTCTCGATGCCCGGAGCTGACAAGACCAGCGGCCGGCGATTCTTGATCGTCGGCACCTATTCGGCAGGGTGTGGTAGAGCGCGTCGTTGTTCCAGTTCATCTTCGTCAGGGCGAGGACCTCGCCGGTCATGGGGTCGGCCGGGTCCTATGCAGGCTGGTTTTGAGCGGGTCACCGGCGTTGGCGTCCGAGGGCGGTGAGGTGGCTGTCCAGCTCCTACCAGCTGGCTCATGGCCTGCTCGACCACACCCAGCACCTGACTCTGCACGATCCCGAAGCCGCCGAAGAGGCCCTCGGCGAAGCCCACGACATCGCGGCCTCCCTCGCTGCCAGCCGCTGCTGGACCGTGCCGCTGACCTGACACGCACCATGCCGCCGGTCCAGAACCCGGGATCGTCTTGCGGGGTCATTCTGCTGGCCACCCCGGCCGCCGGATGACAGGCTGGTAGCTGTGACGGAGCAGAGCAGCGGGGAGGTGGTACCCGAACGCTGGAACGCGGTTGGTCCGAAGTCCAATATGTGGATGGATCCGGCGCAGGACCCGAGGTTCGCGGCAGACGCGGAACTGGAAGGCGAGCGGGCGACGCTGCTGGACTACCTGCGCGCCTACCGGCTGGCGCTGGAACTCAAGTGCGCCGGCCTCGACGCGGAGCAGCTGGCCCGGCGCTCGGTGCCGCCCTCCACCATGTCCCTGCTCGGCCTGGTCCGCCACATGGCCGACGTCGAGCGCAACTGGTTCCGGCGGGTGATGGCCCGGGCCGACGCGCCGCCGCTGTACTGGTCTGATGATGCTGAGGACGCTGACTGGGCGGGGGCGGTGGCTGATCCGGCGGTGGTCGCCGGCGCCTGGCGGGCCTGGCGCGAGGAGGTCGCCTTCGCGGAGCAGTTCGTCGCCGGCTCGCCCGACCTCGCCATCCGCAGCCCCATGCAAGATGGCACCACCGTCGCGCTGCGCGAGGCGATACTCCACATGGTCGAGGAGTATGCCCGCCACCTCGGCCACGCCGACCTGCTCCGCGAGCGGATTGACGGCCGTGTCGGCCAGTAACCCCAAACGAGCCGGACGTCGACCGTGCTGCACTGCGGGGCAGGCTGAGCGCAAGAGCCGGCGCGCTCGACACGCACGATCGGCGCAGTGCGACACGATCCGTAATTAGCCCATCCCTGCGCCACCACGCGCACCGCCGCCGTTATCTCTAGCCCGATTTTCGAATCCTTCGCTGTATACGCCGGAGGTCCTGGCCTGCGGCGAGGACACGTTATCGACAGTGGTGTCTCCGCCGCATCGGAAATGATGTTGTCCACGTGACCTGCGTCTACCCCTTTCTCGCTGCCGCTTTTAGCGTTTCGCGCCTCACACGTACCGTCGGCAGCGACATGTCACCGCCGCAGACCCCCTGGCCACTGGCACTTTTCGCAGGGGACTTCAGATAACCGCCTGGCGCCGTCTAGGTCGGCTGGTGTTTCACGCTCAGGCCGCACCGAACAGGATATTCTGTCGCGGCGACGAATCTTTGCGAGCGATTAAGATCCCTGACCCGGTGCCTGCGGTTGGTCCTTCGCTGCGGCCTTGCGCGACCGGCGGCCGGTCAGCAGGCCCCGGGTCTGGGTCAGGCACGACTGGTCACCTCCTTCGCCGCCGCGGCATCGGCACCTGCGCACAGCTCCAACACGATTTTTACGACGCCGGCCGCCCGAACGGTTCACTCGCCCGGGTAAAAAATATTTCTTAAATTTTCCGATGGCCGACCTGAACCATTCCTTATGGGTTTGTCGTAACTCATACATCTGGCCAGATGGACATCGGATATCGACCTTCCCGGCGGCGTAGATATTGAAGTCTACCGCGGTCAGGCGCATTGGCTGCCGCGATTGTTAGGAGAACCAGATCATGACTGCCGTGACATCCTGCGCCCACCATGTACCGACGCGAAATGACGTCGACCAGGCGTGTGATGACCCGCTGGTCATCCACTTGATGACCCGCGCAAGAGGCGGAGACAAACGGGCGTGGGACGCGCTCGTCGAACGGTACGCCCCGTTGATCTGGTCGATTTGCCGCCAGTACCGGCTCGGCCGCGACGACGCCGACGACATCGGCCAGAGCGTCTGGATGCATCTGGTGGAACAGCTGGACAAGATCCGCAATCCGGCCGCGCTGGCCGGGTGGCTCGCTACCACCACCCGGCGGGAGTGCGGGCGCCTCGTGCGCGCGGCGCACGCACCGGGCGCGGTTGTTTGCGAGCTCCACGCCGAGATCATCCCAGACGAGCGGGCCGAGGCGGTCGACCAGGAACTGCTCGCGGCCGAACGCCATGCGGCGCTGCGCGAGGCGTTCACTTGTTTGCCCCCGCAAGGCCAGCGGCTGATCGCCATGCTCATCGCGGACCCGCCGGTGGCATATGCCGAGATTAGCGCCAGGCTGGGCATACCCATCGGCAGCATCGGCCCGACCCGTAGCCGCCACCTGGACAGGATGCGCCGCCACCCGGCCGTCGCAGCGCTGATCAACGCCGAGTCAGGCTCGCTCCGGCCGGTCATGGCTGCGGCCAGTTGAGTCCCCTGCGACTGCACTTTCGGGTGACGTGCACCGTAGCGGCAACCCGTACCGTTCTCGAAATACCAGTCACCAAGATGACCCGGCTCCCCCGCTTACTGGGCCCACACTCCTATACATCCACAATCCTTAGAGGCGCACAATGTGTCCACATCGACCTCCATGTCCTTCAGCTGACCGTCCCGACCGTGACTCGGCTCTCACCATCGCCTTCCACCCCGAGCAAGGGTGGAGCCTGCTGTGCAACGGCGTCATCATCTTCGACGACACGGGCGAACTCTTGCCCGACGGTCGGGCGGTTCCTCCACGCCGGCTGATCCACGTCGAA